>JAABUP010002862.1_pt1 | contig 31984 bp, 24 predicted proteins | sample 5559201 | NCBI WGS metagenome assembly JAABUP01 (sample SAMN10711887, study PRJNA513373) | rock metagenome | isolation source: Antarctica rocks | place: Antarctica
TGCGACAGCATTTCAAATTTCGTTCTTTGATTTATGCAGCTACAACGTGCGGCCAAAGGAATTATGGAATCCAGAACAGCCATAGCTCACACCAATCACACCCCTCACATCGGTACAATCATGCTGCTAATGCTGCTAATTCTGCTAGTCTTGCTGTTTTCTGGAAAGGAAGAATCACCAAGAGAATAAGGAGCAAAGCCCAGCCGGCTAAAGGTTGATGTTCAGCCTAGATAGGTAGACTTCAACCCCGATCAGGAAGATTCTCGCCCCTCAGGCAGCACAGTTCAAATGCAGGTACGGTAGTCATAAATTAGGCGCGTTGGCTGATGAGAATCATTGGCCCGCTAACGGGCCGAGGACCCGTCCTTGTTTCAATCCTCTACTACCGTAATACTACTACATCCCGTGTTTGTGACGACTGCCTTTGACAGATTGTGACTGTGGCTTGCAGCTTCCCGTCCATTTGTTTCATCTCAAACCATCGCGGTCTGTGCCGTCACTCATCTTAAGGATCTGGACCCTGACTGCCTCGGAGGAAACTTCAAGATCAGTGCTATCAAGTTGTGATGAGCACATCATGGAATGGCAAGCTGATTTTATGAGATACTGTACTTGAGATCAAGTGCCAATCAGTATAGAGCAACCGAGGTGAGGTTTGACCAAGCTAATGCACGGAATACCTGGTGCTCTCGAAGTCAGACTGAGGACAGGCAATAAGCCGTTACCGTTCAGCGATGGTACACTCCATGGTGTGGCGGAACGGCTACGAAATACGATTTCTCGTCTTCTTGAGGCTGTGCCAGTGCCTTGCCTGAGATATACGCGCAGCGCCGGTGTTACAGGCCTCCGGCGTTGGGGGCCATATCTCCCGATGGCGAGGTGTTCATCGCAAGATGTTGCTGCTGCATGTCATCGTGCTTTCATAGCGGGATGTGGAAATGGAAGGCTCTCTACGTCTATCATCTACCGGTACTGGTGATGGTCCCAGCCGTCCGCCTTGATGTTGGTTTCGAAACACCCAAGTAAGTACATCATCTTATATAGTCTTGTCACCATAAATACTCTTCTATGAAAGAAGTAATCACATTATCGAGTGCCTTCTGGTAGGATGCTTTCTTATCTATAACTTGATTTAGAGTTTAAGATTCTTTTCTGTGCATGCGTAACAATTCCCCTCTGACTCTAGATTGAGTCCTTCTCAATATATGACCTTGATTGTGCAACGATGATCATGCCATTTTACCATCATTTCCTCTTCTCGTTGGTGTGGATATTATGCTCCTCGATTTCGCATATCGGTGCAAAAGCTACAACTCCTAGTGTCACACATCAGACACGAAGCGCCACTGCTGTGACTATCGATGGTATAGTTATCTCGATCGACTCGGCCCATGATGTGTTCGTGGACGGTTCCCTGGTTCGAAGTACTGCACCTCGCACAGTTCTTCCAGTGGCCACTGGATCCTACAGCTTCCACCCGAGGAACACCACATCTGCTACCCACGGAACCGGCTCTGTCGCGCCTAGCAGTAACAGCTTGAAATCCTCGGCGTTCATTATTTCATCACGCTTATCGACCGCTGGGACAGCTGCTGCATCTTCCGGTCTCATCAATACTAGATGGAATGCGTCGATTAGCCAATCATGGTCCAGCCTATCACGTGGGACTGCATCAAAGAATACTACAGGCTCTGCAGCGATCTCTCTTCGATCTACGAGTTTGCCATTCGGGCCAGGCACAGCAGGGCTGTCCGCTATCACTAGTTATAGTGCGTCCGGATACCAAACAGGGGCCGGCTCTATTGCTCCGGTATCCATTCGTGGGAATTCCTCGCGTGTAATCACCACTGGAGCCGTTGCTGCTTCTTTCTCTAGGTCGACCAACGCTGGTAACGCCATAGCAGGTTTCTCGGCTACTTCATTGGCCAGCAAACCAAGATCATCGGGAACGGCTCCAGGTACTTCGTTCCCTTACTCACGCACCGCTACCGCTTCAGGCCTAGGCAACATTGTGATCAACAGCCTTCAGAATTCGTCTCTAATTCTCACCAGAACGAGTTTATCTATCACTAGCTCATACGCTGCTGTCACCGGGATATCGGCCGGAGTGATATCTAATTCTCAGAGTCCTTCAAATGATTCCTCGATGCTAGTCTCGAACTCGTATCCCAGTACTTCTTCCCTCGCTGGCTCCCAGACTTTGGCCATGACTATTAGTTCTGACCACAGCTCTACGACTGCCGCTGGCCCCTTCACTGCAGGAGGAGGTAGTTTCACTACTCTCATAACTTCCACAAAGGCGTCTGGAGGCGGCGGCGGAGGTAGTGGCGGGGGTGGAGGTGGTTTTGGTGTGGGAGGTGGCATTGGAGTAGGTGGTGGCGGTGGTGGTAGTGGTGGTGGTGGTGGTGGATCAGATGATCCAAACAATAGCATCGACGAAACAAATACCGGATCTCGACAGCAGCAGACTTCGATGCCCTCAACTACACAGATGACCAGTGCTACCGGGTCCAGTACAGCTATCTCAAGCAGTCAGCTTACCAGCTCTTCCGCCCCCACATCTACCAATTCACCATCCTCCTCGACAACGGCTAGTGCGACGAGTAGCTGCCCCTCGTGTGACGCCTGCATGACTTATGATTACAATCCTATGGTGACTCCAAATCCACTTGACGACACTACTAATGCGAAGAAACGAGGGTTGGCCGGTCGATTCTCTAATGTTAAAAGAGGGAAAAACAACGCAGTAAAAGCAAAGGTTGTCGCGGACGGCGTGTGCCAGGTCTCGCAATACACTTCAAAACCGGACTACCCAGGGTAAGAATATTCCACCGTATTCGCCACCGCTTCCCCTCAAACAAATCTGGTAAAGGGCCTTGCATATAATGCCGAGAGCATGGCATCTTTCATAATTATCTTCTAGCTTTATGCACGATCACCTATAATGAAGGCTGACCAGTTATCTATAGTCCAGGTTACATAGGGAATAATGAGCCACCAGCCATTCCAGCCCTCAATATGGCTAATTTCTATGCCACAGCGACTTACTGGGCTGTTCCGACCAATCCCGCCAAGTGTCTTGATGCTCCAGCTTGGACATTCATGGACTCTGACGGCATTGCAGCATTCAAACCCCCCTGGAAACTAGGTGGTGACGGAAGGAGCGTGAACACTGATCACGTCTTCGAAGTGAGTATATTGGACGAATTCTTTACGGCCCAGAATCTTGGGGGAATCAGCTGCGAGGAGATATCAGCCATCTTTGACATTCCAGACGGTAGCACGGGAGGCACCAGACTTAATACTATCTTTGCGCAACTGCCATCATATACCAACCCAGACTTTCTAGGTATGGATTCTGCTCTCAACAATTTAAAAGGAAAGGTAAGCTATTTCTCCTCGAAAATCCCCTTATGTCGTCAATGGGTGGGGATTTGGAGATGGAATCTAGCTAATTCGTTAGTTTTGGAACCCTGATCTCGAGGGCATGCCGCCTTCCCCCAAAAGCATAGAGAAAAACATTCAACAATTAGCCAATTTAGCCGTCATCATGTCTATGGCCAAGCATCCAAAGGTTATTCTACTTCATCATCCGTCTCGCTTTCGTGTTTGACCTAACCCGCTTCAGATCTCCTCGCTTTTCGACCAAACCAACGCTCGCATATATCAAGCCTTCAAAGGCATCGACAGCATCATCAGCCAAGAAGGCAGTTGTGAGATTGACACTAATCAGGCCCCAATCACCTCAGCAATTGCGCCATCGCCCACGTGGGCCGCAGCGTACAGTACCTGGCTGGGGAGCAAGATTTCTAGTCAGAACAGTCTTGTTCAGAGCACGGCATCAGTATACAGCGCAGCCATTCCCACAGTATCAGTGGCCGGAATGAACGAATCTCCAAAGCTAATCGACCGCTATGCTACCTTCATATCGAACTTCAATGCCGCCTATCAAATCAGTGACTTGAAATTTCCAATGCCTGCGCTTTGGCCAGATGATCCCTTGCTGATTCTGAAACGGCAAGCGGTGTGTACACCAGTCCAGTCTCCTACTGCTCCATCAATACTTCCTTCGTCTCCGATAGACCCTGTAGCGTCGCCTGCTACAACAACACCATTCACAAAACACGTTCAGCCACCAATTTCAATCGTCACACCTGCTCGTATTACCACACCAGTCGCCGCCGCGGTCGCAGCAGCAGAAACGCAGTCCGGACCGACGATCATTGAGTCAACAACTCCGATCGCTACACCTGCTGTGATCACCGCACCAGCCGCTCCCGCCGCTGCAACAACGCAGCACGCGCCGACGACGACGACCTCGCCTGCAAGTAGTCCGTCTCCTGTTCTCTGGGCCAACTACCCCTGCACCGACGACACCCAGTGTCTGAACCTTGTGTGCGAGCCTTCGGGTGATATAGGCACGTGTAATACATCTTACAAGTAAGTTGTATCCCTTTTTCGTTACGACGCATAGAGATGCTGATGAGACATTAGGATGTGTCAATGTCCGTTTGGAGAGTGGGCATAAGATGTTTGTAACACGTGTATTCTATGGGTGTAATAGATCGTGGGGCATCAGTTTGATGGCGTAGCAGACACACTCGATGAGAGCTTGTGTCCTTTTTGCAACAGATGATATCCTAACGTCAAACGCTTCTTGTCAAGCCATTTACCGTGAGAACGCGGTCCGAGACCTCTGCCCGATCCAACATGTGCGTTCAACTGATATGATGATGCTCAACCGACTTATTCAGTCTATCTACCAAGACTTGGACCACTACAACCCATCCCAACCTACGTAGAAAGATGCTCCATCTCCGACCATGCGCTTCAGATTGCCATACGGATGACTGGGTACCTACAAGTAAATTCATACCATTTCCATAAATCATTTTCCGATATAGTCGGCAGTTGAGAGTACAGCAGGGACTTGATTGGCCAACGACGGTATTCTAGCGTCTGTGGCTCAGAGGGACGTCGCATGTTCAGGAGCACATCTCCTTCTCATTTCGTCTTCTTTTTCTCGTTGTTCTTTACTTTTACTCTATAGTAGACAGATTTAGCTACCTTCCTGTAGGAGGTCATATATATAACACTTTATGAACACCGTCGCCAAAACCTTCGGTGCTGTCGGTGCTGCGGACGCTTCTCATTGACCAGCTGGCCTTGGAAGCTGTTCGTTCCGCGGCTTTTTGCGGCGACGAGATGGCTAGATAGTGAGGAGATTTTGTTGTATCTTGAGATGAGACGAAATACTCAAAATGAGGGATTAGCTTGCAGGTTTGGAATTGCATTCTCCAACTTTTCTTAAGGGTTAGGCGTATTTCAGTATAATGGCCAAGAGAATAGATTTAGGATTATTAGACCGCTCTCGAATTGTCTATACCTTCCGTAAGGACTAAATTGTATAGCGGGATCTCTTGCATGACAGAAATTCTAATCCACAAGGCCACTTTAGGAGCGCAGAGACCGAGGTCCTCCTCGTGTTGAGGTCATGCACCTACCCGTAGGAACCCCTCGCTCCTGCATGAGACTTTATGCACGTAGGGTCACACGCTTCTAGACCGTATAAATGGGTCCATGTTTGTAGCAGTCGTTGAAAATGGTCGGAAAAGTGGCAATATTGTTTGTGCTTGAGGATCATTTCCACCAACCCTTAGTCAGACAAAGTAACACTGAGGAGGCATCCGTCACTACGAGGAGCTCGAATCTCTACATCGTCTTCCGATAAAGATGATGCCATGAAACTCGTCCAAATCTGATACATACTGAGCGTTGCTATGTATAAATTGGACGAGGATCGGAGATATGGGGCCAAATGCGAAGAAAGGGATTTCTTAGCGGTGGTACTGCCCATGGAGCCAAATATAGAAGATGAAGATATCCTGGCGGTGGCACAACCCAGTGAAGCTTCGACGACCACGAGATCGTCCGGTTGAAGGATACGCATCAAGTCCACCCAGAATTTACTTACCAAATCGGGGTCGAATCACCTTGCCAGATACCGTCTCTTCGAGACTTATTCAAGGTTTCCAAGGTCGGTCATGGAGCAGACGAAGGCGCAACGCGATGCTGCCATTTCTCATGCAGTGATCATGCTTGAGTGCGATACGAAGCTCATGACTTCACCCCTTACCAAAGGTTACCTTTGGTTTGTTCATATCCATTTTCCATTTCCTGCATACATTCACATTTTTCAGGAATTGAGAAGGCGACCTCGCGGCGACCACGCCAAACAGACTTGGGAAATCATAAGCAAAGATTACGAGGCCCACTTCATGACTCAAGAGCAAAATGATAACCCCTTCATAAGAATTATTGGTAAACTTGTCGTCCAGGCTTGGGAGGCACGCGAATTATTGTCCAGCCGATCAAAAAAAATCGCTGGTCCCACCGCGAATTGTATCAGATATTAGACTACAAGTGGCGCAATCGACCCAGGATGCACAGAATGATGTAGAACAATCCAGTGACTTTTTGGGGATGAGCATTGATGACTTTCCGATGTCCATGCCAATGGACTTCGATGGCCACGGTATGTTTTATGATATGGGGGAACAAAGCTATGAAAGATTTGGGACGGAGCAAGGACGGGCTGCGCCAGACTCTGTTGTGAGCCAGTTCAATTGGGGTGCAATGGACTGGAATCCGATGCATAGCCACGGCTGGTGAGTCTTGAGGTCCATGGCCATCTTCCGGAGGATTGGCCCCTCAAATATCGGTTCTTCACGCGACAATATACTCAAGTCAAGTAACAAAGGACTCAGGCCAATTTGGAAATTCCGTTATTCCAGTCATAACACACTCAAGTGACCTTATATCGAATAGCTTGACAGATGTACCTACCTTAAAGTAAGTGAATAATTTAGTATTAGAATAGTGCAATGTGGCGCGGTGCGGCGCGTCCTAGCCGGCTTTAACATGCGCGACGTGAAATCACTGAGTGCGACATTGAGAGACTTTAAAATGTAACATCAAAGATGCGAAACATTCAGTAGAGGCAGACATGGCGACACAAGAGGATAGTATCGATATCTCTCAACTCAGAGCATTCGCTTTGGGATTGACGGAGTTTGATGTGAGGAACCCTGTGAACTTGGATGCTTGTCACCTCGGTTATGCAAGTAAGCTGACGCCATATACCCTGTAGGCCCAGGATCGCGATCTGCACAGCGCGACACGAACACAAAGTCAAGATAAGCAATTGAGAAGCCTCGCTGAGTATTCGACAAGAGAGGAGCCAGCCTCTTACCAGTCACGTCATCGAAGCGCTGGACACACTGAACCATGGCCTGGCAGCGTCGCGGAACCTCAGATATCAGGCACGAGAGATCAGATACTACAACAATCTGCTCCTAAGCGTGAGCTGCCCAGTACTATTCCCGATTCCTGGAAGAAGAGAATGCTCGCAAACGGCAGCCAGTCTGAGGGAGACACTCAGCCCATATCACCCTCCATTTACGAACAATACAACAGCAGGAGCAAGGGGGAACGGACGGCAAGGTCATCGCGGCTTAGCCAAAGTTACCTCGAAGGGCAAGAGGATTTCCCTCATACTCTCCAGCAAGGCGAGCCTGGACACATTGATCTTCTCGCCGCTTTCGAGCCACCCTCGCTCAGCGAGGACGAAGATCCTCCTGTAGGCGTCGCTGAAGAAGATGATATTGATCCCCTGTCTCAACCTCAAGATGTTCGCGCAGACATATCCCCTGAAACGAGGAGGTTTCAGCCGCCAAAGACGCCTGCTTCTCAAGGCAGAAAGAGGAAGAGGGAAAATGAGCTATCCTCACAAGGGCAGCCAACACCAAAGCTACCAATCAATCCTTTTGCCGGCCACATCAGCATGGATGGTGTAATGAGTGCCAGTCAACTCTTCCGAGCAACGCAAGCTGCGACTTCGCCTCTTGCAAATATCATTGCCTCTGACGGCTTATCTGAAAGGCCATCACCCGATATGCATGACTTCCAACGTCCTTCGACAGCTGGCATAATGTCGTCACCGGTCCATCTGCCACGATCGAACATGGTACGTGCGGTCACAGAACCTCAAACAATCTACATATCGATGAAGGAATCACAAGAATCAAGGGAGAGACTTCTTCAAGCTCGGAAAGCAGAGCGAGCTCTTGACGCCGACGAGCTATCTGATGATGACTTTGACAATGACTCTGAGCTACGTAGACGATTGCGTCATAAGCAATACAGTCTGGAAGCGAGGAATCAATTTGCTGCGGTTGCAGCAAGTTCGCAGTCTACACTAAGGCGCCGAGACCGAGGCCGAGGCGGACGAGGGAAAGAAAATGGGAGATCGTCTCCTCGCAGACCTGGAACACAGGCCAGTGAGCCAGTCTTGATATCAGATGATACCCCCGCTGAGGGCTGTCAGGGTAGCATCACTGAAGACGAGACTGAGCGCGAAGAGGACGTTGAAGCCGCAGACGAGGACGAGATTGATGAGCTAGCGGAAGATAATAAAGAGAACATTGAAGTTCCAGCAACCATATCACGGGCACGTCTTGGAGGTTCCCAAGTCCATTCCTCCCAGCCAAGTCCTTCACGTAAGCAAATGCTCAGAGCTAAAGTCGCCGCCTCTCCGACCAAGAAAACGGTCCAAGTATTCGGTAGCTCCCAAATATCCAGATCTCAGGATGTACCCAAACCCGACGAGAACGGTACCCAGACAGAGGCTATTGCAGATTCGCAATCATCCCAAGCTCACGCGAAGGTGAAGTCGCGTGTTCAAGGGCCAGGGACCAGAGCCTTTTCAGAACCTCGGTCATCCCTAGACTCTCGCGTGTTCGTGCCCCAATCTCAAATATCAGAAGGATCTAGCGGCATTCGCCAGACCATGACTATGGACAGGGTGCAGAGAAACGCTCGAGATCCACCACATAGTCCACATCAACATTCGAGGACGGCAAGAGAAGCAGAGATCAGATCCGAAGATCCCATCGTAAAAGTGGATATTCCTAATGCAGGAGCAGTGCGTGAGCAGCCCCAACTGGAAGCCGCAAGTGGGAAGGCGTTAAGCGGGGAAGATACGAACGCTCGAACAGCGGAGCACTCTGCTTCGAACAATCTTATCCACGAGAACACCAGTCTTAGTTCATATAATGGGGGAGACTACTTAGAGAGGACACAACAACGCGTTTCCCCTCCTTCGACCATGATGCCGTCCCCTAGGACAACACCGAAGTCCACAACAAAGGCGGCTTCCAGCCATTCAATTGCCCATGGGACACGTGCTTCCACTACGTTCGAGACAGCACCAGAACGCCCAGCCAACTCCTCGTCAAACTTAAGTCCACTGCGTAGACTGCAGAGATCTCAGAGCACGCAACCGTCTCCAGAAAAGTCCAGACTGATACGTACTATGAGTGAGATTGCAGCTGATCCTTCCCCTCCTGACATTATCGGCGAAGTCGACGTTGATATGAACATACTGAGTTCTGAGGATCGCGAATTTCAGAAGACTCTACATGGATCAAGTCCAGTCGCACCTTGTAGGAAACGCCGTAGGGGTGGCCTTGGAATAGCTTTGAAAGACGGGGATTTTGCACCTGGTATGCTGCCTAAATTGCCGGGGTCGCCTTTACCACCGCCGTCATCAGCAGTGTCAGCAATCACGCCTGTCCAGGTTACAGCATCCAAGAGCATTCCAGTCTCATCATCGCCACCTGCACATATCCTATCCGCAGCTGGGACAGAAGGCAACAATACCTTCGAAAAGCAACCTCATTCCCAGCCGGAGACTGACCATGAGTCTGGACACCGTGAAGCTGTGGTGGCTGAAAATTTTCAGGTAGCGAGTAAAGCTGGTAATAGTGTCCCAGCACCTCGGGCCCAAGTTCCAATAGATGGACGAGTGGATCCCCCGGCGCCAGCGATTACTAGTGACGCTGGATCCAGCAGAGAAGTTGTTCGGGAACCATCTGTTATTGCGCCAAACAGAGTTCTTGCACACTTCAATGGTGGTGTTGCAGCATATCACCCAGCTACATGCTTGGAGGTTATCAATGGAGAAGAGCCCCGCTATAGGGTCCGCTTTGATGACGGCACTGTAGACACAATCAGCGCTTATGGTATCAAGAGGCTGGAGCTAAGAGTTGGGGATATTATCAAAGTTGATCTTCCCGGCTCTCGTACCAAGAACTATTGTGTCGACGGTATGCGGGATCCGCAGCGGCCAACAACGCCTGCAGATCCAGATACCCCTTCCCGGCGGGGCCGAAAACATTCTACTAATGATCCAGCCTTCCCTGAGACCGATATATATGGGTTTGCTACAGTCCTTGCGTCTCCCAAGCAACGAAGTGGCGCAGATGGCAATGAAGCAAAAACCTCTCAGATTGCGATTCCGATCACCCAGATCTATATCACTCAGACACTATGGACATCGTACAAAAACCGTCAGTACACTCATGTTTCCAAACGATTACATACGTCGACCGGCCTACAAACGCCATCCGAGAGGCCCTCCACCCCTTCAACACCATCTTCTCGTGCACGCCGCATAAAGGGCTCAGGGTTCGCACAATCTCGGTCAGCAATAACGAGCATCCTTTCGAACGAAGGCATGTTTAAGAACATGGCCTTTGCCATCACTAACGTCGATCGTACTGAAGAAAGCAAGCGTGTGAAAGACCACATCCTCTCAAACGGTGGCATCATACTCGATAATGGCTTCGATGAACTTTTCAGCATTCCGAGTCTTAATCGTACTACGGATCCTGTCCACAGCAGTGCCTCCTCCCTCCATTTGACTTCTCAAGCTCAAGAGATAGGTTTTGCATGTCTCATAGCAGACAAGCATTGTCGGAGAGCAAAATTTGTTCAGGCCCTTGCCCTTGGTATTCCCTGCCTTGCGACACGCTGGATTTCTGATTGCATCGCTAAGCAGCGGGTTCTGCCTTGGGCACCCTACCTTCTCCCAGCCGGCGAGTCTGCATTTCTCGGTGGTGCAGTGCGCTCCCGTAACCTTGAGTCATTTCCAGCCGATGCCGCAAACTTGCCTGATATGGTAGATAACCGACCAAAACTCCTAGAAGGGGCTTCTGTTCTGCTCATTATGGAGAAGGGTCAAGAGGATACAATGAAGCAGCACCCCCTCATTACGCACGCTCTCGGAGCCAGCAAAGTCACGAGAGCTATAAGTCAGGATGCGGCCGCAAAGGCTGTGGCTGATGCACAGGCACTGGGTGATCCGTGGGACTGGGTTTTCAGCTATGACAAGGAGAAAGAGGTGGAGAAGCGTCTGTCCGGGGGCAGCTGTACTGGCAAGAAGCGCAAGAGAGGAAAGGAGAGCGAGTATCCCAAAGCGCCCGAGAAGAAAACAAAGACGAAGGTAGTGAGCAACGAATACGTTATACAGAGCTTGATTCTTGGGATGCTCATTGACGAGTAAAGATCTCTCGCGGATGGTAGGAGAAATATTTTGAGATCTCAGGCAAGAGATTGGACATTCTCTAGCTCAGCCACTCTACCTTAGAGTATAAATGAATATCCATGATCCTTGATGTGCTGCTTGAAGTCGACACACACGTTACTTTTGTGATACCTCGCTCGCCGTTTACACAGAATTTGGACTCCCAGATGAGTTAGGGTTGGGGTATAGGGTCTAGCGCCCGGACTTTAGGCCGTTTGTAGACAAAGGCCGAACCTCGGCTCAAATTGAGACACGGTTCAGAATCAGATGTACTCTATGTCAACTCTCATTATAACAAGTCTCGCATCACCCTTTTTCGTTCAATATCACTGTGGATTTGGAGCAGTAGTTTCTTAGAGAAGCCCCCTCAAAGCCTTCCAAATTTGATCCATAATGCCTTTCAGTACAGCCCTCACACGCCAACTGGGCATCAGAGGTATCTCTCTCTCCTACAACAAGTTCCATGTCCTAGCTCACCGTCTCCAGTCCCCGTCGTCCAAGGAGGCATGCAATGGGTCGGCTATGCAGAGCTCACCTCAGCCGTCTCGAATGCTGGTGGCTTAGGCATTGTAATACTCCCTTCCCTCCACCTCGCAGTGAGAAATCTCCGACTAACATCTCGGTATAGCTCACCGCCCTCACTCAACCAACCCCTGAAGACCTCCGCAAAGAAATACGACGCTGTCGAACGATGACCAAAAACCCCTTCGGCGTAAACCTAACCCTTCTCCCCGCGCTTGTCCCACCAGATTACCACGGCTACGCCCAAGTAATCATAGATGAGGGCATCCGAATAGTCGAAACAGCAGGCAACAGTCCCGGACCTGTGATCAAACAATTAAAAGCAGCCAATTGCACCATCCTCCATAAATGCACCACGATCCGCCACGCCCAAAGTGCCGTCAAGCTCGGTGTAGATTTCCTCTCCATAGACGGATTCGAATGCGCCGGCCACGTCGGCGAAAGCGACATCACGAATTTCATCCTCCTCTCCCGCGCGCGCCAAAGTCTCGGGGTCCCATTCATCGCATCTGGCGGCTTCGCGGATGGACAGGGACTCGCGGCGGCGCTGTCCTTAGGGGCAGAAGGCATAAATATGGGGACGCGCTTCATGTGCACCATCGAGGCGCCCATACATCAAAATGTAAAAGAGGCCATAGTGGAAGCGCAAGAGACGGACACAGAGCTTGTCCTGCGGAGATGGAAGAACACAAGTCGGCTATTTGCGAATAAAGTAGCCAAGGATGCCGTCAAAGTTGAAAAAGAGAGCACGAGTGGAAAATTCGAAGACGTCGCGCCCTATGTAAGTGGAAAGAGGGGTCGCGAGGTCTTCATAAACGGTGATGTGGATTTTGGCGTTTGGACTGCTGGACAGGTCATTGGGTTGATTCATGATATACCGTCTTGTGAGGATTTGGTCAGCAGGATAGAGAGGGAGGCCGAGGAGACGTTGAATAAGGCCAGTTCATTGATTGTTGGGAACGAAGGGAGGAGGAGAGGGGAACCGCCGCCTGGGGAGGTTGGGAAGAATATGAATAATCCGGAGGCGGAGATGTGGGGGATTGGGAAGACGAAGTTGTAGGATGTATGAATTATGAAAATGTTTGTAGAGCAAGGGATTACCTGCATCGAATACTGTTGTTTGCATTGATCATCTTTTTGCTGGTGAGTAACGATTTTGTGAAGTTTTTCATAGCATCTTCCTTTGAATCTAGGTCGTTGTACCTGTATCAATGGACGGTCTGTCCGAAGTTTCTAACGGAGCGTATTAGAATGTGCCAGATACTTCAATTTAATCGAATACCAAAACAAAAGTGCAATCATAATCATCATTACTGTCTCAACCAGGATATCAAGACTATAGTGAGCGAAGCTGTTCAAAGCTGGCAGCATTGTAATACGCAGATTCGGTATCATCGAATTGAGAATAAATCGATCTTGAAAACCAGCTTTCCACACGCCAATACCTTTGTACGTAGCGTGGATGTAGTCGTGCTCATCATAAAGCAATACCATCCACACCCTTCAAGCATAGCTCGCCCCACCCGATACTTTAGTCGCACGATCCTCTTTGAAAACAAAGAAAGTAGATACGATGAACAAGACACTAACAACGATGTTAGCTATGAATCGATAGATAAACCAAACACAGCAACTCACATCTCCACGAAATCAAACGCAATCCCAATATCCCACCTCGCCAACGGCCGATCAGAATGCAGCTTATCACGCTTCGTATCATCATAAAGACAAACATCGACACCATCCACAGTCTTCTCAAAGCACCCGGTCTTGTTTCTCAGCATGAGCCCCACCGAAGCGACCCAGAGGAGGAAGACGAGTACTTCGATGACGAGGCGGAGGATGGTGCGCATAGTGGAGCCGCCGGAGAAGGGGTTTTTGGAGAGGTGGTGGGTTATTAGGGTGTGGAGGGTTAGGGCTAGGGTGAAGACTGTGGCGATTACTGTAGGAGTCGTTAGAGGAAGTGGTTTCTTGGGATGGGGATGGGGGCGTGGAGGGCTGGAAGGGGGGGTTTGTTGTCTATCTTACCTCCAACGGCAACGGCGCCATTGATGTTGTCCCACCAGCCACGGTGGACACTGGCGTCGGCGATGAGGATGATGAAACCGATGCTGAAGAGCAGCTGGGCGATGCGGACGAAGTAGAGGGGTTTGCCGGCCATGGTGGTGAGTAGAAGGGGCAGACGAAGCTGAGGATTTACTCGAACAGCAAAGAAAAAGAGAATATGAAATGTTATGGCTCTTCTTGGCTTTGGGATTCAGTCTTTTCACTTATAGCTGTATAGTGGATTCTTGCACGATGAGAAGTAGATCAAGCAATGAAAGCGACCCCAAGGAATAAGACACATGATATACTCTCCCCCCACCACCCTCCTACTATGACACAGCCCTCACCGCAGCTCCTGCACGACTATTAAACACCCAGCTACCTCTCCCACACCCTAGCGCACACACGATCCCACACAGCACAATCGACACGATCGACAGCGTGCACAGGGCAGTAAAGAGCCTCGTAGGATGCGCACTTGCATGTTGTCACCTACTATCATTGGTTGTATGCGTTCAAGCTTGGGCACACGGGCCTTCGAAACAAGTAGTGCCGCTGGGGAAGGATTTTGGCACAGCCCTGTCGCCTCACAAGGAAGTGTTTCAGATGTGAGGAAGGCTGGGGACCAGTGGATTTGGGAGTCGTGGAGCGCTAGTCGGTAAGGCTCTTCTCGGCTATGATGCGAGGGCTTGGGTGAGGCGTGGAGGGTTGTGAGGGAGGATATTGGTTGCTGCGCTGTGTTTACATACTGGGTCAAAGGCTGAAATCTCCTGCCAAATGAGGTTCTCATTTTTTCGATACGTCTTCTGATTGCATCAACATTGCTCAGTGCTTTGTTGAGGGCTCAGCTATGCGAGCCGCTGTATCAAAACGCTGCTGATCTGATCTTATTGTCGTTTTGGGGATTGCGAAAGGAACATCGGAAGGCAGTGAAGATGAAATAGAGTGAATTGAAGCTAATTTTGAGCGAGGCTTGGCCGGTCTATTATTAAACATCCACACATCTCAGCCTCGAGGGTTTCCTTCGACGACTTTCCATCGCATCATCATCACGATCTCTACAATTTCATTTAGGATCAAAATCCAAAGCGTACTATCGTATCGATTCGTGCAAGCATTCCATTCACTACGGTCTTGATGTGATTCCTAGTCACTCCTAACATGCTTCTCCACAAGGCTGAAGACCGAGGAGATCAACATGCCTAGCCGAAGAGTCAGCTAAGATACTTGGTGTGATCCTACCACGAGAGACAAAATGGCAGAAATCGTCGGAGTGGTTGCCAGTGGCATTAGTATCGGAACCCTCGCAGCCCAAATCACCACCAGTCTGATCAAGCTTAAGTCCTATTGGGACCAAGTACGAGATGCTCCAGAAGACATTCGGGATTTGATCGAGGGATTGGAAATACTTGCGTACACGCTTGCTGCCGCAGAAGACGACCAACGACTGAACCCTATATCGAGCTCGATAGTAGGGCCGACCTCAATGTGTCTGAACCGCTGCAAGAAGGCAGCAGAGCGTCTGAAAGATCTTGCTGACAAGATCCGCGCAGATATCGAAGCAGGAAACAGATTCAGGAGGAAATGGGGCTCGACAAAAGTTGTATTGAAAAAGGACCAAATTGACAAATACAGGGCCGAATTAGGGAGCACTATAGCACTCATGTCTTTATCGCAGCAGCTATATACGACGTAGGTACCTACGTTTCATAAACATAGCAGAATGCCACATAAGCACTCTTGAATGTTGTCGAGGATCATTAATTATCCTCGGAATTGTCGACACGAGTGGGAGGGGGCTTCCCAGAGTATCTGAAGCGCATAGATGGCAGTTGCCACAATTGCGTTCTCTTTAGTCCCGGAACGCTCTTCTGTCGAGAGAAAGTATCATCCCTTGATTGCCTGCTACATTGGGGTGACTACCCATAATTCAGCATACGCTAACTCTACGCTTCTACCTCCTATAGAGCCTTGATTCGGATGCAGTATGATCTCGTAGCCAAGCAACTGTCCCAACCTTCACCCGAGTCAACAGCTATTATGCCTGAGAATGCAAGCTCGGAAAACAACAAACTTAGTTCCTACGTTTCGCGGCCCTGGACATTACCGAATCTCCTCGGGGCTGTCTACTATAAGAGGAGACGCTATCTTGCGAAAAAAACTATTGGTAGCGACAAGTTTGAGAAGCGTGAAGACATCATTGCCATGTATCGCGGCCCAGCTTGGCTGATCAATCGAGCTTGGCAAATTCAAGCTTCGAAAGCTATGTGCGGTTGGAACATTAGCCTCCGAACATCTAACGTTATTCGTAGGAGTTCACCAGTGTTCGATTTAGCCTCGAATGGCGATATCGAGGGTCTGCAAGCACTCTTCAGTAATGGAAAGGCTTCTCCATTCGATTGTGACGAGACCGGATGGACAATCCTCCATGTGCGCATAATTCTCTTGACCATAGGCTTAGTCTGAAGCTGATGCGCTCAGTCCGCTGCTTGGAATCACAAATTCTCTATGTGCAAATTATTGGTTGACCAGGGAGCCGATGCAGATACTCAGACACTAGATAGGTAAGTACAGTAAGGTAATCACATGAGATCCACACCTGGGTATCTTCATTCCATTTCGACAAGCTACAGTAGGGACAATCCCTCGCGATTCTTCGAGATCGAGATTCCACCTCCAAGATCAACATCCAAGCCTCTTGACCGTGAAACTTGATTTCTGCCGTGTGACACCTGCTTATGAATTATATACAGACCTATACTCACCACGCCCTTACAAATTGCTTCTTACACACTGGATTGCGACGAGAATGGTTTCAACGAGGCTGTTGACCTACTTCGCTTCCTTTGGGGCAAAACCCGTACAATTCCTAATATGTACGAGTTCGGATTTAGTTCAAAAGAGGCGTTTGATTTGTATCGACAGAATGTTGATCCTTATTATTACGAAAGACCTTTATTGGAACGTGTCGAGAACGCACTCGATCTGCCATTATTCACCCCCCCAAGCGTACTGAAGGCTGTCGTTGCTGGTGATGAGATTCCAAATCAGGCCATCTTGATGACGAATACTCATGGGAAGACACTACTGCATATGGTCGCCTGGAACATTAGATATCAGGCGAGATGTTATAACCCAGATAGAGGTTGGCTCATAGCTAAATCTCGAAGAGGTATGTTGTCAAAGCATTAGCTCATGCGGATTCATGTAGCTAATTGACCTAGAATCTTCCTTGCTGATAGAGGAACTTGTGACAAAAGGGGCAGAACTTCATCATATTTCTTTGACCTCAAGAACACCACTCCTTGAGCTTTTACCTCCATTTTTGTGCTGTCTTCAAGAGCGCGAATACTTGTCAATTCCACAATTCGATCACTGGTTACAGGACCTCGCTGAGTGTGGCGTCGATCTAGAAGAATATGGCCGTACAGAGACCTATTTGCACGAACGTGAGCATGTCGATTGGACTATCGAAGGAGACTTTACAATACAAGACGGATCGGAAGTAGAGATTCTGTGGACTATGAAAGAGTTGTATTACGGACAATCGCCGAGAAATTGGGGTTTCTACATGGAGGCAGATATATACACATCTGATGAAGGTCTGGAGCACGACATGCCCGGTGCTTGGATAGATGAAGAAAGCATGTCACAAGAGGGGCAACGTGGAATTGAAGATGACGATCTGGCAAGAAGAGCCGAAGACGAGGAAGATGAGTCAGCAGATATCATTGAAGATGGTAGAAACTCAGAGCAGAGTTCAGACGAAGGGGAATCGGTTGATGGAGAATTTGACAGCAATGGAGTCTGGGAGGAAAACCAAAACCCGGGTGTCAAAGATCTGCATGACGAAAAGAATATCGTCAGGACCGAAATCATTGACAAATCCCCAGTAGGCTTGTCTCCCGGGGCCGGAGAATATATATACGTGTTTCCATGCGATCCGCTTGATCTTACCAAGTATAAAAAAATCATTATCCGTCACTAGGAAAGGATCAATCGCTTAGGAGCTAGTAGCACAGTTTAATACACATTCATTAGACAATCAGTCGCAAAAAATACTTTCCTTGATCAACATTCGCAGCAAATAGATCTGACGGCTAGGTCTTTCACATTACTACACCATCGTTCTCTATTGCGTTACATTTCACTCTACACTCACTACATAGTCCTAAATGAAAGCCATCTCCCTTCGCAACGATTACACCACAGCGTTCGTGCGCCTAGATCTCCATGATCCTTTTTCATTCTGAAAACAATCAGGCCAAACCTAGCTAGCCTCTGTGTATTTGATCTCAAAATGAATACCACTGACGGCAGTAAATGTGTGAATACAGCCATGACTACATGTAGATGCTAAACCTAACAGGAGCCGAACCCGAGACTAAAGCTGCCCTGCGATTCGAGATCGAGAGAGGCAGTCTTTTGTTCAAGTCCAAACCTCAGCCGATCCGCTACATTGTGTGCATGAATCTAGCAACAACATCAACCGCTAATCCAACCGAACCCCTCCCCACCTAAACATAAAACATCTCATCCCTCAACCTCCCCTCGGGCGTAATCCTCCTCTGCAACTCCCCATAACCCAACTCCCTTTTCCCCCCTCCCCCCTCCCCCACAAACACCTCCCCCAACCACCTCCTCGCCCTCCCACACGCAACATCCGCATAATAAACCGGCGCCGGAATACTCACCGCCTTCGTCGCCCTCCCAAAAAGAAAACACAAATCATTGGTAACCGCCTCCAACCACTCCGCCGCATTACTACAACAATACGGCAACACCTTCCCAGCTCTGAAGATCTCGTCGTAAATAACGACATAGTGGGCTGGACGGACGGTACCTTGGAGCGCGGTATGCGATTGGAGGAAGAATTCCCAGCTGGGGGCTGAGAAGAGGGTTCGGTCGACGAGGGTGCCGCGCGGGGTGTTGTGTGAGCTGTCGGCTTGGTGGGAGAGGGTGGGGAAGAAGCGGGTGTGGTGGCGTTTGCCGACTATAATGATGGTGATTTTGGGGGGTTGCTGTTTTCCGTAGGTGTCGGCGCAGGCTCTTTTCATGGCGGTCAGTTCGATGGAGAGGACTTGTTGGTATTGGGATTCGGAGACGCCGTCTCGGTAGATGAGGATGTTCTTTGGGAGCGTTCCTTTGTGTCGGTTTTGCCATAGTTTAAGGCGAGATCTGAGCATTTCGTAGATGTCAGACACCATTTCTTGCCGAGCCCCATCCTGAGCGCTCTTTTCGTCCTTCTTCATCTCGTTCCAGGCCCTTTGAATTCTTAGATCAACCGGCCATTGCGCGAATTCTTTGTCTATGCTTGCAACCATAGCAGCGATGCTTGGTGCACCTTCCGAGCCCGGCGATGGATGTGTCACGTCGATTCCAACAACCATCGTCTCACTCCCGTCGATTTTGCTATCGATGACGTGATTGACGCCCCGAAGCTTGAGATTGAATTTGAGTGCGACGTTCGCATAGTACGATGGGGACTGGGAGAAGAATTTATCATCAGACGCCTTGACGCAGACGGTGTGTAGTGATTTTTCGATGTCGCCAAGAACCTTGACTCGATTGTATATCGCAGTATTATTCTCAGGTGGTATTAAGACGAGCAAGATCTGGATACCTTTGATGCCGCAGATCTCGTTGAAGTAGCGGTCCATTGGCTCGTTGACAGTCATGGACTTCAGATATTGAGGCTTTCTTATGTTTATCCCTGTGTGTCTTAAGACTTCTGTGAACTGATTCAGTGATGGGATGAGATGCTCATTAGGCTCACTAATGTCGGTGATGTTCAGGCAAGCCCAGTGAAGCGGTGATTGTCCAGCTGCAACCGGCATTACGGTATGGAATTTGGTGTTTGTGAGGTTCCAATCACCTGCCCTGTCAGGCGTCTTGATATCTCTGTTATTATACTGGATATTTGGAGATACCAAAGTGTGGGCTGGCACTTTAATCAACCTTGGGTCTACCGTAAGGTGAAATGAATCCTATTCAGATCACTTAACATCATACTACTCATCACCCAAACCACGATGGAGAATCTCACCAATTTAGTATTCAAATGCCGGAGAAGGCCAAGTGTCTGAGGACTATTCTTTACAATCGAGATGGCGTTTTTGTATGGCTCGCGAACAGCGAATTCGATCATCTGCGTAGTCTGATTTGCGCTAAGCTTTGTCCGGGCCGCCTGTCCTGCGATGACTGTGCAGACCTGAGCAGGGATATAGCAGGGTTTCTCTTTGTTCCCGACGTTGACGACCGGCAGCTCCTTATCCTTCGCGGTCAATGTTTTGTGGTACTCTATTGTCCATTAGCAATTGAATCGAAGAGCAGAAAAGGCTGAAATACTAGCTCGGAAAAAGTCAAAAACACCGACCCTCCCTTGGGCGTCACGTCGTACCTTGCTTGGATCAAAGGTGTCAGTCTGTTTAGCCTTTCCTTTGCTCTCCCCTCCAGATGAGCTAGGGTTGTCCGGTGACTTGAGAACAAATCTGACGTCCTCTTCCCTTGCCAGGCTGAAGATTGTTTTTACTCGTGAGAGACGATGTCCATCCCGGTCCTTCTCCGGTAAGTGCTCTGCCGTGACCCTGAGCCCTTTCAGAAAAGCTTCCAGCTTCTCAATATTACTACCGTGTACGCCAATGTAGAGCTTCATCAATTCATCCAATCCCACGGCTTTATAGAATGCCGCGTTGCTGACGTTGACATTTAGTAACACTTGAGAGGTTGCGATGCGGACACTGGAAAAGAAGCCTCGAAGAGCAACGAGGCCAGCGCCAAGTTCATGTTCCTGCTTAGACTGATTGATGATATAGCCCTTCTGGCTCCCGACCGAAACCAGTCCATCATGAGTTTTGATGTAGTGCCCAAAGATGATGTTGAGACATTGCAATATTTCCGCTTTCTGGGTTGCAATTGTCTGATCTAGATCATTGGAATCCCAGGGTCTTTGAAGGTCTATGGTATTCAAGGCCGAGAGGCGCTCAATTTGCAAGTGAAACTGCCTATCTTGTTGCCGCGGTAGATCATCGCCTTCCCTTCGATAGTGAATCGTGCGACGTATTGTAGAGTTGAGAGACGGAAGTTCACTTGCATTGATCGGTTCGGGAGAGATCAGAAGCGTGCTGAAATCCGTGACAAGGGATTGTTTCACATCTGTGAATTCAGGTAACTCCAGCAAAATTTCGACAATACGCTTCATCGTCTTGCCCTTCGGCTTCTTGCCATCCCGATCAGGCTCGACTGAAATGCCGTACCGATGGATCGTTATACCTTTGCCTAGATTCAACCGAAAGTAATTTGCCCAGACCTTATTTGAATTAACCTTTCCTCCAGCCCAAGTGCGATAGGCAGGCCGACAGGGGAATGTGCTTTGAAATTGCCCAGAAGCTGTGACATTATGGATGATCGTGTCCTCCTGTGTGGTATTGCCGGGGTCATGTTCGGGGTCCGTGCCGTCCGGATGACTGATAGACTTAGTCAATCGACAATGGACCATGACTAGGAAACTTACGAGAAGACTTCCGCTTTATTGACATCCTCTTTCCACTTTTGATCGTAAACAGGATTTTGCCTCCCAGCTGGAGCATTCCGTATGGGAAAACCTTGACTGTGGGCCTCGGCAGTTCTTTTCCCGTCAGCGGTGCCTTCTCCCGCGCGTTTGTCTTGCTTCTTCCGTCTATCTTTGGCGCTTGGCATATTGTAGGCCGCTGAGCACTCTCAACGTTGAACGACGTTCCCTGTAATTGTTAGCGCTATGATGGGAAAATGATATGAATTTCCCTTGCAAAGTGGGCTTGAGAAAAAGAGGAATTGGCGTCTTATATCAAATGAAAATGTTTGCCAATTTGCCTAGATTGGAATGGGTGGACAGTCATGAAGAAAATATCGTACACATCGATGAGAGGTTTTAGCCAGCACAGAATGTGCTAAATATCCGAGAGCAAACAATATTACAGAGCGAGAATACTACGTCACAGGAAAGCACCTGCCGAGAGCAAACAAAACTCCAGAGCGAAAATACCTCCGTCACAGCAAGCATCTAGAAAGAGCAAGCCATTCCCGTTTGCTCGCAGAAGCGACAGAGTAAATCGTATATATCCCCGAACGTATTTGGTTGATTGATCAAGGCTAAGAGAAAATTTGATTCCTGTACACACCTAGCTTTTCACCTTGCACGTGAAAATCACGGGTGTAAGGATCATGTTGACGTAGTTGATGTCCGATTGAGTGTTAGATTGGGCAGAACACCAAATGGGCACACTCGCTTTTTTCCTGGTTACGAGCGTTACTGAGTGTTAGCAAGAGTCCTGTGTAGTCTGATGATTGTTGGGCTTGTCAACTTACAGGGCTTCAGAACTACCGTTTATAGTAAGGGCGGTTATTCATAGACATAATTAGTCTTGGTAGAATAGCTATCCAACCATTCAAGTCAAATTAATGACAGCATAGTAGATTCAAATAGCCTCAAATTCTGTTTTTTCAAAATTCAAATCCAATAGAAGATTACTCTCAAGATTGTTAAAAGCCAAAGACTGTATTGTGCAGTTGCATGATCACGCCAGTAAAGGTGCTTAGTATTGTTGTTATGATCATTACAACGGTGGCCGCAATCATGATGATTCAGGACAATGTCAGTATTTTCTTATTGCTCTCATGAAAGTACAAGTCAGTTCTTCATATACACTGAGTCTATAGCCATAGCTTTCTGCGAGGCAGCGCATGCAACAGAACGCCAACGCTATGCCATCGTCCGATTTCAAACAACACCCGTCTAAGCCATTTGTGCAGTGCGACGTATTAACAGTGCCATTACAGTGCTCAGGCCAGCCTTGTTGCCTTCAAAGCCTTCTGCCACGCCGAGCTCTTCTTCACCACCTGATTATTCTCCTCTTCAATATTATGCTTCCCGACGATGCTCAAGAAGACTTGGTCTAAAGTCGTCTGACTCACGGAGTAATACTCGAAGTCCAAAGCTTCTTTCTGTGATTCGAGGAGCGTGATAAGCGCACCAATACCACTCCGGTTGGCATCTTTATCTTCTAACACCTGGATTGTGTCGGCGCTACTGCGGCTCGATTCGAGCGCCAGTTTTGGATCCTGGTCTTCTGCTTCTAATGGTGGGGGTGCGTGATTAGCTGGGATCGAGAATCGAAGCTGGCCATGGAAGGTCCTGTCTTCAATATCTGCGCCTGCCAGGTTCTCACTGATCCAGGATTTGACGCGATCCATGTCCGAGTCGGACGTGTAAGGTGCTGTCTTCATGATGAGATGGACATGGTAGCGATCACCATGCTTTTTCCGAAGGCTTTCGCTCGTTCCCAATGCCAGCATTTTCTTTCCCATGATGCCGGCTCGATCCGCAAGGGCGTCAGCTTCTTCCATGCTATGGGTAGTAAGTACAAGGCTACGGCCAGGTACGACACTCGCTAGAGTTCTCCACATAACACGCTTCGCACAGACGTCCATTCCAGAGGAGGGTTCATCGAGCAGCAGGACCGACGGATTGCCCATCAAGGCTATTCCTAAGCAGAGCTTGCGCTTATTACCGCCTGAAAGCTTGAAAGCCATCCGATCCTGGAAAGGACCTAGCCCGACGGCACGGACAACCTCGCTCACGTTGTGTTCCACATTGTCGACACCACGGACGCGGGCGTAAAAGCGTAGGTGTTCCAGGACCGTCATCTGATCGCAGGCATCAACCTGCGGACAGACGCCGAGGTGGAGTCTAGCAGCTGTTCGTCGTTTGCTTAAGGCGATGTCCTCGACTAGTATCTCGCCACTATTAGGTGAGGGTTGCAGATCACCACGAATGAGCGATAGAGTTGTGGATTTCCCAGCCCCATTGGGTCCCAGTAGTGCGAAGACTTCGCCACGCTTGACGCCAAACGTAATATCCTGGACCGCGACGTTGCTGCCATACGCTTTTGTAATGTGCTGTACGCGAAGACCATCATTTGTTGCGCCTTTGACGCGCTTGATTTCAGCAGCGATGTCGTTATCGAGAGGTTCGATTTCCTCGATGTCTTCGTCCTTGTGTTTCTGGCGGCGGATCTTGGCCCAGACTGACCCGCTATCCCACCACAATAGTACACCGAAAAGGAAAACCGATTGGCCGATTAGGTACAAGATTGGGCCGCCGTATAAAGTGATCTTTCCAGGGTAATTGGCAATCTGGTCCTGGCCGGAGCACAAAGTTGAGAATACATTGAGAGCAACGAACAGAGCGCGGATGAGGTTCCCAGCCGGCGTGACCAATGCGATTGTGAAATGAGCGATTAGTATGGTGTTGTCTATCTTGTCTGCTGATACGTAAGTTAGAACGCTGATGTATGCGAAAAAGTATATCAGAAAGGCGACTGCCTGTCCGCCAGCTGCGAAGGCAAAGGCAGCTAGCTGAGACCTTGCTACCAAAGATATTACATATGAAAGTAGTGTAGAAGCAATCCCATAAAGGAAGAGCACCACGAAGAGATATTCGGCGTGATAGAATCCGTCGCTGGATGCTCGAAAGATGACGATTGCTAAGACACTGATTGCGATGATAGCAATGAAGTCGAACTGTGAGATGGGTGATGATTAGCTTGGACTTACACGCTCGCTGAATGGGACTGACTCACAGTAAGATAGGCTGACCACAAGCAGATACTTCGAACACCATTGCTGTAATGAAGCTCACGAACATTCCTCAAACGTTCAAGCGTCGGGTAAAGGGCGAAGAATGCAGGGTACGCAGACATTGCAAGCCCAAAATATACAATGAGCTCCAGAGTCTTGCTCGCACGGGGACTGAATGCAATGTCAAAAGCTTGGTACTGGGTGCTGATGGACACATTGAGTAGCAGGGTGTCGAGCCAATTCTGTGTTATCGTAGCTAGTTGCATACCTCCATTACCCTTGTATGCGATGGTAGGGGGAGACTTGTCATCACCGAGGAAGATACCTCCAGGAGTTACGTTGGCACGGTTTTGCATGATGTAACGGTTGAAATCATCCAGCGTACCATCGACCGGATGGACAGCAGACTGAAGACTTGACGGGCCACCTCCACCAGACCCGCCAGAGCCACCACCGGGCAGCGTAGCCTCAAGGCGAGCAAGGTCTTGGGGAGAGTACTTGCTCGCTGGTCCAATAGCGAGGTCATAGTTTGTCTGAGTGAGCAGATTTTGAATGTCTGACGTAGTCACTGAAGCCGTGGGGTTGCAGGTCGGTGGTTTGGCGTCGCTCACAAACAACGTGACCAGACCAGCAGCAATGACTGGAATTAGGAAAGCCGCAGCATAGGGTAGGTAATTACGCTGGAGCACAGTCCATCGCTTTCGGAGTAAGGTGAACGCTTGACGCACCACGCCAATCTTCTTTCCAGTCTCCAACGAGAGGACGGGATCGGCCTTCTCGAGACTGATGTCTTTGTCCGTCAGCATGGTGTCTTCGATGGGCCTATTGTCGGAGCCATTACTCATGGGCTTGTCTAGCTTGGGCTGCCGACTTGAAGGCAAAGCCTCCATATCCTCAGCGATATTAAAGAAAATCTCCTCGATGGTCGGTGAGCTTATTTCGTAATTCATTATCCCGGATGCTTCTAGCTTGCGAACAAAATCCGCTGCTTGCCCTGAGTCAGGCAATGTGAAGACGGTCTGGTCAAACATTTCTTTGGATGGAACACCAAACTCTGGTAGAACGCGCTCCTCCCCAGGGGTTTTGTAAATGTGGATGCGATAGCCACCACCAAGTCGATGCTTCAACTCCACAGCTGAGCCTTGCGCTTTGAGGCTTCCTCGAGACAATATAGCAATCTGATCAGAAAGAAGATCGGCCTCGTCCAAGAAATGAGTAGTGAAGATTATCGTACGCTTACCACGCTCATTGAGGAGAATGGACCAAAGCTTCTGGCGTGCAAGCGCATCAACCCCACTTGAGCATTCATCTACGCAGCAGACGCGACTGCCTCCTGTGAACATCATACTCAATTGAAGCTTTCTCTTTTGACCTCCAGATAATTGACAAGCTTGGGCATCGACTTTTCGGTCAAGATCACATGCCGCAATCAGGTCGTGAATTTCGTTCTTTGATGAAACATCCTCGGTCGACTTTAAGCGATTGAATATCTTGACGTGTTCGAAAGCAGTCAAATTGTCCCACAGAACGTTTCTTTGCGGGCAAATACCCAATCCCCCAAAGCCGTCAACAGCGACGGTGCCAGACGTGACGGTATTGAGTCCTGCAATGGCATCAAGCGTCGTAGACTTGCCACTGCCATTAGCACCAAGCAAGACCATAATCTGCCCTTGCGGGATTCTGAGGTCTAGTTGATCAACAGCAACGACTGTCTCCGTAGTCCTGCCAAAGCGGCCGGCTAGCTTCCTCGACCACCAAGAAGGCTGGTAGCGCTTTGTAAAACCCGAGAGCTGCACCGCGGCCTGAGAGCGGTCAGTACTCGAACCGCTTAGATGCTGCCGTCCCTTCGATGCAGTGCCGTATAATTTCCTTTCGATGACAGCGCCGAGAATTGGGAAGACCAATGTCTGGATAATGGCGAAGATCCAGAAAGCGATACCAGGCAGAGTAGACGGATTCTTGGGAGCCGCCTTGACCAGGTTAGTCCCTATATTCTGACGTTCCCAGCGCGCCATTAAGATTATGAAGTAGGTGTAGTTCATGGGTGGGAAGAGAATGCTGAGGACTGCGACTGCCCCTGTGCCAGTATTTCCAATGACCTGCGCTATCACGGCTAAGAGCAGCGATATAATAGTCGTCGATATGCCGCTAAGTTGAGCTTTTTTGAAGAAAGCTGCTCCAAAGATAGAGAATGACGAGAGGGATAGGCCAGCCAAGATATTAAAGATGATGAGAATTGCCATGTTGGTCTTGGCGAATACGCCAATGCCAGTGATTATGCCAAGAGCAATCCATCCGGGAATGAACATGATGTCGAACGCAATATGAACGGCAAGAAGCCGCACTGCTTGAGGTTCCCACCACCTCTGATTCGGCATCGAAGCCTCGATGATTTGTGTCATTCCGAGCTCTCTTTCTGAAGCCATCAATCCGACGAATTGGTAGATGACCACTACCATTCCAATGAAAAAAGCCACCCCAAGAATGTTGGTGATACCTCCCATATAGCTTCTGCGTATCGAATCGCTGTGCTCTTTCTGCGTTTGAGATGTGTAAGGATACTCATCGATTCGAGTCGGTATGGCTGCTTGGTCGATAGTAGTATTTTGCGCGGCGATAGCGTAGTCGATAGTATGCTGTAGAGGAATCACAATTAGTTCTTGGTCGTTGGTGTCTTTGTTTGTATTGATCTTGGTTCCTAGCGCTCCATCTGCCCTCAGGCTGTAGTTCCATAGGCCGCCAGGGCCCTCGGTGGGAGAGCTGTAGAAGACTGCCGCGCCATAGCACTTTGAGACGCCGCGAATCGACCCTTTACATTCCGTGATCAATTCCGATTCTTGTGACAGCATGCGCACTTGCTTTCCAGCCGAGCTGACCTGTCCCGCGACATTCATTATCACCTTGTCGATATCTCCACCTTTGAAGCCATTGTTAACAAAGGCGACGGTGGTTCTTCCAGCTCCCGAGTGTAGCGAGTCCGCGAACGATCTGAGAAGGGTGGGCGTGCCAATGCCATACTGCGAAGGGGGTACGAATAGGTTTCGGGCGTAGGCCAAGAACACGGTGAGAACGACGGGGAGGACAAAAGCCCGGATAGGTGTGGTGAAGGGATGGCGAATGAGTACAATCAGTATGTTCTTCCAGATCAGAGTCCACGTTTGGCGCAGAAGGAGTCCCATCGTTGCCGCGTGCTCTTGCAATGTTGTCAAGGACGGCTATCACAGAACGTAACACTTGAGCGACGCGCGACCGGTAAGTGTTGTTCTCCTCCGCTCTGCTTTCAGCCTATGTCGATGGCGGATTTGAGCTGTCGCAATACTGGCCAACTCTGAGAAGGACCACCTAAAGAGAATGTCAAGTCAGTGAAGTGTAAGGACAGTCGAGTATACATTCTGGTGGCCGGGATGTTTCCGTGAAACGATGGAAGGATTGCGCAGTGCGTATTCCAGTTGTCATCGACTTACCGATCTTACCGTATTCGTAATAATCCCATAAGGTTGACCCGAACGCCGAGCGGGAGGGGTGTCAGCTACCGCTGTTCGCTTAGAGATTGCGCATGGATAGATCTCTTGGCATCGATTCATCCGTCCCATGTCACGTGTACTTAGCGTGCATAGCGTGACTAGCGTGCCCCACTTTGTTCCCAGCCGCCTCGTAAGGCTGGCAAGAAACTCGAATTGCTCACCAATCAGGCCCACAACACTATTGACTTGGCCACTACTTGAGGCCCGCTAGCTATCAACAAGCATTTATACACGATCCGAGACTCATCGGTCAGAAAAACACCGGTATGGATCAAGCCGCACGTGGAGCAGCCGCCTTGTCCTCGAAGGACTTCACTTCTGCTGTCAAGTTCTACACAGAAGCCCTCTCCCAGAATCCCGGAGCTGTCGATTACTACATCAAGCGTTCGACGGCTTATACTCGGACATCTCCGCCTGATCATGAAGCTGCTTTCAAGGACTCCGAACTTGCTGTGTCACTGGCAACAAAGCGAGCGAAGAGGGAGCTCATCGCACAAGCGCAACTAAGACGGGCCATCGCCCTTTACGGTTTGGAGAGATATGCTGATGCAGGGAGATGTCTGCAATTTGTCAAAAAGTTCGATGAGAAGGAGAAGTCGCTAGCGATATGGGACATGAAGATCAATGGCAAGCTGAAAGGGCTTCAGGAGGGGGATGAGCGTGCAGAAGCATCGATATTGGAGACACCAGAAGTAGAGACTACCCCAGCGACAACTACCAAAGCTGCTACCACACCTGCCGAGACTGCTGCCCCACCGACTACATCAACCAATGGTGCCAAAGACCCCAAGCCAACCGATTCAAGCGTGCAACCTGAAGGAGTCCAGACACCACCGAATAAGATCCGTCACGACTGGATGCAAACCAACACAAGTGTCATAGTCACACTCTACTGTAAAGGTATACCCAAGGAGAAGACCGTCGTCGATATAAAGCAAAATTCTTTAGAAGTCTCGTTTCCGCTGCCCACTGGAGCTGACTATGAATTTATCCTTGATCCTCTGTACTCAGGGATCGACCGCATGAAATCATACTATAAGATCCTGTCTACCAAAGCCGAGTTCACGTTGATAAAGTCAACACCGGGTCAAAAGTGGGCGTCGATCGAAGGGACCGAACCAGCGCCAACAGACACCACCCAAGCACAGGACGACAATGCATCCAAAGATGATATCGAACGCGCCGTTCTCGCCGACAAAACCAACAACGCCGGCCCAGCATACCCCACATCCTCAAAGTCCGGCCCCAAAGATTGGGACAAGCTCGCAAGCGACCTATCGAAGCGTCCCAAAAAGAACCCCAAAGCAGGCGAAGAGGACGAGATGGAGGATCCCGGACTAGACGAAGAAGAAGGTGATCCGACCAACAACTTTTTCAAGATGCTCTACCAAGGCGCAGATCCTGATACTCGGAGAGCGATGATGAAGAGTTACCAGGAGAGCAATGGCACTGCGCTGAGCACGAATTGGTCAGAAGTGGGGAAAGGGCCTGTGGAGACGTCGCCGCCTGATGGTATGGAGGCGAAGAAATGGGGTGCTTGAGTTTGACCTTGAGGTTTCATGCGGAAAAGGCCAATTGATCCTACGTGCATAGCGAGGCTTGCTTGGCGTCGCATTGGACGGCGGAATACTAGTCTGATCAGCTCTGTGGCTTTTGTCCACCGAATCCACCCTTTTCGGTCAAAAGTTATGCCGATTCAGGAATGAAATATGATTGATTGTAGTTCAGAGTGCTTCCATCGAAGTGTTGCTTTTGCATTCATTTCGATATATTAACAATGTACTAACCACCAAGTGGGGTTTGGCTGCAACACTCCCTGATCGGATCCTGGGGTGGCTTGGTGAGGACGTTCGTAGGATTCGCTGAATATTGACTTTCTTCCGCAACTTTGCCCTACTTGGATTGACAACTTGGTGACCCTTTGAGCCATGAATAGCCCAGCAAATACCACCGACACAAATTGAAATCACGTAGCCTGTAAATCCAACATCGAGAACACGGTTGACGGGCCCAATGATGCAAGCATCGGCTCTCTGCTTCAGAGTGAAGATATTGAATTTGGATTGAATTCAGGAGAATATACCACAGATGCATCCACCAACGGCAAGTACAATACCATGGTAAGACGCCGCCTTGTTCCACCATCCCCATGGCCCCATGAGCGCCCGCCAATAGAGCCGCCATGCCGCTAAGACCCATCGCCAGGGTACCGGTAAGATCAGGTCGAGGGACTTTCCTTGCCATCCGACTCCTAAGCTTCCTCCCAAGAAGCTCCACTTTCTCCTCTAAAGTGAGTTGCTTCTCCCCATGCATAGGAGCTCGAAAGCTAACGAAGTTGTCTATTAGACCGTTTCCTTTCCTAATGTCACGTTCGTAATCCTCAATTTCAATGGGCAGAATGGCGCCACCAAAAGATAGCAACATGGTGAGGACGCCTCCAAAGGGTATGACGGTCTACAATCGCCAGATTTCGTTCGTCGGGGCTCCAAGTAAGGCTCCAATAGTGGGCAGAAGGCTTAGGACTCCGGCCGCACCGCTATACTCGGCTAAGCGAATGTTGATAATAGAGCCCAGTGTCGCAATCAGAGAATTGTAACACAGCTGGTCATCGCCGTTATATCTGAGAGCTACACCACGATGTATCCATTCGCTCACAAAGAACTTGGTTTGGGCATTCCCGGCCCAGGTGTCGGCCTGGGCTAGGTGTGGGACCGAGCCATTGTAGGGAGCATTTGGCCCGGGTCCAGGTTCTGAGGGGTTTCGAGCCGATACAAGTGGAAGAAGGCCGGTAGAGATGACTACGAGGAGTCGCCGTTGAACTTGAAGCACTCGTTGAATGAAACGGACTGAAGTAACGATGAGAAAGGAAAGCAGTAAGTACGCCTTGCGGACCAGCGAGGATTGGGAATCAACTGTCGACGACATGACCATCAAAGATATTGCCGCGTAAGGTCACACCTGCTTCTATTACTGCAAATCACGACCCCTTGATTTTTTGCCTTCATGCGATCAAGCAGTGCTACAAGAATTTCGCTCGGCAAGAAATACAACTTTCTGAGTGAAACATGCCTGAAGAAGAGAAAACGGCAGCTCACACACACCTGACAAGGCTGAGCAGAGCCTCACCACCCTCTTCGGTGCCAACATTCCCCTCCATCATCTGAGGCGTCGATCGGCGTGGCCCCGTCAGTCTACTGTGGAAGCTAAGAGCAGAAGGATTCGAAGCACGAATATCAAAACAGCTTTAGAAGAGTGGAATGTCGCAAATAGCAGGCTGATCTGAGCTCGACCTCTCTCAGGCGAATTCCCAAGTAACTAGTCAAGCCAGGTCTTCAACCCTGCCCTCGCTTGTGCTAGGCGGTGCAACAAGGCACTTGCTTCTGGCAAGATACTTGAAGCATTTCTACTTACCTCTGAAGAGCTGATCGAGATCTTTCTGTTGATCCAACATCTCAGATGTTGAATCTTCACATATTACTAGCTGAACCTTCGTTACCAATAATCGTAGTCCTTGCCGATATGGACTGAGATGAAGAGCGCGACTGAAAGTGCTCGAAGAGGGCTGAGGCCCGGTTAATCTACGGGTGACGTCCAGCTCTTAATGCGCATGAGTACCGGCAATTTCGAAACATGAGCGTCAAATTCTTCGTCCTTATGGCAAATATCTGTTCCTCCAAGAACGACTACCAATCGTGGCATCGCCTCGATCGTCCCATTACAGGATCATCTTCTGGACTGCTTCGGAGTTAAGCAGTCCAAGATCTGATGTTTGAATCCTTTTCGCTATTGAACCGAGACCGAGTGTGAGTGCCTTTAAAGCTGCTCAAGTGACCTTTTTATACTAACGTAG
>JAABUP010002863.1_pt1 | contig 31979 bp, 34 predicted proteins | sample 5559201 | NCBI WGS metagenome assembly JAABUP01 (sample SAMN10711887, study PRJNA513373) | rock metagenome | isolation source: Antarctica rocks | place: Antarctica
AGTCCAGAGTGTCAGTATGGATGAATTATAAGAAACTCAAGGGGAACAGTATCATCTAAATCATGCAACAAGGAAGAGTGCTGCTGCTGACATGCAGGCCATCAGCAGTGTGACAGGCATTGAAATGAACTCATGGACTTTGATGAAGCCCATGAACTGGGTGCCAGCAGGACCCACCAACATGTCAGCCAAGATCTCTGCATTCAACACCATCTACAACCCCAACGGCAACGTGGGGGAGATCTTTGGGCTCCCAGGGGCAAACTACACCGCCACCTTCACACCCGTCTATGAGGCTTTCCTGGCCCAAGATGCATCAGTCATCAGCCAGCTGAACAGCAACAGCAGCGTGAGCAAGGTGCTTGAAAGGGCTGTGAATGGAAACTTGGGAACTGGCACAGCGGATACAATGGTAGACGTGTGGGGTGTCTTGCAGCCAGCATACAATGTGCTGATGTCCCTCATCAGTAGTGGTAATGTGAGTACCAGCGTTACAGCTGCTGCTGATCCGATCATCATCCCCATGTTTCAGCAGATTCAGGCTGTGGCTGCTGCATACAACACCAGTGGTGGCCTGTGGTATGAGTCAACTAGATCATCCAGCTCTGGATCTACTGCAGTATCTACCACTGCTACTGCAGGAAAGTGATGGTTTGTTATTTAGAATATGTAATCCTCAGCAGAGATGACTAAACTGCTGCTATGTAGTGCATAAGATCTCACTGAAGTTGCTAGCATGCCTTGCTGAGGATTCCCAAAGCATGATCCTGTTCATGCGTTGAGCTTTCAGCCGCAAGTCTAGCTATGTAGGTATGTTTGAGTTGTTGCAGCTGCGAAAAGTGGTATGTCTTTCTGATTGTGACTTTATTCTGCTTATGCTGTTTTATTGTATGCATCTAGATCTAGCTTTTGGTGAGGCTTGCACGCTTCGGACGTCTGAAATGCAATATACTTGGGACCAAATTGCACTGCCTAAAATAATGGACATATTCGACATCTACATTTCAAGCTGGTGGCAGCAAGACCATCTGCTCTCACACAGCTGCTGTGTAAGCTAAATGTTGTTGCACACTGTAATTCCAATAACAGTAACTTTTGCGCTCTCCCACTCATGATGACCTACGTACGTGCAGGACATGTTTTGTCCCTCCAGAGCAGCCTGTCTTGTGCAATCATACTGTGCATTGTGAATTGCATTTATGCCTTGCAAGCGTCCTCTCGTTCATTGGTCTTACACTACGTGCACAGCAGCAGCAGCAACACGCTCAAAATTGCCTGATCAGTGAAGCTTGGCATGCAGTGCATGTGATCCATACTGCATGTCAAGCTCCACACGTTTGACCAAGCTTGAGCAAGGCCCGATTGCAAGATATGCAGTGCTGCAGAGGTTTACATGTGAAGATTCACAACAGACTGCTAGCTGGCCGCATCATGACCAGACCCATGCCAGTGCCCTGTGTGCTGTTTACAGCTGCAACTCCAAACATGTCTGTGGCAGGCCGCAATCGAGGCTGGTCTGGTTTTACAGCTGCAAAGCTGGCACCAAACTGCTGATGACTGTACTTGACAGGCTTGGCTACAGAGTCCAGCTCCCCTTGAGCTTGCAATGCTGTCAAATGTGCATTAGGCTGCACATCATGCTTTTGCATGACTGTGCTCTGCTGACGCTGCAGGCAAGGCTGCTTGTCTGCTGTGCGCTGCCTGCGGGATCGTTCAGGCAGAAGGCGCACTGCTCTTCTGGGGGATCTGCTCTCAGCAACTGCTTCTGCTGGCTGATTTGCTATGCTTCTTGCAGCTGCATGAAGTTTCCTGCTGGCTTTGTGATGGCGTGTATTGAATGCTACAATTCCTGCCACACAGAGATTTGTGAGGACAACATGCAGAACCCAGTACTTGCTAATACACAAGATACACGATAAATACAGCAGCAGGCTCTTACCAGACATCAGAGCAGTATGCTCTCTGAGTGAAGCTTCAACAACCACAGAGCTTGCAGACGCAGGCCTAGCAGATACAGGTGGTGATGTGAGGGGTGGCGGTGCAGGTGTGTCTGCAACTGCAAGTACAGCACAAAGTCAGCTGACATATGAGCAAGGTTGGGCTGCTTGCAAAGGTGTCTAGCTTAGCTTACCCTCTGTGCGCGGTGTTGTTGATAGCATGCCTAAGAAGTCTTTGTCTCGCTCATGCAATGCTGTGATGATCTTCTTTCTGCAAGAACCATATCATTGTTGCAAATGTAAAACAAAGGAGTAAGGTTGACCTCGCAAGCAACCGCATCCATGACAATGCTATCCGGGTGCCATTTTGTGTCCTGGAGCCCATGCAACAACTGCTTACCTTCGATACTCGTTGACTTTGGTGTCAAATGACAAGACAGGTCCCTGAGCTTTGGCAGTGCTGGCTGGAGTGCGTTCAGAGCCTTGATCAAGCTCTGGGGAAAGAAGTTGTGTTGTCATAATTTGCACAAAGGCATTGTATCCAACCTCTCCTGACTCGCCAGCCCCAGCATCTGCTAGCATTTCGTTGATTGCCTTCTTGGATGCTTTGATGCCCAATAGCTGCAAAAGCAAGCAGGTTGCAAGCCAATACATGCTGTGCAGGACCAGACACACAAGTTGCAACCCCAAAGGGTTATGACAGTGGTTGATGCGGGAGCTTATACCTTGAATGCACTGCTCAGCTCTCCTGAGTCAATTGCGCCTGAACCATCTGCATCCATGAGCCTGCAAGAAACCTATGTGACTTTAGCGGTAAAGTCCTATACAAACAGAATATCAATAACATCAATTTCACTGTCAGCAGCACCCTGACACTTGCCTGAAGCATTGCTGTGTTTGCTTGATTTGCTCGGCTGTGAGCTTTGGCTTGATGGCCTGCGAGTGAGTTCAGGTCAAAATGGTGAGGCTTTCAATATCAACTGCACAGAAGGCATGCCTGGCCGTGCTTGCGAAGCCAGAGTGATACGTGCTCTGCAGGAGATCCTTTCAAGCTGTCCAGCGGGATTTTTGTGTTGAAAGGCAGAGGTCTCGCCACAAAGGTGCCAAGATCGTTGCTCTCAGCTATACGCGTGTCCTCATCAGCAGGAGAGCGTGTCCTCCAGAAGACGCTAGTGGCTGTAAGGCGACGTGGGGCCATGTCTGATGTCTTCAATTATACCTAAGACGATGCCTCATGAAGTAAATCGCTTCTATGGATGCTTGCGCTTGCGATTCAAGCTTTTGAACTGGGGATGCTGCATAGCTATCCCCATCGTGAAGATGTCTCTTCGAAGGTCAAAAGCATGTTTCGATGTTGACTTAAGTTGTCAGCGGTATGCGATGGCGAGCCTGCCTGCCATTGCGGAAGGTCCCACGGCGGAGGAGCAGATGTTGATGGCGGAGGCCTCTTCAGTCAGCAGGCAGACAGACTTGCAGACTTTGAGACATGACAAGCGAGAGTTTATCAAAGTCAGTCTCTTGAAGTCGACGAGCTTCCGCAGCTAACCTGGTCCATTTGCGGGCATCTGTTCACAGGCAAGCACACGCGTTCCGAGCTTGACCTTGCCACCTTTGTCACGTCTGCTGCAGGCAAATCGCCGTGCTCTTGCCAAAACCCCCAAGTTTGGGGAGACATTTGGACAAGTGCAGAGTTCAGATTTGCCACCACAGTTCCGTGCTCTTCTTGAAGATAACCGGGTAAGCAGCATAGCCCTGCCTTGTCAGGCCACATATGCACTATTCAAGCTTAACCGAAGCTTGTATTGTGCAGTCAAGACATTACTTACTTAAAATATGTGCTGAAACACATGCTACTATGTTACAAACCGTGGTTTCTGGCAGATGCTACATGAGCAAGTGCGGACCTACAAGCGGGAGCTGTATGAGGCTCAAGCGTCTAATACAGCCAACAACAGGCATGTGGTGCGGTTGCAAGCAGAAGCAAAGCGTATGCATGAGGCCTTGCAGGTAAGGAACTCACTCCTTCTTCCTCACCCTCCATATGATTGTAGTCCTCGCAGCATGTTATAGTGTGCGCGATTGCAAAAACAGCCCTTAAGCAGTCTTGAAATATGAGGGCCAGCATAGTTGTCTATGCCAGGACCAAGTCGGCAACCTTGACAGTGTCAGTGTCACGTGATCACCATCTATACCAGCAGACCTGTGCAATTTGCATGTGCAACGATTTGTCCAATGTACATATACATGAAAAGGTGCATCCTACAGCAATGAAACGGCATTCCAAATTCTGGCTTCAACGCAGAGCTGCAGCAGGTCACCTGATGAAGTCCATGCAGAAAGAAACGCAGCTAGATTGTTCCAGCAGCAAGAGGAGGACTCTCAGAAGCTGCGAGACAGAGTAAGTGTTCTGGCTCATGCAAAGGAGACAGATGCGCGTCGCTTCAAGCAGATTGCTGTGGAGCGTCAGCGAGAACGTGAGGACCTCAAGAGGGAGGTGGACAGGCTCAAGGTCTCCGTCTGTTCTTGCCTCTCCCTGCCCTGTACGGCTCATCTGCAGCAATGCCCTTGTCGGTCCTACATGCCTCATGCCTTTACCCCTCAGAAGAGACCCATGCTGTCAAGACACACTGACAATGCCATACCTGACACTGTTGGCATAGCTCTGTCCAGCAGCATTGCCACACACTCTGATTCATCACAGTCTGCCTGCACTTGACTGCTGTCAGCTCTGGCACAAGACCATCGCCACACTCTGTGACAGAGCTTGCATCACTGTCACATACAGCGCAGCCATCTAAAACGCAACAAGGCAGCATGAAAGTCACATGCATGCTTCTGTCATGCAGAGCTTGGTGGCTGAGCGCGACAAGGCCTTCAGAGCGCAGGCCTTCAGCCTGAAGCAGCTCAACACGCGGGTGGTCCAGCTGCAGCACCAGCAGACAGAGCAAGCCAGCAGGGAAGCTGCTCTGCTACAGGAGCTGTCTCTGGGGTCCCTTGAAGGCCAGTCCAGCACTGTTGAGTCCCTGGTTGCTGCCAGTGAGCATGGCAGCATGAGCACACTGAAGAGGGGGCAGAGTCGGCTGCCTCCGGGTATGGAGACCATGCGACGCCGCTTGGAACCCATCATGAGCTCAGGTGAGCTAAACCATCTCCACATTGTAGAAACGCGTTTTCACTGTCCCCAGGCATTTCTCTATTTAGATTTCCAGTGTGGGGATGAAGTTTCTGAATCAAAGTAGACGTTTCGGGATTGAGAAGAGCTTTCAGATAGTTGTGAGAGTGGTCACCTCTCTGGCACAGCAGGTGGGCCAGGTACATCACTTTCCTCTCTGCTCAACCACGCAGCTACCTCATGCATTCTGGTGACAATCATGATGGCGTGTCTTAACAAATCAAATGCACATGTGCAAACAAGCCTGTGAGGATGCTGTGTGCAATACTCATGGACAGTGTGTATGATGAGGCTTGTTGCTCATCCAGGAACTGCGATGCAAGATTCATCCTTGGCTGTGGGGCTGTCTGAGGATGAGGAAGACCTGGAGGAGGAGGCTGCTGTGAAGCTGATGCTTGTGGTGCTGGGGCAGGATGCCATTCAGGGTTTCTACCAACAGGTATGCTTTTCTGTTGTCCCCAGTCGCAAGCCTTGACGTGCAGAGCGTGAGTACACTGTATATAGGGAAGGTACAGTACTGGACACACGGCCGAGCTGACAGGCATGCTTGCTCAGCTACATGCCAATCTCTCCCTGCCAACAGCAATCCTGAAGCAGCTGTATACGCAGGCTCTGCATGCCATGTGATACATTTCTGCTGCTGATTTCAAATTATATTGAACGTCTTGGCTGTGCAGTGAGCCCCACAAATTATTGTGAGACTGGCTGCCTATTTTGTCATTCCCTCAGGCAACATTGCTACCGATGTCATCCATCCTGCTTTGAGTGTTGATGCTGGCTGACGGCTTGAGTGTAGGCATCTTTTCTAACCCAACAGGCGTCTTGTCCCTGTATAGGCATGACCATCATGTGTTGTGACAGGTGGCGAGGGAGAGGAAAGCAGCCGGGAGTGTTGAAAGGGGGAATGCAGATGAAGCAGCAATTCTGATACAGTCAGCTTGGCGCAAGAAGCAGGCCCAGCAGGAGCTGGTGCGCCTCAGGCAAGCCCAAGCTGAGACTACTGCCTCACAGGTCAGTCATGCAGCCAAACTAGTGTCTGCCCTCCAACATGAATTGCAGCTTTCTGTACAGTCGACATACTGCACTCATATGCATGATTGCTGGTGCTGCATCACATGCAGGCTTGGGGGAATTCACAGGTTGTTTTGTGCCATGTGTAATAGAGGAGCTGGCATTCTCATGAGCATGCAGGCATGTATGCCCATTGCTTGTGAGGTTGCACATAATCTTCTAGGTTCTGTGCATCACATGTGCACAAGAGCGTCAACGCCTCATCTACAGCTGACTGCTGTTCTGATCATTTGCCTCATTCAAATGAGCAGTATGTCAGCTATGTTCTACAGGTGATTGTAGGCACATAATCCTAAACCTGTTGTGCATACGTCCGTTGAAAGCTCTGCTTAATTCAATTCGCATGCAAAGCAACTTTAAGCACTGCCAGCTCAGAGGCTCTGTAGTCAGACACTCCAGGTTGGTCAAGATGTATGCCATGTGAGGCCATGTGATGACAACACTATCAGTTGAATAGCCAGACAGATAGACATACTCACAGACACTGAGAGGGAGAGACTGAGCCACAGACTTAGGCTGCATTAGCCAGCCAGAAACTTGTGGGTGTCAGTGCAGCTTTTCAGGAGCAATCAGGCACCTTCTGGTTGACAAATGCAGCAACTGCACTGGTCAACGGTCAGCAGGCACAGCATACACAGTTTTTCAGCATTTGGCCAGCAATACTGCTGCTCCACACAGTGCATCCATTACTTGTGCAACAGAGTCAGGCAACAGCAGGAGTCGCCAAAGTGCAGCAAAGCTAGGTACATAACTACAGGCTGCAGACGTTGCATAGCTTCATTTCAGGTGTGAGCAAGGGTGTTTCCTTTGCAAGAGCATGGCATCAGAGAGTCAGCAGCAGCATTTTCACAGCATTCACAGCATTACAGGGCTTTCAAATTCATGGGTATGTCCTTCCAGCCTTAGCCAATCACAGTCAATCATGTGCCAGCTGGCCTCAAACCTTGCCTGTGGACCAGAGCAGCGCAGCGGACTGGTCGTTGACCGCGTTGGGCTCATATAAGGCAATGTGTCAGCAGTAACAGCCGTTTGAAGCCCAAGCAGTACCTGACTTGGTGGCATCAAGGTGATGCAGCATGCCTGCTGAGCAGCAGTGGCAAGCTGGATCTGTAATGATGGTTCACAGTCATTGGAGAATGTCACAGAGCAAAACTTAGACACAAGGTGCACAGGTCCAGCCGAGCTTATTCATCAATGACAGAGTGAGCGATGAATTTCACGGATACAGTCAGCTTCACAGCCAATGGGACCACTGCACAGCGACTATCCTGCGGCTTTGTTCAGCTGTCGTCTTCGTGCATGAAGCCTTTGATGGTTCGCATCAGAGCCAGGCGTTTTGTAACCTGAGACAGGATTTGTCAAAACAGCGCCTTTGCAGATTGAAACGTAGCCAGCAACTCACAGCAAATGTTTTGGCAGAAGCACCAAGTGCAGTGTAGAGTGTCAGCCGTGCAGCCAGTACTATTGGGCTGTGCTGGAGTGCAGAGCGCAGAGGTGCCTGTTGCAGCAGGCAAAGTTACATTCAGCAGTGACAGGATGCTATTGAGTGCAGGCAGTGCAGGAACGGCAGAACTCCCTCGTGTCTCCTAGAGCACTTGTCAATAGAGGCACCATGAGGCGGCCCTCTACCAAACCCATCAAGGGCTTTCAGCCCCCACAGGTCAGCTGCTGGCTCAAGGAATGTGATATCACCACATTAATAGGTTCCTCTAATTGCTATGCTCATGCCTTGCATTTCCATTCTTGTCTTGTTGGAACATTTTGTCTGCGCACTTTTGGTGGTGATGCTGAATTCAAGGTCATGTGCACACGATGATTCTTGGCAATGCAGGCTGAGTCAGGGCCTAAGTCACCCAGGCGAAAAAACACAAGGACAAGCACAGGGCTGGTTGCTCCCAACAGCCCTTCTGCACGCAGTCCAACAAACGGTGTTGCTGCTGGGAAGGAGCGAACTTCCACCTCCCCACTCATGCCCAGTCTTGTAGCAGGCCAAGATGATGCCAGCAGAGGCAGTCAGGGTCCATCACGACAAACTTCCACCAACAAGAAGTCTGATAGCTTCCTCTCATGAGCGTGTTGTACAATGGCAAGCATGCTTTTCTTGTTGACTCTTGGTGGAGTACATGCATGTCAAGCCGCTGAAAGGCTGTTGATTAGACAGTCGTCACTTTTGTGAAGAGGATGTGGGTGTGCAAGAGTTGATCGAGCATGCTTAGCTGAGTCAGACAAAGCGACACATCATTGTTGATGCACAACGCCGGAGAGGGCCTTCTTCGGATTTAAATAGTATGTACCGTTTGCTTTTGCAGCATTGCAGTGATAGAGGGCTTGGTCTATTGGGCAAGACATGTCTTTCATGCATTGATGGAGTCAGTCGCTGTTTGCTATCAAAGATATGAAATGATAATTGCTGACACTGAACGACTGGTCCCACAGAATTGGCCAACGAGACTTGGCAAAGCAGTCATACGCACATGACTCACAAAGAGGGAATCTCTACTGAACACAATCAAGAGCCAGACTGACTGAACAAACTGCCATTTGCAGGCAGTCCATTTGTATACTCTTGAGTTTGCAGCTGTTGACCATCTGCATCTAGGTGTGGTTGCATGCCAGCAAACATTGAGGTGTTAGTGCTGAAACCGTTCCTGCTCTGAGGTGAACCAGCAAGATGATCCCCAAAAATTCCATTGCCTAGAGTTTGCCATTGCGTCTGCTGCTGCGCACTTTTGCCTTCAGCTGACACCCCAAACGGTGAGGTCTGGGGTGCCAAGTCTTGACTGCCCTTGCCAGATGCATGCCCTGTCCTTGCATACAGTGGACCTCTGCGCTTTCTGGGCATAAGAGGCTGTGAGAACCCAAGAGAACTCAGGGACTGCAACTGATTGGCGCCTGCAGTAAACTTGCAAATTCACTTGCAGAAGCGTCTTTGACTGTCCATGATACACACATGACAAGACTGACAGTAAGCGACTTCCAATCACAAATGCAAAGACTGCACCACTAATGGCATTCCTGCATGAGTATTGTTTCGTCACCAAGGCATGCATGTGCGAGGAGTGTTTGGTCAGCAAAGTTTACCTGTAGCAGGAGCTGCCCAAAGAGCCGCACTGGCTGCAACCAGATCTACAGGGAACATGCCGGGCAGTCTGGAAGACACAGGCAGCATGGTGCTGCCATTGTTCACCAGCAGTTGAGAGGGTGACGTGTTGTCTGCAGCCTGAGGATATCCCCATTGGTGTGATCCTGGGGCTGCATTGGCCCCACCCCACTGCAGACCCCCCTGCGCTCCAGGTGCCTCAATCCCAGGTTGGAGTTGCGCACTGGAGAGCAAATTGGCTGCTTGAGATTGGGTGGATGACGAGCTTGGTTGCATGGCGGGAAATGGACTCGACACTGTGGTTCTGTCAGACTGGCTTGCGAGGCCTGAGTCTGGCAGCTGTGGTGGAAGCTGAGGCTTGCCTGCTGAGGCAAGGGAAGCTGCTGTAGCAAACCCTGGTGGTGGTTTGGGCACATGAGCTCCAGACTTTCCTTTGTTGATCTGTTCCCTCTGCCTCAGGAACGCTACCAGCTGCTTTGTGCCCTCTTCTATGCTGAGCTCACCGTTGCCGACAGCAGACTGGACTTTCTGTAGCAGCGCAGCACCGTCTGGGTCTGCTTGCACAGAAGGTACTTGACTAGCAGTGAGAGGTGCGGGCAAGGTGACACGGACGCGGTCACTGGCTGATGAAGCAGCTGTTTCTTCTTGCTGCTGATCTGACTGATGGCTCTGCCATGCTGAGGTGAACTGATCTGTTTGATGTTGGGGCAGCTGGGAAGAGGTGGGGGTATGGGAAGTGGAAGGCTGAACCTGCCGTTGGCTGGCAGCTAAGGATGGCCATGCAGCTGCACCATTTGTGGGAGACTGACTGGCCGGCGCAGTGCTCACACTGTTGCCAGATCTGTCAGCAGAAGGCCCCCACAGAGGAGGCCATCCTGCTTGCAAACCATTTCCTTTGATGCCTGGAAGTTGACTTTGTGGGGTGGGAGCATCAGCGCTGTGAGTGAGTGTGTGTTTGGCTGGCGTTGATGGCATGGGAGGAGCAGGATGCGCAACATCATTGCTGCTCTGCCTTGATGCAGGATCAAACGGTTCCTTTTGAGACCCATACTCTGTCCGGCAACCAGGGCATAAGTTGTTGCAGAAGAGCTCTATCTTTTTGTGACAAAAGACACAGACTTGATACCTGCAAACACCCAAATTTTGACAATATGCAGAAGCAAGATCCATATGTCATGTCCCATTTAGCATGACTGCAAGAGCGCAGCATAAGTCAGTTTGACCAACTTACCCACAGGGACAGGGGTAAAACTGCTGCTCGTCAGCGTCAAGTGGTTCAATACATAAGGGGCAGACTTGAACCTGTACACGAGCACACATGCCATCGTAACGTGTCTATCACCAAGGGTAGCTTTCGTGCACATGTCTGAGGTAGAACAGAAGGGTGCTCCAAGACAAGCCTACCTCTCCAGAAGAGTCCTCCCCTGTGGATCTAATGTGTTGCCCCCTACCGCGCGCCATTTACTTGAACGCAGCTCACACGGATGGGCTGTACCGCCAGCAAGCTTTGCTGAACAAGCGTGTCGCGTGATGCAAAGATCCACGAAACCTCACGGAACGCCGTGATCAGAGCGTAAACAGAAGAGCGGGCAATTAGTTGCAAAATGCCGCGGCTTATCGTATTGAAGGGTTCGATGACAGTGCGCCGCGTCTAGCTCGACAATGCCAATAGTGGTAACCGCCTGGCGATTTTTTCTTGAAACCCTGATCGGGATGTGATCATCGTGGCATAAATGTCTGGGAGAGTTGTGTCCCTGGGAACAACACTGGCTCTGCTCCTCGTGTCTGCAAGTGTGCTCTACGATCAAGCAGATCGCTTGTTGCCTCGCGACAGCCGCTATCTTTTCCCCCTGTAGCATGCAGCAAAGCCCACTGGTGGAGACTCAAAGCTTGTCACTTGCCCACCGCCCTGATAGCAACCTCGACGCACTTGACCGAACTTCTCGCAAAAACGGACCTTCTTTTCAGGGTTTGAGGTTGCCCAATACCCAAACTGATAGCAATCAGGTAGTTAAGCTGTTCGCGTGCCGTTGAACCTGGAGCAAGCGTCTTAGTGCTCTGACCTATTTTTTGTCACGACGCAGTGCCAGCAGAGCCAATCGAGACAGGCTGCCCAGGACGTGTGTTCCGCTCAGGATAGTCACTCAACATCCACGAGTCATCCGTGTGGGCAAGAGGTAGACTTCACCATTCTAACCAATGTGCGTCGTCGAAGTACGCAACCCTAAGGGGTCCCAAGTGCTAACATCAGCCTCTTGGCACAGATTGATATGGACACGAGCCCAACAACGCCTTCTGGCAGGGGCATTGCAGCATCAAGCATCAGACCTCCAGATGCACCGCGCAAATCCAAGCAGAGTCGACCGCCAATACAGGTGACCTGCTCGGAAGCCTATTGTGCAACTTGTAGTGATCAGACCTGCACAGCTGACTGGTTAGGCTGACGCCTGTGCTGATGGCCTGTTCAATGATGCAGTTGTCTTCAAATGCGCCTGTGAGGAAATTGGACTTTGACAGCTTAAGGCTACAAGCAGCCAGTAACAGTGAACAGAGCTGCGACAGTCGAAACAGCGGCCCTGGGCGAGGCTGATGGGAGTCAACATTCAGGAGCACAAGATTGATTGAAGTTGTTTGCAGGTTGTCAAGTTTGTGCTACAGTTGAAAGACTGCTCAGAGTGTATTGTGTTTTCCCGAATTAGTGTTGAGGTCTTGTGCACTCCCTGTAGACCATACTGGAATGACCATCATGGTATGGCAACAATAAGAATTCTTGACTGTACAAGTACAAATTTACTGAGGGTTTTTCGCATTGCTTTGGCTAAAATCAGTTTTGAGGGTTGCTATTGCACATGAAGAGTATCTGTTTTTCTATAGCATCATCAACAAGTCAGCTGCAGTCTGGAATCCAGTTATAGCAGGCATTATCTTGGACACGCTTAGCTTTGCATTTGATAGTGATTGATAGTTTTGGTGAACTCTGATACCATACCAGCTTATCTCCTTTGTTGTGTCAAGTTACATTTCGCTTAGATAATGTAGTACATTGATTTGCATAACATTTGAAAGCTGACGTAACATCTTTGATGATAGGCGTCACCACTCAAGACATGTCATGCACAAGGTGTTCAGGGTGTTCAGCTGCAAATTTCACAGGTTGCATGGCACTTATTTGATATAATGCCACCGCATGGGAGACCTACCAGCACAAGCTGACTGTTTGATTTGCATGCCATTGGCTTTGCAATGGCCTGCCGGTGGAGCGCATGGACATTGTCAAATCCTTGTGTCTACACTTTCATCAGGGGACATATCTCACCTTACCCTTTGTCTGAAGGCACAGGCAGCTGGCTCTTGGGCTGTGGCAGCACAGTCGACCTCAAACTCTTCCTGCTGCAAAGCATCATTGTGCATCCCTGCACTACGGCTGTAAATTTCGGGGCATGCGTATCCCCCGGGCCTATGGCGCAGCAAAGAAAGCGCGGACTGCTTTACAACCAATCTATGACAAATACCTTAGGCACATTTATGGAGTCAAGTGTACTACACCTAGTGCTATGTTGCTTGAGGGGTTGTTATTGTTGTCTCTGCATGTTTTTCAGTGGCAGCGGACTCTTGAATTCTGGAACAAGATAGCTGCTAGTCCTGCTGGGTCGATTTTTCACACAATTCTGCTTGACAACATTGATGATGCTGTTCCTGCCAAGAACTTCTCTGGCTCCATAGCTACTTGCTTGCAGTCCATTGGGCAGCCCATGGCCATGCCTCGTGATAGTGGTGTTATCACTGTTTTGGAGGTTGTTGCAATTGTGAAGGGCCTGCATCAACATTTGGTCGGCACCCATGACGATACCCTGCATTGTCCCAGGGTTGTCTTGGGGTAGTTCCCCTACCGTTGGAGTTGTTGCATGCTCATACCATCATTGGTTTAAGCCTTTTAGCTAGCTTAGGCGCGATTGTCAACTGCCTGTTTCGCGTAGGCGCATGCAGCCGTTTCTACAATTTAGACTTGGTTCTCATCAGTTGCCAGTGGTTCTTGGCCGGTTTGCTGGAGGCCAGCATGTTGCCAGGCCCAATAGGGTGTGCATACATTGTGATGGTGTGGCTGTTGCACATGTGATGCACATGATTTTTGAGTGTCCGGCTCTCATGCACTCAGGCAGCAGTATGCTCCTTTGTTTTCCACAAACACCAATCCAATGCAATCCTTTTGAGCACACCAAAATCCCATGCAAGTTTTCAAGTTTGCTCTTCATGCATTCAGTTCGTTCATGCATGCATTCATTAGATTTGAAAGGTCTTGGCTTCTGGACTGTCTTGATGTCCTCCAAATTTGACCCTGCATTGTAGTCTCGCTGTCATGCACAAGAGGGTCAGAAAATGCCTGTATTTGTCAAAGAAACCACGCTGCAAGCAGCCGTGCCGAGCACAGCTGCAGAACTATTGACATTATACCCTAATTCGCCGTACACTTCGTTTCTGGTGACCAGCAGGGGATACATCAGCTCCTTGGATCAACACTGCACGCGTCTCTCGTCAGGCCTGACAAGACTCAGATCAGCAAGAAACGGTGCTGCCAAGGATTTGACTTCTGACGGAAAGCCCAATGGTCCTGGAGACCGTGACGTAGGTCCAGCTTACGACCTACTGTCAATCTACAAGGAAAGCCAGCACAGGCTGATCAGTTATATGTGACCCTCAGGAGTCCAATTCGACCATCAGTCTTCGGGACAGAGTCGTCCTCACTGTTCAATTGGCAGTCTCTTCTTGCCACTTGCAAGAGAACGATAGGGAGACAGCAGTTCCTGTCATGGTCACCCTTGTAATAGATAACAGGTTGGGCTGCAATGCCCAATATGTTGACGTCTGTTGAAAGTCCCCTTTCACTTGCCAGCTTACAAACCAAATGTCCTGCATGTCCTGTGTAGCATGCTCAAGCCTGGTGGAAAGCAGTTCACTACACCTACAGGCCCACCGTAGACCCTTCTGAGGCACTGTTGGCATATGCTGCGGCTTTGGTGCTGCCCAACGGAACAGAGTCTGTTGAAGTAGCCTGTATGGCACCGCCTCGCCAGTTGCCAGATGTAAAGCACTCTGATTGGGCTGTTACAAGGTTGGTGAAGGCAATAGCACCTTAAGCTGAATACTCTCTGAGCTCAGCAGCCAGGGCAGGCACTGACATCAGACAGCTGTGTCTACTACTTGAAGAATTTCCACGTCATCGCTTGCACTTGTGACTAGGAACTCAACCCCAGACTACTGCCAGAGGCTGAACAGCTTAATCTATGCTTGCAGCAGTATACTAGACACACTATGCACATCATATCGGTCATTGAGCTCTGCAACAGGCATTCGACAATGTCGCTGACTGAAGTGTGTGTCCTGCAGACAACAGTATACAGACGTGCTGCCAGCAACAGCTGCTGAAGGCCTCCTTTGCAGCTGCGACGGTGAATTGCTGGAAGGATTCGTCAGCAATTTGTTCATTGTGCAGCAAAATGACATGGGGCTGCTGGTTCAAACAGCTGTTGATGGTGCACTTGCTGGCATTAAGCAGAGAGAGGTTCTTGATGCATGTCAGGCTCTGGGCATTCGCACCCAGCGCAAAGCTGCTTTGAAGCAAGACCGACATCTTTGGACTGAGGCATTTCTCACTAATGCAGTCAGGGGCCTTAGGCCCATCAGAACAATTACCTGTCCAGCTCAAAATGCACTTGGTTGGGACACCTGGGAGGTTCATTTCCCTGCCTATAATGAGGACAGTGCGTCCACCAGAGTGCAAAGTTATATGCAACAAAGCTGTCAGGACTTGTTTCAACTGTGCACAGATTGATGTAAGCTGCGCATATACTTGGTTACCGAGGTCATAGCTCGGCACACTTGACCTACACATTATACACATGATCTGCCTTGAAAGAATAGGACAGAGTGCACAGTGCAGTACGTGATGCCCTGCGATCAGGTTCATTACAGGAAGCATAATTAGTTACAATAAGGCTTCTGTGTACAAAATCTACTCACACAAGCCTTGCTACACACTGCATCACATGCGTTGCAAACACAGCAGTGTTCCAGCTGAGCAGGCAACTTGAAGTACTCATGTACGTCTATTTACGGTCATTTACTGGGGATGCTTGGGCCAAACTAATAAACTGTCAAGCAGCAAAACAGAATGATGTGAGTAATGGCATGAGTACCGCTATGGATGTCTGCTCATAAGGTAATTATACCCTTGATCTGGCTGTCTTTCCATGCACAACTTGCCGTTACTCTACGGGTCAACAGTTATTCAATATTCAGCCACAAAACCTGTACAACAGACACATCACAAAGCGGTACAAAGCAGGACCTCACATGCAATTGGCAACAGAGGATCAGGAAAGGTGTCAGCTTCTCAGGTCTGTGTCTGCCAGAAATTACCCAACTCCCATGTTGTACAGCATCCCAACTCAGGAAGTCCAATCGTATTCATTCGTTGACTTTGTTCAGATTCGTTTCAAGGCGTTGTTCGCTGCCTGAGAATACAGAGGAATCAGCACACACTGCGTCTTGGCACAGGGGTGTCATCGTGGCGGGGGTCTGGTCTGACTGGTGTCTTGGATGGGGAAACGCGCACTGGAGTGGATCCTGCATATTGCCACAAAATTTTGCCCGGCTGATGTGACCACAGTCACAGTCACAATACTGCGCTTTACAAATGACATGCAAATCAGAAACTCAAATGCTAAAGTGTTGGGGTGTAGAGCAGTGGTGTGAAACCTCCTTCACATTCATGAACCCCCTATGACAGCTATTTGTCTTTTGCATGCACAAGCATGCTCTTTCCAGCTCAAGCCTCAAGTGGAAAACAGTAAAGCATAGGGCATACCAAGCAAGGCTCCACTGCAATTCAACGCTGCTCTGGCACTCTCAGCATTGGTGAACTCAACAAATGCTATGCGTGTAGGATGGTGGTAGTCCCCCAGGAGCCTGATCTTGGAGACTGGGCCTGCAGCACAATGTCAGCAATCATGTCGGAGTCAGGTCTTGCAGTCAGAGCATGACAGTCAGGCAATGGCATGATAAAGATGTGTCATCTTTGGAATAGCAGGTGTACAGCACAATGTCAGCAATCATGTTGGAGTCAAGTCTTGCAGTCAGAGCATGACAGTCAGGCAATGGCATGATGAAGATGTGTCAGCTTTGGAATAGCAGGTGTACTCTTATGTCTGACTTTTGGTGACGTACCGCATAAAGTCTCAAAGAATGCCTGCACATCTGTGCGATCAACCTTCTTGTCAATGTTTGCAGCGTACACTGTGCGGCCGCACAGTTCTCTTTCCTCCTCAGTGCGGGGCAAGTATTGGTTGTTGACAGGTACAATCGCTGTTTTAGATGGAAGTACTCTCAGAGGATATGTTCCCAAAACTGTCCCATTCCTTGTGAGTGCCTGAAAGAACAGCAAACTTGAGTTTCAAACAATTTCATGTAGTACAGCACTAACAAAGCTTGCTGTGCAGCTTACAATCTTGGCAGCTGATTCTTCAAGGAACTCAATGAAAGCAAACCTCATAGCAGAGTTGGGGTCGCCACACACACGGCAGTCCACCACTCGGCCACACTCCTGAAAAAGGTTGGCCAGCTGCTCTTCTGTGACCTGCAAAATTGCAGCAAGATGAGTTCAAACAGGATCAGCTATATGATGAGCCTTATGAGTTAGGTCAAGAGTGAGTTAGGTCACCTGCTGATCAATGTCACAGATGTAGATTGTCCGTCTGACCTTGTCCCCCAAGCTTTTCTGAGCTGCTTGCCTCTTGCTGGTGCTCTTGATACTGCTTCTAGCTGAATGTACAGGTATAGCAGCACTTTGCTGGTGATATGAAGGATGCCCTGTTTGAACTGCAAAGCCCTGCAGCAGCAGCAGGGTAACAAGGCGTGATCATACGATGAGCATTGATTTGAGCAGAGACAAGGTCTGTCTGTTGCTCGGTGTTGAACCGCGGCTGGAACTTTTGTAGCGCGTGAGAGGGCTATATTCCTTACCTCGTCACGGTTACGTGCGTAGCCCTGCTGATGTAGTCCTCCCTGGCCTCGAGCAGGAGCAAGATAGCTGGAGGCCATAGCTCTGATGCGTAAAGCTTGAAGCCGTTGGCTCAATGCAGCTGCGCACGCATATATCGAGGTCAGATTGCCGGCAGTCTGAGCTATTAGCTTCTGGTGCTAGTTGCTGTTGTAAATTACGACTAAAATGATTATTGCTTGCTTGCCTGTGTCAAACATCTCGGCCTCGCGCTGATAGCTGCTTGCGTACGCTGAAGGGCTGGCCCGTATTGTGCCTGGCCATGATTCTCCTGGCCAAGACAGACAGCGAAGATAAGCCTCAACAGTCTGTTGCATCACTGCAGCTGTGCAGACCATGGCGCTTACCAACAGCTGAAAGTGGAAGGTGAGGCTGCTCGACATGACTGAAAGTTCCTGAATGGAAATAATATTCCAGTTGCTACGCAGTAATCAAGCATCACGCCGATCTTGTTCGTGCATAGTTGGTTTCCAAGGTAAGCCATGTGTATCGTGAGCAGCCGGAAATATCGCCTGGCGCTCACCTACTGCTTCAGTGGGAGCTACGCCAAAGGTATTTCCATTAAGTCTAGCATACAACTTGCTGACGGCTTGCGCTTGCCTGTGCGCAAGGTCAAACTCAACCTCCGACGTCGGGATCCTGAGATCGTTGCAGGACAACGGACTGGTGCTGACTTCAGCTGGGTAGCAAGCTTGCAACATTCTGATACTATCGAAACGATGACGTCTCTGATTCAAGCTTGTGCGATGATGCGCTGCGATGCGGTTCAAGCAGTTCGCCACAGACAAAAGTGCAGTCCTCGTACCCAAAGTACTGTCCAGTGCAAAACTACCAACAGGGGACAGGTCTGACTGTGGTTTCAAAACTGCTGACAGAAGATGTTGACGTGATCTGACTCATGTTGGTGGATTCCCCGCGAAGTGGAAAGCTGTCTACCTGCTCCTGACAAGGCAGCGCCTGTATGTCAAAGCAAGAGAAGCTCCCTTGTGTGATGTCTTCGATTGCAGCCGAGGCAAAAAAGCCATGTTCCATGCCATCATCTGCGCATGAATGTGCCTGGCTTCGCAAGCCATACTTGCATTCCTTGCGTTGTTTTGTGCTGCACAGACATCAACTGCTGTATTGAGGACGCACATGACATTCGATTGCAAATGCTTGGACCATCACAGATCTCCTTTCTCACAAACTGCTTGATACTTGACTCCGGTCATTGATGAATATATATATTTGCGTCATAGGTCAGTTAATGCCATCCAGTGCAGGAGTTCGCGCGTTCTGAGTCACGGACTTGGGCGCAATACACTCACGATGTCAAGCATTTACGAGCACGTGTTCAGCTTATCAAGCTAGGTGCTAACACGTGATCACGGGCTGACTGCTGAGCAATTACATCAGCTCATTTGATCTGCGAGGAATCTGATCGTTGCATAGACGTTTCTGAAGTTTGAAGCGTCAGGGTCAGATATACTCTGCTTGTTGGGGCCATCTAGCCCAATCTCACCAAACTGGCTCACCATGAAACTGAGAGCCTGCACACATGCAGAACAAATTTGCCCACAGCCAGAAGGCCATGTAGGTGAGCTTGTACTGAGGTGCTGCAAGAACACTCCCAGCCAATGGGCAGCAATGACAGAGGCTGAAGCATCTGCAACACATACATGCACTGAGTAGCTTTCGCAACTGTCCTGGACACCTCAGCAGCACTGCTCATAGGTCAGCAGGGGCTCGAAATAGCTTGGCTCAACCACATGCAGCTGACAATGGCCGTTTGCACTTCAGCAAAGATTCAGCCTACCTTAGACAAGGCCTGCAAAGCTGCCTGTGGGGTTGGGCCGGCACTTTGTACCCCTAGACAGCAGCTAGACATGCTGTCCACGAAGTTCAAAACCAGACCTTGCCTTGCCATCATATCAAAACCCAGCCCTGCCAATCGGCAGTTCTGCAGGAACTGTGCTGACCGCCGCTTGTGCATGCCACTGTGACACAGCAGATCAATGGCTGCATAGAACCTTGGCTGAAGCTGTACTTCCTGCATGATGCCTGACTCAGATTGCTGCCATGCAGCTGTGGAACTACTCACCACCACTCCCTCTGTCTGCTCATGCCCAGTACTACTGGGAATGAGGGGCCTAGATTGAGGCTGACTAACGGCACCATAGTCAGGAGACTCAGCACCAGCTGCGGATGCATCCTCGTGCCCTTGTATGTAGTCACTGTCAGGGAGCTGACTGGACTGCCCAGCGACCGGCAGATCAGCACCATCATCTAACTGTTCTACCCTGAGCTTCGCCACAGCTGCATTTGCTGTGATTTGCAATGGACCTGCTGCATCACCTTGACTTGACTGCACCGTGACTGCATTCACCAGCATATGTGTCGTGCTCTGCTGCTGGCCACCCTCAAACTGATCAGGTGGATCTTGTTCATCACCGCCTGTAACTGCTGCACCATTTGATGCACTGAGGTCCATTTGCATGCACCCATCAAAGGCGCCCTGCTCAAATTCAGCAGTGCTGCTGGGTTGCTCAGCTGATGTCCCTGCTGCCGGCAGTGCAGGCGCAGCATCACTTGTTATGGCCTCTGGCTGAGCTGTAGTCTGATCAGGCAACCCAGCAAAATCTGACATTTCTGGCATCCCTGGGACCCAGTAAGTCCCAGAGACAGGGTCAAACTGACCAGCAGCCAGAAAGTCAAACAGCTGGAAACTTGAAAGGCTGGCTGTCGGGCAGACATTCAGGTCCACTGCCCACAGACGCAGCCTGTCATCTTCTCTTGAAGCCACAAAGTCAACTTCCACATGACCAATGATCTCTGCAAGCATTTGCCAAATCATCAGGAATGACAGCTCAGGAGTGACAAGGAACTGCAGACCATCCATCTGAAGCTCATAAGCATGCAGCCTCCAGGAGACTTGTCATGAAGAAACACCTCATGAAAACAAGAAAGACAGAACTAAGCATCACGCTCACAATTTGCTGGCAGCCATGACTAGCACAACTAGCCTGAAAATGGCCAAAGACACATGAATGCAGGCCACTGAGGTACTGATACCATACTGCATGAAGACACAACTGGGATATGCCTGTTGTTGGTCAGTTGTCCACAAGGCAATGGTCAATCATTCCAGATTTACACACAATCATGCCGCCAAGTAAGACCAGCCGATGCAGAAAGTTGTCAAGTTTATCAAAATCAACCATGTGCATTGCATGAAGGGCCCGTCGTGCATGGACCAAGGGCCGAGTTCAAAGGGCTGAGGGGCTCACTGGCATTGTAGCAGGCTGTGCCAACAGCAAGGGCAGCCTCTGTGAGGGGCACAGGGGGCACGCTTGACTGGGGAAAGGAGGAGCCTATGACTCTGTAGGGGGGACAGAAGATCTGTTCATGTGTGGATATGAGGCGCACCCCTCCCAAGGGATCTATGAACAGGTTGACGCTTGGAGAGCCAATCACACCTGTACATGCAGCAAGTTCAGCGAGGCTGCTGTCTGCTGACAAAAGTGAGCTTTGCAGGTGAGCATCTGACATGCTAACATTGCAGCATGTGCCATAACTGTATAGTGATCAACGATGCAGTACACCTGTATGTCATGGCACAGCACAGCACAGCACAGCACAGCACAGCACAGCGCTGTAAGAGGGAAATGCAGAGCTGCAGCACAGCACAGCACAGCACAGCACAGCACAGCACAGCACAGCACAGCACTGTAAGAGGGAAATGCAGAGCTGCAGCACAGCACAGCACAGCACAGCACAGCACAGCACAGCACATCAAGGAACAGGGAATTGGAGCGAAAGTACAGCACAGCGCAGCAGATGGTCCCTTGTGCAAAGCAGTGTGCAGGCATATGGATACCTGATGCGCAAGCCTCAATGACACCGCCTCTCTCTGCAAAGGCTGCTGCAAAGTCTGACCAAGAGGGATAGGCTTCTGGGCCTGCCACTACCACCACCTTCTGAATGGCCTTGGCCAGGTGATGAGTGACCTGGTACAGGCACAGATCCAGGGCATCCTTGGCAGCAGCTGCCTGATCAGCTTCCAGGTGCTCCTCTGCACGGCACTCATTCTGTACTGTGGATGCTAAATACACTGGCTTTGACCACCCAAATGACCGTCAAAGAAATGCAATGAACAGTTGCCTTTGACCAGCAGCTTTGGCCCAAGTTGGTCCAGATACTGCAGAGGGGTGCACTGCCATTCACTTTGGGCTTTGTAAGATGTGCAATACGGATGCATGGCACAGACTCCAGCAATCATGCATTTGCTACATGGTGTACTATGGTGCCTGTGCCATACAAGGCTCAGGCCAACAAGCAGCAGATGAGAGTCAAGATTTGCTGCTTACTGCAGAATGCCAATGACATCAGCACCTGGCATTTATTGGGTGGCTTCAGAGATGGCAGCTGTCAATGCCATGATCAATGCCATTCCCAAGCGTCCTAGCGGGTCAGCATAGTAGGCAACAGCAGAGTGCAAGATGACTGACCACCTGGTAACAGTAACAGAATGCAACTGCCGTGATGGCAGCATCAGAAATGGCAAGCGCACTGCTTGGAAACCTGTTTTACATAATGGCAGGCAGCACATAAGCGCGACAGTGTACCTGGCAATCTTGCAAGTGTTGTTGAATACAGCTGCAGGGCTGTTGTCACAGCAGGCACAGCGGCCACGTCCAAGTAGGCATGACCCCGCCCCAAATGCTCGTCATCAATCTTCATCAACCACCGCAGCACGCCGCTGTGCTGTACAATCAGCTGAGCCAGGGACTGCATTGCATGACAGCAGAAGAAGGTGGATGCTGCATTTGTGATGCTATGCATGTTGACAAAAAAGAGAAGGCGCAGTCTGACCAGTTCTCAGAACACGAACAGACTGAGACTGAGCATTGGGTCTGAGGATAATACCTGCTGTACTATGCAGTAGTGACTATGCAGCAAGAGCAAGTCTGTGTTTTGAATCTGCTCACGTCAGAAAGGCAGGGCACAGAATGCAGAGTCATGACACCATAGGCACTTGACAAGCCGTGTGCTGCAGTAATGTTTACTTGACCGCTTCTATCTTAAGCCTGATAGCAGGTGCCTCATTAGTGCATGTTAGCTCACAGGACTAGGGTTTAGGCACACCTAGTAGGTACCTAGCAAAAACGATTAGCTGGAACGCCTGTAAATTATTATTATTATCATCATAGCAGGGCCCTCAGAGCCAGAGTGATGCATCCATCTAGTATTTATTGGCAAATGGATGGTACACACCTTGCTAGTGTTCCCTAGACAAAAGCAACATGAGCAGAAGCACAGCAAGTTGTGCTCTACAATTCCAGCCCCACACACACAGACAGACAGACAGAAAAAAACAGACAGACAGACAGACAGACAGACAGACAGACACAGACAGACACACCTTGATGATGAACTTATCTTCCCTTTGCGGTTTGTGTGCATGGACTCCTGACAGTGCAGCAAAAGTACTACTGTAGCAATGCTGTACGGTGTCACACCATTGCAGCTATGTCGCGCGTTCAAATGTGCTCACCTGATGTGCATTGCCTCAGGTATAAGCCATTCCTGGTGGCTGAAGTGAAGCTGAATGACACGAAGCAGTCTGAGGGTGGCAACATTGACCCAGCAGGATCTGATAAGGCCAGTGCTTTCAAGCAGCTTGCTGGGTTCCTTGGGAAGAAGAATGACAGGGGCCAGGGCCTCTCCATGACCACCCCGGTCTTCAACAAGAGCAAGCAGGGTGTCATGCAGTTCTACATTGGAGAGGGATACAAGGTCAGGCCTGCAGATGCAAGAGATTGCTGCATTTAGTGCATGACTCTGTGCCAAAGAAACGCAGGTGCTGCGAGTACTAGAGCTCATGCTTATCCTGCAGTGCAAGATTTCTCTCTTTGCTACTGTGCGGTTAAGACGTGTTTAATTTTTGTTGTTTGGCTGTTGCGTCAGCCTGAGCCAGAACTGTGCAAGGTGCTATGCAGCTAAGTTTCCTTTTGTCAATTTCCTTTTGTCAATTTCTTGTGCTGCTGGGCTCAACTTTGGGTTAACTTTGTGCAGGATGTGTCAGAAGTACCAGCTCCCAAGAACAGCTCTATTAACATCAGGCAAGAGCCCGGAGGCTTGTACGGTGTTGATGTGTTTTCTGGTAATGCCAAGCAGCCTCGTGTCAATGACCGAGAACAGCAATTACGTCAGTGGCTGAAACGTGATGGCACAATGCCAGTATCTGATGAATGGGTTCTGGCTCAGTACAATGTTCCTTGGCAGCTGCCAGGCTTCAAGAGAAACGAGCTGCTGATCCCAATTGATGAGGAAACCTTTGAGCTGTGGTGAGATTCGCAGGATTGGCATCCTGGTCTGGGGCCAAGGCTGCCTTTAGCATAGCATCAAAACAATGAACACGAGTATGTGAATGAATCCTTGATTTTTATTCAACAGCAGGATGCAAGAGCTGCTCACCTGATGCTTTGTCATTCTTGTACGTAATGCGCGCTATCTAAAATTGCTTCTGTGCATTGTGGAGTTTTTTATGTGTTAAACTATGCCGGCTTGATTTGATCAGGTTTGATCACTGTCACCTAGGTTAGCAGCACAAGGTGAATTGATAACAACATGTGTTGACACCTTGAGCATTGCAGACATGGCTCAAAATGTTGTATCTGCTTTGTGCCAATTTAGTACATGTGAGAGGGCACGTAGTACATGATTGCGAAGGTTCTAATTTCCAGGCAGCCAAAAGAGTGCCGTAGTAATGCGCTTTTTCACACACTGTTGATTGAGATGCCTGATCTCTCAAAGCTGCATTGAATGATAGGACCGCACAGGTCCATGCAATATAGATCATCATTGTACATTTAAATCCAACTGATAGATGTCAGCTCATTGTTACATTTTGGCCATGGTCTGCCTCAATTCATCCCTCAGCAGCCGCCGCATGACCTTATTCGAAGCTGTGCGTGGCAGTGAGTCCCTCAGCAACACCCTCTCCAGCTTGAACAAGGGATTCAAACTGCTCCTAATGGCCTGCTGGCATTTAAGCTTCAGCCCATGCAGATCAGCTTGATCACCGCCAGCCTGCTGCTGGCTTGGTTGCTGTGCTTGCATGTCAGGTCCTGTTTGCTGCTGGCCAGCCGAACTGCCTGCATCACCTTGTGCAGCTGCCGCAGCCCGACTGCCTGCATCACCTTGTGCAGCTGCAACAGCCATGTCTGTTACTCTAGAAGCCACAGAAGCAGCTACATCCTTGACCTGGTAAAAGGCTTCCCAAATGCTGTCAAGACTGCTGGAAACACCAACTTTGTCGCCCCTCTGCTTCTGTGTAGATTGTAAATCTTCCTGTGTCTGTGATCTCTGCTGCCCATTGACTGAGGATGATGGAGGTGCTTGGGGTGGTGAAGAATTGACAGCTTCAGCATTCTGATGCAAAACCAGGAACATGATGAGCTGCTCGGGTCCGCCCCCTGGGGGTGTGAGGCCCACTGCTGCAGCTTCCATGACAGCTGGCACCGATGCAATGACCACCCTCTCTAGCTCCACTGATGACACCTGGGACATTGCAGGCACCTTGATAGACTCAGGTATTGCATCAACGGGTGTTGGTTGCGCAAGATGCTGAAGGTCTCGGTATCTTGGCTGTTGAGGCCTAGTTGACAACTCCAGCCAAACATTTCCTTGTACCAGGAGTCAAGTGTGATCATGTCTACCAAAGCATCTTGTGATCACACAACACAGTCTGGGCAAGAGCTGTATGCAGCATCACTTTGTTCCAGGCTCAATGCAAGAGTCACGTCTATCAGCTTGTACTGACGTCAACCAAAATCCTGATTGAACATCAGTCAGCACACAGGTCTGTAACAGCGCAGCAGGCCAATGCATACCTTGATGCCACCCAAGTTCATGGTGTCATCACAGCGGCCATGAGCCACAAAGAAGCCACCGGGCAAACGCTCCACCTCGTCCCCATGCCGCCGCAGGGGACCCTGCACCCCACCCACCCCTGGCATCCCCTGCACCCACAACATTACAGTCAGTTGCACAGAACCACTGCTTGCATGGCATGTGTTGGGCCATTCTTGTCTATTCCACAGAGGCAAGTGCCGTTCCAAGGTGGTCCAGTATGCGGTAGACTGTCTTTTGCTGTTGCAATATGCCACTGGCAGCCCAAGATTGCTGACAGGAAGAAAGAATGACCCTGAAACTTCAACCCAAATCTCTTTTGCCATGACTGAGCTGCAGCAATAGGAGGACCAACTCTGGTGTGACGACGATATCACCACTACAACAGTGGCCAGAGCCTCACACAGCAAACATGCAATGTGGCGCGCCATCAAAGCATTTTGAAAATTGCCAATGTCTTTCGTCAAAATGCATCTTCGTCAAACTGTGAGATCCGGGCGAGCTTTACCTCATAGTACACCTCGTAGTGGCTTTTGTTGAGCAGGCGCTGTGAGGAGCCCAACAGGGGGGGCACCAATGCCAGCTCACCACTCACAGCTTTCCCATGGCCACTGCTTTCAAGTTGTTGCCCTCCACCTGATTCTGCACAAGCAGAACGCTCACGTCAAGTGTGACTTCATCTGATGTATTTGGTTTTCCAACTTCTCTTACGTGCCTGTGTGCCAAGTAGGCTTGATCAAGCAGTTGTGCATCATAAAACTGCAAGTCAGTAAGTGCGTACAATAGGCCGCTATGATGCAGAGGCACGAACTGTTCCTACAGATGTCAAGAAGGCAACCAGAAGTGTTTGCCCATGCAATTATGTTTGGACACAAGCCTGAACATGCTTGCACAGGTGAATTTGCAAAAACTGGCACAGGCGCAGCATCTGCTGCAGCCTGTGTCAATCTGTGATTGGATTGAGTCAAACTGCACTATGCCAGTCCTAGACCCTGCGCTGACGTTGAGACTCTAAGAATCGGAAGTAGTTGTCTCAGCAATGCCATGCTGAGATCATTGTTGTCTGGCATGAAACCACTGTTCCATCAGAAAAGATGGGGTCACAAGCAAACTACCTTGCAAAGAATCATACAGCACTTCTTGATTGTCCAATAAAGCCAGACGGCAACCAATGGTTGGGGTGCTAAAGTGGGAGGGGGCCTGGGGCTGAACTAGGGTGCCCCCCAAAAAGCCACCTCCGATCTCTGTGCCCCCACAATACTCAATGACTGGCTTGTATCCTGCCAAGGCCACCAGCCAATGGTAATCTTCAGGCGATGAAGCTTCTCCTGTAGAGCTGTAGCAGCGCAGACGGTCCCAGTTGAGGCCCTGCAGCAAAATAGGCTCACACTACAGGACCATAGGCTCACACTAGCAGGCACAGGTGTTTTGCGCTCAGGTCCGGCCTTTGTACCAGATGATAGTGTATGTGCATCATGATTGGCACATGGCGAATCGAGACACTGAGTGTAAAGAAAGCTAATTTGTCAGGCTTTAGCGCCTGTTGAGCAATGCAAAACATGTGCCTGTACAAGTATGAATCAGTGAGCATAAGCTGTCTGCAGCTGTCTTGATCAGGTACAAAGAATGGCCAGAACTGCACGCTGTTGCAGGTGACACATGAAAGACATGCCCATGGCTCAGTCAGCACAGAGCTCCACCAAGCTGTTTGATAACGTGCATGCAATCTGTTGCTCCCAATCCCTGAGCAGAGCCAAACACCAGCCAATATTTCTGCATCAGGGTGTGACATGCTGGATAGACTGAGCGTAGGTCATGCTCATGCAACACACCTTCATACAGTCAGACGCCCTCCAGGCCTTTGCAATGCTAGGAACCAGGCCCAGCATGGACACCCCAGCGCTCTGTATGAACACCCCAAAGTCCCGGCCCAGGGGTGAGCCCTGGAACAGGGCGATGGTGGCCCCATTGAGAAGGGCAGCAAAGACCAGCCAGGGGCCCATCATCCAGCCCAAATTAGTGGGCCAAGCTACTGTGTCCCCTTCTCTGACATCCTGATGGAAGAATGCGTTGGCTGCGCTGCGGATGGGGGTTGTGTGTGTCCATGGAATGGCTTTGGGCTGACCTGCCTCAAAATGCGAACATGTGACAGCAGGTTTTGTGAGAGTGGGTGCATGACAGAGAATGGCATGATTGGATTTTGGCCAAGCCAACAGCATGCAGGTATGTATGGGAGCTTGTGGCAACAGAGTCCAGGAGTTTGCATATAGAGCACAGTCTGATGCTAGTTGCAATGTCGTAAGTGTATGATGCATTTGTATGTGCTGCAGTCCCTCAATTCAATTCAAGCAGTGCTAAAGCTGAGGCCAGCACCACTTTGTCAATGACAGTCTGGCAGCTTGCAGCCTACAGTGATGTCCTGTGAGAATGACAGCCATAGACTCTGCACTGCAGAGTCGTTCTTACCTGTGGTTCCTGAAGAAAACAGGATGTTGCATGTGTCATAAGCGTCAGCCACATGTGGTCGAACTTTCTCCTGAGCATCAGCCTTTGACAGGAAGTCTGCATAGCTCATGTCTCCTTCTCGCAGCTGCACCTATAAATGCACCATGCGCTCTGGAAGTCACCTTATGCATCTATGAATCTCAAGTTCTGCCTGTGGTTTTGGTTGTTGCCAGAGATTGCAAGTGTAAGTACCAGGCGACCCTGGAGCTATGTCAAAAGCACAATGAGCCAATACAGCCGGCAATGGCCTGTGGCTAAGATGCCTTTGCTATCAGGCGGCGAAGGCAACATTGCACAGCACAGCACAGCATGACACAGCACACAGTACCACAGCACAGCACAGCATACCTGCAGGTCTTTGCCAGGAAGAGCAGGCAGCACAATTGCAAGCGGCCCTTGGGCCTTGACCACACGCTGATACAGGGGGTGTGCCTTGCCGCCACGCAAGATCACATCCTGAACAAAGATGGCCTTGGTGTGAGCAATCTGGAGGCGAGTGCTGATCTCTGAAGGGGCAAATGAGTCGGCAATGGAGACTGCTGCACAGCCAGCATAAATGATGCCTAGGTAGATCACCACTGCCTCCACTGTCATGGGCATGTTGATTGCTATTGCGTCCCCTGTGCAAAACAACATTGTGTCAAGATGCTGCAAGCAGCACTGTCAGCCCTTGTGCATGCTTGTCTCCAGAGCAGCAGTAATCACATTGTCTGCAGGCGACAGCTGGCATGAACTCCCGAGGTAGACTTCATTATGCACACACTCACAACTGATGCAATGTATTCAGCTGATTGATCACATGGTTTGAGGTTGTGGCAGACCGCTCTGACAGACATGACATCAAAAGTTGATTGGAACCATGCATTGACTACATTTACAGACCACAACGTCATCTGTTGCATACATCTGCTGGTTCACACAAGCTCAAGAGTGGAGTTGCCTAGCAGCTTTGACAGCCAGTCAAAGCTTTACCAGACAGCCATATGTACACATGATGTGTACATATATAAAACCCAACAGATGTGCAGACAGGACAGGAGATGTGAATGGGCACTCACCAGGTTTGAAGCCTGCAGCAGCAAGTGCTGCAGCAACATGCTGACAGCGCTGCTTGAGCTGGCCTAGGCTGACCCTGGCTAGCTGGCTTGGTAATGACTCATCTGCCCAAACTATGGCAGGTGACGCTGCAGGTCTGGTACAAAGAGCAGCCTCTGCAATGTTGAAGCGTGCTCCAGGTAGCCACCTGATCTCATCAGGATTGTCTGCTGTCTGCAGCATCCTGCAGCATAAGCATGCAATTTGACTGCTTTGACGGGTGTGCAGTCAAGCTTTTTGACTGGCTGTGATGGTTGACAAGGAGGGCGTTGGAGTGACACTGCGATGCAGTGCAACTATCAGGCACTACAAACAACTTGCATTGTAGAGGATCGACGTGTTGACATGCAAGCAAGCAGGGTAGAGCCCAGGTCAGCAACAATTGTATGACCTGTGCAGGAATTGGTGTGGTCTGGCAGGGGGGGGATGTACTGCTCCCAAGTATGACTGTATCTGTCATTATGTTGTCACGAAGCGTTTGGAGCATGAGTACAGAAACACAAATGTTGAGCTGAGTGAGCATGCACAGCTAATTGTCAGACGCAACAAGCACGGCAGCAAAAGTATTGTTGATAAGCAGCTGAGGCAACGCTTAATATGCAATGGTGACCCAACAATCTGATTGTGAAGTGAGGCACACCTTGTTGGCTTGGTATCGAAGGGGATTTTGAGACATTCTAGGACTGATGGCCAGAAGACCTCTGGGTCTGTGCAAGACACTTTGTACAAGAGCCTCCAATCATCAGCAGCCTTGCCAGACCTGCCCTGCTGCCACTGCTGGTTGCCCTATCTTGCAACAACAGCCCCTCATGGTTAGTCCAATGAGAACACGTGCACTCATGCAGGACGCTGACTGCAAAAGCCAGTTGGATGGCATATCATGACAGTGATGTCAAGGAGCACACAAAAGGTTGAGATGTGTCATAGCACATGATGTTTTCATGTGAAATTGCAATCTGAATTGATTAACGCAGTGACCTGCAAGAAGCCATGAAAATCTTGCCAGCTGCACTTGTAACCCTCAGCTTTGAGTTAGCAGTTACAAAGCCAGCTTTCAGCAGGTGAGAACCTAGCATGGAAATGTCAAGACAGTGTGCATATCTTGACGAGAAAGTAGGTGTGATTGGAAGCAGGTCCTGCCAAGTTTGTGCTATGAGGTGCTTGTAAACCATGACATGTGTCTGTCTGATCATGCATCACATGTCATCACATTTGTCCATGCACCCTGGTACGTACAGGTGATGAGCTCTGTCTCTGTACCTGAAAGTCTGCCATGAATCTGACCAAGTTTGTGTTGGCAATTTCCTGGTCCTCTGGTACCCACACTGGTGCAGGACCCTGGACGATCCAACATGTCACATTGGTTGTGCACAAAGAACTGCAAGGTCTGCTTCAACGTACCTTCTCTTGTTGTGACCACTGACCATAGACAGCCTTGAATAGGAACGTGTGCACAGCAAAAGGATGCTTGGCACTGAGGATACTGCGGGTAATGTTTCTCCATACCTACAGGGCATTGCAGGACGTGCATCAGCTCGTCAGGTCAGGCTATTGAGACTGAACTCAGGGATCTTAGGGATCTGCCTGTACCTGAGCAGCATTTGTGCCTTGTTCGAAATCAGCAAGTGCACGCTGGATGACAACAGCATCCGCGAGTTCCAGCCCCAAGGATGTCAGCGCACTGACTGTGACACTCTCGAGAGACATCGTCAACTCGTCGCTTGCTGATATCTACGTCAACTGGCGGGCACAGACTACTAACGGGTCTTCACGAAAGTGTGTTGGTTTTGACATGCAGCGAGCGGTAGCGCAACAGGCGGCAAGTCGTCTCATACCCACATGCGCAGCAAGGCATGCAGAAGTCAAACAACCGATGCGTGTTTCAACAGTGATGAAGGTGCAATTCAGTTGTTGGAAGGATTGCACCTGTGCAGCCACAGAGTGTTGATACTTGCAGCAACAGAAGCAAAGCTGCTGGGTACAATACAAGCCTCAAGCTGTAAACGAAGATGAGGGCTTGAAGCAAAATTGCACGTCCTACAACAGAAGATCACATGGAGAAGTTTTATTGCTTGACGGCAATCAAGTCAACTACTTATTGTCATGAATCACAGAAAGTCAGACAGTAAGGAGGTGGGCAAATGCTTCTGAAAAGGGTGCTGCATTGATGGAGTTCACAATGACTGACTGGCAGAAACGTTTTAGTGACAGACGCCACACAGACTAGTCCTCAAGCGTACTGGTCAAGCTTGACTGTCAGAGTACGGCCCTCACACTCAGAGCCATGGAACTTCTCAATAGCAGCCTGTGCAGCCTCCACGCTTTCAAAACGCACTGTTCCATACCCCTGTGAAAGGCAAGGCACAAAAGTCTACATTCATGAAAAATACCATACTGAACATGCAAACTATCCAATGCATGCAAAGTGTGTGCAAGATGTTGCTGCAAATCAAAATCACTGTTTTGAAACAAGTTGCACTGTATCTCAGCACGACGCACTGCAAGCTCACCCTGCTGCGCCCATCACGACCATACACAACCTCAGCACGGTCAATACTGCCACACTCCTCAAACATAGGCCGCAGCTCCTTCCAGGTGTACTTCCATGGGATGCCCTGGACCACCACCTGCAGCAGACAATGACACCGTGAGATATGTTACATATGCAAGCGCCAGAGCTGCATATGCTGGATACAATAGTAGACTGACTGGCATGAAGGCCTAATAATAAGGTCTGATACATTTTGTTCCACACATAGTGCTGTGTTACCTGCTGGCCACTGCTGCCATCTGCCTCAGTCTTCTCTCCATCCACAGCTTCACCATCCTGTGGCTCCTCATTGCGTGGAGCTGCACGCTCACGCTCACCGCCACGGCCTCGACCTCCACGGCCCCTGCGGCCTCCTCTGCCACGGCCTCTGCCACCACTTTCACTGCCAGGGACATCAATGCCATTGTCCCTGTAGAACAACAAACATTTTCAGTGCTGCTGCCTCATCCACCAACAAGCCATTTATATATACTGCACTGGAACAACATCAGCAAAATTGAGCTAAGATGCTGCATCAGGAGGAATACTATACCTGTTGTACTGCTTCACATCCCGATCCTCCCGGTCTTCACGTACCATGATCTTGCGACCAGCCAGGT
>JAABUP010002864.1_pt1 | contig 31979 bp, 31 predicted proteins | sample 5559201 | NCBI WGS metagenome assembly JAABUP01 (sample SAMN10711887, study PRJNA513373) | rock metagenome | isolation source: Antarctica rocks | place: Antarctica
GGCAGCCCTCACCCGGGGCCGCCCAGGGACGCCCGGTGACCCGCACCCACCCAACACGCCCAGCCTGGGACCGTTGGTGAACGTTCCATCGACCCCCTCACGGCGCCCCTCAGGCCCGAACATAAACACCACAGCCAACGCCCGACCGCGCGATGTCCAGGCGGCCGCCGTAAGACACCAGCCACCTAGGGGCCGCTGTCTGGTTGGCGTGCGGCAGGATGCCGGGCATGGAGGACGTGCGTCAGCAGCTGGCTCCCTACGTGCTGCCGGAGGAGACGTTGCTGTGGACGGGGCGCCCCGATCCGGCGAAGCACTTCAGCGCCAGCGACGTCTTCATGGTGCCCTTCAGCCTGCTCTGGGGTGGCTTTGCGATCTTCTGGCTGATCTCAGCCCTGGTTCGAGGCGCTCCCACTCCGTTCGCGCTCTTCGGGTTGCCCTTCGTCGCGCTTGGCCTGTACTTCATCTTCGGACGCTTCATCTACAAGGCGAACCGCAAGCGCCAGACCGTCTATGGGCTCACTGAAGGTCGTGCTCTCGTCGCGGTGGGCTCCGGCTCGCTGTCGGAGGCTCCGCTGCAGCGGACGCCGGTCGATCAGCGCCGGTCCCGGGACGGACGGCATCTGACGGTCACATTCGGCAGGTCGGCTCGCGGGTGGTTCGCTGGGCCGAGCTATGCCAACACGGGCATGGACTTCTTCGACCGCGGTAACGGCCAGCTTGGCTTCTACGACGTCCTCGACGTCCCTGGCCTGGAGACTGCGCTTCGGGGCGCGCGGCGCTGACACCAGTTCGAGCGACCGTGCACTGTCGGTGCCTCTACTCGTCGGGCCGCAACGGGGCAGCACGGGCTACCTCTGTGGTGGTCGGGAGACGGACGGGTCGGCGGGACGGTGCCAGCCGTGCGGGTAACTGCGTCGGAGGGGTCGCAGCGGCGGGTGCAACGACTGGTGTCGACGTGGCAGCGGTGGGGTGTGATGATCCCCGGGGTTGGTGGGTGGAGGAGTTGGCGAGCTGGTCGGGGGTGGGGTTGATGACCGGGGTGCTGCTGGGGGTCATCGGGGTGATCGTGCTGGGCCTGCCGCTGGTGGCGCTGGGGGTGGACCGGGTGCTGCCGCAGGCCAAGGCGCGTCCGGCACCTGCTGACCCGCTGCGGGAGCTGTCCCAGCGTCACCACCTCACGACGCGGGACTTTCTGGAGGTGCAGGCCGCGGTCCGCGACGGCCGCGCCGTGACCCCGGACAGCATCGCCCCCGCGGCCGTCGAGCACGCCACCTACGTCATGACGCTCGACATGAACGACCGGCCACGACGACCGCGCCGGTGGCACCCCAGCAAGAGGGCCGCCCGGGTGCTACTCGTGGTGTACGTGCTGCTGCTCATCGGGTTCATCGCCTACGGTGTGGTGGCCGGCAAACCCACGGTGTTCCTTGGCCTGCTCTACCTGTTCCAGCTGGGCGTAGGGCTACCCGTGCAACGGCGGGCGTGGCGGCGGCGCCAGGCAGCCGCCCGCGCCGCCCTGGTGGCCAACCAGGCGCTGGTTCGTCCCGTGGGGGAGCTGGACGCGAGTCCCGGGCCGGTCAAGGCTCCTTGCTGTCATAATACAATTATCGGCATTTCGAAAAGTGTTGTGCAGCAGGCGATGTAGGTCGCAGCTGAGGCTGGTCGGGTGGGCGTTCGGTGGTGTGTTGAGCGACCTCACCGCCGCAGCTGCTCGCCCTCATGCGCGACGACGTGTGGACCCCGGCCTACAACTCCGACGGGGCGGTGCGGGAGTGGGCGTGGGTCGCCGAGCTCACCGGGATGCTCACCCTGAGCGGGTGGCCGCCCGGGATGCGGGTCATCGCCCGCGAGGAACGACCCCACCCCGGGGCGCAGCTATGCCTTCACGTTGTCTCTAGAGGACATTGCAGCCCGCGCCCGGATCGCGGTGGAAGCGGGAGCGACCGAGGTGTGCATGCAGGGTGGTATTGATCCTGAGATGCCGGCCACGTCTTACTTTGATATCGCCCGGGCGGTGAAGAAGGCAGAACCGTCGCTGCACCTGCACGCTTTCTCACCCATGGAGGTTATGAACGGAGTCGCCCGGACTGGACTGTCCATCGGCGAATTCCTCGCAGCGGCCCGTGAAGCCGGGGTTGACTCCCTTCCCGGTACGGCGGCCGAGATCCTTGACGACGACGTCCGCTGGGTGCTGACCAAGGGCAAGCTGCCCACCAGCCAATGGATCGAAGTCATCACCACTGCTCACCGGGCGGGTTTGCCGACCACGTCAACCATGATGTACGGCCACGTCGACCACCCCGCCCACTGGGTCAAACACCTACAGGTTCTGGCCGAAATCCAGCGCGAGACGGGTGGGTTCACCGAGTTCGTCCCGCTGCCGTTCGTCCACCAATCCTCCCCCATCTACCTCGCCGGCATCGCCAGGCCAGGGCCGTCGGTCCGCGACAACCGCGCCGTCCACGCCGTCGCGCGGATCATGCTCAACGGGCTGATCCCCAACATTCAGACGTCGTGGGTCAAGCTCGGCCCCGATCAACTCGAGCGGGTTCTGAACGGTGGGGTCAACGACCTTGGCGGCACCCTCATGGAAGAGACGATCTCACGGATGGCCGGCTCGACCAACGGTTCCCGCCGGGAGAAGGAGGAGCTCGAAGCCATGGCTGCGGCCGTCGGGCGACCGGCCCGACAGCGGACTACCACTTATGGTCCGGTCCCCGATCCCACGTGACCCGGTGGACGGCGATCATCCCAGTCAAGTCGAGCGAGTTCGCAAAGTCCCGCATCCGCCTTCCCGCACCGGAACGGCGAACCCTGGCCGACGCGTTTGCGCGCGACGTGATGGCTGCAGTGGGGGCATCAAAGCTGGTCGGCACCACCGTCGTCGTCACCGGACGTGACGACTTCCCAGGGCCGACTGATGACCGCAGTGTCGTGGTGCTCCAGGACAGCCCAATTCGTACCAGTGACGGATTGAACGCGGCCATCGAGATCGGTCGGATCTGGGCTCTGTCGCACCACCCGGAGCGTCCAGTCGTCGTCGTCCCCGCCGACCTTCCGTGTTTGACGACAAACGTTCTTGACGCCACGCTGCGCCGGCTGGGAGGTGTCAGCAGAGCCTTCACCCCCGACGCACGGGGATCGGGCACGACACTGCTCAGCGCTTCGGCACCCGATCTCCTGTGCTCTGCCTACGGGCCCGATTCACGCCACCACCACACCCTGCTGGAGAGCACCGTTTTCGAGGACGTCGACCGTCGCGTGCGCCATGACGTGGACACCCTGCGCGACCTGGCCGGGGCCGTTCAGATCGGTGTCGGCAGTCGAACCAAATCGGCGCTTGACCGTGTACGCCCCCGCTCCCCCGGTCCCCGGTCCCCGGTCCCCGGTCCTAGGACATGCCGGCGCAGTTGACGCCTGAGCCACTCTAGGATCTACACTGACCTGAATATCAAGGGAAGGGACGGGGAGACCAGTTTGACGATCCCAGGTCCCTGCTCGTCACTCGGTGAACTGAGTCTGGCGGACTTCGCCGACCGGTTCCGGCACTGGCTGGCGGCGAGCGACGCAGAACTCGCCCCCCTCCTGGTGCCGCAAAGCGACTTCGACGAACGCGTACAGGCGGCGCGAGAGGTGCGCCGGTTGCTCTTCGACCACGGCTGGGGGCGCATCGGATGGCCCGAGGGGGCCGGCGGTCTCGGTGGCACCTCCCTGCACCGTGCCATCATGCATGACGAGCTATACCGGGCGGGATGGCCGGGGCCGGCCGTCTTCGAGCACCTGGAGATCATCGCTCCCACACTGGTCCGCTTTGCGGCGACGGAGTTCGTGGCGGCTGTACTGCCCCTGTTCCTGAACGGGTCCCAGACGTGGGCGCAGGGTTTCTCCGAGCCGGAGGCGGGGTCCGACCTCGCCTCGTTGCGGACACGTGCGGACTTCGACGGCGACGAGTTCGTCGTAAACGGGCACAAGATCTGGACAAGCTGGGCCAAGTACTCCCGATGGTGCCTCGCGCTGGTGCGGACCGGCTCTGTTGAGCAGCGCCACCGTGGCCTGACCATGCTCGTGATCGACCTGGAATCCCCCGGCGTCGAGGTCCGTCCCATCACACAGGCGAACGGCACCGACGAACTCGCCGAGGTCTGGTTCGAGAACGTCCGGGTACCCCGCGATCGGCTCGTCGGTGAGATCGACGGCGGGTGGAGCGTCGCGCTCTACCTCCTCGCACGGGAGCGGGGAACCCTGGCCTGGCTCAAGCAGGGCGGCTTCCGTCAGCAGCTGGCCGGGAGCGCCAAGCAGATGGGGGAGGACCACGATCGTCAGCTCGGCGACGTCGTGCTCCAAATCGCGGGCTTGCGCGCTGCCGCTGCCTGCCTGCTCGCGCGGGACGCCCGCGGAATCGAGCTCGGGCCCGAGTCGGCATTCACCAAGCTGCTCATGACTCGCACCGAACAGAGCCTCATGAACCTGCTCCGCGACGTCGACGGCGTCCGCGTGGCACTGCCCGGCGAATCAGCGGAGGACGTCCTGCTCCAACAGGAGTACCTCTTCTCGCGCATCGTGACCGTCTACGGAGGCTCTCAGCAGATGCAGCTCATCACCGTAGCTCGACACATCCTGGGGTTGCAGGGTGGCTGACGTGCTACGACCGGAGGACTACCTCAGCTACCGGGAGACCGCCGTCGCCATCCTCGGTCGACACGACGGGGCTACTGCGGTGGAGGCATTCGGCCTCGACGACCTCTTCGACGACAGCACCGCCACCACCGATCTCACCCCCGCGTTTGCATTCCTCGAGGCGCAGGGATACCACGGCGCCGTGACGCCAGCCCTCGGTCTCGTTGGCCTGGTGGCCTGCAGCAGCCCGGGCGGACCGCGGATGCTCCTGGGGTCGCGGGTCGGAGCGGGACGGCTCGTCGGAGTCCCCGGCATGACGGCCAGCACCGTGGTCGCGGTCGACCGGGCGGGCACGGGCCTGGTTGCCCTCGACGATGCCTCATCTCTCGTCCGCGCTCAGGCAGCACCGGTCGCGGACGACTACCTCACAATCCTCGACGCGGACAAGGCGGACGCCACGACTGTGGTGGCGGAGGACGAGCTGAACGGTCGGCGAGCGGCGATGCTAGCGCACACCCAGCTCGGTGCGTCGGCCGAGATCCTGGGCGTGGTCGACCGCCTCTTGGAGGACGCTGTCGTCTATGCGCAGCAACGGCGCCAATTCGGTCGGGCGGTCGCCAGCTACCAGTCGATGCAGCACCTGCTCGCATGGGCCGCGACGGAGCGCCACGAGCTGGTCAGCCTTCTCGACGTCGCGGTGGCGCAGTCCGCCGGCGGGACGGTCGACCCACAGCTCGCCCGGGCGGTGAAGGCGATGGCCGGCCGGGTGCTGCACGCCGTCGTCCAGACGGCGATCCAGGTGATCGGTGGCATCAGCTTCACGTGGGAGTACTCCCTCAACCGGTTCCACCGCCGCGGACTTGCTCTTGACCAGCTTGCAGGGGCGTCGGCCGATCTGATCGCGGCGATGGGACGCCAGGTGCGTACGGAAGGTGTCGTCCCCGGGCTCTTCGAGCTTGCCGACGTGACGAACTAGCGGCACAAGCGGACCACCCCCGAGCAGTCGTGAGGCGATCTCAGTCACCGGCTTCGCCGGTACGACGCGCGCGCCCGCGAAGCCAGCACGTGCGTGGACCGGCCGGTAGCAATCCATGTCTGATGCTGCACTTCCAGGTTGGCGTTGCGAAACTTACTCCCCGCCCCGCTGGCGCGGTCTTCACCCGGTTCGCCTCGGGCCACCTGGGCGATAGGTCGGGAGGTGTCTATAACAAGCTTGACCGCGTCCTCACGAAATTCGGGGGAGAACACCCGCTTCTGTCGAGCTATTTCTCAACCTCTCACCGGAAGAGTGGAATTATATCCACGATCCGCAAACTGCGGGGCACCTCAATGTCATCGAGTGGATCAGATGCATGATCGACGCGTGTTACTCGAACCGCCCGCCGCGCAGGGTGGCTTGCACGATTTATGCATGGTGCTTGCGCCTTGCCTATGGCATTGGGGGCTATCCCCTGGTGAGGCAGCCGGCAGGTTCACTCCCGGCGCCCACCCGCACGCGCTCCTTCCTGCGGCCCTCACCATGGTCGTGACTGCTGCAGCCGTCACCATCGGGTGCCGCAGGCTCGGGATCAGCACTCGTGTCCCGAGCACGATTCGTTCCATCAACTCCGCGGCCGGGCTCGCCTCTACGGCCCGGCTGAGCTCTCTCCAGAGTTGTGGGTAGAGCGCCGGAGAGGCGTAGGGAGTTGTGGTCTCGTAACGAAGTTCTTCGGCGGTGCGAACGTGCTCCGGAGTCTCTAGCGACGTTGCGAGCGAGCGTTCCAGCTTCACGATCACGTCCTCTCATTCGTGGCGACCACACGGCTTGAAGTCGTGGGCGTCGGACATTACAACGTATGTAGAACCGTAGACGAGGTGTCAATCAACACTAATGCTTGGAAGTCTCCGAGTGCTTGGCACCAGATAGGGTACAAGCCGTCCAGTCTGGATCAACAGCCAGGGCATTCGCACGGTACTTAACGACTCTCGCTGATCTCAAATTGTACACGCACAGACGTTTGACTCAGAAAGACGATTCAGTGAGTGGCGAACCGTGAAGGGCGGCGACAGGATCAACGGTGCCGCCGCGAACAACAGGTGTCCACGCCTGCTCACCACCGGTGCCATCCAACACGTCGGCCTTCATCTCTGGTCGTAGTTTCTTCAGGCTCGCTCAGCTTTGCTGCGTGTCGCTTGCCGTCAGGTGGGGCCGCGGTTCAAGCGAATGACCTCGCAGTCTCTACGACGAGGGACGCCAGATCGTCACTGGCATAGCTGAGATGCTTTGCGCTCGCCTGCGCGGGGACACGACGGGATGCCCACGTCACCCACGCCCAAGCCGGCCCGCTTATCGACACAGGACGCGCGGGTGGGAGGCCGATCATGCGGTTCCAGGAACCCCCAGCGACTCCATCCAACCGCACATGTAGGTTGCAAGAATCACTCCCTGCATTCGCGAGACGCAGCGCGTACGGGACATGCCGCACACCAATGTCAGCCAGCCACCAGCAACGATCGTCGAACGGCTGCGCAATCTTCAGTGGCCAGCGCATATCCCACCCGTGAATCCACGTCTCCATTACGCGCGATTGCACGAGAGCGAACACCGAAATTTCACCTGCAACCCAGGGCACGTAGACACTAACTGCGGTGGGCGGTAAGTTGGCGGCTACCGTCAACAGCCTTCGCCGCACCTCGCCAAAGCGCCTGAGCAGCGAGCCCAGCGGGTCACGGACCTCGGCTGCGACCAAATTTCTCGCCACGACGCCCAACGTCACAGCTGACTGGCCGAAGGTTGTGGTCAGCGCTTCAGTTGCCCGTAGATCGCCGCTCACGAGGTGGGCGAGAACGTCGCGCACGGACCAGTCTTTGCAAAGCGATTGTGTGCTGCCATCTTCGGCCGTGATCTTCGTAAGGTCGCGGACAAGTTCGTCGCTCATTGACTCGAGGTCGTCCTGGAGCTGGTCCCAGTCTCGAGCCCGACGCTCGCGTGACCCTGTCCATGTGCCAACCTCAGCGAGGCGGAGGATTAGCGGAGGAAGTGATGCCCGCTCGAATGCCGGTGCAACGCTATCGGCGTCGGTCATGTCCGGCGCCGCTCGAGGCCGAGCGCGCGCAGCGCTTGCTTGTCCGGCCTGCCGTTGGCCAACGTAGGGAACTCGTCGGCTTCCAGACGATAAAAGCGCTTTGGGATCTTGAACTTCGCAATTTTCCCCCGCGCCATATCGCGTAGCTCGTCAGATGACACGTCGTCAGAAAGCTGTACAAACGCGACGACCGCTTCACCCCAGGTGGCATCCGGAACGCCCACAACCTGCGCTAGCTCGATCGGCTCGATCTCGTTCTCGAGGAACATCTCAACCTCACGCTCAGAGACGTTCTCGCCGCCAGTCTTGATCATCATCTTGTATCGGCCGCGGTAGTAAAGGTTCCCGTGGCCGTCTACGAACCCGTAGTCACCACTGTGGAAGTACCCGTCGCGGTCGATGGCGGCCGATGTTGCTTCGACATCGTCGCAGTACTCGAGTATGCGGTTCCACCCGCGAAAGCAGATCTCCCCCGGCTCGCCAGGGGGGCAGAGCTCCCCGCTCTCCGGGTCTCTGATGAGAACCTCGACACCCGGCATTGGGCGTCCGTTCGATTCCCGCTTTGCAGTCAGGTCGTCGATCCACGGCCAGGCGATCGAGAGAAGCCCACCCGACTCGGTGCTCGCGTACATCCCGGCCGCGATCTGCAAACCCCAGTCGCGGCAGAGCCGATGAAGATACGCCGGTGTAGCCCCTAGAGCTGCCTTCGTCAGGGTGGCGGCGTCGACCTTGGCGAAGCTCGGTACGGCCATCATCTTAGTGAACATTGTGTCGAAGCCGACCGTGGCGGTGCAGCGCTCCTGTTTGATTATAGCGAGGGCACGGCCTGCATCGAACGCCCCCATGAGGACGATGCAGGCGCCCGCAGAATGTGAAGCAGTAAGGCAATTCGCAATGCCCCCCACGTGAAACGGCGGGAGCACCGCCAGGAACCGATCGTCTGGACCGATCTCAAGAGCTCGCGCCATGCCTAGGCCAGCACCGACCAGCGCGCGATGGGAGCATAGCGCTGCCTTAGGATCTGCTGTTGATCCCGAGGTGAAGATGACGTAGGCAGGGTCGGTAGGTTCGACAACAGACGCTGGGTCGAGCGTCGGGCCGTCCGGTGTCCCGAAAACTGCGCGGGTCGCCGGGTCGTCCGCCTGTGGTCGCTCCTGCTCGTCGAGAGGGACTACCAGAACGTGCCTAATGCTCGGAAGGCTCTCGACCGATGTCGACCCATGGTGCAGGTCGGGATCGGCTGCTGCGAGCCGCGCGACGTAGTCCACGCCCCGAAAGGTATCCATGGCAATGAGGACTTCCGGGTGTGCCCGCTCAAGCACAAAATGCACTTCGGCGTGTTCGTATACAAGGTTCACCGGGACTCCGACGGCACCGATCCGAGCGAGTGCGTAGTGGAGCACCGGCCACTCGGGACAGCTGTTGATCAGGAACGCGACCCGGGTGCCGCGGGTGATCCCCAATGACGTTAGTGCCGCCGCCGCCCGGAGGCTGCGGTCGTGCAGCTCCCAGTACGTCCACTCCTCGCCGCCCATGGCGACAGCAGGCCTATCGGGCCAACGCTGCGCTGAGCGGCGAAACGCCTCCCACAGCGAGAGGTGCGTCGCCTGAAGCAGGTCCTGTGTGAGCGAGGCCTCGCTACTCGCAGTTAAGTCGGCGCTAGTCGAGATACTCATGCTCATGCGGCTCTTAGTGCGTCCGCATGCATTGGCAGGTTCATTGTTTGCCTTCCGTAGTAGCGCACTTAGTCTGGGCGGCCTTGGAGGTTGATTCTGTGGTCAACGTGAGGGTCCGAAGTAACTGGCCCGGATGAGCTCTTCGTCATTTCCTGCGTCGATGACGCGCCCCGACCGGAGGATACTCATCGAGTCACATACGCGGCTGAGGAGCCGAACGTTCTGGTCGACGATCAGCAAGCCAAGATTCTCCCGCCGAGCTCGCTCGATCAAGGCGTCGAGAACCTCGACGATGATGGCGGGTGCGAGGCCGAGGCTCATCTCGTCGACCATCAAGATGCGTGGTCGTGCCACAACGCCTCGGGCGATCGCAACCATTTGCTGCTCGCCGCCACTAAGCAATCCAGCAGTGGTCCCGAGGTACCTCGCAAGCTTTGGAAACATGGCCAGCGCGCCGTTAATATCGTCGTCCTCGAGGCGACGGCCGACGGCAAGCGCCCCGACGCGGAGGTTTTGCATTACAGTGAGGTCTGCGAACAGACCCCGGCCCTCCGGAACATGCACAACGCCTGCCGCCGCCAGCACATCGGGCCTGGACGGGAGTTCCCTGCCGTCGATCGTGATGCGGCCAGCCTGGGGACGCGCAACACCGGAGATCGCGCGCAACAGTGTCGTCTTACCCGCCCCGTTCGGGCCCACTAGGCCCACGAGTTGCCCCGGCTCGACGCTGAGACTGACGTCCACGAGAACCTTGGCAGCACCGAAGGATAGTGATAAGTGCTCAACCACCAGGCCGCTGCTAGACATGCGCGGACCCGAGATAAATGTCGATGACCTCCTGGCGAGCAAGGACCTCGTCGGGCGTCCCCGTTGCGATCACGTGGCCGAAGTTCAGAACCGTCACTTGGTCAGCCACACGGCGGAGAAAATCGACGTGGTGTGCGATTACCAAGATGGTTACGCCAGCCGCGCGAACGGTCTCCAACGCAAGCGCCATCTGATCCACCTCCTGCTCGTCCAACCCGGCAGTTGGCTCATCGAGCAGCACCAACGACGGGCGCCCGGCGACGGCCCGCGCAACGTCGACAATCTTCTGCTCGGCGAGCGTGAGGTCGATCGCCGCAAGGTGCTGATGCTGCTGAGGAAACTCGAGCAGCTCGAGGGCCGCGCGCGCCGCGTGGCGTGCGTGTGCGTCCCGACGCCGGCGAGCGCCGTAGGCGAGGTTGCGGGGGGTCCACCGCGATGCAGAACGCTGCGCTCCGATCAAGACGTTCTCCATCACGTCGAGATCCGGGACCAAAGAGGGGGACTGGAAGGTCCGCGAGACACCGAGGCCACTGACCGTGCGGCTGTCACACCCGCTCAGGTCCGAGCCGAGAAGTATGGCATTTCCCCGGTGCGGCTGCACGCCGGACACACAGTTAAGAAGCGTTGTCTTGCCGGCACCGTTAGGCCCCATCACGCCGTGGATGTCTCCGGTGCGAACAGACATCGAAACGTCAGAGAGGGCAGCGACGCCACCGAAGTCAACGGAGATCGAATGCAGGCGCAACATCTCCTCCGCCTGCGGCGTTATGCTGTCACCGTTGATGGCGGCGAACCCGAGGGGACTCGGTCCGTCCAACTGGGCTTCACGCCCAAAGCGCAGCCGCTTTCGGGGCCAGACCTTTGCAGCTAGTCTTTCGGCGAGACCATAGATCCCATTCGGTAAAACGATCAGTGCCACCAGAAGGGCAGCAGGAAATGCAGCTCCCGTCCAGACGGAGGAACCGAAGGTGGATTGGTTAACGACAGCGTAGAAGATACTCCCGAAAACCGGTCCGACAACCGATCCCAACCCACCAAGGACGACCATAGCTAAGAGGTTGACTGAGGTCAGCGCTCCAAAGTTCTCCGGCGCAAGGTATCCCGATGCCTGAGCGAGTAGGAAGCCCGCGAGCCCGGCGACCGCGGCCGAGTAGGTCATCGCGAGACGGCGAGCACGATCGACCGCTATACCGTTTGACGCCGCGACAATCTTGCTCCGCTTCACGACGCGGAGAGCGATTCCGGCACGGCTATTCGTGTAACGCCAACTGATAAGGCAGACCACTGCTAATGAGACCAGGCATGTGTAATACAAAGGTTCAGCTTCAAGCAAGTTATGTCCAGCAACGGTCGCTTGGGTCACCCCGATACCATCGGCCGAGTGGGTGATGCCGACGAAGGTCTTTCCTCCGAGCAATTGTGCGACTAGGTATGCAAAGAAAAATGTGACTAACGCAGTGCCAAGGGCGGCGACTTTGACGGTGGGCAGCGATAGCACCGCGCCGACTACGCCAGCCACCGCCATGGCCGCCGGCAGGGTAAGCCAGACGTTCCAGCCGTGATCCGTGCTCAAGATGGCGCTCGTGTAGGCTCCGATCGCGACGAACCCGAAGTTGCCGAAACTCAGCTGCCCGCCGTAACCAGAGAAGATGTCGAGGCCCACCGCCGCGATCCCGTAGATTAGACCGAGCGTCACCGCGGAGAAAATCTGCCCCTGGGAGAACCACGGAACGAGGGCCAGTACGGCGAGGGTGGCGACGATCGGAGACAGCGGCGCGCTGCGTGCCTTACTCGTCAGCATCGAACATGGTTCCTGAGGGCGTCGTTCCAGACGGCGAATCAGAAGGTGAGATCACCATGAACATTGAGATCATAGCCTTTCCACGGGCGCTCGCCCGAATAGTCCCCATGGACGCACAACGAGCACCGTAAGGAGAATAGCGAACACCACGAGGGCGCCCACGTCCGCATTGGCGTAGACCGCCGCAAGGTTGTTTAGCACCCCGATAAGGGCGCCAACCAGAAACACGCCGTACAGATGGGTAAGGCCCCCGATCACTGCGGCACTGAAACCGTATAGCAGGTACGGATCGAGCATATCCGAGGAAAGTAACGATACGGGTGCCACCATCAGCCCGACGCAGGCACCGACCACCGTCGACATCGCCCACGCGTAGAGCGTGAGCCGACGCGTTCGCGTGCCTAAGAGCCTGGCGATGTCGGGTCTCGCTGCCACTGCTTGCAGCAAGAGCCCAGTACCGGTGTACCGAAATAACAGTACGAAGCCCAACACGAGGAGCGCCGCGACAAACACCGCACCGACGATGTTCCAACTCACCGTGGTGCCGCCCAGCGAAAAGGCGGCATTGGAGGAGAAGACCGATGGGAATTGGAATGGTTGGCCCTTAGCCCAGGTCGCGTTGAGTATGGCGGCCGCGAATAGGTAGACCCCGAAAGTGCGGACGGTCAGGTTCAGGTGGCCGGCCCCGTTGTTAGGCAGCATGACTGCCAAGTACACCACCGCGCCGATCACCAGAGAGCCCAGTAGTGCGACGCCGGCGCTCGCCGCAAGGCTTAAGCCCTGACCGACCAGTTTGTAGGCAACAAACACCGAGACCGTGGCGAGCGTGCCCACAGCAAAATTGGCTACGCCAGTGCTCTTGTAGAGCAGGATCGTCGCGAAGCCGAGGAGGCCGTACAAGATGCCCTGGGCTAACCCGCCGATCAGTCCACCAATTAAGAGGTCCATATTCCGTCGATTCTACGAGAAGACAAGTTTGTCGAGTACCCTTACTACGCCACTGGAGACTACGACGGCGAACGCGCCGGTTGCCCCGGAGCGGTCGTCATTGGTGTAGGTGAGCGGCGGAAGCGCCGGCGACGCGGTGACGTTCTTCCAGCTAAGCAACTCTTTTTCGAAAGAGTCCCTGGTCAAGTTCTTTCCGGCACCTTCGAGGGCGTGAGTGAAAGCCTGGGCCGCAGCGCAGGCATAATTAGCGTTCGAATCAATTGTGGAGTTAGGGGTGCCCGCATTCATCACGTCGGCGCAGGTCTTCATCTCAGGACTGTCCGGGGCGGCCGTAGCCGACGCGGCGATGAGCATGTCGGTGGGGAGTGCCTTCGAGGCGGCCTGAGCACCCGCGGTCAGGATGGATGACCACCCAAGAATCTTCCTGCTGGGCAGTGCGTTCTGGGCAATTAGTCCCGCGATAAGGCGCGCTGCATCCGTACTGACGTTCATAGCCAGGTAGTCGGGATGGGCCTGCTTGATCTTCAGGATCGTCGGACCCAGGTCCGCCTGGCCGACAGTGAATACGTCCGACCCAAGGACCGTTTGGCCGGCGTCGGTGGCGGCCTTTGTGATCGAGGCAGTGGTTGAGTCGATACCTGGGATCTGTTGGGAAACAACGTAGACACTTCCTGCGCCAAATTTCTTTTCGGCGTATCCCGTCAGTGCGCCCATCTGCTTGTCATACGACGGAAGGGCGAGAAAAACGTTGCTGTCGCCCGAGAGCTCCGGCAAACTCCCGCCCGGAAATAAATACGGCACCTTGGCCGGCTTCGCGACGGTCTGGATTGCGGGTGGCTGGGGCGAACCGCAGCCACCGAAGATCGCGAACACGGGCTTGCTGATGAATTCCTTGGCGTTCGCTAAGGCCCGAGGTGCTGTGTATTGGTCATCGAGCACGTTCTCCTCAATCTTACGCCCATTGATGCCGCCTTGGCTGTTCACATGGGCAAACCAGGCGTGGGCGGCGGCGCCAACTGGGCTGCACACGGGACCGGCAGGGCCAGACAGTGGCAACGAGATCCCGATCGTGATCGAGTCGCTGGTCACCCCGGGGGCCTCAGACGAGGCACCTGCTCCAGACGAACTCCCGCCGCCGCTACTACAGGCCGTAGCCGCGAGGGTGAAACTCATCGCCACGGCGATCATCAGGTATGCACGTCGACTGCGTGTCACTTCGTCCCCTGCTCCTCTTGTTAACTGCGGTTTACGCTCGCGTCATAGTGGGGTGGCGACAGTCCTGTGTCAAGGGTCACGCCGCAACCGACGTGGAGTCCGATCTAGTGGGCAGCCCGTGGCGCAGCGCTGCGCCAATGCCGCGGAACGGGTCCAGGGCCGCGACCTGTCCCCCGCACCAGTCGGCGCCGCGGGTGTTCAGCCAGTCGGATATCAGGCTCTTCGTACTTCCGGTGGGGGTGGGGGTGGGCGACACGCCGGGGGCGGTGGTGGGCTGAAGTTGGGGTCGAGGTCCTGAGGATCAGGAGCGACCAAGCAACCTGCTCCAGCAAGGACCTCGACCGTGAACGACTCTATGTCGTGTTCCCGGGCGTGCCGTGAGGATGCCGCGGGGTTGTACTGCTCGTGCTGTGACCTGCTCGTCGGTCTTCCCGGGTTGCACGTGGTGGCCGTCGAGCTGGCCCGCTCGCGGTTGACGGTGACGGTGGAGTCCGCCCCGGTGCTGGTGGGGTGCCCGGACTGCGGTGCGGTGGCGGCCAGCCACGGCCGCAGGGTGCACACCCTCATCGATGCCCCGTCCTTCGGGCGCCCGGTGCGCCTGGTGTGGCGCAAGCGCACCTGGTGCTGCCCGGTGCCGGCGTGCCCGGTGGGGGTGTTCACCGAGCAGGACGAGCGGGTCGCCCCACCGCGGGGGTTGCTCAGTGTCCGGGCCCGGTGGTGGGCGTTGAGCCAGCTGCGCCGCGAGCACGCCAGCATCGCCGGGCTGGCCCGCCAGCTCGGCACGAGCTGGCGCACCCTGTGGAGCGCGGTGGCCCCGCTGCTGGAGGCCATGGCCGACGACAAGGCCCGCTTCACCGGGGTCCGCGACCTCGGGGTCGATGAACACATCTGGCACCACGTGTCGACCAAGCCCGTCGCGGCTGGTGGGCGCGGGCCCGAGGAGCTCACCGGGATGGTGGATCTGACCAGCGACGCCCAGGGCAAGGTCCACGCCCGGTTGCTGGACCTACTGCCCGGGCGTTCGGGTCGGGCCTACGCCGACTGGCTCGCCGCCCGGTCCGAGGCGTTCCGCACCGGTATCAAGGTCGCGACCATGGACCCGTTCCACGGCTACAACAACGCCATCGGCGACCAGCTCGAGGACGCCACCGCCGTCCTGGACGCCTTGCACGTCGTCACCCTCGGCACCACCGCCCTGGACGACGTCCGCCGACGCGTCCAACAGGACACCACCTGGCACCGCGGCCGTACCGGCGACCCCCTCTACGGCATCCGCACCCTGCTGCGGGCCGGGGCCGAGAACCTCACCGACCGCCAAACGCACCCGCCTGGAAGCCGCGATCAACGCCCACGACGCCCACGAGGCGGTGTTCGTGGCCTGGCAATGCGCCCAACAGCTCCGGGCGATCTACCACCAGGACACCCCCACCCAGGGCAGGGCCCTGGCCGAGAAGGTCCTCGCCTCCTTCCCCACCTGCCCGACCCCCGAGATCGCCCGCCTCGGACGCACCCTGCGCCAGTGGTCCACCCAACTGCTCGCCTACTTCGCCACCGGCGGCGCGCACAACGGCGGCACCGAAGCCGTCAACGGACTCATCGAGCTCCACCGCCGCATCGCCCGCGGCTTCCGCAACCGCGCCAACTACCGACTCCGCATGCTCCTCATCGGCGGCGGCCTCACCCACCCCAACCTGACATGACCCACCGCAAGTACGAAGAGCCGGATATCATCCCCCCGGAGCGGCCCGCCACCACGTCGAGCAGCCGGGCCGGGCCACCACCTGCGATGGTGAGGTCGACCAGGCCTGGTGACGAACTGGGTGTGGGCGCGGGCGGTCACGGCGAGGAACCCGGTCTCTTAGACCCCGAGGCGGGTCACCGCCCGATCCACCTACGCCGCGTCGAGGATCCGCTGCCCGAACTCGCGGACCGCCCGCATCACCGTCGGCAACCCCACCCCCAGGTCGGCGGCGACCTAGGCCACGGTATGATTAAAGCCAATAAGCAGCTCCGCCGCGTCAACGGCCACCTCCACTGCCGGTACTGCACATCGCCTTCGACGCGTATGCCGCCGCGCAGACTCTCTGTGCCATGCGTCATGATAAATCCGCGATCGCCACCTTACGATCACAAGGTCAGCCGCCGAAGTTCGACGACAGGCGGGACATGTTCGAGCCGACGTGTTGGAGATGTTTGGGGATGCGACCGCATAAAGAAGTCCGCCGCAATGACATCCTCACGGCCGCACTCGACCTGGCGTCTCAACGTGGATTCAGGCAGGCAGGCATGGATGAAATCGGGGCGGCCGCGGGATTCACAGGACCAGCTCTATACCGTTATTTTAGGAGCAAGTCGGACCTCCTCGTGAGCCTACATGAGCGGCTGATCGACATGCAGCTCGCAGTGGCGATGGATGTGGGAATATTGGTTGACGAGAACCCCACAGCGGCTTTAGCATGGCTGGTGCGCTCGCATGCCGCGTCTGTGCTTGACAACCTCGACCTCTATCGACTCTACCTGCACGAGCGCTCTGAGCTACCTCAGGAGGACGCGCTTCGGTTGCGACGAAAGCTCCGCCCATACTTCGTAACGTGGCAGACGGCGATACAAGGGCACATCGGGAACTTGACGCCGGAGGAAGTAACCGGGTTCGAAGGCGCAGTGATTGGCGTCTTGCACTCCCCAGTGGACTTCCCGTCCAAGCTCCCCAAAGCAGAGCTCGCGGTGTTCCTAGAGCGGGCCGCGTGGAGGGTGTTGGGCCTGAATGAACCGCCCAATGTCTCACATTGAGGCGTTGACCCGGGCCGGTTCAGTTGCCGGTCAGCCGCACCCGCCGGCCGAGAGACGCGCACACAATCCGGGGCTCCTGTGCGTCAGGCTGAGCTGAGACACCTTCGGTAGTGGGTATGACCTGCCCGGAGCCCACCCGCCCGTCGTGTCGGCCGACGCTGGTCTTCCTTCACTACTGGGGCGGTTCGGCCCGTACCTGGAACTTTGTCGGCTCATCACTATGGATCTCGTGGACCGAACCGGTCTGACTCCTTGAAGGACGTGGCGGTCTCGTCGACCTGGGCGAGATGACCAGGTGGGGCGGGTCTGACTATCGGCTCCTCTGACACCACCTGCTGGGTGGTTGTCCTGTCTGCGACGTGTCGACCGGCCCGGCTCACGACTGGTGCAGCCCGGCGGGGCCGTCATGTCCTGATAGCGCCTCTGTGTGTCAAGGAGTGGGGGCAAGGCGCTGTTCGGTGTCGTGCATGAGGCGCTTGTAGTGATGTTCGAGAGCTGCCTTTTTAGGCTGCGGCGGGCTTCTGCTGGGGTCTTTGCTTCGGCGAGTTTGCGGCGGTAGTGGGTCTGGCCGGGGGGCCGGGTCGCGGGCTTGGCAGATCGCGATGACGTGGATGGCGCTGTTGAGCTGGCGGTTGCCCGCTCGGGACAGGCGATGGCGTTGGTGGTCTCCGCTGGAGGCTTCGACTGGTGCGGTGCCGCAGTAGCTGGCGAAGTGGTGCTTGCTGGGGAAGCGGGTCACATTGCCGCTGTGCGCGAGGATCTTCGCGGCGAGAACGGTGCCGAGGCCATGGATCTCGGTGAGTGTGCTGCCGTGGTTGCTGACCTCGGTCGCCAGCTCTCGTGTGCTGGTCTTGATCTTGTCGTCGATGCGACGGATGTCGCTGAGGATGTCGCGGCAGATCACCTTGCGCTGTATGTCGGTGGGCGTGACCGGGCGGAGCGTGGTGAGGAGCTTGCTGGCTTGGAGGGTGCTCAGGTCCCGCTTGGCGCCGCCGGGGTGCAGATCGCGCAGCAGCACGTGGAGCCGGTTAGGTGTCGGGTCCGTTCGTTGACAAGGTCGTCGCGGCGCTCGGACAGCAGCCGCAGCAGCGCCTCGACGCCTTCGGGCTGGACGGTCAGCAGGTGCCTGTGGTGTTGCGCGACGGCCGCGACGGAGGCCGCGTCGGTGCGGTCGGTCTTGCGGGCGCTGCCGCCGCCCAGCAGGCGTGCGCGGGCGGCGAGCTTGGCGGGCACGTCCTGGACATATTCGCCGGCGGCGACCAGCAGCTGGGAGACGCCGTGTCCGAGTCCGTGGGCCCCTTCGACGGCCCAGGACCGTTCGGGCCACGGTGTCGAGACGGTGGCGATGGACGGGTTCACCGGCTACAAGAGTGCGGCCGCCGAGGCACTGCCCGACGCGGTGGCGGTGATGGACCCGTTTTATGCCGACGTGGGGCTCCCCCGGGCTGGTGGCAGCATTGGGAGCCGAGCTGAGGTCGGCATATTTACAGGCTCTGCAGGAAGGTCAGCAGCTCGTCGGAGGCCGGCTGGTAGCGGCCGGGCTCGGCGCCCGTCGGCGCGGTGCGCGCCAGGGCCCGCTCCTTGATGCTCATGTCGGCGTGCAGGTAGATCTGGGTCGTCTCGATGCTCTGGTGGCCGAGCCAGAGCGCGATCACGGTGATGTCGATGCCGGCGTGGAAACCGCATGGCGGCGGTGTGGCGCAGGGTGTGCGGGGTGACGTTCTTGACGGCCAGGGTCGGGCAGGATGCTGACGCGGCGGTGACGTGCTGCGTCAGGCGCCGCGCGACGGCGTCGGTGCTCATCCGGGTCCCGGTCCTGGTGGGGAACAGGACCGTGGAGCCGGCCGGCAGGCCGCACAGGTAGCGGCGCGTCGTGCTGACGGTCTGCTAGTCCAGCGGTGTGATCCGGCGCCTGCGCCCCTTCCCGGTGCAGGTGACATGAGGTCCCGTCCCGAGGTGGACGTCGGTGGGTTGAGCGCGGTGAGCTCGCAGCCCCGTGGTCGCGGCGACCTGGATCAGCGCGTGGTCGCGGCGGCCCGCAGTGGTGTCCTGGTCCGGAGCGGTGCGCGGCGGTGGTCGGACAGTCCAGGGACGGGTGCCTGGTGCAACAGGCTCCTACGAGGTCACACCCGCCAGCGACGTACCAAGGTCGTTCTCCCGCCCGACCGACGGATCGGATCCAAGGCAGCAACCTCGCGCCGGGGCTTAGAAGAGTCAGGCCGGGCGGGAGAACGACTCCATCCAACATCCCTGGGCTAACTGAACAACGCGTACCTGTATCCGGCGGACTCGTAGTTCGCCGCGGAGTTGGATTGCCGCCCTACGAGGCAGGACAGCGTTCTCAGGCGTCGGTTGCCGCCACGGTTGAACCCGCTACAAAGACGCTGAGCCCGCTGACGTGACCCCACGTCCGGCCCGCTGGCATCTATGTATGTATGTTGAACTTTCGTCTAACCCGCCGAGCTGCTGCAGCTCGATTCCTATTCACGCTCGTCAACCTACGGGCGGGTGGGCCACCTGACCGGGTGAGCGGGTATGGCTCCGCGGCACCAGGCGACCGACCGGGTTTCATCCCAGGGCCGAGCCGACCCCGGTGCGCGCGTCTAGCAGTCCCGTGAGGCGGGACCTGATGAGGTCCTCCGCCTCACTCATGATCCGTCGGACAAGCTCATCGACCGTTGGGATGTCGTGGATCAGCCCAACGACCATGCCGCAGCTCCATGCCCCGGCGTCCATCTGCCCGTCGAGCATGACCTTCGGGTAGACACCGGCGACTTGCTCGAAGATGTCGTCGATCTCGAGCGCGTCGCCCTTCTCCCGCTCGATCTCTAACAGCCTGGTCACGTTTGCGTTGTTCAGCACCCGTTCGGTGTTGCGCAACGACCGCATGATAAGCCGCGTGTCGGTCACGTCCGCAGCGACTAGCGCGTCTTTGACGTTCTGGTGTACGGGCGCGTCCCGGGTTGCGATGAACCGCGTCCCCATATTCATGCCGTCGGCGCCGAGAGCGAGCGCGGCGACGAGGCTGCGCCCGTCGGCCATGCCGCCAGAGGCGACGAACGGGATAGTTAGTGCCTCGGCGGCCTTTGGCAGCAGGATCATGTTCGGGACGTCGTCCTCGCCCGGGTGCCCGCCGCACTCGAAACCATCGACGCTGACCGCGTCGCAGCCGATGCTCTCGGCCTTGACCGCATACCGGACGGACGTGCACTTGTGGATGACGGTGATACCGGCCTGTTTGAGCGCAGGCATGTGCGTCTGAGGGTTGCGCCCCGCGGTTTCGACAATCGTGACGCCGCCCTCCGCGATCGCCTGAATGTACTCCGGGTAGGGCGGCTCGCTGAAACTAGGTAGGAAGGTCAGGTTGACGCCAAAGGGCTTGTCGGTCATCTCGCGGCACCGAGCAATCTCGGCCCCTAGAGACTCGGGTGTCCGCTGCGTCAGTCCTGTTATGATCCCCAGGCCGCCCGCGTTCGAGACGGCCGCTGCGAGCTCCGCGAACCCCACGAAGTGCATACCTCCCTGCACGATTGGGTGTTCGATACCGAACAGCTCAGTAATCCTTGTCCGCATGACGCTCCTAATGGCTGGGATGTCGACGACGGCTGCGGGTATCACGGCAGGCGGCGTAGGACTAGTGGAAACCGGCTTTCCCATCAGGGAGAAGGCAGGCATGTGGGCGGAGAAGCTGTCGGGAAAGATCCGCAGTCGCTTCTACGGCGGCGCCAACCGGGACCTGAGCACTTTGTGGGAAAGCACGAACCACATTAGGCTCGGCCCTGTCACGCCGCCTGCGAACTAGGGCAAGGCGATCTGCCGCAATCTCCTGAGCGAACCCTTCGCTTCGACGATAGGACCAAGATCAGTTCTCTAGAGTTGGCGACCCCTCAACGACAACTTTTAAACATCATCCACACACCTCCTCCGCCTCGATACCGCACGTCGTCTCCCCCCACCCTTGACAAACAGAGGCCCTTTCCGCACATGATGGCCCCACCGGGCTGCACCAATCGTGAACTGAACTGCTTGACCCTACGCAATCCGAACCGCCATCAATGTGGCGTCAGAACCTCCGCCAGACCGGGGTGATCTAGGCCTGCTCCCGAGAACCCACCCGCGGTGGATAGAAGGCCCATACGTCGACCCGCTCACCTGCGGCGCGTTGGAAAGCCCATTCGGCGACCCGCACCCCGCGACTGAGTCGACGCAACAAAACACGTTGACTTGCCGCCGACACGGCGCACGCGCGCGTTCCGGCGACGTTATGCCGTGGCCGGACACGACCTAGTTTGAAGGGATGCCGGTTGCGAGGGGCCCGCCATGACTGCTACCTGGGTTCGACGCCCACGTCCCCGCCCGGCGAGCTGCCGACCCCGTCGATTACCACTTCCTCCTGGCAAATGACTCGTCCGAAGGTGCCGAGGTCAATAAAGTTTCCATGATCCGGATCGACAAGCTTCATGAAGTTGTCACTGAAATATAATGCCTCCAGATCCTCAATGGTGTCGAACCATGCTTCTACGACGGAGTCATAGTCGGGCCTGGGATAATTAGGCGCCGACACCGGGTACGAGACCACGAACCGACGGATATAGCTTTGCGCCTCCGGAATTGCCATCAGTAACGGGCGGTGGATGTTGCGTTGGTAGTCGGTGAACTCGTCGTGAGTCATACCGTCGCGGCGTTTCAGGGTGATAATCATTTTGATCAAGTCGTCATCCGCACTTCGCACGGCCGGGCTGGTCACTCGGCCTAGGGACAATTTCCGGAGGCTAATGTGATTCAGCTGATACGCGGTGCCTCCTTCCCAAGTCGGTTCCCGCCCATGAACCCCTCGCCCATGCCGTCTGCCGGGAGTCCTACGAGTTGCATCTGTGCATGCGCAACAGTGCAAATCATAAAGGCCTCTCGCATCGAGTTATAAAAACCTTGCTGGTCCTGAGCCGCATTCAGCGCCTGCTTCGACAGGCTCAGCCCCAGGCTCGGCTGTTTGGCCATTTTGCCTGCCATCTCGAGTACTGTCTGAGACAACGCCTCGCGCGGCACGACCTTGTTGATCATGCCGCAACGTTCCCCCTCCTGAGCTGTAAGCCAACCGCTTGTAAAAAGCAGTTCCTTGGCTTTTCGGATGCCGAATTCCCACGGGTGCCCGAAATACTCGACACCATTCCCGTAGATGTGCACGGTGGGGTCGGCGAACTCGGCGTCCTCACTTGCCACGATTACGTCGCAAATCCACATTAGGCCGAGTCCGCCCCCGATGACCTTGCCTTGGACTTCGGCAATCAATGGTTTCGGAATGTTGCGCCAGCGCCAATGTGTGTCGAAGTACGCCTCGCGTGTCCAGTTCATCATCCCCTCGATGCCGGGGGCAGAATATCCGAAGGTGGTCCCCACCGTGTTGATGTCGTCCATTGTCCCGCGCGTGAGTTGATCGTGACCCGCCGAGAAATGGGGCCCCTCGGCAGCGAGGATAATGACCTTCACGGTATTGTCGGCCGCAGCCGCTGTAAAGGCTTGGTCCAGCTCGTAGAGCATGGGTAGGTTCGTTGCGTTTCGCTTTGCGGCACGATTCATGACGACACGTGCGATTTCAGGCTGCGGGTTTTCGACTCGTACGTACTGGTAGTCAGTCATTCTTTCTCCTGCTTCATTGTGGGCCTCATTATCGATCCTAATAATTCAGCTTGTCGGCAGGTACCTCCGAGTTCGACGTAAAGGCTAAGAAGCCGCTGACGGCGCACGAGACCGTTGCTTCGGCGTCGGGCTTTCTCCGCAGAACCGCCCGAGCATCAGGATCGGTCATCGTTCGTCACTCGAGAAGAGGTCGGTCATGATGTCGGGCCAGAACTCCTGTGAAGAGTCGGGCGCTACCACACTGACTCGGTCGACGGTACTGGCGGCTGCTCGGTCCCGGATGCCGTCGGCGATCGTGCCTGGATCTCCGACCACGGCGAACGCGTGCAGCATTTCATCGTCTACGAAGTCCGCCATGGATTGCCACTCACCTCTACGCGCCATTTCGTGCCACGTTTCGTGCTGCGTAAGCCATCCGTGGTACGCAAAAATGTCTCTATAGGCGCGCGTCGATCCGTAAAAAGCAATGCGCCCGCGGACCCAGTCCTTCGCCCTGTTAAGCTGCTTTTCGTCGCGGCCCGTTGCTACGAAAAACAGCCCCGATAGTTCGAAGTCGTGCTCGAGCGGTAGTTCGCGAGCCGCCAGCCCCGCCTCAAGGTTCGACCGGACGACGTCATGGCAGTACTTGGGGGTCATGAGGCTATGGAGCAAGAGGCCTTCGGCTACCTGTCCGGCGACCACCGTCATACGCGCGCCGAACGCTCCGAGATGTACGGGTGGGGGTCCTACAGTGCTTGGTGCTGGGGTGAAGTACGGAGGCATTAGGTCGATCTTATAGAACTTACCTTGGTAGTTGAGGGGCTCACCGTAGTTCCAGCATGCCCATACGGCTTTCATTGCCTCAATGTACTCGCGCATGCGCTCTGCCGGGTGGGACCATTCTACGCCGAAGCGTCGTTCGATCTGTCCGCGTACCTGGCTGCCGATGCCGAGAATGAAACGGCCGTCGCTGGCGACTTGGAGGTCGTGCGCGGCGTATGCCATGGACATGGGGCTACGCACGAATGCAAGTGAAACGCCGGTACCGAGTTGTACTCGCGAGGTAGCGGTGGACGCGGCGGCCAGACCGAGGAGGGGGTCGGTGGTTACCTCGCCGAGCCAGATCCCGGAATAGCCCTGTTGCTCGATTACGCGAAAAGTCTCGCGGGCCTCATTAATACGCAGGGGTTCCGTATAGTGGAAGTCGATCTTCACTGGTCACCTTGTTCCGGCATCTGTCAACACTTCAGAAGCCTCGGTCGCGTGTTCTCGATTCCGGGATAGGGCTCGAGTATGCTGCAGTCGGACCTCTTGTTACTCGCTGGTCGTCGGCCCGAATGAACCAGTCGCTCTTCACCCCATTATTCTGGTGGTCGTGGAATCCCTGCAACGGACTGCATTACGGTCGCCCGTACCTCACGGCGCAGGATCTTTCCGGTTGCGTTCTTTGGCAACTCGTCCATGAAGACGATGAGTCTTGGCTTCTTATACGAGGCAAGGTTGGCGCGGCAGTGTTCGATTAGCGCCTCGGTTTCCACTGCGTGACCTGCTCGAAGTACGACCGCCGCGGTCACTGCGTCGACCCAGTGCTCGTCCGGTATCGGGAACACGGCTGCCTCGAGCACTGCTGGATGTCGGTGGAGGACGTCCTCAACCTCGCGTGGGTACACATTCTCTGCGCCTGTGACGATCATGTCGTTCATGCGGTCCACAATGTGGACGTGACCTGCTTGATCGAGACGCGCCAGGTCGCCCGTATGGAGCCATCCTCCGCGAAAGACTTCCTTCGTAGCGTCGTCGTTCCGCCAGTATCCAGACATCACCTGCTTGCCCCGGACTACCACTTCGCCAATCTGTCCGACCGTGACGTCATGCAGGTCGGGGTCGACAACGCGTACGTCAATGAAGTGCATCGGTCGGCCGGCGGATGTCAGCAAGTCGGGCGAGGTGGTTACAGCTAAGTGGTGGCTGGGGCTATCGAGTGTGCAGATGAACCCACCCATCTCGGTGCCGCCATAACCCTGTTGCAGGTCTGTGCCAAAACGCGCAATCGCTTCGGCCAGAACAGTCCCTGGGATAGACGAGGCACCGTACAGGATCCACTTGAGGCTACTGATGTCGCGTGTGGCCAGTTCCGATGACGAGAGGATCATGCTGATCATGGTCGGAGCAAGAACAGACGTGGTAGGCCGTTCCGACTCGACAGTTTCTAGCCATTCATTGGGAGTGAAGCGGGGTTGGAGAAGGACGGTGCCCCCGACCAGGTGAATGGCCAGGAGAAGGTAACCACCGATGTGACACATCGGCAATGGAAACAGGAAGCTGTCGCCGTCGCGTAGTCCGAGCTCGTAGACAGTGCTCTGTATAGTCTGGGTCAGAGCCTCGTGGCTGAGCATTGCACCTTTGGGGTGGCCGGTTGTACCGCTCGTGTAGATGATCCATGCGGTACCTTCCGGATCTACGACGGGAAATTCGACGATCCTCGCCGAGTGCCCACTGCGTACAGTGGTGAATCTTGCGAAAGCCTCCTCCCCGCCAGCATCGATCCCCACCCAGTGTTGTACGGACGTAAGTTCTCGCCGCAGCTCCCGAAGGGGTTCTACGTATTTTGACTGCCCCAGCACGACAGTCGGGGAGACATCGTCGATGATCGAGGCGAGCTCGCTCGGGTGCAGCCGCTGATTCAGGACGGTCATGACCATCCCGGCCTTCGGTACCGCGTAGTAGGCCTCGAGGTACTCGATGCAGTTGTCCGCGAGCACGGCCACGCGTGCTCCGTGCGGCACTAAGGCGACTAGGGCGGCGGCGAGGTCCTCGACCCGTCCGGCCAGCTGACTGTAGGTGAGGCGGCGATCACCGGATATGACAGCGATGCGGGAGGCGTTAGTCCTGGCTTCGCGCTCGAGGATCTCGTGTAGTAACAGGCTGACTCCTATGGCAACGCCCGGGCACTCACCCGGTGCGTTAACGTGGGTTAACAGTTCACATGATGGAGTGGGTGGAGGTCGTTTGTCAACCACGGCCACGGCAGAGTCGTGTTTCAGCAGGTCGAGGGCGCGCGACGGGCCAGTGGCTGCAGGTCGTACCCTTCGGTCATCGCGTCGAAGGCAGCCTCGTCGCCGTAGCGCCCCGCCATCCACATGTGGCGCGACTTGAACGTCGGTGACGCCTCCTCGAACAGCGTCCGCGCACCGGGCTCGAACGCCGGCAGCGCCACGGAGCAGCCGAGGAACAGCGGCTGGGTCGCGGCGACCTGGGTCATCCAGAAGGACCCGAAGCTGGTCCCCGTGCAGACCAGCCGGGTGTCGTCGACCTCGGGACGCGCACGGAGCCAGTCGACGAGAGCCTGGCCGGCCTCCACCCACGCCGTCGGCGTGACGTGGACCCCGTGGATCGCCGCCTCGCTCTGGCCCGGACCGTGGACCGCCAGGACGGCGAACCCGCGGGCGAGCCACGGGTCCCCGGCGCGCGACGAGGATCTCCCTTGGGGCGTCCATCCCGCCGCAGGCGAGAACCGTGGGCAGCGGTCCGCTCACCCCCGCCGGCCGGTGGAACCAGGCGGGCAGCGAACCGCCGGCGAACGGCACGTCGACCCGCTCGACGTGGTGGTCGCAGTGCTGCGCCCAGGCGAGGTAGGCCGCGTTCTTCCGCGCGTCGAGGTCGCGGAGCAGCTCGTCGTCGTCCCAGACCGGCCAGCACGCGAGCGCTGCATGCACCGGGGCCGTGGCATCCCGCTCGGTGTGGCCTGCTTGACTGAACGTATGACGCTGACTCTGGGCTACAAGGCTTCCGCGGAGCAGTTCACCCCGCGCGACCTGGTGGAGTACTCCGTGCTCGCGGAGGAGGTGGGCCTGGACAGCGTGGTCGTCTCCGACCACTTCCAGCCGTGGCGGCACACCGGGGGCCACGCCCCGTTCTCGCTGGCCTGGATGGCGGCGGTCGGCGAGCGCACGTCCCGGGTGCAGCTGGGCACGAGCGTGCTCACGGCAACCTTCCGCTACAACCCCGCGGTCATCGCGCAGGCGTTCGCCACCATGGCGTGCCTGTACCCCGACCGCGTGATGCTCGGTCTCGGCACCGGGGAGGCGCTGAACGAGACGGCGGTGACCGGGGTGGAGTGGCCGGACTTCAAAGGGCGCTTCGCGCGCATGCGGGAGGCGGTGCGGCTCATGCGCCAGCTGTGGACCGAGGACGAGGTCACCTTCGACGGCGAGTTCTACCGCACGGTCAACGCCACCGTGTACGACAGGCCGGAGAACCCCGTGCCGGTGTACGTCGCGGCCGGGGGACCGGTGGTGGCCCGGTACGCCGGCCGCTCCGGCGAGGGGTTCATCTGCACCTCCGGTAAGGGCATGGACCTCTACACCGAGAAGCTGCTGCCCGCGGTGGCCGAGGGTGCCGAGGCCGCCGGCCGTGACCTCGCGAGCATCGACAAGATGATCGAGATCAAGCTGTCCTACGACCGGGACCCCGACCAAGCCCGGGAGAACTGCCGGTTCTGGGCGCCGCTGTCGCTCACCCCCGACCAGAAGCACTCCGTGGACTCCTCGACGGAGATGGAGCGCCTGGCCGACGAGCTGCCCATCGAGCAGGTCACCAGCCGGTGGATCGTCGCGTCCACCCCGGAGCAGGTGCTCGAGCAGGTGCAGCCCTACGTCGACGCCGGGCTCAACCACCTGGTGTTCCACGGACCCGGCCACGACCAGCGCCGCTTCCTCACCCAGCTCAGCGAGGACGTCCTGCCCGTCCTGCGCACCCTCTGATTAACGCAGCGGTACAGCAACCGCAGGCTGGGAGCCCGCCTTGAGCGGGTAACTGCTGGCTCGCGACTTTGCAAGCCCAACGACGGCATTGGCCTCAAGGCTCGGCCGGGTAAAAGAAGTTCGGCGGGGCGGGGGTGAGGCCGAGGCCGGCGGGAGTGTGGTGTTCGCCGAGGGGTACCACCGGTGGTGGGTTTGCACCGGTAGAAGGGTCCGGAGGCATTGATAATGACCGCGAAGTGGTGGTCGAGCTGGGTGGCCAGCCAGTCGTTGACAGCGGTCGCTCCACCGAGGCGGGCGGCTTCCCAGGACTCCCACAGTCCGGTGATACGGGTAAGGACCTCGGGGTGGTCCCACCAGTAGACACACCAGAGGAAGTCCTGGGGGGGTTGGCGCACGATGATCGGAGCGAGCCAGCTAGTGATCCACTCCTCCGGGCCGGCGTAGAGCGGGTCGGGAATGTCCTCGGGCTCCTCCCTCGGTCCCTCGTGGGGAGGACGGGGCCGGACCGGAGCGCGGAACGCCGTTAGGACGGGGCCAGGCCGGGCATCGGGTGGGCGTTCACTCCGCCTCCGCTCAGCTTCCGGACCCGGTTTAGGCGTATCGACATCAACGCCGGATAAGGCGAACTCGTCATAATTTAGTTTATCGGCGCGCGCAAAAGTCCTGTACGACAGCGTGATTCGTTCTTCCGGCCTCGTTTGGTCACGCGTAGTCGGAGAGTTTTATGCCGCGCGACCACGCCAATGGACTCAACGCCACCGGCTCGCACGAGGCACGCACCGCCGCCGCAGGAGGTGCACAACAGCAGGCCGACCGCACCGCCGGGCCCGCCGGGCTGTTCCCCGCGGGCCCTACGACCACTGCCGACGAGGCGTCGGCGTCATCGCGCGGGGATGGATCCCCGTTGCCCACCAGCCAGCGCCCTTTGGGCGTCTCGACCTCGCCCTGCAGTCGGGTGAGGACGAACGAATGCCAGCGCCCGGCTGAGAGGCGCGCACCGGCACTCGTTCGTGTCCCCTGCTGAGCGCTGCCACCAGCCCACGCCGGCAGCGGCAGGTGAGGGAAAGGCCGACCGGAGCACACCCACGACGAGGCGACGCACCCCACCCGGGACGACACGCGTGACCAGGAGGTCATGAGGTGAACAGCAAGTCTGGTCGACGCGGCCCGGTGCTGTTGCCGGCCCCGCCCGCCACGCCCTGCTCAGACACTGGCGCGGCATCATCCGAGCCATTTAGCGCTGCCACTTCACAACTGCCAGCGGTTTGTCAGGGCTACCGCTCGGCGGTGCAGCGAGGTGGCCGTTCGGCAGTGCCCGCGGGGACGGAGTCACGTGACGGGGGTGCTGTACTTCTGCTCGATGCGGCCGAACTTCCACACCGCGACGGCGATGGCCCAGGTCACGAGGAACAGTCCGACGACGATGTAGCCGACGTTGTCGAGTTTCAGCGTCCCGATGGCGGCGAGCGGCCCGCCGGTGATCTCCAGCCTGTCGACCAACAGGGCGATGAGCACGATGACGCCGACGACGAGGGCGATGATCACCGACAGGACGGTGATGGTGAGGTTGTAGTAGACCTTGCGGACCGGGCGGAGGAACGCCCACCCGTAGGCGCGGGACATGAACACCCCGTCGGCGGTGTCGAACAGGCTCATCCCGGCGGCGAAGAGCACCGGCAGCACGAGGATGGCGTACCAGGGCAGGACGAACGCGGCAGTGCCCGCGGCGAGAACGAGTAGTGCCACCTGCGAAGCGGTGTCGAACCCCAGGCCCATGAGCAACCCGACGGGGTAGACGTGCCACGGCTTGGTGATGCGCTTGGTGGCCCCGCCCAGCAGCCGGGACAGAAACCCCCGGTTGTGCAGGTGGTGCTCCAGTGCAGCCTCGTCGAGCTCCCCGCTGCGCATCCCGCGGAAGACCTTGACGATGCCGATCACCGAGACCAGGTTCGTCAGCCCGATCAGGATGAGGAACACCCCCGCCACGACGCTGCCGATGATACCCAGCGTCACGGCCGCGCTGGACGTCTCGTCCTGGATCGTTCCGCCGACGGCTTCCACACCGAGCACGATGAGCAGCGAGGCACCGAAGACCACGCTCGAGTGGCCCAAGGAGAACCAGAACCCGACGCCGATCCCGGCCTTGCCCTCCCCGACGAGCTTGCGGGTCGTGTTGTCGATCACCGCGATGTGATCGGCGTCGAAGGCGTGCCGCACCCCCAGCAGGAACGCCGTCACACCCAGGCCGACGCCGAACACCTCGGTGCCACCCAAGGCGTAATCCTGCGGGGCCACCGCCAAGATCAACACACCCCAGCCGACAACGTTCAGCAGCACGACGAACCCGACGATGCCCGCGAGGTTGGCCTTGTCCCGGCGGTCCCACCGCCGCAGCATCCGCGGTGCCGACGGGGACAGGGTGGCGGCGTCGCTCATGGGTGAAACGTAGACGACCACCACCCTTTCTGCCACCCCTATGCAATAACCAATCGTGCGCGCCGCGAGGCGGGGTTGCCGGGTGGCGGTGGTGACGACAACCACCGGTTCCCGCAGCCGACCTGTCGGTCTGAGTGCGGACCTCCGGGCCGTCACAAGCCCGCGCGAGCTGGGTGCACACCCGGTCAAGACCCGCGGCTCCGGGCAGACCGGGAACCACTAGTTCGGGTGGCGCTCGGCGCCGTGCTCGTGGGCGTGCGGGTGCTGGTGCTGGTGGTCGGTGTGCTCGGGAAGTTTCGCTGCACCCCGCCAGGACGTAACCAGGCTTTTGCGGTGGTCGCCGGTGCGCCTCCTACGAGGAGCAAGTTATCCAATCGCCTAGGTGATTGTGCCTGCGGCGCTGGCCTGGGGGGCGGCAGGGGGGGTCACACTGGGGTGTCAGCGGGCCGCGGGGCGGCTCGTGCAGGCCCAGGCGGCGGGTTGGATGCGGTCCAGCACGCCCGGGCCTGTCTGGACATGCTGGGCGGTCCCCGGGCACTACCCGAACCGGCGACGGTGGCCGCCGGTGCCGCCCTCGGCGACGGGCACAGGAAGTCACCGGTCGAGCTGCTGCGGGAGGCCATGGGTCCGGGTGGGCGCCGCCCGGCACCGGGTGTCCCGCCACCACCCGGGCGGGCCGGGCCCGCCCGGCGTGGGCCGGTGCCACCGCGGCGAGACCGGGACGACGACCTGGGGCGCTGACCCAGGAGAACCGCACAACCCCCGGCGGGCCGCCACGGTCCTGGTGGGGACGGGCATCACCCAACGATCAGGGGAGACGACGATGAGCGAAGTCGACGACATCAGCCAGGGGCTGGGCAAGGAGCTGCGGGTCCTGTTCTCCGCCGCCCTGGCCCTGGCGCAGATCGCCGCGCAGCGGCGCGCGCCCAGGTCCGGGAGCAGGCCGCCGCCACCGGGAGCAGGCCGCCGCCACCGGGGTGGCGGAGCAGGAGGCGCGGCGCCGGTTCGAGGTCGAGCAGCGGGTGGCGGCCCTGGGCATTGCGCTGCCCGCGGCGAACATGACACCGCAGCAGGTCGCGCAGGCGTGGGCGAAGGCGGAGGTGGCCCGGGCGCACGCACCGGAGGTCGCCGAGTTCTGGGACCAGCAGGCCCGAACCGTCGGGGTGGACCCGGAAGAGGTCCGGGCCCAGTGGTGGCGAGAGCACAGCTCGCCCAGGGAGGACCCTGGGACGTACCGGGCGGCGGTGGCCGGGCTTGGCGTCGAAATGGCGGCCGCCGTGGCCGACGCTGACCGCGCCCAGGCCCAACAGCGCGAGGAGGCAGCCGAGCGGGAGCGCCGCGCCGGCCGGGCCGACACCCGGGACGCCCGCGACGCCGACACCGAAGCGGCGCATGCGCCGGCCGACTCACTGCAACGTCAGGAGGCCACGGCGGGGGCGGTGCAGGCCGAGTCCGACGCCGAGCAGCACCGCGCCCGCGCCGACGTCTTCGACGGCCCCGCCGCCGACCTCGATGGTGACGCCGCGCCCAGCGCAAGCGCCGGCGGTGAAGGCGGCGTGGAGTCCTTACCCGTATCGCCCGGGGTGTGGCAGGACGGGCACCCTCCGGCACGCCTGGCCGGGCAGAGCTACGCCGTGGCGCCCGGCAAGGGCACCGCGCCCGCCCGCCGGCGTAGCCGAACCAGCGGCCGGGGCATGGCGGCGGCGAAGCAGCGCGGACACGGACTCGACAGCTGACTTCACAGACGCGTGTCGCCGAGACGAGCCCCGGGGTGTCGAAGTTCCGGGGTTAACGACAGTGCGCCGAGTCCAGCTCCCCTGGCGAGGGCCTGCAAGACGCTGCCGGCCACACTCGGGCTCACCCCGTCTTTTTGGAGGACGTCGATGATGAGCGGCCCGGTTGGCGGCGGTGCCACCGAAGGCGGTGCGGGGCGCAGCCGGAAAGAGACCTGGACCTGTTCGGCGAGTTTGGGCTGGTCGCGAGTGTGGTGCTGGTCCGGGACACCACCTTGGTGTATGGGCTGGCGGGGTTGACCTGCGGTCTGGCGATCGCTGGGTACGCCACTACCAGGATCGTGGCGTTCCCGCAGCTCAGCGACGACGTCGGTGACTGGTGGAAAACCCCTGGGTGTGGTGTCCATTGCGGCGGAGACGGTCGTGGTGGTGGCGGCCCTCCGGTCCTGCGGCGGCGAACCCCAGCCGGGTGGTGACCTGCTCCCGCAGGGTGCTCAGCGCATGATGCCGGT
>JAABUP010002865.1_pt1 | contig 31975 bp, 49 predicted proteins | sample 5559201 | NCBI WGS metagenome assembly JAABUP01 (sample SAMN10711887, study PRJNA513373) | rock metagenome | isolation source: Antarctica rocks | place: Antarctica
CTTTTCACAGCACACACACACACACACACACACACACACACACACACACACACACACACACACACACATTTCCCAGGGCAAGCACTGCTCTTTTAGAGTGCATTGTTCCCCTCAGGCAGCAATGTCATATGAAAGGTTTCTTCTCAGCAGCCCTTCACTATTGCTCAGCAGCAGGAGTCAACTTCTGACATGCCAGGCAGCATTACCTATCATCCTTGGGCTGGACCCGGCCTGATTTGGCTTGATCTGATGCGTGGCATCAACAGGCCTGTCAAGTGCGGTTCATCATAGCTATTTTGGCACAGCTTTTGGAAAACGTGGAAAGCCGTCTCAACCCAAGATTGCGATTAGTGATGAGTGTACAAAAGTGCCTCCCATGCAGGCAACTCGGTCTTCTTCACTGTGAAGAGGATCGAGGACCCCATTGGGCTGCTTCCTGCCAAGCTCATCCTCGGCATCAACAAGCGCGGCGTGCACTTCTTCAGACCTGTACCCAAAGAGTACCTGCACTCCGCCGAGCTGCGCGACATCATGCAGTTCGGCAGCAGCAGTCAGGCCGTGTTCTTCAAGATGCGTGTGGCTGGTGTGCTGCACATCTTCCAGTTTGACACCAAACAAGGGGAGGACATCTGCATGGCGCTGCAGACGCACATCAATGATATCATGATGAAGCGCTACTCCAAGGTCTGGCTTGGAGGCATCCCACCTTGCATGCCTGCTGTACTGGCATCATCCGAAATTTGATGTGGCATTACCGGACGCAAATCCTCACTGCTTTGCTGCTGCACAGCATGGCCCAGCACACCAACCAGGGAGCCAGTAAACCCATGGTGCATGCTGAGAGCTGCCCAGCATCAGCAGTCAATGGAAACAGCGCTCTTACATCTATATCGACTTGCCCAGTTGATCTCCCTGTTGCTGTTGACACTAATGTGTGTTTCACAAGTCTGGGTACATGCCAATATGCATGTCTTCATCCGGGTGTATGTGTGTGCAGGCTAAAGCCATGCAGCAAGGGCCAGATGCAAAGGGCCCAGCTGCTGCCAAGGGCGATTCTGATGCTTTGCCGGGCGCCAACTTTGGTCCTAAGTATGAGGCCCATGTCTCAGAGATGCAGAACAAGCTTGATGAAGCCAGCAAGAGGTACTGTAGCGACATATCTATAGTCTGCTGTGCATCTTGGAGTTGGCATGCTGATTTGTATGGCACTTGAGCAAATATAGATAACACACCTGACACTGTGGCATGTAAAAGTTTGTGACACTGTGACCTGTCAAGGGGAGAAACTACTACCAAGAGCCTGTAAAGTCTTGATGTCTCCAGCAACATAGCATGTGCACACATGCACGAGGCATCAAACACAACGAAAACATTGCCTGTGCAGCCTACACTGTCAGATGAAACCCAATCATACACAAGTACGCAATGTCAACAAATGTGGGGACCGTTGCTTAGCCTGAGATGCATCTGCAGGATTGAGGAGCTGGAAAAGGCTCATGCGCAACTAAATGGAGAGAGGCAGCGTTTGCAAGAGGACTTGGAAGAAGTTCAGGAGCGGCTGACAGCAGGTCACCCTTCTCCTTCTTCTTCTCCCCTTAGCTTTGCAAGTGATCACATGGCTATGCAGTCCTGTGCAATTGCCCTCCTTTGCAACAATCTGCACGAGAGCAACAGTCCTGCATGTTGTAGCGCACTTTCTTTGTGTGTCATCAATTTTGGCACTTTTTGCAATGTTTGCAGGATTACTTACAGGCCATGCTATTGCTTTCCACTACAGTCTACTATCTGACTCATTTGACACTCACTGTGTTCTACGTATTCGCTGTGCTCACATGACCGATTCTGAAATCAGAACTGTCTGCAGTCACCAACCAATAGACTGCTTCAGAGTGGGTTGGTGCTCCCTTACGCTTCATTTGGGATTTCATTCTGTCCACTCTTGACCTAAATAATAAGACTTGTCCTGCATGTGCCAGCTCATCATGAGCTGGAAAGCATTTATTCATTACAACTATTATTATTGCTCTTTTCCTGGTGTCATCCACTCCATCAAATCCTGAAGCTTTGGTATGTCTGGAGGTCTGATGTGTGGTGGTGACGTGCAGAGTCTGCGCATCAGAAGGGCGCTACTGACCAGGTGGAGGCCATGGCTCGGGACCTGGAGTACACCAAGGCTGAGCTGGCCTCAGCCAAGCAAAACCTGGACAAGGCTCATAGCGACCAGTTCAAGGTATGTTCCCACTACCATCTGATGAGCATGATGTCACATACCTGATAGTTGCAACCAAGCAAAATCTGGATAAGGCTCATAGCGACCAGTTCAAGGTATAGTGCCTCTGTCACCTGTTAAGCATGGTGCTACATACCTGGCAAATACACATATATGCCTGCTGTTGTCATCATGTTGATGTAGGCCATTTGTGTTGGCGCGTAGTATCAGCTCAAGAGAGCCATGACATGGGTTTGGCCTGCTGCTTACGCAGTTCTGTTTTGCATTTTGGTCTCGAAAGCCCACAATGGGCGAACATGGGCTGCCATGCAGAGCGCATACACCAGCAGCTATCGTGCATATCTAATGTGGCATTGCTCATTGCCAGAGACAGGACTGTCCATCAGCCTTGCACATTGCACTCCATGCATCCAAACAGTCCCTCAGATGGATTCAGCTTGTTGGTCAACTTCACCAGCTGTCAGTCGAGCCATACAATGCTGAAGGCCTGGCATTTCACAATCCCAGTGATTGCTGTGCAGGCTGTTGACGCTGCAGTAGCAGCTGCCGTGGCCGACGCGCGAGTGAAGACCAAGGAAGAGGTAGAAGCAGCGTCAGCTGCCAAGAAGGCAGCAGCTGATCAGCAGCTGCTGCGTGAGCTGGAGGACAAGACAGAAGCCCTGACCAACCAAGTCAACGCTGCCACTGAGCAGCTCAGGAGTACAGAGACTGCGCTCAGGTGCGTCACCAATCATTCAATCAATCAATGAACCATTCAATCAGTCAATCATTGATTCATTCAATCGATCAATCAATGGTTCTTTCAATCATTCAATCAATCATTCAATCATTCAAGCAATCATTAAGATGGTGCTCAAGGAGACACAGTCCCCTCTGGTGTCTCAAGCTCAGAGGATCACCTGCAGTGTACTGACTGTGGCATGACAACAGTGGCATAGCATCAGGTGACGCATGCTGTGAGTGAAGCATACTGTGCAACATCTTAGGTGGGACAGACTGTGGCGTCAGAGTCCACAAGATACACAGCATGGTTGTACAGCAACAAGGTGAAGCAAGTAGGCCAACTGTGACATGTTGTCTGCAGGGAGTCTCAGAAGGAGAAGGAGCTGTTGGAGAAGAAACTTGAACGTACAGAGAAGGCGCGAGCGCAAGAGGTATGCAGTCACAAACTATACCAGCAGATATGCAGTAGTCTCAGGCTGCATAGCAGGCCATTCTGCTCATCATCCCGGCATGTGCACGACTACAAGCAAGCATAGTGGCTGCTTGATCTGCCTCCTGCCCTTTCTGTAACCTGAGCCTCTCACAGCATAGCTCATAGCTGGGCATATCTGCAAGCTGCTGTTTGCACAAGTCCCAAACTAAAAAGCTATAGAACCTACTGGCAGGAACAGACAAGAGTTTGCACACTGCTGGTGGGCATGCTTGCTGCTGCCACAATCAAGACGCTGGCTGTTTGGCCAGTCTATTCAATACTGGCAGCCCCTTTTTGCTGTCACACCAGATATGCTGCCTGTTTATCTAGTTGGTACCATACTGGCAACCCTGTTGGCTATCTCACCAAATGTGCTGCCTGTCTATCCAGCCCATCTAATACTGGCTGACTCGTGCATGCACGTGATGGCAGGTGGCAACCCTGACAGAGGAGTTGAAGCTGTCTAGAGGAGGCGTGCGCGACCAGCTGAAGGAGAAGGATGCCAAGATCAATAGCCTTGTGGAGGAGCTGGGCAACAGCCAGGCCATGCTCAATGACAAGGTTGCTGAGCTGGCTGAGGTATGCTGCTGCCTCTTGCACCAGCTGCTGTTCTTGGCAGTGTCTCAAAATCACAAATGACCTGTTATGGCTGTGTTTGATGACAACTGAGCTTAACTGGCTGAGGTATGTTGCTGCAGTTTGCAACTGACGTGTGATTATTGCTTGCCTAGCAAAAGTTGGGCTCTCGAGTTTGCATCAGTGTAGCTGCCTCGTAATTGTGTACTAAATGTGCCTTTCTTGTCAATCTCTGCAAGGGCAACACCCCTGCTGGGGATGTTAGCTTGGCTTGAGGGCATCTGCTTCTGTAGATGATATAGTCAGCCATCGTGGTCTGGCTTTGTGTCTTGTCTGGCTTTGGTTGCCTTGTCTTTGAAGGCCTCCAAGTGTTTACAGTCCAGTGCAATGACACAAATCTTGGCTTGAATCCACAATCAAACTCTCTTTCATTCGTCACATGCGTGTGTACAGACGTACACTCCCTTGGAGTCAGATACATATAATCCTCTGTAGCTTCTGGCTCACAAGCGTTGGGCGCTGTACCTGCAGATCTCTACTGAGAGTGTGGAGCTGGAGGAGCTGCGAGAGATGCAGGCGGATGTTGAGCGGCGTGAGAAGGCTCAGGCCGCAGTGCTTGAGCGCCAGGCCAAGCGACTGGACGAGCTGGAAACCCTGTACAAGGTATAGTGATGTTCCTGCAAGCATACAAACTCTTCGGCACTTTGTCTGTCCTAAAGGCAGGAGCTGTAGATTGGTTGATTGCTCGGTTGATTGATTGGACTGATTGATTGTATTGATTAATGGTTCTCCCTACAGTTGTGTCTGCTGTCATGCTCAGATGAATAACTTGAACCATAGTCTGAACAAGCACCTATGCAAACCATACGTCTTTTGTCCATGCCTTTTACCCTTAGGCAATGGTAAGCCTCAACAGTACAGCAGCCCTTCACCATCATGCAAGCAGCAAGCCTGCTGCCAACTGAACGCCAAATTCCTGCTGCATTTGCAGTCCTGCTCAACTTGGGAACAACTGCATGCAGGATGAGAGCATCATGCGCAAGAAGTAGTTCAACATTGCAGTCATGCTCAACTTGGGAATCGCTGCATGCAGGATGAGAGCATCATGCGCAAGAAGTACTGCAACGTTGCAGTCATGCTCAAATTGGGGATCACTGCATGCAGGATGAGAGCATCATGCGCAAGATATACCTCAACATTGCAGTCATGCCCAAACTAGGAAGCACTGCATGCAGGATGAGAGCATCATGCGCAAGAAGTACTTCAACATGATGGAGGACATGAAGGGTAAGATCCGGGTGTATGCGCGTGTGAGGCCCATGCTGGAGTTTGAGAGGAGCCGGGGCCAGAAGGAGGCCCTCATCATCCCTGATGAGCTCTCCCTGGAGCACATGTGGAAGGACAAGAAGCGAGAGTTCAGCTTTGATGCTGTCTTCAGCCCGTCGACGTCCCAAGACAAGGTATGGCATGATGCCAATGATTTTTCCCTTACAAGCTATATCCATTCTCTGACAGAGGCAAAAGAAGAAAGTGGTTGCCCAATTCCAGTTGCTTTGCTTGAGTGATTGCAGCGCTGTCCTCAGCTTTGTAAGATAGGACAACAAGATGTGTGGCAGGCTTTTGGTTTTCTTGTAACTGTGCTGCCGCAAGGTGCTTACAAGCAGTCTCACCTGCCCAGAGGTGCAAGGATGGCATGCCCACTGCACATTCGCCTTCACCTTCACATGCTTTCCTCAGCTAGCTTTGCAATGTGCTGTTGCCTGCAGCAGTGTTTAGCTTGCTCATGAGTGAGAGCAGCCCAATGTCTGAATGTCTCTCTCAGTAGGCACCAAGATGGAAACAGTTGCTCCATTAGCTGATGATGTGTACGCTTTGGCCTGGTCATCACAGCTATCAGCAGCTGGAGCCCCCCCCAAGCATGTTTGCCACCACTTCTTGCACCACCAGGGTCATGTCTGTACCCTGTGCATCTGTCACCATGCTACTGGCACGCTGCGCTTGCTGTGCCCCTCATTGGCTGGACTATTTGAGACTGGGTAGCTTCAAAATGGCTAGCTTCAAGTTGGGTCAAAGCTCCAGAAAACGTGTGTATGTGCAGGTGTTTGAGGACACAAAGCACCTGGTGCAGTCTGCAGTGGTTTGGTCATCACAGTGTGTGTGCATGTGCAGGTGTTTGAGGACACAAAGCACCTGGTGCAGTCTGCAGTGGACGGCTACAACGTCTGCATCTTTGCCTACGGCCAGACTGGCTCTGGCAAGACCTTCACCATCTACGGCACTGACAGCAGCCCAGGTGAGATTAGACCTGAGAACGTGCCATCTGCAGGTGTCACTTGCACACAATGGCTTGTCAGAACACACCAAGTCAAAGTGCATCTTTCCTGCTGGATCATGCATTGGCAGAATAGACAGCACAATGTAGGCAAATGCATTGTTTGTTCACTGTAACTCCATGGACACTGCCAGATACTGTTGTAAGCCTCTGCACATCTGTCACCCCATTATTCAGAGAGCGTGGGTTCAGCAGCTTCTGCATGAGCTTTGCCGGTCTGAAGAACGTAGTGCAGGGTATGTTCCTTCGCCTGGTGAAATCTGTATGGACCGCTGTGCCTGCAGGGTTGACACCACGAGGCATCACAGAGCTGTTCAACATCCTGGACAGGGACTCTGGCAAGTACACCTTTGCTGTGAGCTGCTACATGCTGGAGCTGTACCAGGACGACTTGGCAGACCTGCTCCTGCCTGCCTCTCAGAAACAGCAGGGCCCCCAGAAGGTCAGCATCACTGCTGTTCCTGCCTGCCATACTGATAACAATAATGTTGATATCAATAATAATAATATCAATAATCATGTTAATAATAATAATAATAACATTATTTATAATATGAATAATAATAATAATAATAATAATAACATCGCTAGGTATGTGCGGGATGGCATACTGAAGACGCCAACCAACTTGAATGCATGAGCCTACATTTTCAGCTTGTGTCCAGCAGGTGCCGACAATGACGGTCGCAACAGATGTATGCATGCCACATACATTGTTGTCATTGCTCAACATAAGCCGGAAATACAGGTCCATGCATTCAAGTTGATCGGCGTCTTCAGCTGATGACTGCAACAAGTCAGTGATTGTCCAGCTGCCACTTGGCTTCTGCCTTTGGCAATGCAGAGGCACAAAGCACTCTCTAGCAAGCTGAGCACTGCCTCAATGCGTATCAGCTTCTGGTAACTACTACGTTGACAACAACTACTCATTCAGCTGCTGCTTGGACACACCCAATCAGTCATTACCTCAGCACACAGCATCACATATGGTGCATCACCATATCCCATTCAACAAAGTAATACTTATGGTTGCTGGCAAGCTGAGGTGAGGCATGTGGTCAGGTGCGGCAACCCAGGTTGGAGATCAAGAAGGATGCCAAGGGCATGGTGGTGGTTCCAGGCGCAGTCATGGTGGAAGTCACATCTGCCCGTGAGCTGCTGGCCACCTTTGAAAAGGTCTGCTTCCATCTTGACCTGTGCTGACCAACAACTATAACACAGCTAGCATTCAAGAAAAGCACCAGAACATTGCATTGCGAATGAGAATGGTGAGATGCTGGGTTGGCAGATCAGAGCTAGTGCATGTGCCAGTGCACAATTGCTGGATGCTTTCAATCTGTACAAGAGACCATGCATGCCAGTGCTGGGCAATGCATGCTTTGCTGTGCTGCTGTGACATGGCGCCTGCTGTCTGTGATGGCATTGTCTTGATTGCATCTATGACGTACACCTAAAGCATTGAAAGACAGGCTGAGGGGGCTTGTGGCCTTCCACACTGGTCTGCTGCTGAAGTCTGCAATCCTGTGTGTTAGCCCTTGACAACGGCTTGCTGCATGCTGTGTCAACTTCATGCTGTCAACACGTTGCAGGGCCAGACACAACGGCACGTGTCGTCCACACAAATGAACCAGGAGTCCTCTCGAAGCCACCTCATCATGAGCGTCATCATTGAAGCAACCAACCTGCAGACCCAGAACGTCACTCGTGGCAAACTCAGCTTCGTTGACCTGGCAGGATCAGAAAGGTGCAGACTCACACACTTCCTTTCTCCAGTGCTGTGGCAACCCCTGAATGCACTGCTGCCTGTGCCATTAAAGTGGTCAGACTGCTTTGCTGTGGCACCACAACAGTGTCCAATGACATGCAGTTTCAGAAGGTGCTTCATCTGTTTCACCAGACACACGCTCAACTCTGCTCTGACGAGCCGATTCCTGCATAGTCTCTGGCACTGACTGGCAACCACTGACTGGAATGCATTTAGTCCTGTGCTCAATGCAAGCCTGCTAGGTCTATCCGGCCAAGGCTGGTCACCTTGCCAATCTGCAAAAGCCAGACTTGACTGAAACACCAACACCGTGTTTGTCCCCCAGGGTGAAGAAGTCTGGATCCACTGGTGAGCAGCTGAAGGAGGCTCAGGCCATCAACAAGTCACTGTCAGCCCTGGGAGACGTCATCAGTGCTCTGGCCACAGAGCAAGGCCACATTCCATACAGGTGCTTGCCCATCATGGCTACTAACTGTGACATCTGTGCATTTAGTCGCTGGCTCACAAGCTGGTCAGCGAATGTATCTATCACGCAACACATGCATGCATTGACATGGTGTGTGACTTGTCCGTGTCATATGACATTCTGGTCATCTGAATTGTGACCTGTGTCGAAGTTGTTGCCTCCGTGCTTTGGTATGCCCTATACAATGGTAGTGCGCACAACTAAGGCATAGGTCAGTTTGTCTGTAACTCTGTCCATGCTAATTTTCAGATGCCATTGGGCAAGTCCCTCTATTGAAGGTTGCTTGATTGCTCACGAAGCTCAAAAGCAATATCAAGCAATATCTGCTGTCTGAATCTCCCGCTCAGTGCTGCAACATGGCTGCCAAGTCACAGGCTGCCCTTTGTGCCTTCATCCGCTGCTAGCTTTGGTGCTAACTCAATGCCATGTGACTACAGGAACCACAAGCTGACCATGTTGATGAGTGACTCATTGGGAGGCAGCGCTAAGACGCTCATGTTTGTGAATGTGTCCCCGACAGACCACAACATCGATGAGAGCTCCAACTCCCTAACATATGCCACCAGAGTGCGCACCATCAAGAACGACATCAGCAAGAATGAGGCTAGCAAAGATGTCATGCGACTCAAGAGACAGGTACATAGCCGTGTGACTGTTGCCTGGGTACTGCCAATGACAGCCATGTTCACTTCCCCATCCCCGCTTGCTGCCATCTGGCATGTTCTTCTGTATCAGACCATTTGCTACAAAGCTGTGTCTGCAGTGCTTGCATGTTGTTGAGCAGGTACTATACAGCTGGTCAGTCAAACATCTTTTGGTGATCATGCTGGTCAGTCAAACATCTTTTGGTGACCTTGCTGGTCAGTCAAATATATTTTAGTGATCATGCTGGTCAGTCAAACATCTTTTGGTGATCATGCTGGTCAGCCATCCATCCAAGCATTATGTTTGGGGTCTGTGTCATAGCTGTGCTTGCATTTTTCTTTCACTGAAAAAGTGTGCATGTGACTTGCAGGTAGAACACTGGAAGGAGCAGGCAGGCTTATCTCCAGAAAAGCGTCAGATGGTCGACCTGCTTGATGTTCAGGATGAGAGATGGAAGAATCCAGACCTGGAACAGCAATCAGTTTACTCGCCAAAAATCTGATCGAAGCCCATGCCCATTTCATTCTCTTCTTCCCTACACTGTTTTGCTTTTGCTCTCAGCAGGTGCTCAATGACATGCAATAAAACAGATGATTGGCACTTAGAAGCGCTACTAGTTGTCAGTGGTCACTTAGGTTACTTGCTCAGTCACCGTTTATTCATTGAGACAAGTTGCCAACAGGTGGTCATCAATGCAGCACCGAATCCTGCTCGCCCAACAGTACCACTCAATAGCCTGTAATAGCTTGAAGGCAAATTTTCCTTGTTTGTGACACAATCATACTAACTGCTGGTCTCTGTACCGTGCCGCAAATTGATGTGCCTTGCATGCAGTCCAGGTTACGGTTGAGTAACAGCCGTAACAGTGCTTATCTTGAGGTAGTACATTACGCTGTAGCGGCTGTCATGTTTGGCCGGCATCATTGAGGCTCGCTAGCGCGTGCGTTCGCAAACTTGAACAGATTTGTCGATAGATTTGCACACCATGGCTGCGATTCAGGGTCAGTGTGCAAGGCCCAACATCAGGTCCAAGGCCTTTTTGGGAGATGCCTGTTTTGCCGGAGCCAGACGTTCCACTGTGCAGCAACGCGGATCTTTGCAGGTACCGTTGCGTCAATGTAGAGATACGACATAGACATACTGTACTGGGGAGCGAGTCACCGCAAGTACACATCTGCAATGGTCTTTCTGTCAGCTGTCGCAGCTGTCCTTCCCCAGACAAATAGGCTTGCAGCACAGCCATGCGACCTATGGCTCATATGCGCTTCCTAGGCTTCAATCTCAGCCTTGAGACGGTCAGAACCCCTGCGAATGTGCAGGTGTTCAACGCCAGTGGCAAGGCTCTGCGAGACCGTATCAACTCTGTCAAGAACACGCAGAAGATCACTGACGCTATGAAACTGGTCGCTGCTGCCAAAGTCAGACGCGCTCAAGATGCAGTGGTGAACGGGCGTCCCTTCTCTGAGAACCTTGTGAAGGTATGCATGGCCATGGCGAAACAACACCGAGAAACTCAGCCAGAACTGAACTTAGGTCAAGCCTTGTTTGTAAACACAGGTGCTTTTTGGTGTAAATCAGAGGCTTCGGGTGGAGGATGTGGATTCTCCTCTAGTACAGATTCGCCCAGTCAAGACTGTGTTGCTGGCAGTCATCACTGGCGACAGGGGGCTTTGTGGTGGATACAACAACCAAGTTATCAAGAAGGTACGCTGGCTGTCTGGACCCCATATGCTCATTGTGCTGCCTTCACCAGTGTTGCTCGCCTACTTCTCAGGCCTGCATGATCAAGACAGCACAGTCCATTGATAATAACAATAGTTCAAAAGTGTTCCAGCTAATCGATCTTGCCAGATGCCTACTAGGTGTGCCTAAACCTTGCTCCTGTGCGCCAACACACATCAACATGAGTCACTAAACTGCACCCAAGGGGTGGGCGCTGACAGGGCACAGTCCATTCAGTAGAGCATACTGTAGTGTCCATGCTTGGCCAGCTTTGCGGTCTAGCACAGCTGGCGCCTGCAACAACTCCATTTGTGCAGGATGGCTTGATAGTGCACGCTCATGTGTGACTAACGAACAGAGTTGTTTGGTCTTGATAGGCCTATTGTACGAGGCATACCTCGATAGCAAGTCCTGTTGAGACTAAGGCCCTACCCCATGGGGGGGCATCGGCTCTTGTGATGTGGGGGCTGTGTGCACAGCTCGTTGTCTGGAAAGCTGCAAATGTACCATGCAGGCTGAAGTGAGGCATGCTGAGCTGAAGAAGCTAGGCCTGGATGGCAAGATTGTACTCATTGGCAAGAAGGGTATCACGTACTTCAACAGACGAACAAACAAATATGACATTGTTGGTGAGCCTCGACCAGTAGTGTATGGCCATTTTATGCAGTCTCTTTGATTGGCAGTGTACATGGCTGCCTTGCACTGTTGGCGATGTCAGCCGGCAAGCCAGGTGCTGCCATCACAATCTGGAAGCTGCACAATCTCTGGCAACTACACAAAATGTTATGGATGCATTGCTGGGTGGTGGCACTGCGGCGTGAACTGCTGTTTTCCCTTGGCTGTTGCTCCCTACAAATTCTACAGATGACATTGTTGCATCCAGAGAAGCATTAGCAAGCGTGCATCTTCAAGACTCCAGACAGGCATTGTACACTGATCTCAATTGAGAAATGCAGATGACATTGTTGCATCCAGAGAAACATTAGCAAGCGTGCATCTTCAAGACTCCAGACAGGCACTGTACAGTGATCTCAATTGAGAAATACTGCATAAGATGTCAGAGCGTGTCCCCAAAACACACAAACCACAATCTCAAGACAAAAGTTCACGCACGCAGGGCGGTTTGAGCTGGGACAGGCACCCACCACAAAGGAGGCTCAGGCCATTGCTGACGCATTGTACAGTGAGTTTGTGGGTCTGGACTGTGATAAGGTGGAGCTGGTGTACACCAAGTTTGTGTCCCTCATCAGCTCTGACCCCATCATCCAGACTCTGCTGCCCCTTACACCTCAGGTGCGACAACTGCAGACCTTGACAAGCTGCAACAAAGCCAACTGGTTCAGATCATTTGTGCATCAGAGCATTCCCAGCATAACTCTGTTTGATTTCTGGGTACACAACTGTCTTTGACGGAACTGAAACAGAGGTACAGGGAGGAACATGCTTTCTTGCATCTTGCACAAGCAGGTGATATTCACTTGGTGACAACTGCAGTTGCAGATGCACTGGGTGATGTCTGTATGAGCTCTGTCAAAATGTCTGGCTGGGCAACAGATTGCTGTCATCTGCAATGCCTGTTAGAGCTTTGTCGCATGTAGGTTATTTTGCTGCTAGCTGATAAAGTTGCTTATGTTTACCCAGGCCAGGAATCGTGCTGCATCCATCAAGCAGGGTTTGCACACTGCTTGCTACCTTACTCCACACAACATGCACAGACATGGCGTATTGCAACAGCAGCTGAGCTTGCCTCAGTTACTGGCGGGACACACTTACGCTGCGCTCTCATGTCTTACAACATTGAGCCAATAGTTTGTGATCATGCGGTAGAAACCAGCAAGATATACACCTGACACATCCTAAGGTATCTGTCAGGACATGTGCCCCGCTGCACCTCATAGCAGCAAGTATGTTTTGCAGGGTGAGATTTGTGACATTGATGGTACCTGTGTGGACGCTGCTGATGATGAGATCTTCAAGCTGACCACCAAGGGGGGCTCCCTGTCCATGGAGCGTGAGAAGGTGAGCACCCCATCGTCTTCACATATTGTTCTATGGTCCTACAGATGACTTTCCTTGTACCGGTAACCAAGTGTATGACACTGCGGTAATCAAGTGTATGACACTGCCCCGCTGCTTAAATTTGTGCAACATTGCAGTGAAGAATGCCATACATTAGGGATTGCCTCGCTGCCAAAACGTTTCTGCATCTGGAAGACTGCTGTTGTAGGAACAGTCTCGCTGCAATCTGCAATGGATGTCCCAATATGAATGCTGTTGTGCCCCTGAGTTATGCCCCTGATCAGGTGTCAACAATGTACTGCAGGTCAAGACAGACACCAGCGACTTTGACAGCAGTCTGATCTTTGAGCAAGACCCAGTGCAGATTATTGATGCTTTGTTGCCCCTATACTTGAACTCAACCCTTCTCAGAGCCCTACAAGAGTCTTTGGCGTGTGAGCTGGCAGCTCGGATGAATGCCATGAGCAATGCCTCTGACAACGCAAAGGACTTGAAAAAGAGGCTCAACCTGAAGTACAACAGGCAACGCCAGGCAGCCATCACCGGCCAAATTATTGAGATCTGCTCTGGTTCATCAGCTTGATGTAGGGAACAAGCAAGGTGTCTCATCACGCCAGCATTGGGCAACGAGTATTGTTTGCTAGCAGGAACATCAGCAATGTTAGCATTGCATGAAATTCAGTATGAGGTGAGCAGTCTGCTCAAAACTTTTGAAACATTCTTTCCCTTTATTCTAGGTCTGCGTTCACTCCTGAGCTTTAACTTCTCGGTTTTGCTGCTGCAAGTGTCTGTTCTGTAATGCTTGCATGCAGTGCTCACATCATGCCCGTTCTGTTTTGCTCATCGGTTTCCGGCCACATGCCTGACAACAGTGTAGCACAGACGCCGCCTGGCTGTTCATGCATGTATTGTTCATGAATACACACCCGAAGCTTTACAACATACAATCAGGCTATGAGCAGAGGCAGGGATGTGAGTTGCGGATGTGTCTTTTACACTGCCTTGTTTGTGAGTTCTGTGCTACGTTGATGTGACCTGTGTTGTGCACTGGGAAGTTACGATGTTGCATGTGATGTCATCCGATGTCAGCATCTACGAGCTATGGGAGCATCATGTCTATCAACCCTTGAGGGTTGTCCACATGCACCCAATGGCCAGCATTTGAGAGCACGTGTGTATGCAAACGGCCGCCGTTGCCTGAACTTGCATGCGCTGCAGCAGCATGTTCTGCTTTCTGTACTTGTGACATTGTCTCCTGAGTCCACCTGCAGACACCATATAAAACCTGCATCTGCAAACTTTGACTGCAACAGGTGAGACGTACCCATCTATACGGCTACAATCAGTCAGAGCACAGGCAAGCGCATGCGCATGACCACTAGTGTTTGTCCACACACACACAGCTATTCAGGGGGGCTCAGAGAAGAGAACAATTTCCACTGTTCTTGACAGCATAGTGAATGGCAAAGCAACAAGCAAGGCATACGAGACTGAATGCCACAAGCAGTGGGCTGTTGAATCATTCATTACCTGTCAGATTTCTCAGCTCTGACAATATGCAGGGCAGTCCCCGTTGGAGGCTGCTGTACCAGATCCCAATACGAGGTCTCCCGGTAGTTTTGATACATGTCTGCACAGCCGATGTCACTTCACTGAGTCAGCAGCCTCACATCAGAAGCATTGATGGCCTCAAGCATGTACTCAAAGCTTGCTCATCATTTGTCTGATGACAACAGGTTGCAAACACAGCCAGATGCTTGCCCTCAGCCAACCATGCAGGATTTGGCTGGTCTATAGTTTGTATCTCAGACATCTCATGCCTCAGATACAGGCGTGAGTGATGCAGACCACTGCCACACATGCGTGAACTCTTCTGTTGTGACAGGTGTCAGGCATGTTGACAATGAATGTGCTGCAGCCAGAAACTTTTACAGTGCTCCAGTACAGTTCCAGATGTGGCACCTGACTGATCACAAGACGAAGTGTCTCATCTGCCCTTGCGCAATAGGTTGACAACATGCATTTTGATTGGAACATTATGTGTGCATACTGCTTGATCTGCAATAGTGTGCGAAACCTCAGCATGTGAGCAGTCTCACCAGATGCGCCCTCAATGTTGAATCCCCACTTGAGTTTCCCCTGACCATCAGGCACTAGATTGGAGCCCATCCACAAGCTCAGCCCCAAGCTGTATCCTTGGTCTTCCATAAACTTGTAGAGCCACTCACGAGATGCAATTGGGTGCTGTAGACCTTTGATCTCCCTGATGACTCTGTCTACATCACTTGGAGCATCCTTGTTGAGGGTGACCTTCCCAATATTAGAGTCCAGTATCCAAACCTGCAAGGCTCAGAGCATGCTTGATTAGATGGTCTGACGTTCCAACAGGATCCAGCAACCATAACTGTTTTGTTGAAAGTGGTTACTGGAGACTTTTGATTAGGCACATGCTCGTTGTGTCCAGAAGCTGAAACATAAACAAAGGACTGCAAATCTGGAAGCACTCACAATGCTTATGCTTGACAAATCTGTGTAGCTGCATGGGCAGCAGGTGTGACACAGAATGCAACACTACAAAATACCTTGTCTGTCATGGCCAAGGGCCAAAACGAATTCACTCTTGTCATGTGCATAGCAGTTGCCTTTGCTCGTGAATGTGCTTGTTGTATACCTGTTGCGGCAACTGAGACTTGGTTGGCATTGCTGCCATTTGCTTGAGGTATGCAAGCGTGGTCTTGCCACCCAGGGAGTGACCAACCATGACTGAAAGCTGCTGACTGTCGTATTTTTCCTGAATGAGCTCATGCAAATCTTGCGCAGCTGCCTGCAGTGTGTGTGGTGGGTCAAAGCCTGCAAGCTCTGCTGAATGACCATGGTTGCGCTGATCGACTAGGATGATGCGCCAGCCCCTGTGAACATGAGTCAGAGGTGATTTTTAAACATAGCATCATGTATCAGTTTGTCCATGTTTGCACTATGCACAGCTGTGTCGGTCTGTGTAGAGTTGAGCATAGGTATGGGGACACAGGTGACCAGGTGTGCTGATGACGGCAGCAGCGCAGCAGAAGATGTGTTGCCTTTCAAAATGATGCAAGGTGCAGGCAGATATGCACCAGCTGATCAATCACCTGCCTGATTCAACTGCAGCTTGCTTGGCAAGTGATCTCGCAAATGTTCTCCAATTTCTTCCAGTGCCAAGTAGGCCGTGAACGATTAGACCAAGCCTGAGCTGACCGGTGTTGCCTTTGTCAGGAGGGTGTGCAACCACTTCGTCATAAGCTAGCGTCGTTTTGCATCTGGAATGCAGGCTATGCAACAGGCCGCACAAGCTCGCAACGCCAGAGCTTGCGGTGGGTCCCACCGTCGTCGTCAATACCTTGCAGAATGCCATATAAGTCACACAGTTGAGGGTGGCAAGCGCCAGGTGCTCAATCCTTACCGGGAACAAATGCGACTTGCTAGATATTGCCGACCGCATTCAGCAATGGCAAATGTGCCGTTCGTTGGAACAACACGCTCAGCCGACCGATCACCCGGTTACCGAAACAGTCGGCAGAACCTCCACGTCCATATCAGTCGGAGAAAATGCTGCATTCAAGAAGCAGTATGACTGCAACAAGCAGCATGTCTGCAATTGAACGGAACAGGTGCGCATCAATGCAGTTGCGCGCATTCACTGGCGCATCAAACGCATGCACGAATTGGTTAGTCATAGCTTGATACGACTTCTGTTCTTCTTCACAGCAGCAACTGGGCACTCCAATCAGGTCAGCAGCCTGCCTCCGATCGTTGCGGACTCTCAGAGTCACGTTGCCTTTTACTTGGATAATTGGATGCGGTGCAAAAGTGCGCAAATTCAATCACCAGCAGATCAGCATCACAAATCTTTCGGTGGTTGGTGATTGTACGCGCTCTGTTTTAGGCACGATGCGCGCAAACTGTCTCAGGCTGCTGCGGAACAGCTCTACATCCTGTACCAGCTCAGGTCACCGATGTTTTGCCTCCGCACCTGCTGCCCAAGGTGCGCATATTGTAGTGATCATGCCGTTCGCGCCTGGGTGTCAGAGCGTGTCCTGTACCTCCTTGCTGCTGGGTCTCTACTTCCGTTTCTAAGCCTCAAGCCTATGCATGCCATCCTTTCTTCTGTGCTGGCCATGCTGTAGCTGGTGTTTTTGGCTTTATGACCTAGACAGTCAAAGCTGTCCAATAATCCACTTGCATGCAGTTGAATCTGGCGTTATAGACTCAGTCCAACTGACACAGTCCGCACCGCTGCTCGTCCAGCTTCCAGAACGTCAGTGGGGCGCCTCAGCGACGTTGCCTTTGAGTATACTGCCAGGTGCCCTACCTTGGATTTACGTTGTTTGCTTCTTGGGCTGAGTTGCTTAGCTATTACATGTTGGCACCAACACCTCTTCTCAGCAGTTGAACAATTGCAGGATCAAGCAAGTCAAGCCGCATTGGTGTCATCAGGGATGCTTTCACACCTTTCAATGCCAGAGAATACCCGCTGCACTCAACCATAGCATCATTGGGTGAAGGCCAAGCCGCTGTGCACAGCGCAGCAGCCTTCAATCCGCAGGGCATAGTTGTTGACGAGTATGTACAGGACAAGGCAAACGGCGTGTATCGTTTGACAAACGTTGCCACAGATTTGCTCAGGTGGGTCACATGTGTCTGCCGACACCTCACAAAGTGATGACACAGACAAGACTTGTATGCATTCTGGCCAGATAGACAATTGCATCTTGTGTCACCGCTTGCATGACACTTTGGCAGCATCATGACTGCAGGCTGCTGCGAAGAGAGAACATCAAAGTGTGTGCAGTGCCTGATGTTGCTGCTGCTTCAAAGCAAAACAGCGCTAAGGCTATGCAGCGTGGCGCAAGACAATGCACAAACGAGGTGTTGATGATTGCGCCTACCGCCTTTGGCTTCAATGACCAGACAGCACAGGACAACTCCTTCATGCACGCTTCAAGGGAAGGAGGGTCAACTGATGCTGGATCTGATGTCACTCAACATGTGTTGAGAGAATTCTCAGGGCTGTACAGAGAGCTCACAGAGGTAATTTTTGCAATCTGTCCTCACCTATCATTGCCATGCTTCTGCATAGAACTGACACCAATCTGGCACCAAGCTTTTCAGGATGCTGCTTCCGGTGACATTGCTGCAGATAGTCTAGCATGGCTGTTAATTGTTATGCACTAATGATGTGTCTGGTGTTCTGGAGTTACAAGTGCAGCATCTCTTGATTGAGTAATCAATGTGATGTTGCCTCTGCTGTAGAGCGCCGGCATTCAGGTCAATCTTTTTCAGCATACCTTGTCCCACGGCACCCCAGATGCTGTGTTTCCCAACAACTGGTTCAGCACGCATCCTGCCAGTGAGACCGGCCAGAAGAGCGCGATGGTGCTGTACCCCATGAAAACTAAGAACAGGTAAGATGTAGTGTCAGCACGTCATTGCAAGACAGTATCTCACTTGCTGCTGAGACAACAGACTGGCAATGTAGCGCCAACTTATGTACAGGGGACAGGATTCAATTGCTGAGTCATATAACTCATATGACGCCCCGTCATGCATGCAGATGCAAATTCCTGCCTGTATATATGCACAATCTGCCAAGCACTGCTTGCACTATGTGTGGCTGTATGCACAACCTGCCAAGCACTGCTTGCTCTCTGTGTGGCTGTATGCACAATCTGCCAAGCACCGCTTGCTCTCTGTGTGGCTGTATGCACAATCTGCCAAGCACCGCTTGCTGTAATTGTAGCGTGATGCATTGACAATGAACACTATGCAGAGCAGCAGAGCGGCGGGAGGACATCATAGCATGCATACAGCAGCGAGGCTACAGCAACATGTTTGACATGTCCTCTTCTGAGGCTTCTAACAAATACCTGGAAGGCACAGGAGCCCTGGTGCCAGACAGAATCAATGGCATTGTGTATGTGAACCTGTCGGAGAGAGCAGATGAGAAGCTTGCACAGCAGTGGGCTGATCAACTAGGCTACAAAGATGTGGTTACCTTCAGGTCACTTGCCATGTGACTTGTCACTGCTGCATGGACAGAATCACTGCGTTGTTCTTTGCTTTCGAGCTGATGTGCATCACTTTGCAGTATTATGTCAGCAGGACGATTTGACTGTATGCAGTAGGTACAATCCTGGATTGCGTCTTTGTGCAATGCTTTGCCCACTGCCTGCCCATGCTGCATGCAATCTATGATCATGATGCTTTTCATGAGCTTACATTCCGTTGATGGCATCACCACATGGATGTGTGACATTGTGTGTGAGCCTGCAAGTTCTTTGGAGGTCTGACTGCGTGTTGTTGATGACTGCAGGACACTTGACAAGCGTAGCAAGTCCGTGTACCATACCAATGTCATGCTGTGTGTGGGCACAGACGTAGCCATTGTGTGTGCTGATGGGGTGAAAGATGACAAGGAACGACAGCGTCTCCTGTCCAGCCTTGGCTCTCACCAAACGGTGAGAGCTTTGCCAGATGTAGCGCATAGTGAACATTGAGCAAAAGCAGCTGCTCCTTACTTTGCGGCATGTTGCTTTGTGTGGTGGCAAAGTCCAGCTCAATCATGTCCTAGCTATTGTTCAATACTCCAGCAGCTGCTCGTGGCTGAATGCTTGATGATAATGATAAAAATATGAAATGACATGAAAATGACATGAAATGAAATGAAATTGTAGTACTTGTGGGCCCCAGTATTTGTACATGGGTCCAGACCTAGACAAATCATGACCTTGCTCACTGACAGATTCTGCTGCCTGCAGGTCGTTCAGATCACAAGTGATCAGATGGATGCATTGTGTGGAAATGTGCTTGAGTTGGAGGATGGTAAGGGCTTACCAATCCTTGCAATGTCCACACAAGCTTACAATGCATTCACAGAAGACCAGAGAAAAACAATGCTCAAGCATGTGGCTGCCATTCACCACGCTCCCATAGACACCATTGAACATGTTGGAGGGGGTGGTGTGCGCTGCTCTTTAGCTGAGCTATTCTAATTGTAAAGCTAGCTGCATGTCGTACCCATTGTGGCTTTTGCATGCAGACATGACCTCTCTTGCTGATGTTATCTGCCTTTGAATGATAACAATGCTACGGTAACAAACGCACGAGGCATTTTCCCAGGCCTTTACAGATCAGTGCAACCATGGGAACGTCTGTCTGACATCCAATCTACCAAGGGCACGAATGAGGCTGCTAAAATTTTCAAAAGCAGCAGCAAAGGCTACGTTACAAATAGTCTGGCACAGGCGATACTTGCTACTGATCTACGACTACAAACTATCAGGACATACACGACAGCTTCAAAATTGAGTGAAGGGCCGTCAAATACACTACTGGATCACAAACAACTACAGGATCACTTCCAAAATACAGCTACCTAAATAGTGGGCGTGCTGCAGCTTACATGGGTGCTTGTTGCATTGCATGCATGCAACAAGCAACTGAAGGTCTGCAGCAACTGCAAGCATAAACTTTGACCCCTAGTCACTTCTATGATATAATGGTAGTACAGATAGGTACACTTAGGATGAGGCCTTGCTGTTAAAGTCAGAAGACTGTGGGCCATTGTACAAGCCGCTTTGAGCTTCCTTGCTATCAGCAGCTCGGGTCATCTGCATCTGTTGGTCCATTGAGGAGCTGTGCATCAAAAATTTGGACGATGGTGCCTCTTGCAAGCGTCTGTGTCCTCCAGATCCCATTGCCTGCAAATGGTATCAATCGCCTCTGTGCAAGCCAAGTGTGGGGGGAAAAAGTGGCTGACATCATGATTATAAACTGACACAATCACAAGCAAGCAGGCTGCACAGCGAGGCAGCATTGCGAATGCCAGGCAAGTGCATACTGGCACTGTGTGGTCATGCACTGTTTGTGTTGATCGTCAAGGATGCAGAAAGGAGCAGCAAAACGACAGCAGGCACCTTGATGATGACAAAGGTAGCTAGAGTCATCAGCAGGGCTGCTCCTGCAAGGGAGCCGATGACAATGCCTGCAATGGCTCCCTTAGACAGGCCGTGACTGTGCCCAGCTGCTGTTGCTGGGGCGCTGTCACTGCTACTGCTGGTCAGTCCAGCAGCTGGCACCGTGCTGGTTGCTGGACTTGTAGCAGCTACAATCAACACATCAAGCGACATTGGTCGAGTGCAATTATAGTGAGACGTAGTTCTGTGCATGCAAATAGAGTAGCACTCAGCACCTTGCTGTTCACAAGAGAACAACAAAGTATAGTTGTGATGCAGCTGGTTCAATCTAACAGCCAAGTCAAGGTCTGCCGAGTGAACTGTTACGTGGCTTGATTGAAATTTGACATTCTATGGCTTGAGGTTGAGATTGACAGTGTATGCATTGCTGGCACAATACAGCCAATTGTCACCTGTGTTTGCTGGGCTGCTGATTGGACTGCTGATTGGGCTAGCTGAATCTAGTATGGCAGGTGTCGTCAACGTGGTGTCATTGACACATGCCACAAAGGCTCCATTCGTATCTCGACAGTAGCTGCAGAGCGAGACCATGAGTCATCTAAATGTGGAACACTGGCAACAGCAGCAGCAAACAAAGCTGCAATGCAGATCCATGAAACTGTGTGTCAGTGCTAGCAAGCTGGATGTTTCATACTGTAAATCTTCAAACTACACACACACACACATACACACGCGCACACACACTTAGACACACACACACACACACACAGTCATGCAGTGGTCACATCTACGCTAAGCTGAGGACTATCAGATCTGCACCGACAGCTTTCATGCAAGCTGACTTACAGTCATGTGATCATGATGTGCAATGTACCTGCTCTCTGACCCATCTGGTGAAATACATGCTGAGTAGTTTGCGCCTTCATATACAAAAGGGAACACACACACTGTTCCTGTGATGGTGGATATGTTGCTTATGGAGGTTGCTGCTGCTGGTTCAGAGGGTGCTGCAGATGGCGCTGTCGACAGAGCAACTGATGAGGTGACTGCGTTGTACAAAGCCTGCAGACAGCAATCAGCACAAGACTGTTACTAAATATGGTGTGTCTGTCAAGGCAAGCTGACCACCTGCCATGTCAAGGCAGCAATAAGGGTAATAAACTGCTTTATGTGTCAGGAGCTCAAGGAGCTAAAGTAGCAGCAGATCATAATACACCCACTGCATTTGATGCATGAGATTGAGACACCAGCAGTGCACCCTCACCTGGATGTCAGTGGCATTCAGGGCTTCATCGTAGAAGCCAGCCTGTGCAACACTGCCAGAGAAAAAGCGATGAGAGTCTCCATCTGTTCTTGCACACAAGTATATGTTTCCATCCAAGTAGATAGGATCTCCACCATCTTCATAGTAGACAACACCATTTGAGGTGACAGGAGTGGGTTCATCTGGCAGACCAGATGGAGGTAGTTGTGCTGCATCACAAGCAGCATTCCTAAGTCTCAGCTCGGAGATGAGACCACTGTGAATGTATGTGTGCATGCTTGGCAAAAACAGCACACTATACTGACGACGTTGATTCGGTGCACATCAAAGCATGCCATGCAGAACACCAGATGCCCAGAGCTTGTGGGTATGATCTGAGCATTGTTGTCTGTCTTTGCATATCAACACCAGTATGTTTGATGCATGTGACGCACCTGCTTCCTGACCATCAATATACAAAAGGTATCCATGCTGAACATCTGTGCGTGTGGTGAGGGTAACCATGTGCCAAGCACCATTGCTGACATTGGTGAACGCTGCGTCGGCACCCAGTGCATTGTCATCATTGTAGTTTCCATCCGAGTCTAGAGTCGAATTCGCATTGGCATCATTGTAGTCTTTGACAACAGACCTCAAAATCCCAGATCTGTTGTTGCCACTCTGAAGTAACACAACAACGTTGATGCAGCGGAGCAGGAGCCTGCATGTTTAGCCACAGCTGTGAAGGCTGCTGGTCAGTGTGATCATGCTGCTGTTGTATGCACTCAGTAGGGACAGCTAGTCCCAGCCAAAAATCAAGTCAGCGTGGACCTGTAAAGGCTCACAGAGTTTCATACCTGTGGTAACATTAGCTGCAAGGAATTTGGTGCATATACATTGGTTCCACCAGAAATGCTCTGCGATGCGTTGTTCAAGGTAGACAATATGTAAGCAAACAAAATTCCACTGTTATCAGTGATGTTTGACTTGAACCATATGTTCACTGCAAATGGCCCCTGTGTGCCTGCACAAGCCATAAAGGCATCCTCATCATGCATGTCTTGCAAAGTGCACAATTCAGCGTAAAATGTAAAGCACGGCTCTGCAGAACCACTGACCTATACTAACGGGATCCAAAATGATGCTGTTGTAGCTTTCGCTGGAGCAGTCCAAAACATAGCCAAAGACGCTGTCTGCTATCCAGCTGCATCAGTAGGCTACTCAGCTTGTGCATCTGACAGGCTTGTCAAGTTACTGAACAGTCTTCAGCAACATATAAAGTACCAGTAAACTGGATTCAGTACCTGGCGGTACCATTGACAGATCCACCAAGATTTTGCTGACCACCTTGTGACACGATCTCGCTTCCGCTCGAGCTCAAAGAGGTGAGCGGAAAGAAAGCTGTCGCATTGCGCACTCCTGAGGAGACTGCCGGCAAAAAGGAGCTTCCCACAGCAGCAGACTCTGCATCAAGCCAAATGTCAGCATCGAAGAATGTCACACGAGCATGCAGTCTGCAGACATAGCTTGCGAGCAGATGCCACCTGCTGATGTGGTGATCCCTCCGACAGCGATCAAACCAAAAACCGCCCACGGGAACATGATGCTATTTTCACAACGTGCCGCTTTTGATGCTGCTCCAGTCGGATGATGCGAATCTAGATACGTCTGGAGCCTCAAGCGGTGATGGCGAGTGTCGGAAGTCTAGTCAGTTCAAATTGGTGACACGATCCAGTCGAATTTTGAAGGGAGTGACCTGTCTTTACCTGTCCATGGGGCGGGAGATTCCAATGAAAAGGACCCTCCAATGAAAAGGTCCTTATCCAAACTCGCTTGTGATAGCAGGGCAACACACGCCATGTCATTGAGCAGTCAAAGCATCTTTGCGAAAGTCCGGTAGGACAGTATGGAGTAACACCATCAGCATGCATGCATTTCGCATGGCAAAGGCAAATCCATCTTTAACTCTTCAAAATGCAAGCTCAGGCTCTACAGATCTGTGCATTCGGGGAAGGGTATCTGAGATCAGACGAACAAAACTTCTGGATATGGCCCAAGTCATGTTGCTTGCAATCAAAGCAACAGGCACGCATGAATCAAGTCTCATTCTAAAGATGACATTGTTCAATAAATCCTTTTGAAATTTTCGTTATAGTCATTTTCAATACAAAACAGGCATCAATATGATGTCTTATGTGTTCAAGCATGACTGGAGTGTCAAAAGTATATGTCGAGCCCATGTCACTACCTGATGCTGCATATGCGCGCATCCAAATGGTCCATGACAGCAGAGATATCTGTACTGTATCAACTGGAGATACTTGTTTTCTGCAAGCTGCTGCAAAGGCGACTGATTTTCCATTGCACCGCAAGTCCAATCCAATATCTAAGCATGTCCTGCTACAAAACCCTTTGACACACAGTTTGCCCAAGATTGTGAGAACTCAGATGGCACGTAAAACAATGTATCAGAGGTGCCAACTAGTGAGTGCCTTCTGGGCGACAAGTCAACACAAATCAGCTGCAGAGCTCTTACAGCATGCGCATAACATTTGCTTGACGGTCCTCAGTGTACATAGCTCTAGCTAGATAGGCCCTATAGGCACCGCGATGGTCATACTTCATCATTGATCTTGAGGCTGCTTCCTTTGTGAACTTGAGTGTTGCTGGTCTTCAATGCAGCGTCCATGCAACCTGAAGATCTTGCATGAAAGCCTTATCGATCAATGCTTGCCAGCAAAATAAAAGGACAACTCAATAGCAAAAAGAGCAGGCAAGCAGACATGGTGTAGCAAGAATCACAAATTGAGGCACCCCCAGTACACAAGTGAAGTAGCATTTGCTCACTGACCAGACCTAGGCAGCTTGGTATAATACTTGGCTTCTCATTAAATTGACGCCGAAAGGCGTAGTCTTTTCTTTTCTTTTCTCACTGACCAGGCCTTGTAGAAGCTGAAAGTGCCAGCAACACAACAGCAGCAATGTACAGCAGGTACATGGCCACCAGACATGTATACCCTGCCTTTGACGATTTCCTGTACTCCTTGAAGAAGGCAATGCCCCAGATAGTAGCCACAATGGGATTTGCCTGGACCAGATCACTGGCTGCATATCCTGCAGCCTGCCCTCCCAAAAACTGCAAAATGTTGGCCGCGCTGACACATACTCCTGACAGGAATCCATAAAAGGACAGAATGCCATGGTCTTTGATGTAGGCTGACCAGGAGGACTTTGGCTGCCCCAAAGGCGGGTACATCATGAAGAACTGAGTAACTGGAAAAGCTAGGAAGAGACATGGTACTGTGAAGTAGAAGTACCTGCAGGGCAGAACAGCAATTGAAACACTTGTCAGCTGTCTTTGGTGATACTGCTACATGTCAGACAAGAGACAGGCATGATGAATTCAAGCTGCCTTAGTTATTGCAGATGTGTTTGCAGATGTTACGGGTTAGTGGGTCTGTAAGTTCCGAATGCAAACCACTGAAGCTGTTCTGGTTGGTCATGCACAGATCTGTGAGCTCATGGCAGTGATGGATGGAACACGAAGCAGATCAGGCAATACAAAGACTATAGGAACAGTGTAAGCACTCAACATACATGACTTCCATACAAGGGCTGCGTGCATGTCGACATGACCATTTAGATGCCATCGCATGGGTCCAGCAGAACCTACCCTGTGTAGACTGTGAGTGGAGCCACTCCAGGCGCCAGGGTGTGAAAAGCATCATTAGTAACCACGTTGAAGCCAGGCGAGAACAATGATCCCACCACACCTGCCAGCACCGCAACACCAATCCCCCAAAACATGCGCTGACTCTTGTCCAGCTTGACAGACCGCTGAGGTGCATTCTGATCAGCCATTTTGTCTTGGTAAATGACTGACTTGGCAGGGTCATGGTCAGGAGGTGAAGCTAGGTCAGCAGCTGAGTCTGACTTTCCCATTGGCAAAGCTGCTTCTAGGTCTCCTTTGCTGTTTCCATTGAGAGCTGACTTCTGCTGGACTTGAGGCACGGTTTCTTTTGCGCCCTGCTTGCCTGCAACCAGAAGACAAAGAAAGTGTGTTGTATCTTCAGTACACCAGAAATGCGCACAGACTGAGCAGCCCTGAGTGTTGTAGACCCTGCACATGCTGCTTCACACTGAATTCCATCAGTGTTTTGTTGCATCTGGTACTGTATTGCCCTTCGCAGGCTATGCATTGCATGCACATTGCACCAAGCAATTGTAACTGGCAATGCACGATGTGTCATTTACAGCTGCTGCTTTGATGTCCAGACAATGCCAACAGAAAGCATATGGTTCTGGCATTTTTGTTACGCTTGTTAATGCTGCTCATATGATTGCAAATACTCTGACCTGGAGCGTGAACCCTGTTGGGATCTTCCATACCCAATGGAACAGCGCCGGCTCTGTGCTCATGATAAGACCTGCATGATGTCATGCCAATCTTGCTGAGACAGATTTTTGTTGACCTGATGACATCAGGCATGGAGGCAGCATGACCACGATCAGGCTCAGCTGCACTTGAGCACTTCCAAGACGTGAGCAGGGCAATGCATGTGACATGTGCTGAGCTTGCATTGTGATCAGCGCGGCTGCTGGGTGGTCGGAGTGATGAGACAAGACATGCAAGTTTTGACAGATCACATGGGGTCGCATGTTGCCTGCGTCTGAAGGGCTAAACGCCTTGCCTGTCAATCTTGTACTTCTGCTTGGTGACATGACTCTCGTTCAAGATGTGGGTGGCAGCGCCAGCACAGAACGCCAAGAAGAAGCACGCAACTCCTGGGAACAGTAGTGTGGCCTGCAAGGAACACAGCTGATGCTGTGTGCGGTCTGCTTACCTGTTGTCCAATCTGGCATTTGGCTGTAGCAGTGCGCAGAAACATTATAAAGGTCAATTTTGGGGGGCATCTACATCACAGCACTTTATACAAATGATGCAAGCAAATGCTGTGCCAAAGGTGGTCAGAAGATAGACAAGCTGTAAGCTTGTTTATGCTTTAGCCTCGCTTCAGACACAGATTTTGATGCTGGTTGGAAGTGTAACATAGAACTCAAGCTGATACAACATCAGTGTTGGTTTGTGGCACATCAGCCAAAATGAGGTGCGTATGTAGCATGCAAACTGCAGCAAGGCCATTTACCTTGTTGAGCCCTCTGTCTAGGAAGTAGTTGAGTGTTGTACCTACAATTTGCACCCAAGGTCAGTAGCCTCTCAGTCTCAGATGGTTAACATGATCAGTTTTGTCAATGATGACTCCACGTGGCGGCGCTGCAGTAGTGCAAACGGATGACACAATTGCTGGAAGCAAGATGTGTTATCGGCAGAATGCTCCTCTACAAAGGAAGGCATGATGAGAGCCCCACAAGCTTTGTCAGAATAGCATCACAGGCATGATAGAAAGAAGAGAAAAGAAAAGACCATGCCTTTCAGCAGTGACCACAGAAAAGCCCGAGAATGAGATGTACAGGGCTTCCCTGTAGGGTACAGGCATGGAAAGATTTTCAGCAGAGTGGGAGAAGCCTACCAACAATGACAATGAAAGAGGAAAACAGCGGCACTGCTATAGTGACCCCTGACAAGCACAGTGCGTACATGAGGCCCATATTTCCAAAAAAGATACACACCCCGGAGGCCATGGCAAAGCCTATCAGGGGGGCATTTTCCTGCAGAACTTGCAATTCGATTCAGCGCAGAACAGTCAACGTTGAGACTCCTTCAACTTTGCTGAAGCATTGCTCTGCTGGCAGCAGCGTACACAGAAATGCAGCAATCATGTAGGCAATTGCTTGCACGAGGTATTCAGTTGGTCTGCAGCTGCTTACATGTGCCAATCGTAGCTGCTGTATGAATTGCTCGTTTGGGTGTGGTGTGCCTGCAATTGCAAGCACACAAAAGGCTCCTTAATCACGCAGTCTCTGATCAAGCAGAGACCTTACACCAAGTTGAAGCCTTCTACCACACATTCAGGCACTGCAATGAGGCATGTCATGCTAGTGCAGTGTACCCGAATGTCCAAATTGCCCAAGTGTCCTGCACATAAAGCAGAGCTGTCATATGTTGCTTGGACAATGTTTCCAAGCAAGGAATGTACTCAAGCTCTGATTTGCTTACAGGCCACACACCAACGACACCAAGAAGAAGCCAATGCTGAAGTCCATCCATGTGTGTGCCGTATGTCGCCCTTTTCGCTCAGCTAGGTTGAGAAGGGCACCCCATGTGCCTGCACAGTCGAAGATTACGTGTATGTTGTCCTGGCGCCGGTCGACGAGCCGAAGAGGCAAGAAACATGCGGTTGTGTAGCGCAACTCGTGCTTGGTCGCCATGACGGAGCAGCGCACCTAGCAAAAGTAGAGCGACCACGAACAAAGCGATCGCACCGCCGCGGGTGTCCACAGACAGCATGCTGCAGCCAGACAAGACCAGCGTAGTTGCAGTTCCGCACGAGACGTGTTTCACTTGGATTTTTATGGACACAACATTCGTCGTACAGATACACAAGGGCACATGCGGTCACCTGATCAGGGATAGTGCGACGATATCAGACTGACGGCGGAATCAAGTGCTCACTTGCAGACGCGCAACGGAAAGAACCTTACCACTGGCTTGTGCGCGATGACTTTGATTGGCTTGCTGGGTCAACGCCGACGGGCTTGAACATGTCATGACCAAATCCACTATATGCAGAGCCACAAAGTTAGCGTTTTACGCAATTTGCATGACCGCAGCTCAGACCGCAGCTGCTGAGATCGCTGCAGCGCATGGGGATTCACTGAAGCCAAATTATCCAAGGCTTTTGATCCATGGTAGCTACAGCCATCCTTGCCAGACCCACTCGCATTGGCACGACCGTACATCAACACAGACATAAGCGCATATCTCCTGTCAGGACAAACTCGTCCAGCATGTCTGCGGACACGTTTCAGATGGGGCCAGCGACACTGAGGTAATGTGCTGTTCGCGCGCAGACGCAACTTTGCTGTGTCAAGGCTGCCGACGGTTGAGCGTGTTGCGTTATGTAGGGTCAGCCGACAACGTTTGCATTCCGGCACTAGACGCAAGCTGTTGGAGGGTATGAGATCCGCAACAGATCAGCTTGGAGTGGTATTGATGCGGGGTGGTGGACCATTCCATCTGTACAGCACAGACATGGAGGGCATCTTTAGGTGAAACTATGCTGGCTTCGCAGCCCAGATCAGTGCTGCACGGTGTAGGAAGGCCTGACTCGTGATCTGCAGGCTGCTGTTGCAACCTGAGTGACAATGCCGTGGCCTGCCTCAATGCAGGCAAGAAAGTTACTTTCATTACCTGTTTGGAGTGCAAGAAGAGGACTGTTTTGGGGCTGTTGATTTGAAGACCGGCACGTCACATCTGTTCCTACCCCGGCTTCCTGAAAGCTATGCAGTCTGGATGGGTGCTATCAAAGTACGCACAGCTAGCCTGCTCTTAATCTGGTGCACAGGCTGTCATCAAGAGCATGATCGCATTGCACAAGCAATGATATCAGGACATGCTCCTCAGTCCAAAAGCATACCAACAACAGTTTTTAATCTGCTCTGCAGCATTGCTCGCTCACACCAGGCATCGTATCCAGTGTCTTTTCGCCATCAACATCACTGCATGCGTCGTGCAGGGTCTGGAAGAGTACAAAGCCAAGTACGCAGTTGATGAAGTCCACTACACTGAAGACATGCCAAAGGTGTTGGCCCAGCTGCAGCCTGTCAGTGTGCATCTGCTGTCAGGCACTAACACTGACAGGTACACCTGCACTCTTCTTCAAGTCCTCTCATGCATGATCTCTATGCTGATGCACTCCAAACACTCTACAGACATGATCGTTCACACAATTTGGTGACGAATCCCCACCGTGGGTGCTGCTGTGCCTTCTGCTGTGCTTCTGATGGCTTCGTGCTTCAAGCAGGCAGTGGCGCTTTTCCAGCTGTTGTATGCAGAATGTGGTGTCACATTTGCCAGGCATATCCACGCTCTTGGCTAAATGCAATTTGGCAAATCTGAGGTGTATGCAACATGCCTTGTTTTCCTGCAGCTCAAGGGCCACCTTGGAAGCTGACTTCACGGGCATTGACCAATTCAAATTGGAGAAGGATCTGCTGTTCAACGTTCTCACTGAATGCAGAGTGGTAATCTCAACTGTGCAGCTTCTGCCAGCTTATGCTTGCACCATTCACACAACTTGCTCTCCCATACACAGCACTGCACACAACATGTTGGTGTGGCTGGTTTGCCAGATGCCCACGGCTTGTTGAGCAATATTCTTGCTTCATCGACCACATCACAACTTGCTCAACATATCGGCTGAACAACTCCTTCTATGCATGCTTTTGTGCAGCCACGCACAAGGAGTTGCTTTCCATCTGCACCTTGTGACTTCACTGGAAGCTTCACACATGCTGGTGTTTTGTTATGAGCTTTTTGGGACAACAGCACACCAACCAAGGTGCAAACATTTGTATGCTGCCCAGAAAGCACCTGTATGAAAGGTCCATGTCATTGCTGCAGTCGACACTACAGGCATATACAGCAGGATGTTAGCCAGGTGCATGGCATGCATTAAGGCTTGCACTGTGCCTGAAATGTGCCTGATGACAACCTCACGCTTGGTTTCTGCTGTTGCTGCAGAGCAAGACTCAGGAAGAGCTGGAGGTAATGCACTATGCCAATCAGGTTGCCTCAGCGGCTCACGTCCAGGTACAATCTCTTGTACTTAGAGTTGATGATGATAGGCGTGTTGCTACAGGGTCCTGTCTGTAGTACAAGGCCATCTCCAGGGTTGCCAGCCATGTTGTTTAAGCTGCTGAGACTAATGCCCTATTCTGTTTACAGGCACCAACTTGTGGGGCCATTACTTGCATCAGTGCATGTCATCTGTCATGACGCCTGCATCTGTCATGACGCCTGCATCTGTCATGGTGACTGTGATGGTCACCCATGCCTGTCAAATTTTACAAACCTGTTCAATCATTGCTCAACTGTTGCAGGTCACACTGAGCCAATACTGCTGCTCATGTTACCGCTGTATGAACATGATACATGACATCAGCTTCAGCGCATACTCTGCTGCTGCTTCACATGAAGCCGACATGGTGGCTGCTATGCAGGTGATGCAGCAGATCAAACCCCACATGATGGAGTATGCAGCTGAGAGTATCTTCATGTACACCACCTCCAGCAGGGGTGGCTGCAGACATGCACCCTACACCCCCATCTGTGCCTCAGGACCCAATGGAGCTACGCTACACTATGGTCATGCAGCCTCTCCTAATGGTGAAAAACCCTTTGGACTCCTCGGTCCTCAACATGCGCATGTACTGTCCACTTTGTGAAACACTTAGAGCCTCTTGTTCACATAAGACATGACAGCTCATGTACAGTGAAGGCATGGCGCATCTCTTTTGTACCCCTCGCTGCAAGCTTATAGACAGATGGACCAGGATGATGCAAATGTATGCGGCCCTCCAGCTGCGCTGTGTTGGTCAATCTGTCTGCGCGCTCTGTTTCAGTTGTGCAGAAGAGCACCCTGTTACCCTACAATGCGCCACATTGGACTTTGACACTATAGGCGATACAGCTGTGTCCTTGCTCAGGGCTGTGCTATGGTCAGCAACATATTTTTGCTTGGCAAGAGATGTAGACATTTGCAGATTCAGGAAGGGACAAGCTGACAGCAAGCTCTTCCACACATGCAGAGCACAAAGTCCTAGGCCTTACTTCCCCAGGAGGCACCAACCCAGGCGCTACCCAGTCCGGCACCCATACCACCGCAGACAGCATGCCTGGGTTGCCTGGGTTGCTGTCTGCGGCGGTA
>JAABUP010002866.1_pt1:2500-31964 | contig 31964 bp, 42 predicted proteins | sample 5559201 | NCBI WGS metagenome assembly JAABUP01 (sample SAMN10711887, study PRJNA513373) | rock metagenome | isolation source: Antarctica rocks | place: Antarctica
ACCAGGAAGGTGCAGGCGGGACATTTACTTCATGGCTACATACTGTGTGTGCAGTCCTTTGGAGCAAGTTTCCCACATATGTGCATTGCACAAGCATGCCTGACTACGCATGGACTGCAGTGCTCAGGACTGCAGACGCAGCTCTGCTGCCTGCGTGTACAACTGTTGCTGGAGCTAATAGCCAGCCCGTTATACAACTCCAACACCCTGCTGCAAGGCAGGTGCGAGCAAGAGTAAACTGCACAGGGCTCACCTGTACTTTGAAGCCCGATGACAACACACTTGCCCTCATCCAACATCTTCTGGGCCAGCTTGCTGACAGTGTCAACCTTGGCTGCTGTGCACAGCTGCCGGAAGAAGCGCAGCTGAGCACTGTAGTACTGCCCTGAGATGAGCTGCATGCATAGTAGACACCCTTTCAGTGTGCAACTATCAGACATGCAAGCAAGAGGATTCTGGCAAGCTGGGAGCCGCCCTCAGGGCTGAATGTCCACTTTGCAGAACAGATTGCATGCATGATGGGAGTTCTCTTCTGTGTGGATTGTGTACACATGGGCAGCCTGTTGTGATTGCAACTTTCTATTGAGAAATCTTGCTGTGGGTCTGGTGGTGAGTCTCGCACTTGAATGAGCACAATTGGGTGCTAGCTAATCCACCCAACTATGTCTGTGACAGGTATGCAATGATGGCTTTCTGTGGCTTTCCATGCCCCATGCATGCATGTACCTTTTTCTGATGAGGGTCAATCAAGCCCGACTCTTTGCAGGTGTCAATGGCCTCCTTGACTTGCAGCCAGATGGCAGCAGCCGCGTCATACATCTGCTTATACTCGTCAGGAATGTTCACATTGATCTGGTCAAACTCCACACCCTGTGACACATGCACACATGCCTGATGATCTGAGTCAACGTCAAGTGTGTAGACTTAGCCCTGGACTGGCATCCTGGCAGTTGTGAGCAACATGCAGGGAGCACACTCACACAGCGTGGTCTTGAGAGGTTCAAGGACACCGTGATACCATGAAGCTGTTGTCAAGCACAAAAGGCAGCCAAGCTGAGGCTGCAGCGATCCACAGTACAAGGAAATGTGCAGCAGTCTGCAGAGCAAGTCATTCTGAATGCTGTACTCAAACAAGGCATGGCTGCTACTCATGCCTAACGAGTATGATTGGCTGTGTACTGACAGGGCGTACCTCATAGCTTAGGGTGCGTGCAATGAAGGAGCCAGACTGCTTCAGCTCCATAGCCACCAGCTCCATGGCAGCTGCACTCACAAGCACATGCCATTGTCTTGTGACTGCAATGGCTATGATGATAGCTTTTGACACAGCTCATTGTACACAGCCTACGTACCCATAGCAAGAACCGAGGGTATCAAATACAGGAGCCTTGTGGCAGGGGCATGATGATGCATGTGAAGGGCAACAGGGGAACAGGTGTGCCCTAGAAGATGCAGTCCACACACATTCTGGTTTGTGCAATGTAGCATGCCTACATCTGCACGACCTGGAAATGACACATCAGCTTGAACACCTACACCTCTGCAAAGCAGACCTGGGTTATAGCAGCACATCCTATCACAAGCCATGCAAATCGGCACTTCAGCCACAATTTGCTGCCTGTGGAAGTGTCCCTCAAGGCCTGACAGACAGCTGACTGAGTGATAGCTGATGAGCCTACCGACACCCCTTTGCTGCAGCATGTTGACAAACGCCAGCTTGTCAGGGAAGGCGGTCTTGTCACCCCACAGGCCCAGGCGTGTCATGTAGCACAAGTTCTCTGCCTCAGTTGCCCCCGTTGCGCTCACATATAGAACTCTTGCATTAGGCAGGCGTCTCTGAATCTCAACCACTGCCTGCACTCAATTAGCTCAAGGTCAAAGCAGTCATGAGCTGTAGATGCTGGCGCTGTTGCTTGCATGCAAATTGCTAAGCTTCACAGCATTGCATTGCATCATGCCAGGAAAACGCTGACTTGTACCTGTTGCATGATATGGCTGTCTTGACGGTCATCAATTGCAGAAGGTGTGTGCAAATATGCCAGTATACATGCTTACCTCGGCACTGAACAGGTATGCAATGCCAGTGTGGCTGTCAGCCTTGTATGCCATGCAGGCAAGTCATAGTCTGGTGGCATGTTACGGTTGACAAGGGGCATGTGGGCCTTACCCTTGAAGTTTTGCTCTCATTCTGCTTCCTGCCCATTGCAGCCTGCTTAGCAATGCAGTTCTTGGCTCTGTGGCACTCGTCAAAGACCAGAGCGCCATCAAAGCCCTCCCCCCCAAGCCAGTCTACCATCTGCTGCAGGCGGGAGCCCTCACCTGTTTGACAGCGTTGGTGTGATTGAATGATGATTCAACACTTGCTTTCGTGCACATCAGCACAGGAGCAGACATCTGCAGCAGCTGCTCTCATTTGCATATTGCACAGACCACAAGCCATCTCAAACGCTGAACAAGATGTTGATTTGCAGACTCTAGGCAACTGCTAATGGTAGGAACATGAGTGTGCCTTGACAGCATTAGCCTCGTGCACAAAGTCACTCCAGAACTATTGCTTACACACCAGCATGGACACTGGTGTGGTGGTGTCAAGGGGGTGGGAGGCTGCAGCTCACCAAATTCCCTGTGAGCTGGATCTATGTCAGCAGGCTCACACAAGTCCCCCAGTCCACACTCAGCTGCATCCTCATGGTCTGCATTGACATGACAGGACCCAGGCTTTGGCTTCGGAGCCTTGGTTTTGCCTGCTATGAGCAGATCATATGTGGAGAACAGGATGCCGGTGTCATATCCTGCTGTGTCTGCCAGCTTGTCCCCGGGCTTGGCCTTGCAGTGCTTCAGGTCATGCAGCTTAACTGGCTCGTATCTGAGGGCTCCAATGTCGTGGAAGTCTCGTTTAGCGTCTAGTGCCAGATCGCCTGAAGCCGAGAACCAAATTGCCTGCAGCAATACTGTGGTTGTCACACTGTTTGACATCAGCAGTGACATCTTGGCGTGATCTTGGCAAAAAGCTGAAAGAAAAAGCAGACAATTGATTACAGAAAGCAACATGACCTGCCATATTTAATCATGGCAGGCAAACAGGCAGACATGAGACTCACCTTGGTCCTGCCTCTAAGGATGTTCTCAAAAACCAAGCTGGCTATCTGGCGACCTTTCCCTACCCCAGGCCCTGCATCATTGATCATCTTGTCAATGCAAGTATTGCAGCAATCAGGTTGCAGTGCAGACGCCACCAACATGATGTGCTGACACTCAATTAGGCACAATGTGACGGCTTGCAAGGAAAGAGCAGACAAAATCAATTGTACTCACCATCACCCAAAAAGAATCCTGCCCGAGACCCATCTGGCAGAAAGGTCTCATGCTTTTGGCAGGCCAGTCTGACAGCCTGGAACTGCAGAGCACTGATGTGGCCTGTAGTGAAAGACAAAAATGGATATAATGCAATGTTGATGCACAGGACCAGTGGCATTGGCATAACAGCACCAAAAATCTGCAGCTTGCCTTGTATGATTTGTGCAGGAAGACACATCTTGTATGACCCCACTGGCAACGATACAGAGCTCAAAGCCGCAGCTTCAGCAATCTTGTCAGGATGTGGTCTGAGCCCCTGCTTCTCCAGCTCCTCTGTAGATACAAGAGCAAAGCAATTCTCCTCCAGGCCATCACCGATGTCGTGCTCTTCCTCCTGCCTTGGCTGAGCTTGCGGTTGAGTGGCTGGGGCCTGCTGTCTTGCTTTCGTCTTTTGCTTTGATCGGTGAAGGGCAGCCACTGCGCTTGCGCTCATAGCCGGGTTGAACGAAGGCAGGGATCCGCTGTAAGGATCAACCCCATACTTTCGGGCTGCCTGAAGATATTCAGCACCGTATGGGATAGCGCCGACAGGCAGCTGAGAACTGTTGGGAGCGGAATACATTGGTCACGGAGGCCGACGAGCAAGCTGTAGAAAGCTGTCAGCGATGCTTGGTCCTCAAACTGCAGTCACTACAGACCTCAGCCTATGTGACTGAATATTATGTATAACTTGCAGTGATGTCCCATCAGACTCTGTGCCACAACATCACGTACTCACAGCTTGAGCTGGTCGCAGCTGCTCGTAAGCACAGAGGACATGCAAAACACAGCATTCAAATTTGGAGCCGTTGACCAAGAGCCCCTCGCTAACTTACCTACCATGACCAGGCTCTGCTTGAAAAAGCGTCTTTCTTGGCGCATCACTCAGCGCATCACCAAGCCATCCGACCTCATAGGACGACTTGTGCACGCCGCGTGCACGCGGTAGATGTTGGTGAGCATGTCTTTGAAGGCTGAGGCTGGAGTTGCGTTTCAAATTTGACACCGTGTACTGATCAAGTCAACATGCACAGTGAGGGACTCAGGTATCTGGCACTGTGTGCGGCCGTTGCTCGCTGATCATGTGAGCCTGCATTGCAATCAGACTTTTGATCCGAAGATGTCAGAATTGTGCAGGTCTTCCAGCAGTCCAGATCAACTCCCGCCAATATACTCAAGCCAGAGGTTGTCTGAGGTGCAAATTTGCATTTTGTAGTCTCGTTCAATACCATGTGGCTGAACAGTCCGTCGTTCATCAATACTTGCACGGACAACGGACAACTGCAGACTACTAGCATATGCGGGAGGCAAGCTGCGGCCAAGAGGAAGGCAGGAGCTGACTTGTCCAAGCAAGCTGCTGGTTTAGGCAAGAAACTGCGAGCCAACACTGGCTGCATCTGTATGCTCTACGAAGTGCCAAGACTGCTGGAAGTGATGCACACCAAGTCGCTTGTAAATCTCTCAGCCACGTGTCGCGCAATACACCAGCAGGTGCAGGCATATGTCACGGGAATCGCTGGTGTCCATCATACTGACTTCCCCTTTCTGGTCAATCAAAAGCGGCCTCTTCTGAACAAGCTTGACCTCACAGATACGCAGCTTCACGGCCTTGGTATGTATCTGCTGGTTGGTGGTCGCTGGCCAGTTCTGACGACCCTGAAGCTTGCTAGCAACAGTTTAGACAGCGCAGCTATATCAGTACTCATACAGGCTGAGTGGCCAGCTTTGACAACGCTTGACCTACAGATGAATTGCCTGGGTGCAGTGGCTATACACTTCCTGGCCCAGGCCAATTGGCCACTCTTGCAGGAGTTAAATCTGTGTGCAAGCAACATGGATGCTGCAGCTGTGCACCATCTTGTTTTAGGCACATGGCCCAAGCTGGAACATCTTCATCTTAGCAGAAATCCCTTGCTATGTACAGCAGCAGCATCCTATCTGGTCACAAGCCACTGGCCTCTGTTGAAAACACTTGCCTTATCAGGCACACAGATAGGTGTCACGCAGCTAAAGAGTGGAGGTTGGCCTCTGCTTGAGAGCATGACTCTTGCAAGCTCTCTTGCTGATGATGTTGTTCAGTTGATTGCGCAAAGGTACGAGTGGCAGAATGTGAAGCATCTTGACCTGTCCTCAAGCAGGCTTGGTACTCAGGACTTTCTGCAACTTGTGGACAATGAATGGCCTGCCCTTGACACTTTGGACATCAGCGCCATTTTGCTGGAACAAGCAATGTTTTTGATTGTCAAAGGAACGAATCCACCTCAGCCTTTTCATGTTACAAATTTGATACTGAATGCTGTATGTTGTTGCAAGCCAGCAGGCATTGCTCTGTGACAGGCTCTTGTCCGGGCACAGCCTCCTGTTCTCATTCTGTTGTCGCTTGGAAGCAATCATCTTGATGATGTTGCACTGAAGTATCTCATGGAAGGCAATTGGAACCGCATACAACACCTAGACCTGTCACAGAATCAGCTTGACGGTGAAGCAGTTGACATATTAGTCAAAACAGACTTGAGGAGCTTGCAAGTGTTGCTTCTTGACCAAAACAGTCTTGGTTTTTGGGCAGTGTCGCAGCTCGTGAAAGGAAAATGGCACTTGCTGAGGCGCCTGAGCTTGCAAACCTCGTACATCAATGGGCGTCTCACAACAGCATGCTTGCAACAGCTATTGAAGGGCAACTGGCCTTTTCTGGAAACTCTAGAGTTGTCTGTGGTTGATGTGACTGCTGCAGCTCTTTTCTTCACTGGCAGTGCTGAAGTGGAATGTTGTGAAGGGGTGGGATGGCTGACTGGCACATTTAGCAATGCTTCAGAGGCATGGCCTTCTTTGAAAGTTGTCAAGATCCACAACCATTATCACATTGCAATTGGTGGGATGTGAACAGTTGTGATTACAGTGTGTTGACTGGTATTTTGGGATATTGTGGCCAAAGTTGTTGTAGCAGATCATGTTGATGCCCCTTGCAAGGGTCTCACTGGATGGAATTGAAAGACATCAATGAAATTCAAGTTTGTAGCATGCAAATATACTGTGATGAATTTGACATACTTTTACAAAATTGAGATTGGACTCGTCCGTGGACAAGCAATGCCCTATGTTCTGTGGCAGCTGCCGTATGTTTCAGGTGTGGACTGTTTGTGTACTGCTCACGCACTCAACCACATCTAGGTGTCATCAACATTGTCATTGACCGTTTTGTTGGAAGTGTTGGTACAGAGAGATTCGTTGACAGATGAGTTCCCGTGCCTGGACTTGATAACACCACCTCGCGCGTTGTGCATGTTCTGTGCAGAAACGTCAAGCTGACCACTCCCACAGAAAGCGTATCATGCTGCTCAACATATGCATGTCCAAGCTGCATGCAATCCTGCCAGAGCCTGCAGAATGTCAGTGCTCAGCCAGCTGGCTGGCTGGCCGCAGCCCCTGTTGTATTACAGCATTTCCGATATGCAGATGAAATTTCTACATGCCTGTGAACACATTTTGCAGTGACACCTCCATACGTACACACAGGTCCGACAGTTGCCGAGCTTTGCTGTCAAGTAAAGCTTCGGGAGTTGGTCATGGGATTCATCAACGAATTGTTTTTTTGCTGGAGCCTGCAGCGCCGGTTCATCTCCTTGCCTTTGTGGCTCGTTGCATAAGTTATGCAGCATAACATGCTAGCTACTCCCAGTTGACGTTCAATGCACACAGCGAACCCCGAGCGTCTGCTGTGCTGCAAGCGTTTTAGTCATGTGCTTCCCAGCTTGCAAATAGAGTGGCACTGCAGTTCACGGCACACTTGCAGCATGCCGTGGTGCTGCTTTGCTAGGGGTCAAGCAAGAGTCCACGCGACTGGTCTAGAGGTTGAGCACGAGGCTGCCCTGAAGGCTGCTGAGGCCCTATTGTTTGGCAATGTCGGGAAGAAAGTTACAGATCTGTACGACTTGAGCGCGCCGGTTGGGCACGGAGCTTTCGCAAAAGTTGTGAAGTGTGTACACAAGGTGAGTTAATTGTCTGATTGGCTGGAAGTGCACAGATAGTCAGTCTTCCCCAAATCCAAACCTAGCAAGAAGCAATAACCTCAAGTGCACGTCTTCACCATGATGGATATGTTATACAGGCAACTGGCAACAAATACGCCTGCAAGATTCTTCCTGGCAAGAATAGCCAAGGTGACAGACGCAGCAGCATCATCAAGGAGGTTGCTGTTATGCAGCGCGTCGGCAAGCATCCGTACACAACGTCAATCCATGATGCCTTCAATGATGATGGAAATTTCTACTTGATTATGGACCTGTGCACTGGTGGAGAGCTTTTTGACCAGATTGCAAAGAAAGTAAGGTTGAAAAGCCCCTTCAAGATGTTTGTATGGTATTATGCATGCAGCATTGCCCGCCACCCATCCACTCTGCCAATCATTTTGTCAAAGCTTGTGCATAAGCCAATCTCAGGCAACCAGAGTTGATGCAGAAAATGTGATGTAAGGCATGCGTATGTGTTACATATGTACTCATGTCACTTATAAAGCGCACTCACTGGATGGCAGGGCCACAAATGACTTACAGGCACTGACACGTTCAGCTGTCACAACTTGCCCATCCTCACAACCGCCCAATCTGTCCATCATCATCAATCACTTGTTCTGTGTGCTGCACAGAAGCACTACAGTGAGGAGGAAGCAGCAGAGCTGATGCGCTGCTTAATGGAGTTCCTGGCCTTCATGCATAGCAAAGGCCTCACCCACCGAGACCTCAAACCTGAGAACATCCTCCTCTCCAGCCATGAAAGCGATGCCATCATGAAGATCATTGACTTTGGCACCAGCGACTTCTGCCCAGATGGACAGCGCCTTTTTCACAAGTTTGGCACTCCCCTGTATGTTGCACCTGAGGTGGGCTGCCATAGTATAGCAGCTAGGATCTGAGCCGCATGTTATGTATCTGGAAAGATGCCCATTGGTGCGTCTATGTGCAGCTTTGACTTGCTTCAAGTGTGCCTGTACCTGAGACACCCTTTGTCTGTATGTGACACATCCTGTGTCTGTACCTGAGACACCCTGTGTCTGTACGTGAGACATCCTGTGTCTGGACCTGCATAAGGTTCACCAAAGCACGGCTGTGCATACGTGCATGAGCATGCATATATGCACAAACGCGCCCCCTTCTTGTCGATGGGCTCACCCCAGCCATGCCTTCAATCTTTGCACTGCTGCCAGTTATCATCATAAAAGGCCAGGTAGGGACAATCACATATGCGCCCTCTTGTCTGTCACTGGTCTAAGCATGCTAGTGTCTACCAAAGTCTGTCTGGTGTCTGCCAAAGTGGCAGGATTCATTGGCAACCAAACATACGTCGACTGCACAGAAGTATCACTTCTTTTGCAGGTTCTGGGCAAGTCAGGGCACCAATGCAGCTGTGACATCTGGAGCGCAGGTGTCATCATGTACATCCTGCTGGTGGGCTACCCCCCTTTTGGAGGGGCCACAGAACATGCCATTCTGAGGCAAGTCAGGAAAGGACAGTATACCTTCACCGGCCCCAACTGGGATGCAATCTCAGATGATGCCAAGCACTGCATCAAGCAGATGCTGGTGATGAAGCCCTCTAGGAGGGCTACAGCAGCAGAGCTGCTGGATGAGAAATGGTTCAAGCATGCTAGTGCTGTCTCTGACAAGGTAATGGTGTATACGCTGCACAATAAAGCAATACGTTGCACAATACAGCATAGACAATGGCTGCGGCAATGATTTGGCCATACGCAGCATGGGGGCTGACAAGGTGATTGACTACTTGCAGTGCGTATGTAGCCTGAGGCTTCCTGCATGTGTGTATACTCTTTTGACAAGGTAAATGACTACTTGCAGTGAGTATCTAGCCTGAGGCTTCCTGCATGTGTATATACTCTTTTGAGAAGCCTGCTTTGAGCAGAACTGGTAGCAAAGGTGACCACCGACCATTTAAGCTAGTGTGGTGGAATGTGAAGGCTGCAGTCAGCTTACATCTGTGCACATGGTGTGAGGCAGCTCGTTTCTGTCACACTCCACATACTGCACTGGTGCATTCTGGGTCACACACATACACATGGAAATATTTGAACCACACATGTACTTTGTCTGATGTATCCATTCTGGTGATGTGGTGACTTGTGAGTGCAGGCTCTTGGGCAGCAGATGATGAGGAGGCTGCAGGGCTTTGCAGCCATGTCCCACATACATACACACAGACATATTGGAATCTCTCCTGCACTTTGTCTGACATATCCACTCTGGTGATGTGGTAACTTGTGAGTGCAGGCTCTTGGGCAGCAGATGATGAGGAGGCTGCAGGGCTTTGCAGCCATGTCCCACATGAAGCGCCTCGCCCTGCTGCTCCTTGCTCGCACCTTCACAGACAATGATGTCATCAGGCTCAAGGTACGGTTTGTCGCCTGCTGCACTGCTGCACTTTCATGCGCAATGTTGGATGATGCCATGCACAGAAGCCAGCAGGCATTGGTAATCTGATCAATTTGGTGTCAAGTGGAGTCAAGTGGAGGGTAACACAGCTGCTGCTGCACCTGGTGAGCACAGAGTGCTCCTCGCCTAGGCAATCATGCTGCTCTGACAGGAATTCTGAACTCCACCAGCTCCATGTGTCTCACCACGCATGCCATGGGGGCTGTTGTTTTATATCTATGCGTTAATTGAAGGCACCTATACAGCAAGAGTGATACCAAACATGTCGTAACACCTGTATACGGGTGTGTTCAGGAGGCCTTCTGGCGCATGGACAAGGACAAAGATGGCAACATCAATCCCCTGGAGCTGCAGCAAGCCCTGCTGCAAGGGGGGGTCCCCGTCCCCCCAGAGCCCCAGTTCCAGGCCATGTTCAGCGCAACTGACATGAACAAGAATGGCTACATTGACTACGTGGAGTTTGTGGCTGTCATGCTGGAGAGCTCTTCTGTGGCACAGTGGGTCTCTGTTCTGTTGCGCATTGTTTCAGCCCTTGACAATGCCTGCTCATACCTGTCAGTCATATGATGCGAGATATGCATGGTATTAAGCAACAATGAGTTTGCTTGCAGTATGCAGTATGTATGACACCACGTGTCGTGTTCATGCCACCACATGCTGTGTTTGTGACACCGGGTCTTCTGGGTGATACCTGTCGTTACAGCAGGTATTGTGATGGAATGCTAGTTATGGCTGTGTTTACAGACAAAGTGCAAGCATGTTCACATGCTTGCCCACAGTGTTGCATGCCTGTCTGATGCCTGCTGCTAAATGATGACTTGAAGCAGAAAGACTTGGACTGAGCAGCAGCCTAGACATGAGCAGTGCAGTGTGACAACTTGGTGCTGCTTGTCAGGCGTGATGACATTCTCCAGAAATGCTTTGCCATCTTTGATGAGGACAAGGATGGCCTGATTTCAGAACAAGACCTAATAAATGTGACTAACCAGAAAGGGCTCCAGAACGACACACCTGACATTCACCGCATGATTCTAGAGCATGACAGCAATGGTGACGGCAAGATTGACTTTCAGGAGGTGAGCATTGAATGTAGGCTGAGGCATACTGCACTTGCACGCAAGAGCTGATCCCTCTCATGGGGTAGGGTCTTAGTCCCAGCAGGCATGTGATTTCTGCCGGCAACCATTGTGGTATGCCATGTACAATAGGCCAATCACGACTGAACTAAGTCTCTGCACTTGCACTCCTGACTGTTCCACCAACGTCCATGAGCTGCAACACAGTTTACCAGCATCCACATGAGCTTGATAGAATGCAGATGACAAATTGGCTCTCAGCCCATTGTCAATCATTGCAATTGCGTACAGCCCATTGCTGCTTGTGACCTGCATCCAATTTTTGCATGTCAGGTACGTTTAAACGTGCTGCCACGGTACGATGTTGCTGATGGTATGTTTCAAGTGTGGCATGTGATCATGCAGTTCAAAGCCATGATCCAAGGTGACGCAATCAGAGCAGTTCAGCTGTCAGTGGACCGCACTCACAGCCTGGGACTGGCCAAAAGACAGGTGCAACCTATCACAGACAAACTCCTTTGACCATCCAACGCAAGCCCTCAAGGGCATGGCAGCCTTCAAGTAGCTTGTTATGACTGCAAATTGCCTGAAGAAGATGTATAGCCTTGTGTGTGTGGGTACGCATGTTTGTCACTGTTGCTTGTTTTTAGCGTTTTCGAAGACTTGTTCCTGTACTTTCGAGCATACTATTGGCTTGTTGCCAGCAAATTGGTTATCATTGTGCACATGTACTTTTCTTGGCACTTGCTAACATGGCTCATGATGTATGCAATATCACGTCACTAGGCTTTGCCAGCAGACATGTGCGATTTTACACCGCTTCCCAAAGTGCTTTGACGTGGATGTAAGACACCAGCATCCTGAAACACCACATGATGCGCTAAATGTGTAACTGCATTTCTAGTCAAAGCAGCCTACTGTGTTGCAACTGCATCAGTAGATGATGTAGCACAGGACTATGTTGCATGTGTCTATTTCAGCTGCAAGTTACTGTCACTGAGCATACTTTGCAAACGCACTACAACAAAATCCATTGCACAAGACTATTGTGCACATATCCATTCCGGCTGCAAGTTGCTGTTGATGAGCACAGCTTCCGCATGCATTCAATGTTATGCCAAAATTCATTTACATGCTTCCAGCTTCTGCACCAGCTGCCCTGCAATTAACATTGCACTCATTTGGTATCCGAGTACATCCGCTTGCCTGTCTGCACATCAACACAGACAATTTCAGCTCATCAGTGCTGCTGCCTTCAGCAAGCATGCATCACCAGAGGTTACAAACATGTGTCCTACATGTGTGTGACCATGCCCCGCTCTTTTCAACAGCGCAGTCTCATTATCATGAGGATTGTTCAGGCATGCGCACACGTTACATGCTTGCACAAGGAACTGAAGTACGTGCAGCAAGCAGAAACTTTAGAGATTGCCAGGTGCAATGCTGCTTACCAGAACAGTACATGGTGCATTGCTAGCGCCTGCTGCCCCCATCAGCTCCACCTTGACAGGAGCCCTCTGCCTTTCAGCCTGCCTGCCACTGCCAGTCAGAGCGTCAGCCAGTTCCTGGCTCTGAGCCTCTGCGGCTTGACACTAAGCTGTCTCTAGTGTAGGCAATGCACCCGCCAAGTACCCCACGGTACATGGAGGCGCTCTTGACGCCGCACCCGACCACTCCAAATCCTCCCTGCATCGGTGCATTGCACGCATGATATCACACAGGCCTTTTGTGTTATACCCCAGCAGCAAATGCTGCTCTAAGCATGGGGTTCAATCTGTGTATCCAACAACCAAGCCCCCTGCAATACACAGCTCAAGGCATGATCATCATCAGCTCATGAGTCTGCAACTTGGCAGAGATCAATATTGTTGTATGCTGTGAATGAAACAGGCCAGCCTCACGAGCATGGCATGTGCAGCTATTCCTTGCTTGGTCGCAACGTTGTGCTCTGTGCACCGCCCATGGCAGAACCCAGATGTGCAGCAGCATCCAGCACTGCAATGCTTTTCATAGGGATTCATGGATGGCATGCATGCACGTGACAGCAATGGCATGCAGGTGGCAATGCCAGCAGCCCCACCTATACATGGTAGCATTGGTCAGAGGTGCGCTTGGTACAAGCTCTGCCTTGGCTCTCCGATGCCTCTCAGCACGCTTTGTGGGAGCTGTGTAGTCAGCCTTTGCTGTGGTGGTGGCTGTGAAAGGCATGCTTGCCCCCAGAGGTCTTGACTTGTCAACCAAGGGAGCCTGCAGTACGGACATGACTGATGCATGTGTACACTGCAGCCACTGTGGTAGTGGCTGTGAAAGGCATGCATTATTTGAGCACGTTTGCGTGCTTGAGAGCTGACGAGTGCATTTTCCTAGTCTCATAGAGCTCAGTCCAATGACTGTCTTCTAGGTAAGCAGTGGTTGCCAGCTGTGTGTGTCGAGGCTTGCACAATTCAAGTGTTGCTGGAGAGACAAGACCCAGTTGCATATCTTAGACTAGATGGCAAAAGCAGAAAGTCTGGCACATGCACACATCATTCTGATGGCTGCAGCTTGCTGGTGATGGGCAAGAGGTGCATTGAAGCTGAGAAGGAGATGAACAGGTCAGCAGGGGGCGTCTGCAAGTCCATGCTTGCTCAATAGCAGAGATGCATAGGAAACATGTGTACCGCTGGCAGTGAGGCCGTGACTGAGCATTAAGGCTGTGCTAACTAGCGTTCATGCTCAGTGAGTGCATAACAGCTGATTGCGGTTACGTGCAAGTCCCCAAGGTCAGTCAATGCACATGAGCAAGCATGTTGTTATATGTGTTTGCTGCTTCCGTGGGGTAGCTTGAGCATTTTCTTGCGTACAGGACTTTCCAACACACTGTGGGGCAGTTCTGCTAGCCTGGAATTGCAATTGCATTGGTAAGTATGAAATTGCATTGAAATTGGTTACCTGGTGAGGATGGCCCCAGTTGGGGTAGTCCACACTGTTTAGGCTCTTGCCAAACCATGGATTCCCTGTTGGGTCATACTGGTTTCTGGCCACATTGACATTGTTCTTGTTGTCAAAAGCTGTTAACGAAATGGGCTGCATCACAAGGGCGGCAATTGTCATCATCTTGTAGCAACATCAACATGCATGATGGAAAACACCATTGGAGGTGCAGAAGTGTTGCATGCAAGCACTGATAATTCTGCTGCGTACCTTCTTGATGTATGTGTTGCTGTATACAGTCTCTGCAGTGAACCTCCTCTCCGGCATCAAAGGACGCTCAGGTGCTCTGGCTTTGATGGTACTGCAGTGCTGAGGTGTGTAGTCGAGCTTGTTGCTCGTGATTGACCCTCCCAGCAGAGGATCATGATGAGCAGCAAAATCGAGCAAGGTCTCGCCTGCCTGATAGTCCTTGGTCTTGCCTGTCAGGACAGTCGTAGGCAGTCAGATCGAAGCACGGGCTACGCCAGACATTTCAAAGATTGCAACATCGTCGACCAAAGCTGACAAAGACCACCTGCAGCGCGCAGTTTGTTTCGTCGAGCTTGCTGCCGCAGCAGCTGCTTTCTGTAATACTCTTTCTGGTATTCCGAGAGCGGGTTGCCTTCGGCCCAAGCCAGCACTTGCGCAGGCTGCAGCACAGCATCCCATGTGACGATACACGACGTTCTGGGTGGGTTCAAACTGGACACAGCGCCCAAGGCACACAACGAGGCAGGGACGCAGCTCTTTCGGAGTCACCTTTGAAGAAGGATGCGGCATGCTTCTCCACAGGTATAACTTCGAGGGTCGGCTTTGCAATCACCAACTAAACCACAAGCGTGTACATTACAGAAAGCTCACGCTGCAAAAACTGTCTTGATGCGCCGAACGATATGCCTCCGGGCCAAGTTTCGAAAGCACTTGCCCTAGCCAGCTAGCGTGAATTGTTAAATTCGAAAACCCTAATCTTCCAACCAGCGCAGCATGGACATGCATTGTCACAGCGACGGCTTCTATCGGTGACACTTTTATTGTCGTCGCAGATGCAAGCTCAAGGCCGTGTGGTGAATAAGCGGCCTTTGAGCCGACGTTTGGTACGCACTTCGGTCGCAGTGCTTGCAAGTGTGCAGGCGTTTCGTCAAGTATCCCGACATCCATTTCTCTGCAGGTCTTTCTCGAACTCGAGCGCGATACAGAACACGATCTGGAGCTCCTTCTGAAAGCATCGACAGATCCGGTATGCCATTTTTGCTACATCTTGACTGGCGTTACGTTGTGGCATGCACAGGTACCAGTGACCATGTGGCATGCAGGAGGGACTGAGCGATAGCGAAGTTCACAGCCTTCGTGACATAGTCAAGTAAAAGCTCACGCTATTCACCTATGAACACTATCACAGCATTCCTTCTTGCTGGCTCACAAGCCTTGCAAACTGATGGTTTGACTTTGCGTGGTCAACAGGGTTGGAGATGTGATTTTAGCCACTGGCACCTTGGAACCAGGCACCAATACTCTCAGGGTCTCCAGCATTGACATCATAGAGGCATGGAAGACAAGCCATGTTGGCATCAGCTTTGTCCCAAAGCTGCTTCCCTCGCTCCATCCAGAGCTTGTTCAAACTGTACCCTCAGGTGACCAACTTCAGCCGTTGTGCTGCTATGCTGATGACTTCTCCTGACAATCACCACCACAAATCACCTAAGCAGGCAGCTGAATTACAAGCCAACAGGTTTACATGAAGCACCGTTGGCTTGTAATTCAGCTGCCTGCTTGGGTGGTTTGTGAACCTGTTATTGGTTGCTTGTCAACGTCGTGGCACACCTGCAGGTCGTAACATGCACACAGATGGCACTTACACCACTGTTGCACCCAACGCAAAGCACTGCCCTCAGCTGCCCGAATCTCCGCGGATCCTGTGCAAATACTGGGTCAATGCTGGCAAGTGCCTGAGGGGCGATGCATGCCAATACAGGCATGTGCAACCTGCTCAGCTTCCAGAGCTAAGAAAGGGCTGGGTTGCAGCAAGGTACTTTGCACATTGTCCTGAACCTTGCATTGCATGTGCAATGTGTGATGAGCACGCTCTTGCTGCAGCAGTTCCCTTTGGTCCCATGCCTTTTGCCTTTCGCTGATTGCTCTTTGCTGTGCCCAGCTCCTGCCCAAAATTACTGTTCGGTCAGCTGCAGTACAATGCTTAGTGTGACAAAAGCATGGGCGCAGAAAACTCTCAACAAAACATGCCTGCAGCAGTAGAGGTCACGTCTTGGTGACACACTGCTAGCTTCAGCATTTTATACCTGGGCAGCCCGGTATAATACTTGGCTTCTCATTACATTGACGCCGCAAGGTGCAGTCTTTTCTTCAGCGTTTCATGCTTCTGCAGGCGGCGGCACAAGCAGGAGCTGTCAAGTGAAGCGGGCAATCCTCACGGCTTTGATGCAGCCAAGAAATGCCAACGGGCCAGTGTCTTCTGTGACTGGCTCATTGCCACATTTGGCAGGTATCTTGCTCATGCTACCAGCCACTGTTCTCTGTCCAGCACTGCAGTGCTTCTCTAAGAGGAGTGGTAGCTCCTGCTGGCAGGCACAACTTTGTATTGGTATGTCTGGTCAATTGGTGATTACTGCCGATCACTTACGTGTGCCAGAAGGGTTTGCCATCAATGCTGATGTTCAAGATGTTGTCATGCCTGTGTTGGCCATGCACATATGCTCGGATCTGATCATGCACCAATGCGCAGATGCATCTACGTGATCACACACCAGCAGATCCTTGACACAGAGTTGCATTATCAATGAGCACCACATGCATTACCCTTTGTATGTACTTGTATCTGTTGTACAGAAATTCTGTCTGATTGTGAGCTTCCTTCTGTGTGTGAGTGAGGTGCTCAGTCAGGGGAGTGGGGTCCTGGATATAGCAGGCGGCAGGGGCGATGTTTCCTTTGAGCTGCAAACTGTTCGAGGCATCAGGTCAGCACCCAACTCCTTTTCACCAAGCGACAGTTATCAAGCATGTCTACCAAGCATGTCTTGAGTGCCTGTCTGTTGAGCGTGTGCACCCAGCCTGTTTAGACAGCACTGCCAGCAGTTTAGTTGTATAACAACCCTGGCAGGACACCCCTCGTCATAAGCCTGTGCATCCTGATGCCATCCCACACTCTTCATATGTCCTGTCACAGACGTGTCTTCTGCCGTTAAGTAGCACTACCCATCATTGCTCTTTTCCATCATCTGCATCTTCCTTGCAGGTGCACTCTGATAGATCCACGGCCACAAAAACTGTCCAAGTCTCAGAGGAAGTGGTTGCAGCACTTCAAACAACAGCCCTGTGTTGCAGCCGGGACTGAAGTCAAGAGCAACACTGCACCAGTCAACTGCAGTGAAGCAGAAATCCCTGCTGCTGGCCAAGGCAATGACTCACCAGCATCAAGTGATAGCAGCCCTAGTGAGTCAGCAACCACAGCTGCCAGCACCATTCAAGGCGCGTCCTGTGCAGCTGCTAATCACCCTCCTGATCACACAGCTGCTCAAGATCGTTGGCCCGCATCTGCATCAGCATTGCCGCCTATTGACCAACCAGCATCAGATCACAACCTCACAGCAGGAGATGCTCAAACACCTGCGACGTGTTTACACTTGCAAGACCAGGCTTTCAAAAGCATACCAGTGGACAGTTGCAGACCACAGCTTGCCAGTCTTGAACCAGCGCCGGCTGATCCCCAGCCACGTCCTGCCAATCCCCAGCCAGCGCCTGTCAGTCCCCAGCCAGCGACTGCTGACGCTGTAATGTCATTCAGCAGATCTGGATCTGCTGCTGCTGAGGTGGCAAGCCTCACACATGGGCCACATGGTGATGAGGGGAGCACTCCTACACATGCGAATGGGGTCCAGAACAGCAGAGATGATCTACGAGGCAGTCTGAGTCAGCAAATACAGGTGACTGCAGGGTATTAGTCAGTGCATCAGTGCACACTACAGCCACAACGATCTTGGGTTGTGCTGCAAATGCAATGCACATTCCATTCTCGAGATGCTGTGTGTTGCATTGGCTGTGCACGCTGATAGGTAGAGGAGGGTTTGGGGTCCTCTGAGCAGCTCTGCATGTGCATCAGAAGCAAGCTGCACCCAGATTGTATTGAGGTGTGGGGTCGCATTGCTGCACCCCACTTTTACATCCAGCTATTGTCATGTCAAGTTGCTGCTGACTCAGAGGTTCTGAAGGGCTCTAAAACGAACAGACAGGTTGACAGAAATGAGCTGGTCTGCACAACCAGAAAAGCATCACGCAGCACGTACTTGATGCACGTACTTTTGCTGCAGGCTGAGTTCAATGAAAGCTCCTGGTCAGATGGGACGCTGGTGAAACAGCTGCAGAGCTGCTCACTTGTACTTGGGCTGCATCCAGACCAGGCAACCGACAGCATTGTGGATTTTGCACTGCAGTTCAACAAACCCTTTGCTGTGGTCCCCTGCTGTGTGTTCCCAAGGTGGGTGTGTGCTATACCCTGCCAGCTTTCTCATGTTTGTGGTCTGTGACTTGCTTTTGAGCCCTCTACAATCTGGCTTTGACAGTCTGGCCAGTCTGTCCACTCAATCATCTGGTGTCCTGCATATGACCTATATGGTCTCTTGGTAGCACATCACCAAGTTGCTTGAGCTTTGTTTGCGCACCTTTGGACATTGTGTTCAACAGCACCTGTTACTTACATCACCTTGACGTGTGCTGGTACACTGGTTCGTCAAACTCTAGTCGAGGTTTGCGTGCAACTGTGCAGGCAGTTTCAGCACAGGCGATTATTCGTCACAGGTGCAGCTGTTCAGCCTGTGCTGACACATGCTGAGTTGGTCGAGCACCTGTTACAAAAAAGCACAGGATTAAAGACATATCTGTCTTTTGAAGGGATGAATCAGGTGGTCTACAGATCAAAACCCTCGACATTGTAAAGCCCTTACATGCATGGATGTTTGCAAAAATTCACAGCATTGTTCATGGTGCGCAGCACAACAAAATTGTGATGAAACATGTGCCTCATGAAGTTTGCTATAATGAAATGTCAACTGCATCCCATGCTATGGGTAGAAGAGTGGGCCAACACTCAATTCACAAAATTCCTGCGCAAGCTGCATAAATCAGAGCAGCTGAATCAAAACTGCTGCAGGAATGCAGGGGAGCAAGCTGCATGTTGCACTCAACTGCGCACTGTCAGGTGCAACACTCGTTGCTGTGGGAATTCCTTGCTCAATTGCGGAACATCTCAGCCACAGCCTTCTGGGCTGCAGCAAGAGCTGACTGGATAGCATCAACAGTGGAGGCGCTCATAGATGACATTGCCATGCCAAAGTTGTCACTAGCGCTGTCAGTAGCAGTGATCCACACTTCATTGTGCCTGTTGATCAGCTTCTGGGGGCCGTCATAAGTGGCGTAAACAAAAGCACCATCCTTGAAAGACTTCTTGTCTTGGGTCAGATCCTGACGAAGTTCTGCAGCTTCCTTTAGCACACTTCCACCAGTGCCGAAGCCACCAAACACCTAAAAGGCAGGTAGTCAGTCAACTAGGGTGGCAGCTGTACTGCTAAAGTACAGGCTCACCAACTGGATTGCAGAGAGCAGTAGGAACTGCCACAACACATTGCTAACAAGAAGTCATGTGTTCAGGGATAGACACGCACACACTGCGGTGTGTTGTCAGCCGGAAGCAGCACTGACCTTGACATACACAGTGACTCCTGGGGCATCAACAATGTTGATCTCATCATCCTTGGGAGCAGGTGCCTCGCCCTGTATAGCATGTAGGATTCAGCATATGTGTACACAGATGGAATGGCACAGTTGCTCAGCAGCGCAGACTGTTGAAGCGCCAGGCACCATACCTGAAACTGCTGTGGGAGGTAGAAGGCGACGGTGTAGTTCTTCTCAGCTGTTTTGAAGTCAGCACTGGGCTTCACAAATGTGACGACTGGAGTGGTCATGCTGATCTTTGCATTGTCAACATTGTTGCCAGAGATGTATTTGAACAGTTTCTGCAGGAGCAAGTGAGTGTCAACACAAGACATCACCTGCCTGATATGCACAGCCTCCCAATAAATGTGAAGATAGCATGGCCTACCGTGAAGGCTTTGGTGATTGCTACCTCGAAGTTGGACCCCTCGATAGTGGTTCCTACAAACTTGGCTGCAGAACACGAAAGGTTTTCAGTCTGTGCCCAACCGTGCACGAGACTCGCACTGTCGCATAGAAGCTCAATGTTGTAAGCCCAAAATTGACGCGACAAACGTCGTCAGTGTGACAAAGACCACCGTGGCAGTGCGCGGTGAGAAGGATCAGGAGATAAGATATTGGATGGTACGATAGGTCATAGGTCCTACCGCCTTCGTACTCGCGCAGCTGGTACTGGCTGGTGTTCTTCAGCAGTTTGAACGGGGGGCACTCAAGGCCGTGGCAGAAGTCAGGAGCGTCGCTCAAGGAAGGCAGCCCTAGATCGCTTGGGCTGATCAACCTTCCAGCTGATGCTATAGTCAAAGTGGCGAGAAAGCACAGAACGGCGCTGGACATCCTCATGGTGGTCTTGGCTGTACGTGAACAAGATGCAAACTATGGAGCGAATTCTGCGACTTGTGTCCTACTTGTGTCTGGAAGAATCTCACAGCGTGTCACTACTCCCCATTACTAATTAGAGGAATATGCTAAATTGTGAGCCTCAAGTTCTATTTCGACCCCAATTCGAATCATAGTTGATTTCGGTCCTGCAGGCTGACCAGGGAACTGGCTACGGCTTCCCAAACTGTGTGACCTGTGTGCGTAGCTGCAGATAATCATGACCAGTTCCATTGTTGAACAGATGATGATGGTGACACATCTGTGCATGCAGTAGACACTAAGAGTGACTACTTGACAACAACAACTGCATGTCTGAATGTGCCAGAGCCCACAAGTCTGATGTGCATCCATTTTGAGGGGGGAAAATGATGTCAATGTGAGAAGGAATCTGCTGTGTATCACAGCTCTAGCTGACGGGTAGCTTTGCGTCACAGGTCTAGCCAATGGCAGCTCTGCTGATGCAATGACGTTGTGGCAGCGCTTTGTCAGGTGAAGACTTGTAAGCTTTCTTGTCATGCAGAAGCTCCTTGGGTCCCAGCATACTCATAAAGTATTGAGATGAACAGCCCGCAATCACCGCTAGGCGAATTGAACGAGTGATCAGTACACCTTCAGCCAAGGACGAGTGTCTCAAGGCAAGGTTGTTATGAGGCAACGCTCAATACTATGCCTCAGAAGGCTGAAGCAGCTGCGACCTGTGAAGCAAGTCAAAGTGTACATGGCTGGAACGTCAGCAGGCAAATTTGCTTGCCTTCTTGCAAATGTCTAGCTAGATACTTGGGCAGTTGCTGGTGACTGCATGCAGCACTACTTTACAAGGACAGCACCATTGACTGAGCTTGACAACATCACTATTGTGAGATCATACGCACTCCACACTGTGCGATTAATAGTATGGACAGGAAATCAGATCTGGCAGCAACATAAGTTTGATGGCACACTGACCATACTGTCAAGCAAGACAAGCTTGGTGTATGACTGCATCAAAAGCAACTACAGCAGGCCTGCCATCTGAGCTTGTAACATCACGTTTTCAGGAATGCCATCCAGGCAAAGGCCTCAGCTGCCTCCACAGCTTTGTGCCTTGCAATTGTCAGCTCACCTCAGGCATGAATGACCTCAACTTCCAGAGCTGAAGCATGGCATGCCTGACACAAAACAAGCCTGTCAGCTTGCAGCTTGGATTCGAGCATAGGGTGCACATTTACACCAGGCACTTGTAGTGGCTTCACACTTGATCCCAAGCAATGCAGCAAGTGAGGTGGCGGTCTGCCAATGAAGTTTTCAGGGCCTGCAGCATGCTCCAGACAGCCAGCAACGAGAAGAGCGTTTCATCATTGCCTCACGTGGCAATGATGCACTCCAGACAACTGTGCCATACCTCAAGCAAGACAGTCTCACCAGAGTTGAGCCATGTGACATCATTGGTGCCTTTTGCAGCAGCAGCAGCAGCAGCAGCAGCCCAAAGCATGTGCCCCGTGTCTGCAGCATCAGCCGTGCATGAAGCTAGACACCTGTGCTGATTATCATTGTGAGGCTGCTTTGCTTGCTGGTGTGCAAGCTGACACCAACCTGGGATTCTTCTGTTGCTCAAGTACAGATTCATCTCCCACCTTTGCTTGCACTTGTCCTATGAGGACCGTTGCCTCGTTCATGTCAACAGCATCACACATTGTCTTTGGTGAATCAGCTGGACAGATGAACCTCTTTGCCCAACCTTCAATAGTAATGGTTACAGTCAAACATGCGATATCAATGTACATGCTGCTTAAGAGAAAGACTGAAGAACTACAGAAGATCAGAAAAAAATATCAATTGTCCAATATAAATTCTTGAATTAGCAAAAGCCTGTTTGTACAATGCAAAATTGGTGAGACCAATATATACAGTATGCCAGGGATTGCCAGAGCTTCCATGAATTTCAATGCTGAAGTGCCTGTGCAGCACTGTGAACAAATCTGTGTGCAGCCTCAGAAGTTGACTGAAGAGTCTTGACGGCAGTTGCAAAGCCCAAGGTTGTGCTGGATGCACTGTCATCTGCTGCAACCCAGATTTCATTGTGCCTGTTCCACAGCTTGGTTGGAGGATCATACAGAGCATAAGCAAATGCCCCATCTTGGAAGGAGATCTTATCCTGGATCAGATCCTGGCGCACCGCCTGTGCCATCTTCATTGAATTGGTACCAAATCCACCAAACTCCTGTGGTGTTACAATACATACTTAATATGATGCATGATCTTCTATGCAAAAGTCATGCAACATGGCCTGAATGACATCGTTGATGTTTCAACTTTGCTTGACATATAGCATCAACCACTGATGAGTCCATGGGCCTGAGTGGTGTCACCATTGACTTGGTACAATGTACCTTTACATACAATTTGGCGCCTGGAACATCCAAGATGTTGATCGCATCATCTTTGGGTACTGGTGCCTCACCCTGCACACTTTGTTAACTTGGACAGACTGTTTGCTGCAAACCTCTCAGCAGAGCAGTGCTGCGAAGTGGTGCAAGGTGGGTTTGCAAGTGGATATGCAGCTAAAAGCAGACTCCATATCTGTCATACCTGAAACTGCTGAGGCAGGTAAAAGGCAACTGTGTAGTTCTTTTCAGCAGACTTAAAGCCATCAGTTGATCTCTCGAAGATGATGACAGGTGAAGTCATGTCAATCTTCGCATCATCCACATTGTTCCCAGAAATGTATCTGAACAGTCTCTGCATCCACACCATATTTCAAACGCGAGAATAACACAGTCCTTGACCGTTGTTTAAGCTTATAGTGCAAGAGTATGGCTTTGGGAACAAGCAGACATGAGCAGAACTCACAGTGTAGCCTTTGGTCACTGCTGCACTTGCACCAGAGCCTTCAATGGTAGTTTCCACATATTTGGCTGCAAGGAAAACTGCACCTCAAGGGCACTTCCCACAAATTTGAACAGTACCAATTGCAGACTGTGTGTGAACAAGACCAGGCTACGTGTTGCCACAAGTTTGCGATGCATCACTGCAGCATTAGGTCAAGCTGACTTACCATCTTCATACTGTCGGAGTTGGTATCGACTGTTGGCCTCGAGCACTGTAAATGGCGGGCACTCGTGCCCATGGCAGAAGGGAGGTCCATCGCGTACAGTGGGCCGATCGAGCACATTCAAGCTGATCAGTCTACTGGCTGAAGTACCAGTCAAAACAGCGGTGCAAAGGATAGCCAGCCACACTTGTGACATCTTCGTTAGTGTAATGCTCACCTACGGCCTGCTCGCAAGAAAAGCGCTGCGCTGTCGTGCTAGACCACGTCGTTACACCAGGAAATGGTCCGAAACCAGGGTTCTACCTTTTTTATCAGTCATCTTCTACCAAAGTGCTCATTACTAAGCGCCAATGTTCAGGCAAAAAAGTTTTTGCACATCATTTTCGAAATCCTACCGGCCACGGACACAAGCGCAAGCCTTTTCAAGACATTGCAACTCCTGTCTTCCGTGGAAGATTTGATTGAGCATCCAACGACAGATCCTTGAATTGCGTACCATCAAAAGCACTCCTTCAACCTGAAGTGCATGCCGACCGATGCCTGTATGCAAGCTGGTCTGCGTAAAGACTCGCTCCAAGGTTGATTGTCGTGGCTCGTCCTTTCTGGTCCAGCAGCAAAGATGGGCTTTGTGTCGTTCTCATCACGGTGTCAAACCTTTTCGACAAGGCCACAAGAGAAGCAACTCTGGTCGGCAGAGCCTGCAGTTGCTCTCGGTATGCCTGTTGTGGCCCCACGACCGCTGCTTGCATGCTTTGGTCTATGCTGGTGTATGCATCTGGCCAGACAAAAGTTCGACCCTGACCGGCACGGTAAATCAACATACAGGATCAGACACAGAATCGCTACATCAGCAGTGGCTAGATGACGCGGCTGGACATGCATGCAGGCCGTGGCTGCGCCTGTCACTGAAGTGAGCGGTACACAATCAAACAACTCACCTACTTTGAAGTTGGACAAAGGGTCACAAAAGCCTCGTGTAGTCATCTTGGGGTCTGGTTGGGGAGCAGTCAGCTTTATCAGAGATCTACCCAAGAACATAGGGTGAGGCAAAGACTTCTTTGGTTGCACAGACCCCATCAGCGATCCAGTGTTCAAGACTCAATGTCTTGCTATGGTGCTGCAGAGACAAATATGATATTGTTCTGCTGTCTCCACGAAACTACTTTCTGTTTACTGCTTTGCTACCGCAAGTTGCAACTGGCAACCTGGAAGAGCACTCCATTGAGTCCATCAGGAAGATTCTGGGCAAGAAGGTACTCAAACAATGCATTCAATGCAGGGCCCTACTTTGTCTGACTTGCCAAAACACTGATGCAGGTGGTTTCTGATGTTGTCACTCATTGTCCTTTCACATACAAGATGTTTTGTCGAGTAGCTCGGAAATGAATTAGCAATCAGGGGAAATAGTCTGGCTTAAACCCATGACAAGTGCAGGGCACCTACTTTGAGGCTGCTGTCACAAACATCAACGCCTCAGAACGAGCGTTGACAGCCAGGTTTCCCTGCCATGCTGGCCTTGAAGAATTTGAGTTCACAGTGCCATATGACATCCTCATATACTCTGTTGGCTCCAAGGTCAACACCTTTGGCATCAAGGTACTTACCATTCAGCCAAGATCATGAAATGCAAAATGTGATCGAGCAGTACAGGTCTTCCGTTTTGCTCAGAGCTCTGAGCTTGACATGAGCTCAGACCTCATGTTACAGTGGCCAGCTGAACATGGCATGCACACATGCATGCAAGCAGCACAGCCCAAACAGCTGGAAATGCGTGCCATGCCAACAGGTCAAAATCCTCTAAAATCAGCTGTTGATTACACCAAGTCATGAGGCAATTTGCAGTGTGCGTGATATGTTGCAATGCACTTGTGGGCTGCATGCAGGGAGTGCAACAGTACGCTTTCTTCTTCAAATCCATAGCAGACGCGCACAACCTCAGACAACGCGTCTGTGAGTGCTTTGAGCGAGCTGCTCTACCCACCATCACTGACCAGGTATGTCAAGCTCATGTGTAAGACTGATTGTCCCCGAGAAGTGGTGCACATGCAGGCACGGTCTGCATGCAAACTAGTACTGTGCATGCAAGTAAATCCTGCTCCTTGCATGCTCAAGGCATGTGCCCATTGTGACATATTGGGAGGCAACATGAAGAGATAAGCATCATGCAGCACCACCACCTGCAGAGGCTGTACGTCACAGTGTTGAAATTCAAGGTAAAAGTCCTGAAACAACACATTATTTAGTACATTACATTATGTCAATACAAAAGAAAAAGAAAATTTGGGATGGAAAATTGGTATGGTCCAGCTTTGGTTGCATTGCATACCAAACTACAACATCACTGCCTTAAAACATGGAGCTCGAAGCCGTTCTCAAGGTTGCAAGGGAGCTGTCATCAGTGCTGCAAACAGCCACTGATGAACAAACCTGTCTGCAGGAAAGGAAAAGGCTGTTATCCTTTGTGGTGGTGGGCGGTGGCCAACAGGCGTGGAGGTGGCAGCTGAGCTGTATGACTTGCTACGAGAGGAGATGGGTCAGTACTATCCCCACATATGCAAGGATGCTAAAGTGAGGCTGGTAGAGCTGCAAGACCATGTGCTGAGCACCTACGATCGCAAGATCTCGGAATACACTTCCAAGCTCTTCAGCAGGCATGTGCTTGATGACACCTGGGATGCAGTTTTGGGAGTACTCTGTTGTTGCTGACTGCTGCACGCAGCTACTTACCTTGTTGAGCTCTTGCCTGAACTCAGGGCATACCTTCAATGGACCTGCTCGGCCTTGCGCCCTGATGCACTGGTGCAGAACCCATTGCAAACTGGACAGACACCATGTATTGCTGCATAGCCGCTTGTAACTGTCTTGTTGTCTCAAGGAGACTTTTGATCTTAAGAGTTAGCATCTGTGGCAAACTTGATGTGAGCCCTTATGCTGAGCTGTCAAACCCTGGCAGATCCTCCATGAGATGACACAGATCATGCGTGGCATGCCTCATGTGCAGCGCTGTATGCCCTCAAGCCCACTTCTTGTCGCTGCTTCAATGCATTGTATCCACCAGACAATCAGTTTCTCTCTTTGTCTGCAGTTCTATGCAGTTCAACCACCGGACAATCAGTGAACCCCTTTGCCTGCAGGAATGGTGTAGAGGTCCTGATCAACACCAAGGTGGAGTCCATAGATGCAGACGCACTGACACTGGTCAGTCAGGGGAAGGAGGAGAAACACACTCAGACTGTTGCATATGGGGCCTGCGTGTGGGCCACTGGGGTTGCCATGCATCCCCTCACACACCACCTACAACAAGCCATGCCGCCTGGAACGCAATCACACAGCAGGTGCTACACATCACACTTCAGAACTCACATGATGCTGCAGAGTCTTGTAAATCATCTGTGCTGACTCATGGATGCTTTCAACTGTTCTGTGACAGCTAGCGCCAAGGTGTTGAGCAGCAAATGTGAGGGTCTGTGTAGCCTGATACCCTTGAGCCAAAGTTATATATGGAGATTTGCCAGCTTGTTCAATGTGTGACATGGTGACGTGGCCATGCACGTGCTTCTGCTGGCGCATGTCAAAACCTTGTCTTTTCCTATTGATCTTCACATTGAGCGGCATGACAGGCTTCCATCAGCAGGTCTGCATGCACTTGCACTGCTCCCTTGCTGGCACAGCAAGCATGTTACAGTGGTACACTATGGTGGTACACTATGTCGTCTGGTGGTATGATGCAGGTTGACAGTAACAGATGAGTAGCTGTGTGTGGTATGATGCAGGTCGATAGTGACAGATGAGTACCTATGTGTGGTATGATCCAGGTTGATAGTGACAGATGAGTACCTGTGTGTGGTATGATGCAGGTCATTAGTAACAGATGAGTACCTGTGTGTGGTATGATGCAGGTCATTAGTAACAGATGAGTACCTGTGTGTGGTATGATGCAGGTCGATAGTGACAGATGAGTACCTATGTGTGAAGGGCAGCGATGGGACCATCTTTGCCCTGGGGGATGCTGCCACAGTGGAGCAAGCCAAGGCCCTTTCAAGAGCAAAGGTCAGTCTGTCACTGCCCTTTCAAATCCCTAGCGCCCATGGCATTTCTGAGTTCACACTTCCAGTGTATGGATGACATTTCTAAGATAAATGATTCGGGATTGAAAAGAGCTAAGACATCTCCCCAATGTAGAAACGCATTTTTTCCCCCCAGGCATTTGTGAGTTCAGATCTCCAGCGTAGGGATGATGTTTCTGAGTTAGAATAGACGTATTGGGATTTGAAAAGAGCCTTAAATGTCAGCCCTGAAACTCACTGCCCTGAGAAATTCCCTTGAGTGTCTGCCTGTCTTGTCTGCTTCCTGGTCTCTGCAACTGACCATCCATTGATCTGCTGCTCATTCTGTCTGATTGATTGTTTCTGGCGGTTGGACTGTCTGCTGCTGCCCTCTCATCAGCTTTGATGGCTCGCACATCTTTCATTCAACACTAGCTTGCATGTATGTAGAGTATGTACATGATGCAACATCACCATGCATGACATGCAGGTCAACATTTATCCGGCCTTTTGATCATGCCAGTGTGCTGAGCATGACCAGATTCCAATGCTGGGTCTGACTTTTGGGTCAGGGACTTTGCGCAGCAGTGTGACTGGTGCAAATGTGCATACCTGCTGCAGGAGATGTTTGCAGAAGCTGACAAGGATGGCGATGGCATGCTGAGCTATGCAGAGCTGACGGCAGCCATGAAGCAAGCCAGCAAAGAGTACTCCCACCTCGAAGAGTATGCTCGCTACTTGGAAAGGTGAGCCGTCTGACTGCAGTCTTCAGCTCACATATCATGCAGGCAAGCCCAGCAACTGTGTTTTTGGGGCAAATGGCAATGCACCAGATAGACAATAAAAGGCCATGTCTTCAGTGTGAACAATGACTGGCTTGGTGTCTTGAGCACCACCTGCTGGGAACACTTCATGCAACAACTGGCATGTGCACTCCTGTGTAGAACAGCATCCACACTCTCTGCAGCCTGCAAGGCAAGTATCAAGCCCACTCTTCCTCCCGCCCCCCCCTTTACCCCCCCTTCAACCATCAGTCAGCATAACATCTTATTCAAGGTGCCTCTTATACATGACTGCAGGAAAGGTGACAGCAGGCGATTTGGTCCCCTGGTTCAACGAGCCCTGGTGGGGGGTCCCACCAAGTCCTCTCAGGGGCTGCAGTGCCTGGAGCCCAACTGCCAAGTCAACCTGTCCCACTTTGAAGATCTGCTGCAGGAGATCGACAACACACTGCGCTCCCTGCCTGCCACTGGCCAGGTCACTCCTCATTCTTTCATGCACTCACTCACTCACTTACTCACTCACTCACACTCACTCACTCACTCACTCACTCACTCACTCACTCACTCACTCACTCACACTCACTCACTCACTCACTCACTACCTGTCTGCCCCCAAAGTCAGGGGTACGTACAATTCTTAATAGTTTCCGGTTGTGAAGTCTTGTTTCAGCAATCAGTGTACCAGACCTCTATATGGCGCTCAGCAATTGTGTAAGGTCAGCGAAATGCATTGCATATCTGATGGGCATCTGCATATGCATAGGACAATCCAGACAGCTTTACCTACTTGCATGGGTATAGCAGTCACCAGTTACCAGCACATGCTTTGCGCAGTGAGCAGCTGTCACACCGCAAGGAGAGCCATCTTTTCCCTGTGAAAGTGTTCACTGATGCTTACAGCTCCTGTGACTGACAGGCTACTCTATGCCCACTGCTTTGCTGCTGTTGCTGCTGTTCATGATGCATCTCATGGCATCAGCCACAGGGATAACCAACACACCTCACCCTCGGGCTTCCCTCCAATTGGCACTCACAGCAGTACCCTTTTCTTTTATCTTCTTTCAGGGTTATGACAAGCTTGTGCTGCTGCTCCTTGTGCACATCTCATTGTCCTTGTGCTGCCTATGTTACACACTGATGGCAATCTTCTGCAGAAATTTCTGCATCAGGATTGCCACAAGTAGCACTGCACAACTGCCGA
>JAABUP010002867.1_pt1 | contig 31964 bp, 50 predicted proteins | sample 5559201 | NCBI WGS metagenome assembly JAABUP01 (sample SAMN10711887, study PRJNA513373) | rock metagenome | isolation source: Antarctica rocks | place: Antarctica
GCTGCTCTGCCTCCTGCACCCATCTATTGCCATTCCCCCTGCCTGCATCTGTGCTGTGCTTTGCATTGCTGGTCTGACAATTCTATCAGCTGAGTCAGACTACCTACTGACATGGTGAACAGATCTCCATGCAGAGCCTTACTTCTGCCACAAGTCACAGGCGCTTGACTTGAGCTTTGGACATGCTAACGCAACAGCATGATACACAGGTTCTGGTGATGGGCAAGATCAGTCAAGCTGCCATTGTGGCGGGAGCTGCTTACAGGAATGAGGACACCTTCAAACTGCAGACAGGCATTACCAAAACACGCCTCATCAAGGACAAAATTCACCATGACACAAAGGTACCTGGACTTCAAGACATGGTCTGCTGTGCAATAATGCTTATCACATGGAAAGGGTTTTTGATGCAGTTCAATGGTGTCACAAAGCAGCAGGGCTGTGGAAAAGCAGCTGCTGTTACAGAATGCATTTCAGAATGACTGGTGCCGCTGCCACTTGCAGGCTGCAACCAACATGAGCTTTAGCACTTGGTACTGATTTTCCTGTTTGGTGATCTAATGTCCCTCCTATGGCGGTCAGCTTGAGCGTGTGACCAAACATGACTGTGGCATAAGATAATTGTCCGCGCTGATGTGTAGATGTATGGTGGCTTGAAGGAGCCCTTGCACTCTGGGGGTGCCTGTCCTGTTTGGGTGTGCATGTGGGGTGTGCATGTGGGGTGTGCATGTGGGGTGTGCATGTGGGGTGGCTGAAAGGTGGCATAGCAGTCTTACCCTTTATGGGCTGTAACAGGAGAGTATGTAGGCAGGGGTTGTGTGGGGTGCAGGTGCATGTGGGGTGGCTGGAGGGCGGCACAGCAGTCTTTGCTTTCAGGGGCACTGCCAGCAAGCAGGACGGCCTGCAGGACGTCAAGATCTTCAGTCGCAACATCGACTACCTCCAAGAGCTCTACCCTGGCGTCAAAGCCCACATGGGTAGGCATGTAGTGCAGATGGATGATCTGCAGTATTCAATCAGTGCAATCTGTTGCACGCAAGAAACGGGTGAACTGAGCACAACTCTGCCGCAGTACAGTCCAGGTGCACGTCAGGTGTGTGCAACTACAGACCAGCTTCCATCTTGCTGGCTATTCCTAGGTGTTCATGATCGTGCCTGCAAATCACGCATGACATCATAAGCTGTCTTCAAGCTTCAAAAACAGCTGATGGCATAAGCCTTCATGCAGGTTTCTTGCAGCAATTTGCAGCAGTGTGCAACCCAGAGAAGCCTGAGACCAACATGGCAGCAGTGCTGAAGGAGCTGTCGGGGGGGCAGACCCCCAACCGGGTCATCTGCACCGGCCACTCCCTGGGGGGTGCTCTGGCCACCCTAGGTCAGCCCAGAGACCCCTGTGGATGAGGCTGCTGTGCTGTGCTGTGCTGTGCTGTGCTGTGCTGTGCTGTGATGTGCTGTGCTGTGCTGTGCTGTGCTGGGCTGGGAAACAGCTCGTGTGCTGTGCTACGCTCACCAAGCAACTCACCCTCTGGCTAGGCACAAACACTGCTGCTTTTAATGGCTCAGGTGCTGCATGGTCTGCATTGGAGTACCCAGATGCAGACATCCGGTGCATCACGTTTGGGTCCCCCCGGGTGGCCAACAAGGTGTTTGGCAAGGCCTTCAACGCCCTGGTGGGCACCTCCCTCAGGCTGGTGCATGGCTTTGACCCCGTCCCCTCCCTGCCCCCATCCCTCATGTAAGCACCCCCCACTACACTTGCATCACCTCAGCTCTTCTTCACGAACTGCTCTGCAGTAGGACTGGTGCTCAGCTTTGATCCTGCTCTCTCTCCACCCCGCCCCACGTGTGACCCCTGCTACCAAGCTTGTGTTACCTCACATCCTCTTGTTACATGCACCTCACATCCTCTTGTTTCAAGCCAGGCTGATGCACATTGTACAACATGTGCCAAGTGTGCCAGGCATTCTCCATACCATGCAAGACAGTCTGCTACTGAAGCACAGGCTTAGGCTCTGGCACACACAACTTTATTACCAATCACCTGGCATCGTGGGCTGCTGTTCTGCTGAGCACTTCCGTGATTTTATAATTCAACTTACATGTCCTGCCTTTTGGGGAACTCCAGAGGAGTCAGCAGACAACAACTGGGAACTCATCATGACTGATATATCAGCATCCATTCGGCAGTTATGGGCACATGCCTGCTTGCGTAGCCCCGCATGTACAAGCATGTGCCAGAGATAAGTCACATCAACACTGATACATCCATGCTGACCTGGCACAGGTACAAGCATGTGCCGGGAGTGATCCACATCAGGAGGGATGATCTGCTGCTCAAGCACAGGCCCTGGCACACCATGCTGCGCTCCAGTGTCACAGACCATGGCATGAGGAAGTACAGCATGGGCATCTACAAGCACATGCCAGGAGGCTTAGAGGCCCATGTATCCTTCTTTGCTGTGCGCCCAGTGGCCAGGCTGTGTGACAAGGTGGCTCAAGCTGCTCAGCGTGCTGCGGGTATGGGTGCAGAAGAGGAACAGGATGAGGCTCAAGGTGAGAGCTGTCTTTGCACTTGGTCTGGGGCATTGAAGTGGCGTTGGAGCTATGACGCTGTATTGTACCGAACTGGATGTTGTTCAGCACGGGTTGTATGCTATGCATAGCAGTGTGCGCAAAGGCAAGTACACAGTAGACAAGCACACAGCATTACGTGTCATAGTATATATCTGCTTGTGCAGCGGCTGTACTAGAACATCACATCCGGTTCAGTTCATCACATCATCATTGTCACCACTCTGCCTAAGCTCCTCAACCCCCCTTCTGCCCTCTACCCCCTTCTTGCCCCCCTCTCTTCTGCCCTTCTACACCCCCTTCTGCACCCCCCCCCTTTCTAAAGCCTTCTGGAGCCTTCTGGAACTGCAACATGCTTGCAGACCACACCAAGGAACATGCTGAGGATGTTATTTCCCCAACAAGCAAAGCCAAGCCTGCTGGGTCCAAGAAGGGCAGACACACAAGATCCCACTCTTCCTCCTTTGACTGGATGTATGCTGGAGGGCAAGCTGAGACCCACATGTGTAGTGCTGCCAGCGCTGACACAGCAGGGCATGACAGTGTGGCAAATCCCCAGTCTGTCTCTGCTGCAGCAATAGAAAGGATGTATGGTATCAAGCCTGTCATCGCAGCCTAGGAAGGAGAATGAGGGCGTGGGCATAGTTTGTCCTTGAGTCAGGTGCTGAAGTTAGTAGCAGGGTGAACAGTGCTGAGGCTGCCGATGGAGCACCAGTCAGAACATGGCTGGTGTTGGTGCTGGTATGGTGGGTGTACTATAGTTCGGGTGAAGTTTGCAAGAAGTATTTGATCCAGAAGAAGCTGAAAGATTTTTGCTTTTATTTAAGTACCAGATTTTTCAACCTTTTGCTAAACACATCGGCCTGAATGTTAACGGTGTGAAGCACATACCTGCTTAGTCACCAACTGTTTTGCCTAGGTCAATGATGCTGACATTGCGCTGCTGAATATCGTACTGTGTTGGCCTGCCTGTACAGACGTCATTGACGTAGAAAAGATGAGACCAGTGTCAAGAACAGTTGATGTTTAGGAATGACTGGGTTGAAGAGTGGCTAGAAATGCCACCCATTTAAATATTGATGATTGTTATTCGAAACGCCCTCCTTTCCCCTCAGCCTAACTTCCAGACTGCTCTGTGGTTTGGTAGCTTACGTACAGGTTAGCCTTACGAGAAAAACAAAAGAAAATACTACACCTTTCCGCATCAACTGACTGAGAAGCCTAGAATTATACCGAGCTGCCCCGGTTGTCTTACAAGCATTTAGTTTGAGTCAGACGTACCATTACAGCATCATGACAAAGCTACTGCAAACAAAAAGTGTACAGCTGTGTCTTTGCAAGGCTTTGTGTAATGATGAATGTCTAAGCACATGCAAGCATATACATGCAGATGTTGCATATCTGAGCTTCCATGTCCATGTGATGAGTTGCAGGGGTCATTCTGATTGCGCTACACGTGGCCAAAAACTTTCTGAGACAACAATTCTATGCCGCGTAGCATTCGGGTTGCAAGGAACAATGCAACAGGTGACAACGCCATTGCATTCATTGGGGGCAATGCATGGGCAGTCAACGACCTTCTAGAATCTGTGCAATCTGTGGAAGGCTGTAATGTTGAATGCATTACATTGCATGTCTGTAACAGCTTTCACTGAGCAAAAAATACCAGCCAGCTGGGCATTACAATACAATGCACTGTCTGCGATTTCTACCAAGTCTAAGCTTTGAAGTATGATGGCGGAGCAAAAACATGCCAGTGCTGCAGCGCCATGCTATAATGCGGGCAAGACTGCTGCTGCCTGCATCGAGTCTGGATCAGCTTTGGGTCATCACAGTAACCCACGGTCACACCAACATAGCCCTCCAGTTGCATGATCATTGTTCTATGAGCAGTAGAAAGATAGGCAAGGTGCAAACACTGCAGGTGCTCAGGGGGCGAGTCAAAGACAACTTCACGTCCTAAGCAAAGTGAGGTAATATGCTCCATATGTTGAGACGTCAAACAGCAGGGATTGATGCCAGAGTCGACTTTTAAAGAGGTAACAGTGGGCAGGACAGGGAGCACATGTGTGACTGCAGATGGCTGGATTGACAGGCAGTCTGCATGCAGCTGCAGGCTACAGAGGTTGTGCAGGGACCTTAGAGTAGTCTGTAGGTGCTGTACTGCTGAGCCATTGACAACTGCTGCAGACCTCGCATTTGGCAATGTTAGTTCTAGTCTTGACAGGTGGCTGAAAGGAAACGCTTCTTGAACCACACTGCGAAAGTTCCCACTGACTGAGAGGCCAGACATGGATGGAAGCAGGTTGCTGAAGGCTGTTTGTAGGTCCTTGGACTGGGGAGGGGCATGCTTGTATGTGACTGCCATTTCGAGTTGCAGTCTTGCATGAGCCTTTGGTGCCTCCACAAGAGTGCTGAGGATGCGGAGATGTTGCAATTCTGCCAGACGGTTATTACGAAGCCACTGCTCATCCCCATGCTGCTCAGGGCCATAAGACTCAAAGTGGCAGCGCAGATTAACCACATCACAGTGTGGGCTGTTTAGTAGTTGCAGACATTTCTGCACCCCTGAGTATGACTCTTGTACTTGGACTGTGATCTTGGGAAACTGAGATTTCAGGTGCTTTGCCTTAGCTTCCCAATCTCCATAGGGACTGAGACAGACTGTGTGGGATAAGTCTGGCGCTGCAAGCCTGTTGCGCCACGTTGTGCACGTCAGGCGGAATGCTCCATGTGCTGTGATCGGAAGCTTGCTGACAACTGTGACCAAGACCAGCTCGGGCAGCTGCGCAGCAGGGCACGTCAAAAGTCAGCTCAGCTTTTGCAGGCTTTGATTATTAACACATGCGAGACGTTAAAACATGATCACCTCGACATACAGCTCCATAGCCTATGGGTCTTTGCTCGCTGTGTTGTCAGTCGCGATAGCGATCCTTGAAAGCTGCAGCTGCATACGCTGCCTGCACGTGCGCCAGGAACACTCTTGACGCGCGCGCGATTTGGGGGTGAGCGACCCTGCCGAACGCTGAAACGCTTCTATGTAGATATTGTAGCACGCCTGGCTGTGTGATCCGAAGCGTGAGCAGACGTTCCGTGTCCCCAGTGTTAGGGAGGGTACTAGTAAGCTACAGATGTTTCGAGCTGTTACGAGCGCACATCGACGCAAAACAGCTAGGTGTGTTATGCAAAAACGCCTCGTTGCAGGCATCATTGCATACAGGGCAAGCCATCGATCGGCCTCGTCGTTAATGCCGAAAGCTGGGCAGCTGGAATCTTAAGCTGTTTCGACGGAATATGTAGTCATGTCGCGATCGGAGTGCGCTTGCGTAGAACGTGAACGGAGACATGTGCGGATAGCGCAGATTAGACGGGCTTCGCACGCACGCAAACCTCGCCCTTGGCGAAAAGCTGAACACAGAGCACTTTCGCAGCATCCTAGCGACAAAGCGTGACAGTTACCGTGTAGAGCCACCTGTCCATCTTCGCTACAGCAGCCCTTATCGTCCGACCGAGATCATCAGTTTGAGACGCGATGGTACTAACAACACAGGTGTGTCAACTTTGTCTTCGGTTCTTACTCGCGGTGCCGGCATACCAGACGGCGATTTTGACTGTCATTTTGCTATTTGAAACATTCTCATGCGTGTCACAGGCGTTCTCGGGCAGCAGCTGCCGTGTTTGTTTCTGTGGTCAGACACTCCCACGCAGTATCCGGGCGCATTTGCGATCACAAAGATCATTAAGAGTCTGTGCAGAGGAAGGCTCTCAGACACGGACCGAGCAGGGGACTTCTCAGTCGAGCAGCAACGGCTCGGGCCCGCCTCAGCCAGATCAGCCTTCTGAAAGTAAGAAGCAAGGACCAAGGCTCAGCTTTGCCCCCAACACAAGATCGGTAAGCACGAGCAATACAACACATCGACACCAAGCATGATAAACTGCACTTTGGACAAATCACAAATGCTGCTGATGCAGGGAATTGGATACACTGAAGATGACTCAGCCGGTCAGACAAATATCTTTGCTGTGGAGGTGAGCTGTGACATAGTGTCACTCAAGCTTGTTCAGTATAGAGGCAGCATGGCGTTCGTACTGCCCTGGCTATGCAAGCCTTGATGCCATGTCTCGTATCTTAAATCCTCAGAATTCGACTGTGTTGCAGCCAAAATTATATCTAGCAGGCTCAGCTCGTGATGTAGCCACTGATCCTAATGTCAACATAGCTATTGTGACAGCTGGTGCCTTGGCAATAGCAGCTATTGCTTCCGGCTTGATCATCAACTTTCAGAGCAAGCCCCGAGGTGAGTGCACTGCTGCACGAGACTGTTTTTGGGTTCCAAATTTAGCATGGCATTGAGCCTCACCATGAAATATGTGCTGCCTTTGGGTGTTGCTGTGACACTGAATCATCACACTTGCTGACCTTCAGCTGTGCTACAATACTCCTGGCTGACTGAACACTGTGCTTGCAGCTCCAATCGAGGATGAGCCAGGGCAATATCTGACATTGTCGCAATACAAGGACAAATTTTCTATTAGCAATGCCCCTGGTTTGCAATGAGTCCTGAGAGTCATATTCAACATTGAGTCATCTTCAAGTTCAGCCAGTGAAATACTGATACAGTAATTTGTGACTTCTTTTACACAGTGGAGGCCTTTGCCTGAGTTCCTAGGCGCACTGCTGCCTTGGCATGATAGTGTTGCTTGTCATAGTATCAGAGATGAAAGTTGATACTTTCAAGCAAAAGTTGCAGCAAGTCATTGAGCTGGGTGGTAACAAAAGCGTGGCAGCATTTGCCTTGAGCTTAATGTTCAACGTTTTTGGCATGTCAGATAATTGTAAACATTCACATTGTGCACATGTCAGCATCAGGTCACTCAAGAGATGCATTGGTGCATGGCAGGAGTTGCACTGAACCGACCAATTTGCAGGGATCCTAACTAGCTTGATAACATTTTACTACCGTAATGTTAAGGCCTGCAGAGACTTGCGGCGCTGTTCCACATGTGCTTCTGTGGTGTTTGAGGGTTGACTGAGCGCCTCAAGCGATTGCCTGCGGTCGGGTTGAGCATTCTCCTGTGCAAGTCTGCTGCTCTTCTTCTGAGGCTGCCTGCATGCACACAGGCTGCGACTGGGTCACAGAAGCTATACTGTCCAGAACGCCAATGGGTTACAGTTGCTATGCTCTTATGGATAGTGACAGCGCATGCACGCAGCAAGCAATAAAGGATGCATAGGCACAATCATGTCAACACAGGACCAATGTGGACAGCGCCTTATGATTGGTGATATCTGGGACTATACCGTTTGCTTGTGGGAAGAGCAGCACAATCTGTGATGCCCCTTTGACCATTTGAATGAGCATCAGGTTTCTGAAAGCAGGTCCGGCAGAGAGCAGTATACTTGTCAGCTCCTCCCACTACCTACGTATGCTAAAGACACTTTGACATCAGGAATATCAGCTTGTCGCTGTGCGGAAAGCAAATTGCAAAGGTGCATCAGTTCATGCATTCTTTAAACAATTGTCCAGCTCAACCCTAAGGCTTTGCTCACCTGTATATCTGTTTCTGCACTCAGACGCTTTGTGAATGAAGCACTTTTGTGGCAGTCACTGCAGACTGCTGTCAGCTTGATAACATTCTCTGCAAGGGGTATGACCTCCAGAACATTCAGGAAAGGCTTGCGTTGAAATGTGGCATCCAGTGCTGACACCAAAACATGCTTGCCATCATTTGCCCACTGTTCTGCTCGCTCCACAAGATCTGCACGCAGAAAGTGGCATTTACAAGCCATAGCTCTCCCAGAAAGCTGCGGTCAGTGTGTTTTACCTGGAAAAAACTGTCCCTCGTCTATTGCAATCACATCGTAATGCCATGCTGCATTCTCCATCTCACCCAGTGTCAACACTGACTTTGCGTCCATATGCACGTTGTCATGGGTTGACAGCATTGGCTCCAGCCCGTACCTAGTGTCTCCCTTGTACTTGATCAGCAGACATTTTTTGGACGCAGCCATACTTCTGCGCACACGCTTGACCAGCTCGGAGGTCTTCCCAGAGAACATAGGACCTATGATCATATCAATGCTGCCTTCATGTGACTCGCTGGCTGCAACAGTCTGGGCATGCCGACGGGATCTCGAGGAGACTGACATGGTACGCGTTGACGTCGTGAAGTCCCCTGGTTGCTCACCAGGCTGAGTGATTGCGGCTGAGAGGCAGCGGGTCACCCAGAGTGCCTGACTTTTGCACCCAGATGCAGGCTGCTGTCGCTCAGATTCACCCGCACTTGCAATATGTGAGCTCGGCGGCTGTCCTATCGGTGGCTGTATTGTACACACATGCAGTGTTGCAAGTTTAGGATCGCTGCGATGCACTCTGATCAGCTTGTTTGACCAGACTAAATGTCTCCGATCAAAACTTGAACGACAGCAATCCCAGCAGCAGTCCCAGACAATCAACCGTTGTGTAAAGACAACGGAAAAAAAGACCTATTGCACGTTTGTGGAGCTCCTTGGTATCAATCGTTGGGTGTCATGGAGCCGTGGCCACTTGCTTCATTATGTGTTCAAATTCACCCAGAGTACTCACTACTGAACATGTACACACACACACACACACACACACACACACACACTCGTTCACTTGACCTCTCTAGCGCTAGGCAGTTGTTGTCAATCTGTCGTTTGCCTAATCGCAGTTCCCTGTATAATGACTGCCAATCAACATGCCACTTCACTTTGTTTTGCAACTGTACAAATATCATCCGCACTTACAAGTGCATTTGATCCACTGGCAGGCAACACAGCTCTCTGCACGGCTCATCACTTGTTCTTTTTCTTTTTCTTGCTCCCTCTGTTTTTCTTCTTATTCTGACCAGCACCTGCGTCTGCTGACTTGCCTGCATCTTTACTTTCCACCCTGGTGGTGTCGTCACGTTGATTGCCTGTCACTGCTTCTGTTTGTACTGAAGCACCATTGTCCACAGCTATATCAGCCGCTGCCTCTGCTCTCACTACAGCGTCATCAGCCAGGCTGTCATGTTCAACATGCAGCTTCCCGGTCTAAGCACTCTTCCCACTGTCACCCTCTGCAATGGGCTCTGCCTTTTGCTTGTGCCCATTGCCTTGCCCATTCATGGACAGGCCAGCCTCGCCGTCACCATCAGTGTCATCCTAATCAGCAGACAGTGTTCCTCTGGTGGAGTCTGCATTGGAAACTGCCACAGGCTTGACAGTACCGCTGCTGCTTTGCTTGTTGCCGACACCCTGAGTGCCTTGCATGGCAGACTGCTTGGACTCAAGACTGTCATGCTTGTCTTCATGCTGTGCGTCATCCCTGCCTGCTGGGGCCAGGCCATGGAAGCTGGGGCTTGTGGCCATGTGATCATCAGGCAACACTGCTGTTGGGCTGGCACCACTGCTGCTGCCATCCTCAGCTGAGACACTGTCAGGCTTGCTGTTGCTGTGAGCCTTGTTTGAGGATTCATGTTGATGAGTAGCGGTATCGGAGGGTGACAGGGCTTTGTCATCATGCGCTGACACATGCATTGTGCCACTCGTCTTGTGTGCATGAGTGGTCCCTGTAGTAATTGCCAAGTCTGCATCCCCTGCATGAAGCATGCAATATCACATGGGGATGGCCGGCATGTATAATATGCACCAGACAATCAAAGCTTTTCGTAATGCTGGAGCTGAGCTGGATTCTATAGGTGCATGAGCGTAATGCGTGTTCTGCTGCTGTAACATCTTTGGAATGAGTTGGCCTGTTAGACAATAGTGCATGTATTGTGCATTGCCAATGAGATGGAGAAGATTGCATGTCCAAGCAAGCAGTTGCCAATGCTTGTTATTTATGTACCTGGCTGCTCTGTGCCATGTTGTTCTTCAACGTTTGATGATGCATGACCCACATGAGCACCTGCTGGGGCTGTGTCATCTCCTGAAGCAAGCCAACGACCACGTCAGCATGACCGGCATTGTCTCTGATTGTGTCTGCTGCTCCAAAGATGTAGCATGACACAAAGTCAACAGATAGTGCCACATATAGCCTTGCCTTGCTTGCCTCCAGATTAGAGCTGCTGTGCGCATTACCTGATACGCAGGCTCACAGCGCCAGCCAGGCAAAGAATTTAACCATGGCAGGCAGACAGACAGACAGACAGACAGACGGACAGACGGACGCAGTAAGTCTTTTCGATAAACAAACATCACACAGACGGGCAAACAAACATCACACATATGGGCATTATGCTGCTTTATATGCTGATATGTACCTTGTTCATCAGTCACAGGGCCTTCAGCAACATCTGCCTGCTGATCAACGGAGTCCTCATTGGCCGCATCCTGAACTGGCACACTGTTAACATGCCCTTGCTCTGTAGCTGCCGCAGGCGGCTTTGTTGGGAGCTGGGCATCAGTCATTTGCTGAGCTGAGTCTGCATGGGTTTGCTCAGCAGCTTTTGAAGGCTGCTGTGCTGAAGCCACCTCACTGCCTACGCCTTTGGCGTGCAGAGTGTCAACAGGTACCTGCTCCGCCTTTGGTGAAGCCTGCTGAGCTGAAGGCTGCTTCTGTCTGGTGTGTTGATCAGCAGGCTCTAGCTGCAGGAATAGTGCAGATGTGGGCGACTCATCATCCACATCAGCATTGTTGCTGCCGCTTTGAGAGACCGGTATTGCCAACGGAATGTCCTTGGGGTCTGGCTGTGGACCTGTCACTGCAAGTGTAGGTGCAGCAGCAACGTCTTGCCTGTCCACGCTGCTGATATCAGATATATTGACACGGGAGGCTACTCCTTCAGAACAGGTAGTGATCTCCACCGGCTCGTTTGGATCGCTTGCTGAGCCTCCCCCTTGCTCACGGGATGCTGTATGGCTCGCACCAGACAGGGAGTCAGACCTACCCAACAACGGCTCATTTTGCTCCGTGCAATTGGAGTTTGCTGCAGACGCGCCGCACAGCCCTGCAAGGTGTTTGACGGTGATCACTAAAACTTTCCGGCTATGCCGCTATGCCGAAGTCCTGTAACGAGAGCGGGCGATATGATGTTCAAAGTGGTTTTGCATATAAACCTACCACAAGATGCAATGTACAAGCAGTGTGTAAGGCGCGCATACAGCCCTTCGGACGAGTCACCGGTCCGCATGTCTATTCGCCAAAAGCCGTCGGTGACGGACACTTCAGCAATGGATGTCAGCCCGTGCACAACACGCAGTAGCTTCTTCTGACATTTTTGTCCGTGACGGCGTCAGCTGCGCGTCAGCTGCGCGATCTGTGTGACCAAGCCTGTCATCATGCCATTGACTAAGTCGAAATGGCTCGATGTCAGACAAACGTGATCAAGATGACTCATGTGCATCCTTGAGGGTGCCGTAATCTTGCTGGCAATTGTTGCAAAATTTTATTGCATGTCATGTCATACAGGCAACTGTCTGTCACAACTTCAAGAAAATAGGGGCGCAGCCAGCAGAACGTCTACCATGGCCGGTTTCTGGTACTATCAGAACTTCCAGCCAATTGTTGCATCACAGACTACGCTGAAAGCTGCAACAACGGTCCAACTTTTCCAGAAGGGGTAACATTTGAGTTCTCGCACAGCAATCAGATTCTCACAGTCTGTGAACTCTCGTGCCACCCGGTATGTGTGGACACTCACTAACTGGATAGGCAGCGTCTTACCATGGCCATGCCTGTAGGAGTCATGTCTTGCATCAGCGTGAGCAAACGTAACCATGAGTTATTTCCCGCTTATACATGCTGCCAATATCTCATATGATCAATGAAATGTCAACGAAGTCTGAGGATAGCCAGCAACTGCAATGGAGATCCGTTTGCAATTCATGCAATGCATACCATCTGCAATTCAAGCTGTTGCAGTGACAGGGTATGCTGCCTCAGCAGCACGCTTCCACAGCATGGCTGAACAATTGAGCCTGCAGTACATCAGTGTCCCAAAGAGTCTAGTTAGCAACTTGCATGCCATGACATACAAAATATATGATGTACAGGTACAAGGCACACATCCAATTGTGACAAGCACGCTTCAGCAAGATCCAGCAACGCACAGGGTTGGACTTTGCTATTGAAACACTGCTGTCAAGCCTTTGTGCATCATGTGCATGTATGGCATGGAATGCAGCTCACCAGTCAGGGGTGACAACAAATTTGCCAGTGCGTTGCGCCCAATACACCTGGGGCACAAACATTGTCTGTTGAGCATCCAATATAAGCAGAAAATTAGCCATAGTCAACATTTATGCGACACTTGTACAGTGAGAACTCCACAAGCAACAGCAGTGAGCCACTTTATTTGGCAGCACAGCACAGTACAGCTCAGCATGGCACAGCGCAGCACAGCACAACACAGCACAACACATGACAGCAGCGTCCAGCTCAGCAGAGCCCGAAAACAAGCACACCCATCAATACATCTGCACACATGGCATCAAAAGCCAGAGAGCGCAACAAATGGCTGCAACGGCATGCAAACCTTTTCAGTGCCATTGACATAAGCAGCAACATGGGTGACAGCATCACTGGGCTGGGTGGTGCAGGTGGCCCCAAACTTGACAGCCTTCCTCCACATGGGGTGCCACTCAGGGTGACCATCTTGCAGAGGAATCACGCGGCTGAACATGACGTGCACACCTGCTAGCACCTGCACCAGCAACACAAGAGTGATGCAACTAGTTTTGGTCAGTGTGATTGGACAGTTGACTGGAAGCTGGTGCTTGCTGTGAACACATAGAGAGCTTGTATCATGCTGCAAGCAGCTGCATACAGCTGCATCAAGCCATTAAATGGCACCAGATCGTCGTTGCAACTGTGATGTAACAACATAAAAGACATTGCATGTTGCACACAGACGTGCTGGTCAAACTGTCACATGCACAAGCTTGCGGGAGCAGGTACAGGTCATAGGCTTGAAGAGTGTTCACTGCATGACACAATGACATTGAGTCTGTACAAAGACTGCTACCTGCTTACGCTCATCTTGCAACACCTGGCGAACATCCCAAGGCGGTCGCTCCCCAAGTCTGTGCCCTGCTGCCTCAACCCCACCGCTCTGACTCAGCAGCCTGAACATGCGTGCGTGTGTGCGCAGCAGCACGCTGAGGGCGGTCATCAGCATTCCAGACTGTGGGGTCTCATCACGCCGCATCTCCAGGAGGGATTTGGCTTTGGAGCCAAATTGGCGGCGGCTGGCGGGAAAGTAGATGTAGCGCTCAACTGCCACCAGGTTTTCTTCATGGTTGCCCCAAACGCTGCTGGTGTCATCCACCAGTAGCGCAACAGGCTCCCTGCCTTCCAGACCCTGCAACAGCAAGCATTCAGGAGTGGCTGGCCTGACGCTGTGTTGAAAACAAAAGCTTGATATGGACGTGTAGATCAATCAAAACTGTTCCAGATGATGATTACGTCATCTGAGGCTGCCCGCCTTTGCATTCTGTGTGAGTGTAAAACACAAAATGATGATAGCGGTCACCAGCATGGGCTGCTAGACACATATATTCTGACACAGCAAATTGACTAAGGGCCTGTTGATAGGGCAGGGCAGGGCAGGGCGCAGTACAGCAGAGATTGCGAAGCAGAGACAACCTAGCAATGAATCATGTACATTGGGACTGAGATAACTAGCAAGATGACAGGCACCAAACCTGCATGAGGCGCTTGGTGAGGTCTTGCTGAACGCCGTCGCCAGCTGCCCCCTGAGAGATGATCCTGTGGCCAAAGAGCCTGCCACTGGGGTCCAGCACCTCCACAATAGCAGCCGCATAAGACCTGCAATTATTCAGAGTATGCTAATTCAGGTCTGGTACGCCAGTATCTGCTGTCACAGAGCTGCTGAGTCAGCTGTTGATGCAGTTTCTGTTTCAAGATCTGAGACAGCCACTTCTAGAGTGCCTTACTACAACCTGATTATGCCTGTGGGGACTTAACCTCAGTGGTATGTCAAAGCTGAAAATGGTGGCATTGCTGCTTTGAGATGCTCACAAGCACCGATTTGGGTATACAGCTTACTCTGCTGTGCCTAATGCCCTCAAATGGTCTGAGAGCAGCTACTGTAACGAGTGTACAGAGTCAATGAATCATCAGCTCAGGTTATTGACGTGACACTGATCAGCACTCAAATTTGTATTGGCACATCAAGGTATCCTAAGACATAACCCTGAAGCAGAACCTAGTCCCCAGGCATTACTGAACTCAGACTTTCACTACTGTTTTCAAAGACACGAAAACGTATCTGTATGCCTAAGATTTACCTGTTGCCATTGGTGTGGATCCACAGCTCAAAGTGCTGATGCGCAGTCTCCAGAAAGTGCCGCACAGCAGGCCTGAGTTTGGTCCACATCTGTATGCGCTCCAGTCTAAACAGCTCCCGTTTCTCTTCAGGCAGCCTCACAGCATCATTTGCCAGGTGTGACCTCAGCAAAGCCTCATGCTCAGGCTCAACCTCACTGAAGCGAGCTGAGTTGATGAGGGTGTGGTCCAGGTCCAACACCAGGCACAGCTTGCCCTGCCTGCAATATCAAAAACTTGAAATGCAGTACCCCACAGGGAAGCCCAACATACTTCATTTTTTGTCTCAAATTTTGTAGGTCCCTTTAGGGGCCCCTGTGGTAAGGAAGAAAATCACCTATAACTTTTTATTTTTGATATCTACAATCTTTTTTTAGTTACCAACTTAGTTTCTTTTGAAATGTCGCAAGATGTAGGTTTTTATTCTCTACTGGCCTAAATGCTTGTCTTCAGCATGATTGACAAGCCACTGAGCATGAGCCTTGAATTCAGGCACAAGGTACAGGCTGGACACCACACGTTCAAAAGCAAGCAGAGCATAACACCAGCCCGCGCAAGCATTTCAGAAGCTGTTGCACTATGTCTGCATGACATCATGGTGAGCACTTCAACACATAGCTGGCCACCCAGCTGCATTCATTTGCAATGTATTGCCACCAGAGGTAATCACACCTGAGCAAAGACTTGACATCATCAGCTAGGAGTTCTATGCCTGCCTGTGTTCCAGGCGCAGCCCCATTGGCAAGGGCAACAGGGCCCCCAGTCTCTGCCAGCCCTGCAAGGCCATTCTCTAGACCCTTTGCTGGTAACTGTGCAACCGCACTCTGTGAGACAACAGGGTGTGCCAGCTGCTCTTCGTATTGCTGATACCCTGGCGCTGTACTTGACCTATCTGGCTCAGGGATGGGCTCCTGTGTCACAGGGTCTGTCATTGGGTCTGTCCCATACCCTGATTGCTGTAGCACTGGTTGGCTATAAGGGGCAAGCCCAGCTATGTCTTGTGGTGCTTCTTCGCTAGGCTGGATCGTGTCCAGTGATGCTGGGTCTCCCCTATGACTACGCCTGCTGCTGCGGCGGCGATGGTGCACATGCCTATGGGACTGACTACGCTGCAGCTCTGGCTGTGGCTGCTGTGGCTCTGGTGCAAGACCTGGAGGCAGGTCAGCTTGTGGCAGCTGCTGTGGCAGCTGCTGTGGTACCTGCTGTGGTAGTTGCTGCGGAGTCTGCTGATGCAGTGATCCCTCAAGGCCAGGTGGAGGAGCATGTGAGTCATTAGATGCCTTGCGTTTTGGATGGTGCCGCCTGTGTTGATGCACCTGCTGCAGCTGAGGCTTGCCAAAAGGCAACTCACCGTTTGTCTGAAGCTCTATCTGCCCGTCTGTGTCATCGTTTATGCCAGGGATCTGCTCATGTCCTGCCTCCTGAATGCCTTGGTTGCCACGGTGTGAATGGCGGTGTCCAGGAGTGGATCTGTCTGAGTCAGGCAATGGCAGTGGCACCTGTGCTGCTTGCTGAAGCAAGCTGCTCTGAAGCTGACCACCCTGCTGCTGAAGCAGCTGCTGCGGAAGTTGCTGCTGCTGCTGCTGCTGCTGCTGCTGTGCAGCGAGGTGCTGCTGTAAACGCTCCCGCATAGCCTTTGTTGTCGGGTCTTCACTTTCCACCATGTGCAGTTTTTGCCGCCTGTTGCCTTGCAGTTTGAAGCCCACCTGAGGCCGAGATGGGGCGTCACTGGCTTCAGCAGGAGGGGGAGGAGTGATTGGCAGGGCCGGAGCTGCAGAAACAGGTTGTGCAGATGGGCCTGGCAGTGGCTCTGAGACAGCTGCCTGGTGGGTGTCAGTGTGGCCACTGCTGTAGCCGTTTGCCACCGCTGAGTCTGCTGGAAGAGAGTCAGGGGATGGCGGCGGCAGTGGTGGCAGAGGCACAGACTCATCACCTTCCATGTCAGCTTCTGCAGCTGAGTCATCAGATGGCGGCGCATCAGTTGGAGGCAGTGGAGGTGCATCTTCTACGTCAGCTGCTGCAGCACCTTTCTTCTGCTTCTTGCCCTTGGGGCCTTGCTGACTGCCCTGCTTGCCCTGACGCTTCTGCCCACTGGCTTGGGGCTGTTTGGGAACATATGGGGCTCTGGGCTGGGGCTCAGCCTTGGGCTTCTTTGGCTGTATAGACTCTTCTTCACCATCTGCCAAGGCCTTGAAAACCTGCAGGAATCAGGTTGCAAGGAATGACAGACAACAGCAGCTGCACAGCGCAACATAGGACACAAACAGCACTGCTGAGCAGCTATGTCTAGAATTACCTCGTTGACAGGGCATTGGCAGCTGATGCAGCAGCAAAAGATAAATGTCTATGTCTGTCAGCACTCACAACAAAGGTGCCCTGAGGTGGCAGCTCAGAGCAGGTATGCAGCTCTGCAGGATACAGAAACGCTGTTTTGTGATGGAAATGCTTGTTTCATGGTGTACATGTAATCTCAGAAACCCCTGGGGAATTGTATCAGGTAATTCAGAAAACTATTGCAGCATCCTTGTTGCCTGCAGCTGCTTGACGTATAGTGCTGTCATGAGCGCATAGTAGGGCATATGATTCTCAGGCAGGAGCATCATCACAAACAATTGTCACAGATGTTTCCAGACAACGCTACCTTGCTGCTTTTGGTCCAGCCCTCCAGCTCTTTCTTCTGGGAGGCTGTCAGCAGCATGTCCTGCTTTGCAATGCTGGCTCTCACCAGCTTTCCAGCTGCTGACAAGTTCGAGGTCTTGCCCACGCCTTCAGACAAGCATTTACTTCACGACAACCATTCATCCATTTGTTCATGCAGACAGATACACGTCTTTCGCTAGAGCCAGGCAGTGACAGTCCTGAGTGGCTTCTCATATGTGCCTTCACACAAGCACAAATTCACTGTACAGGACTGCTGCAGCTGCAGACTGGCCAGAAAACGCAAAGGGATTTCTGTGCTCTACATGAGGCTCAGTGCGTCTGAGCCACAGCTTTTCATGACCAAAAGTTGGCATGCATGAATGTGCATGGTTTGCGTGACTGCACTCACAGTTGAAAGTTGATAGCTGACACTTAATATGCGTGGACAAAGGTGCCATGCACGACTGCAGCTTAGGCAGTTTGTCATGAGGTCCTGGACACCAGCCTGCCATTCTTGAGGCAACCAAGGCATGAAGCTGTGGTTATACAGTGTGCTGACCTGTGTTACACACAAGGTGCACTGCGCTGAGCCCTTTGAAGAAGCGTGTGCCCATGTCTGCCAGCTGAGAGGTGTCATCTGCTCTCACTGGCCCAGAGGTTGACAAGGCCTGCTGAAGGTCTTCAAGATCTGACAGCGCTGCTTTCAGATCAAGGCTGACAGTCTCTAGGGACCTGTTGGTAACCAGAACTGCCTAGAAGAAGCTTTCGGTGTGAATAACATAGCATATGCTCCGAAATGCAGGCTGCCCCGTCAGCTCATACAATTTCTTGTGTGCAATGTGCAAGGCTGACCAGGCACAGTCTGATGCTGCATGATCCCGGCTAGCCCACAGGTGAAATGTACAACTGTGTGCATGGAGAACATCAAGATATTGCCTGGATTTCTGGACAAGCCTGCTTCCATGCTGATACCATGAAACATAGTGTGATGCTACCTGATCCCAGGCCAAATAGCTGATGTGTCCAGATCTCTGATGCAGTTACCATGCAGTCACACTTGCATGCCTGCCAATGTCATATGCCGATTAATTTACGGTGGTGTTACCATATGATGCACAGCAGTCTCACTATGAATGGACGGCCTTACTTCATAGCAGCAGGCACTCCCACAGTAGCGGTCAATGACTTGATGCTGCCAATGATGGCTTGGACAGCACGAGAAGGCCTCTTGCTTCTTGCACCATGACTATTGCGTGACCTACAAATGAAGCACAGCAAGCAGACTTGCAGCTGGGAGTGCATTGGGAGTGCATTTGAAGACTGTGATCGTCCACAGCTAGAACGTTTTGAGCTCAGGCAGACAAACACATCCAACTAATATGTGTGCATAGTGCAATGTTATGTACACATTGCAGCAAGGATTTATGTGAGTACAAAGTGAATTTCATGCTTGCTTTGCACACAAGCATCAGACCTGCTGACAGGACGCAGCTCCCCTTCATCCATGCTTTCGTCCTCTGAAGGCACACTATCAGCTTGTCTAGAGTCAAAGCTGCTGGACTCATCATAATCAGCTTCATATCTGCTGTGAGTATGTGGCGGGCTGTAGCCTCGGTGGTCTGACTGCCTAGATACAAATGAACCGCCAGACTGACGGCGTGCAAAGCGTGGGGAGGCATACTCTCTGTCCCTGCCAACATAGAAGACAACTCAGGAACCTCCCAATACTGCTTACTTCATTACCCCTAAAACTGTCCTTGGGCCTGCTATCAGGTGCACATTATGATGGCAACTTTGCTTTAAAATACGATCTATGTCTAAACACAGCCTGTTGGTCGAAATCGATGCTGGTACAATCCGCAGCAAAGCATTTGGCAGGCAGTTCAAGAACACTTTACTACCAACAACATTTAGCTGACTCGTGCTTTGACTCGCATGGTTTAGCGACTCAAGGATTGGCAAGCTTGCTTTGCAAAGTCTTGCAGTCAGATTGCCATTGCCACACTCTTTCAAGCTGCATTGCGCTGGCTGGTAGACAGCATTCAGATTGTATTCTGTTGACCCTGCTTTGTATCAACATCCTTCAGTCGCCGCTGCCTTGCAAATTAAAAGTGATGGCCTCCACACATAGCAGCAGATGATATGGACAGCCATATGACTGAGGGATAGTTCTCTGCTGACATGCCGGTGTCTATACACGTATGCAGAATAGTGTTTTGCTGCATGATTCATCTCCACTGTCAAGATGACCGTCACCACCAACAACAGAAACAGAGTATCTGTCTGTTATTGCTGGTGACAGTGATCTTTCCTTGGCCTTTCATGATCCCATGAAAAGCCTATCACAAATGACAATGACTGCTGAATTGCCTGCTTGTGTCTTGTCAAGTTGATGCATAGAAAGCCATGAATCACCTGATGCTAGACTGCCGTCTATCAAGCAACTGCGCAGGAGCCATTGCAGCATATGGTAAGGCGCCGTATGCAGAATATGCCATGCTTGAGCCATAAATACGAAAAGGTGCATCGTATGTTGGCAACCCAAGCAAGCCAAGATCAGAGGGAGGAACAGGGGCTGTTGACGCATCGTCAACAGGCGCAGTGGTAGGCTCTGAGTCTTGTGAAGGGTCAGGCTTGTCTTTGACAGGCTCTGATGGAGGCGCTGAAAGTTCGCCTGGCTCCTACAACAACCGTAGATCACTTGAGCAACACATGACCTGCGGACAAGAACAAGCAGCCAGAAAGAAGGCCTGGAGTGATGAGACTCACGTCCAAGCCGGCAGAGGTGTCAGCAACTTCTCCCAACAACTCTCCCTCTTCAATCTCGCCCTCCTCCAAGTCTTTAGACATGCTTTGGGGCACCCAGAATAGGTGCCAGGAACAAAAACGCTAGAACGCTATTGACCGCTGATTTTACGGTGTTCCCCAGTGAGACCTCGGAAGACGGAGAACGCCTGCTGCTTGTTTGCCAATTATTTGACTGTTTGGTAGATTATGTTTGTGATAGGCAGCTGGCTATGATGCAGTGTCAGCTCTGTTCAACTTGACTTTCGTTGTCACCGAGGTTGAGGAACGAGTAGAGTTCGATTCAAGCAGCAACACCAGCGCACAGAACAAGTCAAGCTGCCGAGGTATGTCAATGGACAAGTCGTCCCGTCAGCGTTAGTACTGGGACGTGTGCGCAGCCTTGTCCCTGGCCTTGTCCGCTGGACAGGCCAATTGCAAGCCGCGAGTTATCAATGTTGAAGAAGAAGGAGACCGGTGCTACATGGGCAATGCCTGATTTGGCCACTCTGACACCAGTGACTTTGGCAAGAACCAGAGTGGCCAAAAAAAAGGCTGGCACACTAATAAACCGACTTGACAGTGTCACCCAATGCAAGTTGCTGGTTTGCAGTGCACAAAACAAACTTTTGAACAGGTACCAGCTATCTGCAATTTGTGGTGATCAAGTCAAGATTTCTAGAGTACTCTGAACATACAAACTGCATCAATATAGAGACGTTCATGATATGGTAGCTCTCAAGCTCATCATCTAGCAAGCAAGTCATATTTCACACTGTCCATGGCTGATAGACCATTGGCCAGGCATACGACACGCGATAGTTGCATGTAGTTACAGGAGTCACGCATCTGCTGCAGGCAGCTGTAAATGCGTGGACGTGCTGTGTGAACCTATCATCAGACTTGTACTAGCGTTTGATCCTCTGCAGCCCTAGACCCTGCACAAGCTGCTCAGCATGGTGCAGCCTCACTGCAGCCTCAGTTGTAGCAGCGCTTGTTGCACTCCACTCTTGGACCTGACCGGCATGGTAGGTATGAATTTCCACCTTTATCCTACAACATATACATTGCGTCGGGCGCTAGTCAACCACTACTAAGCAGGTCTTTTGAGGTTGTGAATGTGTGGATACCAATGCTGACAGGGCATTCACTTTTCTTGCTCTGGAACAGCTTGTGCAGAGCTTACCCTTGCATCTTTTGGATGAATTGCTGCTTGAGTGTCTCCAAGTACTGTGCACCCACTGCATCACCAAGCAGAGAGGTAAGGACACTCAGCCTGACCTGTGAGCTTATGAGCTAGCCATGTTACGGTTTTGTTCATGGAGCGTCCAAGCAAACATGTCAGCGTCACTAGTATGTGCACTTAAGTGTTGATGAGCACATCGCACAGCACCAAACATACCTTCAATCAGCTCATCTATCTGCACAGCATCATGCCAACCAGTCAGTAAAGCCTCAGACAAGAGCTGTCCAGTACACAGGCATTGACCTGAAATGAGCCTGTTCAGTGCTGTACCATGCCAAATAGCATTCCATGCAGCAGGTACTGTAGAGGTTCAAGGTCTTTCTGTGACACCACCACTTGTGATCATGCATCTGAATGAACCAGCAGTGCATGTCTACCTTTTCATCAACAGCCTGAGTCCTGGTCTGCATCATGTAGATGCCTGTCTTCACTGTATCTGTCATACTGTCAAAGTCTTCAGTCAGCTGTGGGCCAGCTTCACCCTTTGACCCGTCCTGGGCCTCAGCTGAAGAATGCTGCTCGGCGGCGCTATCATGAAGCTGATCAGGGCATTGGCTGTCGTTCACTTGGTCCCCCTGTCCCTCTGCGTTCTGAAAGCGTTGCTTCTTTGCCGAAGGACCGTCCCCACCGCTGACTGGGTTCAGGGCCTGACCTGTCAGAGGGCTTGTTTGCAGTGACATGACGGACAGATTGCGCACGGCGTATCTGAGAGCGAGTGTGAAAAGGTTCGAGCAACTAAGCTGTGCACAGAGCAAGTCAAGTCAAGCATTGATCAAAGACAAAGCTCAGCATGCTCAGCATGGCAGATTGCATCTTGCAATGTGACTTATTAGGTCAACACTCCCAAGAAGTGCTGGCGCAAGAGCCGCTGCGCGAGACAAGTTCAGCCGGCAAAGGTCATGCACTCTCCACTTCCAGCTCCTCGAGATGCGAGGCCTGTGCTACTACGCTGTACCAGTTGATCGACCCCAAAACTGTGCATGCCTGTCTTCGAGACGCGTCAACACACCCTACTCTTGTGCTGGACCGGCGTTGTTGGCCTTGCTGCATTGTGCTGGCCGTTGATCCAGGTACCGAAGACATGCAGTTGCTGCTTTAGTATAGAACTGAAGAGTCTATCACGCTGAAGGCCTGTGAATGGGCAATGGCAGCCTGCTTGGGACGCTTGTTGACTATGCCATGATCACCTTGACCCTGCATGCCAGTGTATTGTTGATGCAGGACCAATCGTTCCTCAACCACCAACCTGATCACCAAAACAGTCAGAACATATCCCTCATCCTTCACAATGCTACCATATGGACAGGAGACAACCAGGCAATCTGTCTTGCACGGCGCTTGTCCTTGTTTGAACATGCAGACAAGCCCCTTCACTGTTGAACCAATGAGTGCAACTCTGTGGACATGCTTCTGATTGCTCAATGCATTATGCGTAACATGCAACAAGCAGTGTATGATCAAAATGTAGGTCCCGGAGGCACATGCCTGCGCTGTGCAAGGCAACGGCCAAATTGCAGCGATTGGAGGCAATGCAGAGATGCTGCTGCTGCAACAGCAAGCCACAACAGTTACAGATCTTCAGGGTGCCTTTGTGATGCCGGTAAGCCTATATGAAAGTTGCGCATCTAGCACCAAAGTCTCCATTTCAGTATATGTCCAGTCTGCATGGACCAGACATCTGTATCAACAAACTGACACCCTTCTCCTGATAAATCTACTCCACTGATATGTTGTGCATTGCGTGTCAAAGCCAACTGCTTCGTGTACACATCATGCATGTCAGTCAGCTTTCTCAGCTCAGGCCATGTAAATCCTTGAAATCAGGGCCCCAAAGCCAGCTGGCAAAAGCTGGGCAACAGCTAGCATGCCACAGAAAGCATGCATTGTGGTGCAGGGACTGATAGATGCGCATGTACATCTGTTGGGAGGAGGGCAAACCTTATCTTGGGTAGATCTTAGGCATGCAGACAGCAGAGCTGCTGTTGCTGAAGCTGTCAAGGCTGGAGTAGGTCAGTAGCAATCCCTGCACACTGCAGGATGACAACTTTGCTGTGTATATGGCTGCAGCCATTGCTGGCATATGCTGCAGCAGGCCAACAGCAGCCAATGTCGCTGAGCTGTCATTTTTAGAAGGCTGTTGTAGGTCTGAAGATAGTGCACCTTGTACACTTCTGGACATGTTACAAAGGAGATGAGTGGTGTCTACTTATATTGTGACTGTCAATGGGCTAGCATTACATGCAATCAACATGGATCCTACACTCACAAATGTCAGTGCCAGAGCACCATGAGCATCCGCTGATGTTTTGTGAGCTATGAGTACTGTGCACTGAATGCTGGCTTGTGCAGCCATTCAGTCGGCAATTGCTTTGATCAGATGGAGCCTTGCCAGCTTGAGGGGTGACTGTCCCCCGGTGCAGATGCGGCAGAAGCATCTTTGCTTAGTGCTAATCAACCTGAAACCCAACATGTTTGCCTGTACTTTGTGCTGGTTGCGGCATGCACAGACTGACTGACCTGCATGATCTGCATTACTTGCCGCAAAGCCTTCACTGCACAATAGGTGGCAGCCTATGGGAAGCAGCATCCCCAGTATATCATTCGACTGCTGGTGCTGTAGCTTTTACATAAACAAGGATACAATGGAAAATAGAGGAGGAAAGATTATCTTTGGTGCCTTTCTTTCATTAAAAAGATACCTTGGGTCACATACATGCTCTGAGTGCTCAAGACCTGCTGCCAACCACACAACTGTGCGTGATGCAGCTCAGGCCCCTTCCAATCAATGGGTGATGGGACATGGGTGGGAAGAAGCCCACTGGGGTGGGGCCCTTCCTGATGCTGACTGGATAGATGGTGTCAGTCCAGTCAACCCGGTCCTACTATATCGCATGGACGTCCACATGGTTTTGATCAACACAGCAGCATTGCGCCTGGCAGGCATTGACTCAACCACAGAGGTGCCGGAAGGAGGGAAAGTTGTGCTTGGCAGTAGCCAAGAGCCAACAGGCATTCTAGTGTAAGTCTTCAGGCCACATGTTGTGTCCTGGGCACCCCTCGGGTGTGTAAAAGTGCCTGCAGAAAGGCTGTGCTTGTACAATGGCTGAAGGTGTTGCCAGCTGATTGGCATGCACAAGCTTCAGCAGTCACATGTACAGACAGGATTGTGGGTTGGCATCATTTCACTGATAGCTTGCTTCTTGCACCCCAGCCCCTCTGTACACCCCCAAACCCTCCTCACAGCCCCCCCCTCCCTCCCGCTGCCCTGCCCCTGCCCTGCCCCTGCCCCTGCCCCTGCCCCCGCCCCTGCCCCTGCCCCTGCTGTTGCCCTTGCCTTGGACAGCCAAGTTCGTCCTGACCTACATGACTCCACTTGCGAACCTGCTAATTGCGTTGATGCAGGGACAATGCCATTGCTTTGGTGACGTCTCACATCCCAAATCTCAATTTAGACGGCAAAGTACAAGCTCTCAAAGCGGCAGTGGACCATGTTGTCACCAAAGGTGCGTTTACCCATGCAATGATGAATCTTATGCGGCAGGATTGCCCACTGTCACTCAGCCTGTTTGGAGGGGTGGTTCCTCTTTCACGGCGCACAAAGCACACAACTATGAGGATCACATGATGGTGTTTGCTTCTGCACCAGCCTTCCACCGAGGCAAATCATGTTCACAGCCCAACAGATATGCTGCACGCTGTGTGTTGTTGCATGTGCATGGTGTGACCTGCTGTCTGAGTTGTGATGTACTGTGCAGGCGTTACAACTGTTTGTGACATGGGGTCCATTGGTGAGGTTGAAGAGGTATGGGAGGCTTTGGAGCAGGTGTACATGCCAGCAGCAGACAAAGGGGAGCTGCCCATCAGAGTCTTTGCCATGGTCCCTCTCACCACCTGGTACTGCCTTTCGCCCATATCCTCTCATTACCACCACTGTTCCTCCTTGTTTGCCTCTTCCTTGTTCTTCTTCTTCTCCATTACTCTTCTTCTGAGGTGGGATAGTCAGGCTGCCATGAAGCTGTTGCTGGCACTTGAGAGGAGACGCTAAGGCTGTGGTCGTCTTTGGACAGCAGTCATCAAAAGCAAACGAGAGAGAAGTTCACTGCTGACTCCTTCATGCTTGTAACAGCGTGCTGATCAGTCATCTCTCAGCATTTAGCTTGCCTCACTACCCTGCACTCACAATGCACAGCTCAGCACCTATACTGCATCCTATACCACGCCCCATTCATCACTCATCCGGCATCAAAGATCTCACAGTGCATTTCACTTATCATCATAGGTTTGCGTCAGTCTTTCATTTTGCATGACTTTTCAACTGTCATGACTAGTCTGAACGGCAGTTGGCTGTTTCAGATTTCAGTTTCGTGCTCAGCCTGCAGGCCAAGGCTGCAACAGTTGGTGAAGGTCAGGGGCAGGGCTCATCCAGGAGGGCGCTTGCACTGGGGAGGGCTGAAGGCGTTTGCAGACGGCAGCTTGGGGTCCCGAACAGCCCTCATGAAGGAGCCCTATGCTGATGATATCATCACCAGGGGCATTAGGCTGACACCGTACTCAGAACTGGAGGAACTTGTACGGGCAGCAGATGCTGTTGACTTGCAGGTTTGCTAACATCCAGACCTTTCTTTTGTGCATACCAAATGGACCCAAGATGGGCAAAACTGTGAATGCTGTCACACTGTTCCTCTGTATGTAAGCTGTTGCTCACAACTTTGTTGTTGGGACCGCTTTGCTGCAAACCACCATTCGACTTTCTACAGCGTCAACTTTTCAGGAGCAACATGACCCATCTGTGTTGTTGACTGACTGCTGCAGTGCCATTCCACAACACATTTGAGGAGCAACACCCATATGTGATAAAAGCAGGCAACACATCATGACATGCATTCATTGATTGATAACATGTTAGGCGCTTGACCACATCAGTATGCTGTGCAGATTGCCATCCATGCTATTGGAGACCAAGCTAATGATGATGTCTTGGCCATGTACTCGCATGCTCAAAGCAACAACACTCATTTGAGTTCACCGAGGCATCATCGCATAGAGCATGTGCAGCATGTGTCTGGTCCAGATGCCATGTCAGCCTTTAGTCAGCAGCAAACCATGGCTGTGGTCAACCCTCTGCACTTGCTGTCAGACATGCACATCATGACAGACAGACTGGGCAGGCAGCGTGGCAGTGCAGATCATGCGTTTGCGTACAATGCTATGGTGAAGGTGAGTCGCAATAACAACATACCTTTTGGTACAAATATCCCCGGTAAGTGCTGCGGGCATTGAGTGTTTTCCACTCAAAGCTGTCAAGCACGTAACAGACAACACTCATGTTATCAATGTTGTGTGTCCAGAACTCTGTCATGATGCAATTGGTCTGTCAACCAGATGTGCAAGCAGGTCTTACTTCAAACTGGTGAAAGCAAATTGTCTGGACAGTCATCAAACAGCCTATCCTTGAGTTACCCTCTGCATTGTAGCGCCTGAAGGGTTTATTATCAAGTATCTAAATGCCTGACACTTTACTGTGGCTTAGCACATGGCAGGCAAAGTTCTGCTGAACATCGTGAACATAACATTCAGCCCTGCTCTTTGTCATGCAGGCAGGTGTTCAGTTGGCCTTTGCCTCAGACTGGCCAGTAGTCCCAATAGATCCACTTCTGGGCATGTACACGGCAGTGCACAGGCGCTCTCCTGACATGCCTGCCAGTCAAGCCTGGCACATTGAAGGCGCAGTGACTCCTGAAGAGGCCATGAGGGCTCACACAAAGGGAGCTGCCTTTGCCTGTGGACTGGAGGGAAGCATTGGTGTCATCAGGTGACAGAAGCCTTAGACCAATTGATGGCGTGTGCTGACTGGCTGGCTCATGCTACAAACAGCTGATGCTGAGTTGAACTGCTTTGTACCATTGCCCTGAAAGCCTGTATAAGCACATGTTCATTGTGGATCTCCACAACATCGTCATGCTGCTGTCTCCTACTTGCAATGACGTGATAGGCACACGTATAGTGCTGGCATCAAGCGTGTACAGTCCCAATGTGGTGCTGTGTATGCATTGCAATGCAGTATCATAGACACTCAAATCCGTATGCGATGTTGCGCATTGCAGGCCAGGTATGCAAGCAGATTTCACGGTGGTTGATGGCAACCTGCTGGATGTCCTGCACAGAGGGCTCAATGAGCTGCCAACAGTGAAGGCAACCTATGTCAAAGGACAGCTCCAGTATGACAGTGCACAAGCTCCCTTTGACCTATCAGGCAAAGCATGATGGCAGGAGCAAACCTCAGCAGCTGCATGCCACAGCTGCCTGCAGATGCTGAAGCCCGTTGTGCCTATGAAGTGTAAAAAGAAGATTTTACAAAAGCTGCCGTGCATCTATGAGCCAGCAAATATTGCCCAAACAAAAGATGCAACACTTTGTCAGCATTTCAACCACCCAGAGTAATTCTCAAAGCTTCATGCTCCTTCCTGGCACAGGCGGCTGGTTGGTCCTGTTTGGATCATACAAATAATTGGGGAGCAGCTTGAACCAAGCGCGTGATGCAACATGAGCGCCTGGATCACCGCTGTGAGCCCGATGACAGTGGCTTGAGATCACGTGCATCAAACAAATGCTATGCTAAAATGTCAGTCTGGCGGCTCAAAGTGCAACTAACTTCAACTGCGCACGGAATCAGCAATCTACTTTGACCGTGTATATATCACAATTGTTGTTGCAATTGTTGTACAATATATTGCAAAGGTCTGAAATGAGTATGCTTATGGTTGAAAAGGCTTGCCGTTCATACTGTTTGATGAGGTTGCGCATCTACAGATTAGCCTGCTGCACAGCATCACAGATCATTCCCATGCTCATCAATTGTGCTGAAGTCCAGACTAAAATGTTCTTCTATTGCAATGATGCTTCTCTTCTCAGCCTGGCCAGCCCACAGGTTGAACACAACACGACCTCAGGGAGAGCTGCACACTCTGTGGACATACGTTGTGAATATGCCATTCTCATCGAGCTCACCCACTGGTGGATTGTAGTTGATGATGATGTGTACCTGCATACATCCAACATGCAATTCAAAACATGATGTCTTCACCACAGTGAAGACTCACTCTCTCCAAGAATGCAGACATCTGCACAGCCTAATGACATGTCCACCCAAGCAGGACCTCATCCAAGGAGCTACTCAGGACAGTATATACTGTAGAATAGAGTGGGTGTCAACAATGCAACCACTGATGAACTCGTGTGCGTAACCTCTGCATGTTGGCAATGATGCGGTATGCAGTCAGAAAACTCATATTGACAGCAGGCTTGACTTGTGTGAATACCAATGGCTTTTGACTGACCTTCTGCATGAGATGGGAGTTGCGTGCCATGATGTCAGTTGTGATCAGGACTTGTGTCTGGCCCTTGCAGAATTGGGAGGTCTGGTTGTCCCAAAGGCTGTCCCTCATTCCAGACCTTGCAATGCTGCATGGCATGCCCAGTTTTGTCACCTGCATGCAACCTCAACCCAAGTTAGCCTATCAATTTGCAGTGAAGTATGTTGCCTTTCTGCATATCACAAGCAAACGAGCAGATATTGCTGCAGTGTGGGAGTGCTTGCTGATGTGTAGTGATTTTCAGGGCTTGTCAGTCAACACAGTAATGGGACAAAAAGGCACCAAGGACAATGTCAATGACCAAGGATGGTTTCAATGATGCTCAATGCATTGGCTTCTTCACAAGCTGACAAGTGCCTCACCAGCTTCTGCAACTGCCGGACTGTTTCATTGGCTCGGACAAAGATTACACATCGGCGGTTCTGGTGACAGCTTTGCAAGATGGTGTGTACCAGCCTGTGCTTATCCCCTTGGCGCTTGAATTCTGTTTTGTACTGCTCCATGTCAGTGGGCCATGGTGATAGGTTTGGATCAATTTTGATCACCTACAGACAACATACATGAGCTTGCCAATTTCAAATCATAGTGAAGTGGCCTGACCTTTCAGACCCAGAGGTCCCTGATAGTTGTGCATGGGAGACAGCCCAATGCAAAGACACACAACACAACAAAGCCACATATCCCAGCGTCACAGCAGGCTCGTTTTGCCTGAAGTCTCTTGAGTAAAGGTCTAGCAAATAATGTTGTTTGTTGATTGGTTGTCCCAACACAGACAGCCAGTGAAGCCGACTAAATGATCATGAATAAGATGCTCTTAGAGGGTAAGGAAGCAGCAGAAAATGAGGATCATCCTGTGTGACCAAGACGCAAATGGTTGTCCATGCTCGCATGCAGTCTTAGCAGCAGCACCTGACATTCAAGCCCCCAAAACCGTGCTGCAGTTCTGACGTGTTCATCAAGAGTGGGGCCAAACATGAGGACTTGCAGAGGGCAACCTGAGCTGCAGCTTGCAGCTCTGATGCTGCTCATCAGCGCTGTTGTCTGCGAGCATACATCATTTTTCTGCAACCAACACCAGATCATTTGTCAGCGCAACGGACTAGAATGTAGCACATAGTTGCTTGATGAGTCAGCACGGCTGAGGGCTGCCAATACAACAGGCCCTTTGCACAGCACAGCACAGCACAGCACAGCACAGCACAGCCGTGTCCCACATGGGACAGGAAGGTCAGCACAGTACAGCACAGCCTAGTCCCACATGGTACAGGCAAATTCAGCACAACCATAGCACAGCACAGGACGGCACAGCAGGACATGGCACGGCACAGCACAGCACAGCGCATCACTCTATGTGGATTGCATTGGCACACCTGCAACATCAGATCTGCTTCATCGTATGCCAGGAGTGTAACTTCGGACAAGTCCAGCTTGCTTGCGCTTATCCATTTCTTCAGTTTATTATTTGTGCCAATGACTACATGAGGGTTTGTGTGTCCAGCCAGCCTCCTGCAGCAGCAGCCTGTTGTCACTCATGTTTGCTGACAATTGCAATGCAAGCTGTTGCATCAACAGTTGCTACCCCCGTGATACCAATCAAAGATGAACTTTGAAAAGAGAGTCAAAAGTGCAGTGTCATTTGGTGGCAAGGAGCTGTGGATGGCTATATCACTGGGTACTCAAAGATCAACCTCATTTGATCCACTCTTTCATAGGCTGCCAACAGAAAGTTAAGTAAGAGCACCTGTCAGCTGAAGCTTCCGTGCAGAGTACAGTAATGGCAGGAGCAGTGTGCAAGATCAGCTTTTGAGCTATGCTTGCTTGGTGAAGAGCCAGTTCCCTGGTCGGAGTAATGCAAACTGCCTGAGTCTTCTGCACAGCTGGGCGCACCCGCAGGATCAAGGCCATCACACAGCATACAGTCCTGCCGCTGCCTAGATCAGCCTGCAAACAACAGATCGAAGTTTTGCCAATCCAAGAGTAGAGCACACCACTGATAAGATTTCAGATAAGCCGTGTTACTGACCTGTACTATCATGCTGCAGTGAGGTGTGGTGAGAATCGATGGCAGGACTCGTCTTTGAAGGGGCTTTGGGCTTGGATAGTTGACGTCAGCATCAAGCGATTGCAACACATCAGCTGGAACGGGCAGGAGTTCCCAGAATCTTCCGGTCAGCAGAACATCATCCTCCGTTTTACCATTGTTTTGTTCTGTGTAAACTTTGGTCATGCTGCAGGAAGAATATGCAACTTGCTTCAAGGTTCTCCTTTTGGGCGGGAGAAGGGCACAATGAGCGGCGATAAGAGCCTTGCAGTAGTCACTTGTCAGTCAAGTCCCCAAGCCCTGACAGGAAACTCTACAGGCAGGTGATCACTACTACAGCAGCAGATCAGCACCGTGATGAACAGGTACAGAAACGTCTTGGCCCACAACATGCGTCAGTCTTATTGCAAGAAGAAAGGAGACAATCTCCTGGAGACTTGCGCAATGCATTGTCTTATCGAGATGGTTTTGCTGAACCATGGTATGGTACCATGCAACACACCTTTGTGGAACGTGTCAACAAGCGATTTGGAGCAAGTATGCCTGACACCTTGTCGTTAGCTGCGTGAAAGTACCATATGGCACTGAGGTGCTAGCGTTCGTAGTAGTTGGGCGTCACGTCATTAAAAAGAAGAAACGCTTGCAGCTTGCAAGGACTGGTCCCGGCTGTAACGAATGTGGCCGTGCAGCCGCATGACTCGGTTTGATTACGGCACGGTGCGAGCACGAACGTGAACCAAATGTCCGCGATGCCTGGGATGTAGTAGCGGCGGGGCCTTGACATTGACAGTCACAGAGTCCAACTGCAAATCGTCTTATTCATGTGCGCCAGGCGTGGATGATTCGCCTGACGGAGCGCGAATCCGGCCACGTAATTATGTGAGGAGGAAGACAGTTTTTTACTAATAATATTGACAGTCTCTCTTATCTTAAGATATAATAATTTTATAGCCCCGCTGGCGGAATTGGTAGACGCGCTTGATTTAGGATCAAGTGTCTTACGATGTGTCGGT
>JAABUP010002868.1_pt1 | contig 31962 bp, 28 predicted proteins | sample 5559201 | NCBI WGS metagenome assembly JAABUP01 (sample SAMN10711887, study PRJNA513373) | rock metagenome | isolation source: Antarctica rocks | place: Antarctica
ATCGAAACTTACATGACAGTCGATTACGCGGCCCAACACTTCGGAGTCGCCGACGAGAGCGTTAGTGTGTCGCATATATAGATTGATCTTCAGCCGGCCCCACAGGAGGATTCGATGCATGATAGGGCGGAGTTGGTAGACTGGCACATGTAGAGCCCGCATGACCAGCTCAGCTGGCACATATGTGGATCTCGAGGCGCTAATGATTCTATTGATCAGGCCAGATACGAGAGGATCTACAACCATGATGCAATTTCGAGGCGTGGGTCGCAAGCTGGCATAACGGCTGCCTGAAGGATTCCCGGAATGATTGCGGGCAGTTTCCTTTACAGGAAACTGCTTAGACCACAGGCTGACTGGTGAATTGCCTTGGCATCAGCTCTGATCGAGATTTGGTGCTGCGATCGGTCGGTCTTCTGAAATTGACAGGCTACGGAATTGAGTCGGAACTGAGTTTCAGTCGATGCACGACTCCTTTTAGCTGCATCTGGGCTCACAGGACGAGACGGGTCGTGTTTCCGGTGAGGCATTTTCGCGGACATGCTGGCCGCGGAGGACTGGATCAGGCAGGCATATTTTCGGCAAGGCATTTTCGTGGACATCGCGGCAGCGGAGAACGGCGTAGTTGGAGATTGCAGTCTATAAGAAGGTCGCTCTGCCTGCAGAACTGCTGCTCAGCAAGTCCCACAACCACAAACTCACACTGCCTTTGGAAATGGCCAGCCGCTTTATTGCTTATGTCCCTAAGCCAACAACGGAGAAACATGGCAGCAAACCGCTTTACAAGACTGGCAACAGTCAGCAAATCGAGCGAAATCCAATGCCTATTGGGATGCATGCTATAAATAGTAAGTTGCCGGCGCAGAAGTATGATGGTGGTGATGGGATTATAGTTGAAGGTATACTCATACAACACATTTTACTGTGCCTGATATTAATTGAAGTAGAACCTTTGACAGAAATCTGCAATAGCAGTGACAACGGCAACGAGGACTCAGATGACAGCGAATTTCCTCCCATTCACAAGATCAGACCCAACTATTGGAAAATACAGCAAGCGAGCCGAGATCTAGGCAGAGAGCACATACCTGAAGCTGTCGATAAGCCAGGGCTGGACAAAGGTGTTTATTTCTGAAAAGTCCATATCAGGGCTTGATTCAGGGACTAGTCAAAGTATGTACGCCAAATGCCCTTTGTCGTAGATCAGCAGCTGAACAATTTACAGATAACCCTGTCCTTATAGGAGAGGACGAACAGAATGAGACTGGTTGTGAGACGGATCTCAGTGACTCTCACGGAGACAGCACGAAATCCATCGCGAGTTTAAATAGCCGACGAAGTAGCCTGAACACTACGATTTCATCAAGTTCCAACCCTCAAAGCCATGATGTTGACCGTGAAGTGAGGAGAGCAGCCAAGCTGGATGAGAGCAGTGCCCTCAAGACAGCACATGTTAAGAGGGTCCGCAGCCCGCTAAAGCGCAAGACAAGAAATGCAGAGGGACAGATTTCAGGCAAGTCCTCAATTTTTCGGTTGTTATTTGCTCGTCTAATTATCTACAGGCAGTCTATCAGAGAGTCATGATAGTAGCACAGATAGTGATAGCGATAGGGAGGCTGAGAGCGAGCTTGATGACAGATTAGCACAGAAGAAGCAAAAAAAAGACAATGCTCAAGCTCGAACCCTGAGGGATGACCATCTAGCCATTGATGATCTTATTTTGGAAGATCCCAACTGTCAAGACCCTGACAGCGGTCAAGACCCTTGCGACGAGTCGATGAAGCTCCTTGCCACCACTGCTGTTGACGACGAGCCTATAGGTGGTGGACTCAAAGAAGATAGCGACGTCATGAGTTCATCACAGAGCCACGAAAATAGGTCTCAGTCTCTTCACATGACACCTACTCCGGCAGCTCCAGCAGGTACGGCAGCCCAGGAGTTGTTAGCAGCCTTGGATGGCCAATCTGGCATTCTTGCTGCAACTTCATTGATGAAATCTACCTTGGATGACCCTGAACGACCTCCACAGGTGGCAGTGGCAAATGACAAACAGGAATGGGAGATCTGTGATATCGTTGGCAAGGAAGACGTCGATGGAGTACCGCACTATTGGGTACAATGGAGTGTCACATTGGTGCCCAAATATGAAATGGGGAAGGCGAGGGCTTTGGTGGCTAGATTCGAGGCAGGACTCCGAGCACCGGGGAAGCAGAAAGGTGGAAAAGGACACGGGAGGCTACCTCCATCCAGACCAGGCAAGCAGGCAATTGCAGGAGTTCGCACCAAGGGCGAGATGCAGAAGAAGAGAGGACCAGGTCGACCTAGGAAGCAGGTGTAAGGTTGATCTTGCTGACTGCCGGACAACCGATCGCATTCATCGCATTCGACGCATTCAAAGATGTGAGCTGGAGAGTTTAGGCGCTGGTCGAGAGCTTGCTGGCTGGCAAATGATCGATTACAATCCTCTTATTCGCGGAGTGACACACCCTCGAGAGGGAATCCCAGAATCCTGGTCGGGGAAACCTGGACGCAGAGTGATGGTCCCGAGTCGACTTGAGCTTCTTTGAAGGCAGTAAAGATAGGTCGTCTTGCGGGAGGTCTGCTTCTGAGTGTTGCCTCTTCGGATTCTGCGGTCTCGAATTTGGACAGGCAGCCATGGGAGACCAAACTTTCCAGAGTATGAGAGAGAGGAATCAGAGTCGCCTTGAGAGGTGACTTGAATGGTGTTTCTAGACAACTGACTCACTTTTGAAATAGCGACGTGCAGGCCGTGATGCAGCTAGCATAGAATTTGATCGTATCTATTGGCTCTCACAGATAATTATCCAGCCGACATGATGCGCGGGATTGGAGATGTCGCGAATGTCGCTTGAGTTGTGGGCAGTCGTGGCAAGCAACCTAAAGTTTCGTCGTCTCGTTTGTGGATGCGAATTGATTTTGTTAACATCTGCCCCAACCACCTCAATTGTTTAGGCGCCCGACTATGGGGCGAACCGATAAACACGGCAGCTGCAGCATATAATCATCCCGTCTGACATTACTTTCATGATTCGTCTAATCAGCATTAGCTTTAACCTATTTGGTTTCTTTCTAAAGCAGATGCCGGAAGCAAAGTGGGCCGTCAGCTATTGGGTCGTTTGGCGCTGCATAAGCCGGATTTGAGCCGGTGGTGCGGGTGCTGCTGGAGTACCAGGTGGGACGTCGACGCAAATGGACGGACGGCGCTGTGCGGATGAATTGCTATGATCCTCGTGTTCCTTTGTACGACCGTGCTAAGGACGCTTCTTGCTCGTGGCTACGACGACGGACTGTTTGTGATGCTGCTTCAATCCATGCCAACCCTTCTGTCGGAGGCGGTATTGCTTCAAAAACAAGGCACGTACGAAAAGAGGTCGCGACAGAAATAAAGATGCTGTCAGTCTTTGCAAAGTTAAATATTGAACAGCCATATCTAAATAAAAAACTAAGATAAAAACAAATCTAAAGAGGTTGTCCTTCACGCATTGCACATAGCAGACGTGCTGCCACATTCCCTTCGCTGTCTGTCCAAGCACCGTTTCCCCTACCTTGGGCCACAGTGTCGACGACATAGCCTTGCGTAAAAGCGTCACTGCCTTGAAGGAGATAGGGATTGTAATCATTGGTGTGCTCATCCACAGGTCCCGGTATATTTTGTGGGATATATTCTGAAGGGTCTGTGGTCCGTTTATCCCAGCTACTCCAATCAGAAGAGTTCTCTCCCATCGCAGGGACAGAGGATCCAACACAATTCGGATCCTGTAACCAGCCGTTCCCAAACAAGTCCAGCACGGGCTCAGATGCCTCAGACGCATAAGAATCGGGGGGCGGAGGATTTGACCTAACATATCTTCGAATCACGGAGGAGGGGATTGAATCCTCGGGCTGAGAGCTCTGCCAGTTGGGAGCGGCTGCCGGGCGTCCATCTGAGGATACAAGTGCTTTATACCCTTCAGCATAAGAAGCTGGCGTTGGGGTCAGACTACGGCCGGGGGATGGAACAGAAAGCTCCAATGCTCTATCCAAACATGTCTTGGCTGAATCTCGAAACTTCAGTTCAATGACTAGCATAGCAGTCAATAAGAAGTCAATCATGTCCTCAGAATCCCAATCGTTAGCGTTCTCGACAATTCTTTTACACCATTGCTCTCCTGCGTATCCGCGGTGATTCGGAAGACCGTAGGCAAGCTTCACGATAACCACACCAAGAGACCAGATGTTCACGGCTGGCGTATAATGTTTTCTGTTGTGAACTTCCGGGGCAAGATAGAGTGGTGTACCGCAAATCATTTTCAGATCGTCGCTTGCTCTTGAGAGACTGAAGTCTGTAAACTTGATATGGAGTGGGTCAAGGGACTGAAGAAGAATATTGCCTGGTTTGATGTCTCGATGTACAATCGGTTTTGCACGTTCATGAAGATGCACCAAAGCTGAGAGTCCTTGACAAAGAATCGTCACGCACTGATCGACTGACGCATTTGTCAGACCCTCAAGACTTCCGAAGGGAACATATTTGAGGATCAATTGAGGCCACGGCGTAAATACCGCGTCCACAAGCTCAACCACGTGGTCCTAGCAAAATGTTAGCAGGGAGTATCTATTAAAGGGACAGATTTATAAACTCGCATGCGAGATTCGGCCCATAATGTCGGCTTCCATCTCCCACATCTTTAGATTGAACTTCTTTTTGTTGCGAGGCTCTTTATACGCATGATCAAGCCCAGTGCTGACATCTCAGAAACGCCTCACAACAGTGAAGTGCCCCGTGCTCAGCTTCTCTTGCTTGAGACAGATAGGATCTTGGTTAGGGGTGCGTGCTCCACTAGGAGCTACAGTGGAGCTTGTGCTTCAAATGCTGAGTGTATCGAGAGGGAGCTCGTCATTTGCGCTCACCTGCTGAAGGAAGCGGTCAACATTGACATTATACAGATCCGGATGTGTGTCATGCGTGGAGACAATGATCTGAAATTTGATACCCTGGATTCCAATGGCGATTTTTTTGGTGTCCCTTGGGACTCTGTGGCCGCTGATGATTCATGTGAAATGGCGGCGCAGCTCTCCTCCTTTGTCGTTGTATTCAATGATAGTTCCATGACGTGAAAAATCTCACAAGATCAATTGTCAAGAGGCGTCAAATGTAAGGGCGCAATGACGACAACTAATCTTTGAAAGTTGCGGCAGAACAATGTCGCAATTTGAATCGGTCCCAAGCACAAGTCCCTGGCCTGCTTTCGGTCCAGGGTTGAATGTAAGTTGAAATCTTGAGTAAGAAGTGTCAGTTGGAATATTGTCCACTTCGTCCTTCAACAAAACTGTCAACTCTTGACTGTGAAGATCTGATTTGATCTCTCTCTGCGGAGGAATGCGTTTCAAAATATTCATCCGAATTGCCTGTCAAGATCTGCCGGTTTTGTCTTCATCTTCACTCATTGCAGAAAGCAACCAAGCAACCGAGTTTGAGTCTTCCATTGTTGAATAATTTCAATAAAGGCAACAGAACTACATCTGCCACAAAGTTATACGGGTTGCCATTTACACTATATACTACATGCTTAGGGATTAATCGAAGGCTGGCTCGCAACCAACGTGCCTACGATGGACACACGAGATCCAATCGAGCTGCAGTAAGCGCCTTATTGGTCGTAGTGCGGCGACAACGCAAAGTTACCATTGGTTGTCAGAATTGCACCATGCCTTTTATAGATATTTGGGATCAATACACATGTTCATAGGCTGAAAGGAATCAGATTCTCATGGGTATGTTTCAGTAGGGGCTGCATAGACAGACAGACAACAAGGACAAGAGTTGGCTTATGACTCAAACTTAGGCCTCACAAATTCTCGCTTTGTTATTCTGAATAAATCAAGGGTAAAAGACTACACTGGTCCCTGTGACTGCATAAAAGACTCAGATAGTCTGCATCAAAGAAAAAAGACTCAGATAGTCATCATGTCATAAAATGTGTTGATGTGTCAGTGTCTCAAAATGTAAACAAAGAATAGAAAATCATGTGTAATAGATTTTCAATTAATTCTAGCTAATTATGAGGCCTACAGCATGTAGAAACATTATGCTCTACCTCATAACATGTGCTGCAGTGATGAACTGTATTTTGCCTCATAACTTCATCATTCTTTTTCATATTCTTCTGATGCAGTTTCTGCAGAGCACATGTATTCTTCACTCAAATTTGCTTCTTTTTAAACCTTTTACAAGACACATGAGTGTGTGAAGAATTGCACTTTATGTCATTAATAGAGTGAAGATTGCTGATGTCAACAGCTGACATTGACTCAACATAGATGACAGTTTAAACTGTCATCAAAAGAATTAAAGAAAGATAAATCTCAAGAAACTGATCAAGAACAAAGATGCAGGTTATTGCATGATCACAGAGTATGTTGTTCTTCTGATAACAGTAACAGAAGCAGATTCAGGTCTGTAGATTAATTATATTAATTCAGTCATCTGACTGAACCACACATTCTTCAACAAGAGACCTCATTTGAACCTATGTAAATAGAGTAGTTAAAATCAGTCAATAGTATAGAAATGAACTTACCTGATTGCTTCAAGCTCATTGTCATGTCTTCAAAACATGTTCTGCATAGAAGAAAGTGTATATAGTGTCTTTAAACAAGGTATTTGCAACTTCTAGTCACTTATACCTTGTCTTCATCATTCTATGTCATATGACATTCAGCAACTTCAGAATTGAAAGCTCACAGTCAAGTTTCAGAGTCTTGTTAACAGACTTAACAACATTAAACATGTTATGATCAAAGCAACAGTCAGAAAAGTATGCAGTTGCTTAAAGTTGTGAGTTTTAAGCAGTAAACAGTTAATAAGGTAGTTATTAAGAAAGAAGCACTTACTACTTGTCAGAGTCAGTCTTCTGCAGCAGATTTTACTTTCTGCAGTTTTCACATCTTTTTCTCAAAAGTCTCAGCAGTCTTTGCCTGTGCAATAGCTCAGAAACAGAATCTCAACACTTTTCTGAATTTCTTCATGAAGTTATTCAGTAAGTAATAACAGCAGTAAGCTTTTATCACTCAAGAACTCAGCATTGTGTCTGCATGTAACAGCTCTTTATCTCTGTCAAACATCAGAGTGCAGTTTTGTATCTTCAGAATTACATGTCACAGATGTGACAAAAAGTATTCTCATAAGTTCTGTGACTTGTTTTTCATCACAGCTCATGTGAGAAGCAGATTTCTTTTATCTGCATTAATTATAGCTGTCAGCAGTAATGTCATGAGTTAAACTCATACTAAGGTCTTATGATCTCATTGCTTACTAAGACCCTAAGACTAAAGCACATTATCTATTCACTTCTGTATGAAGCTTTTCTTTTTTCTTCATAGTATTCTTCTTGTATTTAGAAATTATCAATTGAGCATCAATCTCATTGCAAACCTGTGACATTAAAATACTATTCTCATTTAAACCTGGCCTACATTAAAGGCCTTGCTGTACAATTGTTGAAATCAGTGCAGAATGAGCACAGAAACCTTTATGACAGATAAAGTGAAGACTGTTGCTGAGAAGATTCTTTCTTGAGCACAAATATTTATAACAGAACTATGCAGCATGAAGAGTCATACAGAAGAGAACATGCAAAACATGAAGGCTTGTACAAATCTTCTTTACACCTTGATGATGAATTGAGACAACTTCACATCAGCTACATCAGTAAATACAGTTATTTTAACATCAGCTGTTGCAACATCACCTTTTTCTCAAGAATCAGTCAATTGTACAAACAGTCTCACTTTAAAGCAGCTGACTGCAGCAATAAGAGTAAATTAATACTTAAAGCAGTGTCGTTTTGACTCACTCAGGTTTGAAGAAAAAAGAGTTAAATTCAGACCTTGACTACAACAAATTGTTGCTAAATTGAATGTGAACATGTTAAATGACAATGTCAGTGTGCAGTTCTGATACTTACACAGTCAGCTGAAAGAGCTGGCTTTAAGTCAAGTCACACCTTAAATTGCAGCTTGTATCAAGCTGAATGAAGTTCTAAATTATATGATCATTGAGAAGCTGATCAATTAGCTTTGACACATGTACAATGACTCAGAATCAAAGAAGAGACTGATTCATATCTTAAAAGCTTTAAAACAGAAAGAAAAACCATTCACTAAACATCTGACCACCTTTAAACAAATGCTGCTAAAAGCAGAAGACTTGAAATGAGATAATGCTGTCAAAAAAACATTTCTTAGTAACAGTCTTGATGTAACACTCATGTGAGCTTTGATTGTTATCTCAATTTCTGTGTTGTATGATGAGTACATTACTTTACTGCAGTGAGTTAGTCACAACTTAAACTCAATTCAAAAGACTGTTACTCAAAAGTGTTGTACAACAACTATCATCATCACACAACAGTCTCACACAAACAACATGAACTGAGAACTCATTGAGCACATCATTGTTACAGCTATAGAAACTGAAGAGAGACACAGAGCACAATGAATGTCAGAGAAGAAAGTGATGAAATGTTATATGAAACAACTATGCATGCACTATGAAGACAACAGCCACTTCATTAAGAACTGCAAACTTCTGTCTGCTGTATGATCTTGCATCATTAATGTTGTCACTGGTGAGACTGTGAAGAAGACAACAAAAAAAGAAGAAAACTCAGAAAAAGAGTAGCTTTTAACAGAAGTCACAGCTGAGAGCATATAAGATGTGATAAAAGCTGAAAGAAGTTTGAGAAACAGATGAACAGTGTTCTCTTCACTATGTCAACATTAATCAATAAGAAGTCATATGTGCATACCTTGTATAACACAGAGTATCTGTTCTATGAAATGATCACTTCTCACTTTGCTAAAAATCACAATCTACAGTGCATGAAGATAAGATCTCATACAATTACAGAGTTTAATGAACCTTCAAATTCATCAGTAAATAAAGTAGCTGTTGTACAAATTGATATTAATGAACATCAAAAGTCAAGAACATTCTTTTACATTGTTTTTAAGTTAGCATTCTATGACCTTATACTAGGTCTATCATGAATAAAGCAGAATGAGATTATATTGAATGCAAGCAGAGTCTCTCTTACAATTGAATTTACAGAAACTATTGTACAAAACAGAAAAGCTTCTGCTGAGAATGAGTTCAATTATGTTATGATGTCAGCTATGTTCTTTACAAATCTCATATAAAAGAAAGAAGAGAAACAGAAGAAGATTGAGATGTTCTCAGTCAGTATAACTGATATTGAAAAAGCCTTAACCTCACAGAAGAAGACTGATTTAAGAACTATACTTTCTGATCATTATTATGAGTTTTTAAATGTGTTTAATCATACAATGACTGAGAAGTTGTCTTTCTTAAGAAGAGAAGACATAGATCATCAGATTGAACTAAAAGAGATAGATGAAAAAGAGTTAAAAGTACTCTAAGATTCTTTATACAACATGACAAGAGAGAAGCTACTAGTGTTGCACAAAACATTAACAGAACTTTTGAATAAGCAGTTCATATAAGTCAGTAACTCATTTGCTGCAGCATCTGTTTTATTTGTACAGAAGTCAGAAGATGAACTTCAGTTCTGTGTAAATTACTGTGACTTAAACTGAATCACTCAGAAGAATCATTATCTTCTTTCATTGATATATGAGACTCTGCAAAACATCAAATGAGCTCAATGATACATGAAGTTGAATGTCATAGTGGCATTTCACAAGATTCAAATTGCTGCAAAGAACAAATAAAAGACAGCATTCTGTATGAGGTATGAATTGTATGAATGAATGATGACTTCTTTTAAGCTAGCCAATGTCTCAAGCACATTTCAGAGATATATTAACTGAGTCTTGCAGAACTTTTTAAATGAGTTTTGTTCAATTTATGTGAATGATATTCTCATCTTCACTGATGAGTCTTTGTATCAGCATCAGAATTACATACAAAGAGTACTACTATGACTTTAAGAAGTTGACTTACAGATTGACATTAACAAATGTGAGTTTAAAGTCAAGTCAATCAAGTACTTAAAGTTCATTCTGAAAGTTGAAAAGAGCATACAAATGAACTCTCAAAAGATGAAGACAATCATGAACTGACAAGTTCTTAAATCAATAAAGAGAGTATAGAGTTTCATAGACTTTGCAAACTTTTACTGAAAGTTCATTAAGAACTTTTTCAATTTGATTATGTTAATGATGACTCTCATACAAAAGAACACATCTTTTAAGTGAACTGAGAAAGCTGATCAAGATTTTAAAAAGCTAAAGACTATGTTCATTTCAGTGCTGATTTTAGTCTCATTTAATCATACACATATGATCATGATGAAAACAGATTTCTCAGATTGATGCATAGATGAAATTCTGTTACAGTTAATGAATGATGTGTGAAGACTCTATGTCTACTATTTAAAGAAGAATGCATCTGCAGAGTGCAATTATAAGATTTATGATAAAGAGATGCTGATCATCATACAATGCTTGAAAGAGTAAGATGCAGAATTGAGAAGTGTGTCAAGTTTTCAGATTTATACAGATCACAAAAATCTGAAATACTTTATAACAGTTAAAAAGCTTACAGAGTGACAAATGAGGTGATCTTTAATACTGTTGCAATATAACTTCTTCATACTATACTTGCTGAGCAAGCAGAATGAGAGAACAGATGCTTTATTGAGACAAAAGCAGAATGTGTCAATGAATCTCTCAGATGACAGAGTATAACATTGTACAACATAGATAATACATTTTAAGATGATGAGCAAGTCTATACAGACTGTCTCAATGACAGTAGCAGACATATCAGTTTCTGTACTTGTACAAGATTAAAATTTGTTTAATGAGACTACAGATCTTAAACAGATGTGAGTGAATGCTGAAGCAGAAGATGAGTCATACAATGAGCTTTGTCAGACAATTTACAAAAAACAGAGATCATTTTCTACTGTTTTAAAAGTGAGAATATTCATAATGAAATGCTTCTTGCACAATAAAGAAAAGCTACTCTTTTGTGAAAGATGCTGAGTGTCATTCTCAGAATCTCTTTATACAGAACTGATTCAGTATACACATGACTCAACAATGATTGAACACTTAAAAAGAGATGTAACTGATGCTTTTTTATCACAACAGTTCTCTTGACCTGAGATGCTACAGAATGTTTGTACATTCTGCTGAAATTGTGACAAATGTCATATAAACAACAGCTGAAAAGACCGTTGACAAGGCTTCTTGAAGCCTTTATCTGTATCAGAGTAAATTTGACAAAAGATATTTATCAATTTTGTAGTAGATTTACTGTCAAGTGAGAATTGTATGAACATTCTGATTATTACAAATTGTCTTAACAAGAAGATAATACTGAAACTGTTCAAGAATATGACTGCAGAATGAGTGACTCAGACATTTATGCAACATTTCTACTGAGCTCATAAGCTTTTCATTGCAATAGTCTCAGATCAAGACACTCAGTTTGTAAGCAATCTATAAAAGAGAGTCTGTCAACTTTTGAAGATTGTATGAAGAATGTTCACAGCATATCACTCAAAAACTGACAGAGTAACTGAGCAAATGAATCAGAATGTTAAGCTGTACATTTGTATGTTCTTCAATTATAGTCAAAACAACTGAGCAAGCCTGCTTTTCATGACTGAGCTAGTCATAAACAATCATGACTTCATCTCAACAGAGGTGAGTCTTTTCTTCTTGTCTCATAAGTATCACATGAAGTCTTTACAACTACTTGAGAAGTTGAAGCCTGTATGATCTGCAAAAAGTTCAGTACAGAAAGCTGATCAAATTGTACAGAAGATAAAAGAAGTCACAAAGTGAGCACAAATGACTATGACTGTCACTCAGCAAATACAGAAGAAAATGACAAATTAAAGAAGACAGCAGTCTTATAACTTCAAGAAAGAAGACAAGATCTGACTAAATTTAAAGAACATACATACAGATCATTTATGCAAGAAGTTTAATGTGAAGAATGTCAAGTACATCATTGTTAAGAAGATTAGCTTACATTTCTTCTGTCTGAACACACTGCTGAGTATTCATAATGTGTTTCACTCAGTCATGCTTCAGTCAGCAGTCATGAATGCTCTTTCTTCTCAGTATATGACAGACTTGCAACTCTCATCACAAATAGTGAGTGATGAAGAAGAATTTAAGATAGATAAGATTTTGAGAAAAAAGCTCATACAACAAAGAAGAGAATTTAAGAAGAAGTACTTGATAAAATGAGTTAATTATACTCAATCTACATGAAAATTGGCCTCAGCTCTGCAAAACACAGTGACAATGAATTGATGAAAGTTAATGCAACTTGAGGTTGCTAGATCTTAACTGTTTGAGTTGACATCATCAGTCTACATCTGATTCAAATCATACAGAGTTCATAATTTAGTGTTGAGTTTATTTAATTTATTTCTATACTAATTACTAATGATGTCTTCTTTATTTTGTCAAAGCTACTTGTTTTGAGCACCACACAAAGATGAGACATACAGCTTAAATGTCATACACAGTTCATACAACTAAACCTATACTAAAGGCAACACAAGAAAAGAAAAAGAAGTCATACATACTTAAAGGTTGAGATCAATAACAACCACCTCTGCTGACAGTGAGGTCAGTGCAATATGTCTTGATCTAGCAATGTGTTCACCCTCATTGACACTGTTGTTGTTCTTATTGTCTGAGATGACAATAAGCACATCATTGTTGCATACAAAGCAGTGAGCAGTGTGATCATGTCACTTGCAGTTGCTGCAACACTCACTGAAATGTTTTGATGTACAATGACATTTCAAAAAGAGTGTCATACTGCATTTATGACAGTTAATACAACTGACAGAAATTAACACACCTTGACTCTGAATCAGAATTGCATTGATGTATGATAACTGATGAGTTCTTATCTGAGTTGATGTGGTACAGTTTCATACAAACAAAATATTGTCACTGAGCAGAGCAAGAATAACCATTGTCTGAGAAAAGTGAGCATACAAAGCAAGCTGCTGTTGATCAACTCAGAGAACAGAATCAGCATTAATGTTCACAAGAACAAGAACAGTGATGTAAGCATTGTACAAGATGAGAATTCTACAAGTTATCAGCTCTGAGACATATACTTGTATAACACTTACATAATGATGATTGTTGTTGTTGTTGTTGCTGTTGAGCTTGTCATACAAGAGTCAGTGCTGAAATGTGTCAATTAAAAGAGATTTTACATACAAGAAATAAGAATGAAGAAGTTGAAGAAGAAAGAAAAAGAGATTTGAGATGAGGGGGTTATAACTCACTTCACTCACAGATAAGCTGAAGTGAATTGTTGAAGAAAACCACATGTCAGCAAGCAATAAAAAATTTTCATTTGTGAATCTTATTCATACAAAGCAGACAAACATGTGTCAACAGACATTGACAACTGTACAATAACCTTTTCAGACACTTAAAGCACAACCTTAATGAGAAAAAAAGAGGTGATGTCATAAGTTGAACTCATACTAAGGTCTTATGATCTTGTTGCTTACTAAGACTTTAAGACTAAAGCACATTATCTTCTCACTTTTGTATGAAGCTCTTCTTTTTTCTTCATAGTATTCTTCTTGTATTTAGAAATTATCAATCAAGCATCAGTCTCATTGCAAACTCATAACAAGTAAGGTCTGCACAAAGTGAGCTTTCACAAAGGTTCTGTTCACTGCAAAAAAAGAACAACATTGTTAAAAGAAAGGGTCAGACTGTTCTGAGCATATGAAACAGTGTTCAAAGTTATCTGTAAATAATAGTAGTAGTTAGTTCAAAAAGCACAAAAGAAAAGAGAACTCATCAGTTACTGAATCAATTATAAGATCTGTGTATACTTCAGAAGCCTGTAAATGTAGCTTCTGCATGTAGGCTGATAACAGCTGAAAGCTGTATCATTGAGACTTTAAATCACTGTTTAAAAGTTCTTGTTTAATCTGCTGAGCTATCTTGTAGCTCACTGTTTTCTCAAAGTGAGTTTGTAGACAGTTTATGATTTCACAAGGCTTAGTAGCTTTTGAGATACATAAATGCCTTGAAACAGCCTTCTGTGCTCAGCTTTAACTACATGACACTGTCTGCTTTGTGACACTCATCTTAAGGCAGGTGTGCTTTTTCTTCAGTGTCAGTATAATTATCATTTCATTCTTCAGAGTCATCTGCATCTTTCAGTTGCAGGTTGAGATGCAGCATTCATATATAGCTTGAGTGAGATGCTTTACCAATGTCTTGAACACAAATTTAAAAGAATATTAACATAGTAATTGATGTAGAAATAGAACTTACTTGTTCTTAATAGATCAGTTGTTTATGACCTCACATAAAATCTTTTAACTAATGAAGACATCATTCTCAGAAGAAATAGACAGCTTTGATAAAGTAGACATTGTAATGTAATGACAGTGAGATGTGTAGAAACAGATGATAAGATGACAGCAAGGTTGAAACACATTGAATTTTGATGATAAACATCAAGAACTTTAACAGCAGTGAGGTTTCTAGTAGACAAAGAATTAGTGTCAACATTGAGACTATTTAAGTCTTTTTTCTTCAGTGCAGACTATCTGAGTCTTTTATGCAGTCACAGGGACCAGCATAGTCTTTTACCCATATTTATATGTCTATACTTAGAAACTGCTCAAAAGCTGAAATTGAACTTTTGCTGGACGTAGCAGCCCGAGACAGGTTAATTGTCTATCTAAATGTGGCTTAGCGCACAACCAAACAGAGCCTAAACCTAAAAAGTTTTTTTTAAAGTCGACGAACTTACCATCACCGTTCCGACATGAAAATCTTTCTATACTTTGTCTCCTAGGCTACCCTCAACCACTTTTTTAAAGTAGCACGTCGACCATAGGCATATATACGGAGCACCTTCCCATACATAGAGATCAAATCTGTGCAGTTTCCTATGGCTATCCAGTTCTGCGATGATTGCGGAAATACTCTCCCTGTATCAGGGAACTCTACCGTGATGTGCGACTGCTGTGAAAAATTGAACGAGAGTCTGCTGTCCTGAACTTTTTCATTTGTGTTGGACTAATCGGAAATGTAGACCTCCTCCTCTCAACAACGGTCACCTCAACGACGAGTAACTTCCCATCCAAACTCCGCGAGAAGCTCACGTCGACCACTCAAGCTCTTACAGAGGAGGATAAGAAAGCCAACTTTCCACGTACCAACAAGGAATGCCCAAAGTGCCAACGACCGGAAATGACGTTTTCTCAGGCGCAATTGAGAAGTGCTGATGAAGGAACTACGATCTTCTACTTTTGCCTCGGCTGCGGGCATCGGTGAGCACGAACTGGAAAGGCCCGTTCTATTTAACTATCTAACATGCTCGTGCACAGGTTCAAGGAAGACAATTAGCTTCGATTGATTTAAATTTTTTGAAAGCTTGTCATACAACTGCAGCTATATCTTGTGCGATGGCTTTGCAGCATTATTGGTGATCAATGGAACAGCCGAATATTTAGCTTAAGGACTGAAGTAGCTCCACAGACATCTCTTGCAAAATTGATTCGTCGTCCATTGAAGCCCAACTCGCGTGGTATCGTTCCGCCATCGTTGAGCCAAGTGCCAGTAAGTAGCAACATAAAGCCTGGCTGACGGAGCAGGAGAAAACAAGTTTGAGGGTGCTTAGGCAGGTGGCTTTGTATATTGAGGCTTACTGGCGCTTGAAATTGCTGTCGTGCTCGTTCCAAATATCTTCAACAGACCCTCAACCGAAGTCCAGTCCGCTTTTGTCAACGCCGTTTTCCCATGTGGCTGTTTCTTGTGCTGCAATTCGAATAGAGCGTCCCCAGCGCTGTGCTCCCCCAGAGGTTCGCAATTCTTATCAAGAATCTGTCTGAGCTGGTGCCGCATCAGTCGCGAGAAAGACATCTGGCCAACAGCATGGTGATCGTTGCCACCAGCGACACGGTGCCGCCAATCTTGGCTAAGGGGTTTTGATCCAAGAGCGAGCAGACAGAAGGGCAACGACTGAGAGACTGGTGTGGTAGGATCTGATATCGCTAGCGCGTCTTTCGGGACTGCCATGGATGAGGTTGGCCTCAGTGCATATCAAAGAGACAGCATGCGAAGACTACACTTGGACGGGGGAAGGTAAGGCAAGAATGAACAATCAGATACCCAACATAGACCTGAGCAGGACAGTTCTGATGTTTGCACAGTACTAGTATATAATGCTGTATTTGAGTTGAGCACGAAGCTCCCATATAGGTGGTAATGACTAAGCCTCATTCCTTCAGGTCCCTTAGGTCAATCATGTAACCTCTTTTTCAGTCTTCAAGGTAATGCCTTAAATCGTTGAAGCTTTCTGCATGTTATCATGGAGCTTTACCCAAGACTGACATCATGATCCTTGCCGGATTGTTAGGTTGAAGGGTTCCGTCGTTTGAGTAGACGGAAACAAAGCATTAGTCATCATTAGAGCTTACTGGGCAGAGTATTTTGCTTAGGGAGATGGATTCTCAGGGAATCTGTAACTCCAGTTTGCAGTAAGAGGCTCTACAGCTACTCTACAGCTTATTGTTCAGGGTGTTTTGGTGATTACGCTAGGTGATTATCTTTGGTGAGGTGCTGTGTATATGGAAGCGCGGATTCGAGCCCGGAGTATTACGTCATTGAAGGTATTAAATTTCAGGATGTCGATATGGCTTTAATAACCTCTAGGATATACTAAACTGGTTGGGCGCTCCGATACTTCTGGAAGTTATTTAATGAAAAGCCAGGACCACACAGCAACGCCGTAACAATCTGAGCATATGCAACTGAGCGCTGGAGAGCGAGATTTGTGCAGCCCCCTCCACCAAGTAATATATCCCCATCCTTAGTAAGCAACATCAGCATAGAAGTGGGTTTAAACGCCCATTAGATTGAAGTATGCAAAGCTATATTACACAATACTGCCCTCTTTGTAGCCCACAGTAGGGCAAATTGTGCGCCTCTTTTTGTTGCAGTACCAGGACCTGCCAGAAGGTACTGTCTTTCTGGTAGGCAACTCCCCTATAGTTACCTCGCAAAAACAAGGCAACTCCCAAGGCACTTCCATATATGTACCTGTGAAAAGAAAGGTACTTCCCTACATGTACCTACGGAAAAGAAGTTACCCATTGAAGATGCACCTATGGAAATGAAGGTATCCACTCCGTAGCAAGCGTTGCGAGCGGCAGGGTTCAGAAACATGGGTCCGACGACGAACTTAAAAGGGAAGTCATTAGTGGTGATCGAGCCATACCCACCCAGCTTAATCCCACCCACTTTAAAGATGAGGTTTGTCGTGTTTGAAGAAGACATCAACCGCCTTTGTGTGTCTGTAAGACATAGAAAGAGGCCCCATTATAGACGGTGCAGGTAGGCTCCCGAACGGGCCAATAAGGAGCCCGCACAAACATTGATTTATAGATCCAGCTTTGCGCATTTCCTTTTACAACTCTCTTCTGACCCATCCCTTCTCAGGTTATCCAAGGGTTGGCAGTAGTGGTAGTGGTAGTGGATATCATTTACCCTGAACCATCCCTTCTCAGGATATTCCAAGGGTTGGCGAGAGCTAGAACTGGACCCCCACGATTTATACTCGTTATTTTTAGACGGTCTGAACAGATTATGCAATGATGGGGAAGCGGCTCCACCCAGCCAATAATGTGGGCAGCAGGACCGGACAGTCTTTTGCAGCGAACTCGAAGACGGGCGCGATTTTACCCCGCATCTGCCGCGTTATTGGTTTCCAATCGTGAGCGCTTAGACGCACGGACCTAGACACATGCCAAACAAGGTGGTTGGAGGCTGAAATCTGCAGCGAAGCGACCCACTTTGAGATTGGCTGCCCAACTCACGCGACTTTTCGTGACAGCTGCAACCTCTCGCATAACTGAGAGCCAATAGCTGCAGTCAAATCCCTACTAACTGCATCTCGGCCCTACACGACGCCTATTTCAAACGTTGAGTCATCGAAGGGCGTGCGAGCCTCAAGTCTGGAAACACCACTCAAATCTCCCTCTCAACGCGACTCTGATTCCTCTCATACTCCGAACTGGTCTCCCATGGCCACCTGTCCAAAATCGAGACCGCAGAATCGGAAGAGGCAACACGCTGAAGCAGATCTCTCGCAAGACGACCTACCTTCACTGCCTTCAAAGAAGCTCAAGTCGACCCGGGAACATCACTCTGCATCCAGATTTCCTCCACCAGCATTCTGGGACTCCCTCTCGAAGGTGTGGCTCACCCGTCGAGCCTTGAGAGAACTCGATCGACGGAATCAATCTGAAAGCCGTGCTCACGCCTCAGCGCCAGCACCAAGGCCTGATCGTCAATTCTCAAGGCGAAAGGCTCTTCAGCGGTTTGCTAGACACGGCGGTCCAGAACTTGGTGATCTTCGAGGGGTAAGGTTGAATGCCCACATCGTATAGTGTTCTATTAACGATATTTGTTTAGCATCCAGAGCCAACGGCAATCAATCTCGCACACACAATGAGCTCCAAACACTCCAGCCGCTCCAGCCGTTCCTCTCAAAGCAGGCGGAGCAAATCTACAAACCCAACGAGCAATTCCGCCTCCGGGGCCAATACTGAGGGCAGTAGGAGAAGGTCTTCTGCGTATGACGCTGATTTCGAGCAATACCTTATCGATCATAGCGTTTACCCTGAAGGATACGAGTATCCTGATGATCGCCAAACACCAGAGCCCGGCGATTTAGACGAGATCCGTCAAAGACTGGCGATGCCTAGGCCGTCCCTTTCACCATCCCAGTTTACCGATTCAGACTTTCAAAAGTTCAAGCGGGCCAACACTCGGGGGATCGATGAGGGCGAGGTAATGAGAAAGGTGCTGCCCATGTTATATGGCGACGCCGATATTCCCAACAAACAGGACCTGCTATTTACAAGGCTCGAATCGATAACCAACGAGACTACCGTTGTGCCAAAGCCGGACTTCTATGACGGAGCTCGGCTGAGAGATATAGATAAGCGTGTCCGAGAAGACCTAGGCCCTTATATCATACCCACGAAACATCCAACCGCTCCGGTGGCACCCAACTTTTTCCTCGAAGCCAAAGCCCCTAGAGGGGGTGCAGATGTGGCGAAACGACAGGCCTGCCTTGACAGGGCTTTGGGTGCTCGTGCTATGCAGACCCTGCAGTCGTACAGTGCAGGCAAGCCAGTTTATGACAACAATGCATATACCCTTAGCGCAACCTATCACGCCGGAAACCTCAATATGTACGCTACCCATGTCACCCCATCGGGTCCTGGAGGCTCTCCGGAATACCACATGACCCAGGTCAGATCCCTTTCTTTGATTGACACCAAAGAGAGGTACCTAGAAGGGGCTACCCATCTCCGGAATGGAAGACATGTGACCACGGAATATCGCAATCAATTCATCTCGGCCGCGAACGACAGAGCTCGATATGCAGAGCCATCAACATCTAATTACAATGGCGTCTCAGACACCACAGACGCATACCCCGTTGAGGAGTCTCAGACCTCAGCAGGTGAAATTGCCGCCACCTTATTCTCAAACCGCATTGAGGAGCCTGAGCCCTCTGAAGATGAGCTCACCGCCACCTCATTCTCCTACCCCACCGCAACCTCGTTCTCGTACCCTGATAAGCAGTCCGATTACAACAACCTCGCAGACATCACGGAGGATTCGGAGACCTCAGAAGATGAGCTCGCCATGCCAACATATATGAAACCTACACCCTCCAAAAAACGTCCGAGTGAGGGATCGAAGAAAGCTGCTGCCAAAGCTCCCCGCCATAGTACGAGTACATTCCGTCAGAAGCATCGTTTCAAGAAATAGATTCCAACTCCTCAATAAATGGTAGAGACATGATGGGATATGACATCATGAAAGTTTAGTTTCTGAAGGCGTTGAACCTGTCGGCGTTATCGTAGTGAAATATTTTTACTTCAATGACATTAAGGATCTGCAACGAAATGTTGTCACGTGTAAAGCACAATTATGACTAATCAAACTCACGTGTCGATATCCTGCCGAAAGAAAGACGCTTTACCATTTTCGGATTAACGCCAAACGAGAAGCCGCCGAACCAATTTAGGCTTCTGAAATCCAGTTAATAACATCCATGCATACATAATCACACAAGATGAAGGTCTGTAACTTCCTAGCATTTGCCTGTCTTACAGACGAAGACAGTACTCTAACTCGCCCAGGATATTCTCATTAAGGACAAATATCGGGTTGAACGCAAAATAGGAGGAGGAGGCTGCGGTGTTGTCTACACTGGTAGTGAGAGAGTCCCTTGAGAAGGCCGAAGATACTGACTGCGATAAGGGACCGATCTTGAATCGGGCGAGGAAATTGCCATCAAGCTTGAATACATCGGACACGAATTTCCAATCCTCGAACATGAAGCTACAATCTACAAGTCTCTCGCTGGCGGGGTCGGAATACCGCGCATGCGATGGTACGGACAGGAATGTGATTTCTATGTCATGATCACTGATATCCTTGGCCCAAGCCTAGAGGACCTCTTCAACTTCTGCGGCCGAAAATTCTCACTCAAGACAGTCCTCTTACTGGCCGATCAATTGATCTCTCGCATCGATTATCTCCACACCAAGTCCTTCGTCCATCGCGATATCAAGCCAGAGAACTTCCTGATGGGAACCGACAAGCTCGGAAATGTGGTACACATGATTGACTTTGGCCTTGCAAAGGAATACAGAGATCCAGAAACGCACGTACATAAGACGTATTATGACAACCACAAGTTAGGAGGCACTACTCGATACGCTAGCATCAACAATCATTTGGGAGTTGGTTAGTGCCAAACCATTTACCGTAGACGTGTAAACTAATCTTCCCTAGTTCAATCCCGCCGCGATGACCTGGAATCGCTCGGATATGTCCTGATATACTTCTGTACCGGCTCCTTACCTTGGCAAGGTATGAAGGCTGCGACAGAAGACGGGAGAAATGAACTTATCAAAGAGAAGAAACTGAGTACCGCAGTTGAGGATCTCTGCCGTGGCCTCCCTAATGCATTTACGAGCTACTTCAAATATGTCCAGACTTTGGAGTTTGAAGACGGACCCAACTACTCCTACCTCCGCAAGCTCTTCAGCGATCTGTTCATCCATGAACGCTTTCAGTATGATCACGTGTTCGACTGGACGATCAAAAAGTTCTTGATGATGTATGGAGGCGTCGATCAGCCAGCTGTGCTTCAAACTCAAAGTTTCAAGAAAGACGACAAGCGTCCACATGATCTCACAAACATGCCTCCGCTCAGCCGCTTGCGGTCGTCGTCAGGTCGACCCATAGGCCACAGAATCTCGAAAAGCACACGGGCAGGAAAGCTACGCCGCGCTAAGATTCGCAAGCCACAATGACTATAGATGCCTGGAACCGAACACATTCGCCTTTATCAATAGCGCAAAGCCGCTCCGGGTGCGTGGCTTCTTGACTTTGTATTGTATGCAAGACTGATTGGAAGTAGCTTGAGCGTTTCTCCGATTCAGCTCCTTCAGAGCCAGTGGTGCCATATGGATCTTGGATAATTTTGGGGACTAGAGAGCGTGCTTGGTTGCAGCGCCCCTGACTGCTGGTTATACCTTGGAAGTGATCCTTCCCATTCGCGAACGCTGCGGAAGGCTTTCTTGAAAGAAATTGGATGCACAATCTCGGATAAAACTCGCAAGGCCACCGATACAGTCAGGACCCTTGGGATATTAACCAAGGCACTGATCGAATTTGCCTTGCAGACTTGGTTCGCAGCTTCAGTCAGGTCATAGCCCATTACATCTCTCTGTCTAATAGGTGCACCCTAGGTCATGTACTCACATTTGTTTCACATTTGTATTCAAAAAAGTCTCTGGGCTTGGAAGTGCATGCTAAACAGGTGCTAGAATATGCGCTGTTGAAATGAGTTGCGGGACTGGCAGCCTAAGTATTTTCAGCCTCCGATTTTGAGCCTTCCAAGGCAATACAGCGTATATCTTGCCAACTAAATCTACGGACGAAAAGTTGTCTGATGGGTGGTTTTCCATTCATTTCCATGTTGAATGAGAGAGACTAATGGCGCTGTTATATATCAAAGGGCCAGATTTCCCTTAGGTCTCTTTCGTCTTTTATTGGTTCGTCATCGTCGGGATTCTTGTTACTCAGGACAGCTTGCAACATCCCCTCAAACAACTCTCTGTGAGCCAACCTCGTCGCTTCCCAGTCTTCTGGCGGGACCCAGCCATCGGATGCAGTATTAAGCAAACTTGCCAGATTATACCTCAGATCATGTGCCGCCACAAAGTATTTGTATTCTTTCTGGTGAACGGCTACTTCTTCAGTTGTAGGCAAGGGATACGGACAGAAACCCGCGAGACCCAGCTCTTTCCAGCGTTCCGAAGTTTTGATTAGCTCATGGCGAAAAGCCACTGCACCATCCCTCCACGTCCTGTAGCAATAACGGAATGGCCGGAAAAGGGCTTCATCCATCAGTCTAGGGCCAGCCAGCTTCGGGACGAGGAATTGAGTGCAGACTTCAAATGCCTTCGCGCATCGCTTACTATTGGGTTCAAGTTGATTCTCAAGCGATGGGCGAGCAATGGGTGTTGCAAAGTCTGGTACTTCATCCGCATACCAGAATGCTGGCTCAATACTGGACGATTGCCAATCAATGATGCCTGTAATGACAGTGGGGTCGTCGTCCGAAACGAATATGTTTCTTTTGTGTAGATCAGGATGAAACAGCGTTGGTGCAGCTGCGTCCCGAATCCGAGGGTCGTCGGACATATTCTTTATGACGGCGCGACCGATTTCCAGAAGGCGAAGGTGTGCCTCAATGGATCCGTGATAGCGCGGTCGGTTATGAAGCACAGGTTCGACCGGTGGGATTTTGGAAACACCGGTATCAATGAGACCGTCACAGTATGCAGTAAGATCAGGCCCTGAAGAGACCCGTAAGTGGTTTGTTTTGAGCGGAAGCGGACAAGGGTTACGCAAAACCTACAGGGTCCCCGGTTGGGTTTTATGTTGTGGTAATATATAGATTCGCCGACATTGTAATTCCAATACCTAGTGCCGCAATGAGGCCCGATGCAGAACTTCTGATTGAAAGGCTGCCTGGAAGCAGAGTCGAGCGGGATATCGACAAAATACAAGCTCCCGTAAGCCGGAAATTTGATGTCTACCATTTCTTTAACCTTCCGATAGATAGCGTCTATACATCGTATCTGCTGGTCGCCAGCCATACTCGGCCATTTCTGATGTAACTGAATGCCGGCAGCGTGTTCCATGATGATGTATTCACTGCCGATGGCGTTTGAAGCATCATCGCTCCAGTCAAGGATTTTAGGTATAGGGATGCTGGTATTGGTTTGTACTAAGAAATGCATAATGATTAGCATTGTACTTCTATCGCGTGTGTTGATAAAAACTCACGATATTTAATAGTGGCGACTTCAGAATTGGTGGTCAACATAGGTGGTCCTGCAAACGCGAAAGGTAGCCTTGCCACGACACGTTTTGCATTATCCGTGGTGAATATAAAGACCCTGTTGAACCCCCCTTCTTTCTTGTCGTAAGTCACGATAGAAATAGCTCCAGGACAGAGTTCTACAACCCTCCTACAGAGCGCGTCGAAGTCAAACGTAATGTAGCGCGAGTCGCGCTCAAGCTTGTCGTGACGAAGCCATCGGCCGCCTGTATAGGTATGAGGATCGAGGCCTTTGTACATATTAGGGCGCTGGCGCGACAAAGAGCAACATTGTGGATTGCGAGCGATAGCACTTACGATCTGCTGCTGATGAACTCATTGTCTGCTTTGTGGAATGGAATCGCGCCTGATGGGCGGCGGACTGCTTCGATTGAGGTAAAAAGTGATGGTGCAGCGCATAACGGATTACCCGGGCCACCCATCCTACCTTAGTACGGCTCATAAAACGTTCCTGCCCTGGAGAGCAGCTGAAGTGGAGGGGATTCCTCTTGATCCCAATCATACGGTAGTGGTTGAGATACGTACGGAGGACTTCAAACCAATCATCGAAACGAAAGCTTCGCTAGACGCCCGCGCGAGCCAACCCGCACTGCGGCCCGAACAACGTCAGCGCTAGCCATATGCGCGCGCCTTCCACGTTCGTTCCGGCTTGTCCATTGCACTTTATAAACATGTTCTAATTGAGGTGGAGCGTGTTGAAGCGCTTCCGCCTTGCTTTCGGCCGCGCCGCTCTCAAAGGGCGCTTCCATAGTTTTGTTCATGCAGTAAAGTCCCGTTTCTTTGTCGGAAGCCAGGATCTTAGCATGTCGTTGAAAGAGCACCAGACCTATGCCACATAGTCGAAGGTGTCTATCCGTATGCTCATGGCACTGTATCTGCGTCATTCGTGCTTACATCATTACACATAGAGTAGTAACACAATAATATTGCACTAGTATTGCCTTTACACGGGGTGCGCAACACCAACACACGTGGCTCCGGAACACCCGCCGTCCACAAAAGAAACGGGTCTAGTTCCTTGCGGCTTAGGGGATATTGACTCAGTTCATTGCCGTAGGCCGCATTGACGGTGATGGTCGATAAACAGGTTGAAATCCTAAGCGCTCAATCTATTCTTGTTGCGCACAAAGATCTATCCAACCGCCGCTGGACAGCTTTTGAAACCATGTAACAAACGATTCGAAAGATATACTTCAGCAGCTCACCAAACCCTCGCTCTTGCTTACTGTTTGTTAAGCGCCAAATGTCATGCTGCGTTATTAGCTCTAATTGATGCTCCTTTGGCAGTAAGCAACGTCTTCTATATAAGAGGGTTGACAACGTCGCAATATGAAAGGCATTCTCCTTCACACCCCAGCTTATCCAGCCTGAGAGTTATCAATCGTCGGTTCTCATCAGATCAGGTTTCTGCCGTACTTCATACGTCCCTACGCTATCAAAATTCTATCTCCTTCGTCGTGAGTCACCTGCAAATGTATCTAGCAGAGCTTATTTTCAACTAACATGTTCTTAGCAGACGGAATATGTCTAAAGTCTTGGGAGCCTTCGTCCAAAAGGCGCAAGCACTCAAGAATGCTCCCGCAAAGTTCACAGCTTCAGCAGTGGAAGGCAACCGCATCATCCCATCCAAAACCAAGGACGCTGAATTCCAGCTCCGCATCGATGCAGGCCATTACGACGCAACCACAAAGCGTCTCAACGTCGTGTTGCAGGTCAACTCGCAGGCTAAAAGTCCGGCATTGAAAAAGTGGATCAAGGAAAATTCAGCCCACGGAAAGCTTGCCACTGCGTCGTTTGATACCGCTGCTAAGGACCAAAATGCAGAGTATGACAGGGTGCTAAAGGAGCTGGAGGATGCCGCGAAGGAGAGCCTCGGATCTTGAGTTGGTAAGCTAGCACAACCAAATCGGGAAAGATTGGACGTAATTGACGTTTCGGAAGTTTGATAGGCGCAAATTCTGGTTAGCTGTACAGTGGCTGCTCTCTTCCGGCTGGTAATACACGTCGTTGGAATGTGGAGTGCAATTTTCATCCCGAGTGACCTTTGACCATGGAATCTAACTGGTGTGGCGGTGGATTATCTGTTATTTCCTTATCACACTCATTTATCTACATAGAAACTATCGCATCTCTATGTTTGCCGTCCTTTCCTCCATGAAGCTCTGGATCCATCTTCTGGCGATTGATGGGATGCCATTCTCCCCGAGGCGGGCTTCCAGTGAGTCTTTGTTCACTCCATTGAATGCTCCCTTAAGGTCAAAGGCTACGAGAGTGACCACCTTATTTTTCCTAATTCAAGTGCGGTTTCTGTTATCCTGCTTTGTTGCTTTGTTCGCTGCTGCAGGAGCCGCGTCCGCATTAGTTTACTCATAACCGTACAGAATGAGTGATGCACCTTTTCCCTTTTCACTACCTTCATTCACAATCCCCACCTGTGCATCCACTCTGCTTGATGAGTAGTCATGAGGGCGTCCAATAATACGCGCTATCTGTTTCGTCTCCAGAGCCAAGCCCCAAAGCTCTCGCCTTCCAACGTCTTTGGAATCATCTTTTCAGACAGTCTCCACCTACTCGACGTCCCAAACAAACGATGCTCTGCTGGCCTCGCGACAAGAGACTTCATACGGGCAGTTAGTGGGCTATCATCCCCTTCACAACATAATCTCGCCTCATATGCTCTCTGAGCAAAGACTTTTGCCCTAGCCTGGTCTTCATGTGCGATTGCAATTTGGACCGCGTCGTAGTACGCCCTGGGTACTCGCGCATCCGTGATATTTTCGGCTTCCAGCAGCGTCAGTAGGGTATGAACATCCTCAAGGCATCTGTCTGAATGGGAAAAGAGATGAGATCCATTGCCTATAAGATCGTTGAGTCGCTTAATCTCCCTCTGGCGATCATCACTAACTGCTCGTGCAATTTCTGGCAGACTGCAGAGCTCGCAGGTACAATCGAAACCGAATGATTTCTTAAGGCTACGACGCCGACTTTCGAATGGTCCTATGTCTGCGTAGCTGATTGTTATTTCCTCACCCTTAAATATGTGTTGTACGGCGTGGATCATTTCTTCTCCTATATTATCATTTCATGTGTGTTGGCAATTTGAGAGACACGCGTGATTGATCCTTGATGCTTCAGGAAACAGTCCACCTTCTGATGCATCAGTTTCTAGTGAAAGGGCGTTGGTCTTGGCAATGCCAGCCAACGGGTAGAAAGCGCCTGATGTATTGTTGTGAAGGCAAAGAAAAGTCCTTTGGTCGTCTTGTGAGAGTAGATTAAGTTTGCTGACAATCGCCTTTTCAATAGCTTGCTGCTCTAACCCAAATCTCGGTATCCGAAACAGCGGCTTTTCAGAGAGAATTCTCGTGCCTTTTGAGATATCTTGCACTGCGATGAGTCCTTGGCCCTTGCCTGAAATAGGCGTCAAGATGTAGAGCTTCAACATTGCGTTATCCCCTCTCAGAAATTTGACCTCTTTCTCGAACTTGTCATCAAAATTCATCGGCCTCGGTACTAAAGGTCGGAATGATGGTGTATCAAAAGTGACAGGTGCAGAACGGACAATAGGAACGATGTCGTCGTCTTCGTCGTGATTGAACACTGGAGCATGATGTTTGAAATTGAGATGCTGGCCAAGAGCGCGCTTGTTGCCAAACGAACGACCACAATCCTCGCACTTGACCACTGCTTTTGGACCAGGCTTTTTAAACCTGCCCATCATGAATAGATTGTATGCGGATACTGATAGATAGCTTAACAATATCGCGACAAAAGAATCTGTTTCCTAACATAGCCTGTACAATCTGACAGCAATAAAGGATGAACAGGTGATCGTAAGGCCTCAACGATGAAAACAACAAAAGCTGCGTTGTGACGTGGCTCTTCCTAAAAAGTAGTAATCCCTGTGACGCGCGGCATGAACAGCTGCCAAGCATCCAGCGAGATCGCTCAAGCTAGCGCAGGAACGCTTTCCTAACCCGCATCGTCAACTTGAACAAAACAGATGTTAAGATTAGGTGTCTCTCCCGTGCTTAGAAGAGATTTGAAGCTGGGTGCACGCTGACGGGACGAAAACCTAGATGGGACCCAATTCCTATGACGGAAGCCCTCCCAAGGCGCTGTTGAGTCTAGGAAGTAGGCCCTGAAGTACTATGCGTCCCAAGGAACTTGTCACAGCGCTGATTTACGCCCAGCACAAATGGCCCATCTCAATAGCTGCCCTAGGAAGTATTGCGTGATAGGATAATATCAGCGTTAGGGTGTAATACGCCGGGAGGATTACGAAGCTGGGTAGAAGGCGTTGGGGTTATATGTGTCCCAGCACAATTGTCCCAGAGCCGATTTTACCCTAAGGCCAATTTACTAGCCCTGCTAGCACGCTAGGAAAACTTTAATCCTAAAACGACTGTTCCAACTCGGTTATTGCCCTAGTGCGCTCATGGTGGCTACAATGACTCATCTGATCGTCGGACTCCCTATAAATATCCGTCTACCCATCATCGCTGCCCGCGACCATGACTGCATAATCTCAAAACACCCTGACTACTGGCACATGGCACAGCTGGCAACAATACCTCATATTGTATGTGAATAACACAAGAGAAGCTGGTATCATACTCTCATGACCCCTTAAGCCGGTCTGGCACAGGTGGCAATTTATTGGCACCTGAAAGCAACTTGTTGATTCAGCTGAACACAAACAGGAATTGCAGCTCAGACTGAGCACTGGTGGCACACACTCAATGAAATCATGAATGATGCAATGATGACACACAAAGTGAGCCCATGTTCACCTAAACACTTTACACAAATGAGTTAAACAATAGTGACAAGTCTTGAGTGACAACGTTAAACAGACACTCTTCAGGTACATAAGAAAGCTGCTGGCCTTGTAAAGAGCTTCAAAAGAACAGCATCTTAATAACAAGATACAATTATGGGTCATCATATGATCCCTGCTAAGACTTTTTTTATGAACAGCCTTAAGATACAAATTCAATGTGTCAAGAAGAATGATGAATTTGTTTTAAACAACTTTAAGAAGGGTGAAATGAGAAGCTAACAAGGGATCTGAGAGAAATTGTTTTTTGAGACCAGTCAGTGACAAAGAACAAGATGAACATTTAGTGCAGCTTAAAGAAATGCAAACAATGCATTCATTTTTGCTTAAGATGAGTGACAAGGTCAAGGTGTACTATCATGAGCAAGTGAGTATATGAAGTTGTATTATTATGATGCATGTAAGTTTGTTAATTAAATTGAGCATAGAAGAAGTCATGAGTTGTGAATGTGTTCATACAACAACAAGTGATGAATGATTCACTATGATAAGAAGCACCTTATCAAATATGATCAGACAAGGTGTAAAAAGATAAGTTGTGTGCTGTTACAACTACAAAATGAGAGGTGGTATATATATTCATGTTTGTGTAAGTTTAAATGTCAACAGTGTATACAAAGCTACAGCTCTTTAGTAATAAGACTGTTAAGAAGTGGCTTGCAGGGCCACAGAAACACTAGTAAAGGTAGTGAATATTGCTGAAGTGTCAAAAAGGGGTCAATTGACCTCACTGTTGTCACTGTTGTATGTGTATACCTTTGTATACTTCTACTTTATAGCATAGTTAACAATAATCATGGTCAACAAGCATACAGACCTTTGCACTCATGCTCAGGCTCTTACTCTTGCTGAAATTGAGCATTCAATGCATGAAATAATAACTATTACTAACCTTGCTTGATTCATCATTTATCAATACAAATTCATGGCCTGAAAGCAAGAGTATAACCCTACTATTAGTCATATACTCAAAGATGAGTATCTTGTCAATGATTTTAAATCTGAAAGACCTTTTGTTCTCATAGAGAAGCAGAAGAAGAACCTAGTTATGTCAGTTAAGAAGAACAGAAACAATCAGAAAAAGAGTGCTCAATGCATTGCTTTTGAGCATGATGTATTCAAATTCACTGTTCTTTAAGTTCTTTATGCAGTCAATCTGCACAAATGAAAGCTCATCATTAAGTTAAACCTCACTGCTTCTATGAAGAAAGCCTGACTTCAATTTGTTCTTCAACATTAGCATTGAATTCTTAAAGACTGAAAGAATGTTATATGAACAAACAAGACAAGCATACTTTTAAAGCATCACAAAAAGACACTTAAAATGTGAAGAACATTAAAGAAGCAATTTGCACCTGACTGCACAAGACTTTGTTAAAATGAGACATTGAAGTTTATGTTCTAAGACTCATTTTCATATGACAGAAAGAATTCATTTCATTGCTAAAAGAAGAAGATGACAAAGAAGAAAAAAGCAGCAACAGAGTTTTTAAAACACTGAAACAAGAAGTTAAAACCAGCTGTTAAACAGAATGAGAACTTACTAATGAGATGAGACAACTTTAAATGAATCAAACTAGGTCAGACAAGAAGCCTCAATAAAAGTTCACTGTCAAAAGAGAAGCAGTCACACAAGGCAAAGAAAGAGAAGAAATTGACTGATACTGTTATCAGAAAGTTATTCTTAAGCCTAAGCTCATACTCTTTGTTAAAGAGTGTATGATGACTTGTTCAGACACAGTTGTTCAGAAGAATAAAGCCTCTGCTTATAATTTAAAGCATCAGAAACCTGTTTATGCATTAGCTTAAGTGAAAAGATTCTTATGACCAGAAAACAGCTCTGATCTCAATGTAATTGAGTCTACCTGATTTTATATGAAATGAAAAACCATCAGAAAAGAAGCCTCTCAAGCTCAAAAGACTGCAGAAAGTGTGTGAACTTGAGTGTGAAAAGACCTTTCACAATTCATGATTCAGTGATGAATTGAGTGTATTTCACATCATATTCAAAAGGTCATTTGCCTCAAAGAAGTCAATGAATACTGTAAAAGAGTGCTGAATGACAAGAAGAATCAAGTTTAACTATCATAAGTTGAACTCATACTAAGGTCTTATAATCTAGTTGCTTACTAAGACTCTAAGACTAAAGCACATTATCTTTTTGCTTCTGTATGAAGCTTTTCTTTTTCTCTTCATAGTATTCTTCTTGTATTTAGAAATTATCAATCAAGTGTCAATCTCATTGCAAACCTGTGACATTAAAATACTATTCTCATTTAAACCTGACCTACACTAAAGGCCTTGCTGTACAATTGTTGAAATCAGTGTAAAATGAGCACAGAAACCTCTATGACAGGTGAAATGAAGACTGTTGCTGAGAAGATTCTTTTTTGAGTGCAAATACTTATGATAGAACTACACAGTATAAAGAGTTGTACAGAAGAGAACATGTAAAACATGAAGGCTTGTATGAATCTTCTTTACACCTTTGTGATGAATTGAGACAATCTCACATCAACTACATCAGTAGATACAGCTATCTCAACATCAGCTGTTGCAACATCATCTTCTTCTTAAGAATCAGTCAATTGTACAAACAGTCTCACTTTAAAGCAGCTTGTTGCAGCAATGAGCATGAGTCAGTACTCAAAACAGTGTCTTTTTGATTCACTCAGATTTGAAGAAAAGAGAGTGGAATTCAGACCTTGACTACAACAAATTGTTGCTAAATTGAATGTGAACATGTCAGACAACAATGTCAGTGTGCAGTTCTGATACTTACACAGTCAGCTTGAAGGATTGACTTTAAGTCAGGTCACACCTTGAATTGCAGTTTGTATCAAGTCAAATGAAGTTTTAAATCATACAATCATTGAAAAGCTGATCAATCAGCTTCAACACATGTACAATGACTCAGAATTAAAGAAAAGAGTGACTCATATCTTAAAAGCTTTAAAACAGAAGAAAAAACCATTTGCTAAACACCTGATCACCTTTGAACAAATGCTGTTGAAAGCAGAAGGCTTGAAATGAAATGATGCTGTCAAGAAAACATTTCTTAGTAACAGTCTTGACACAACACTCATGCAAGCTCTGATTGTCACCTCAATTCCTGTGTTGTATGATGAGTACATTATCTTGCTACAGCAGGTCAGTCACAACTTAAACTCAATTCAGAAGGCTGTTACTCAAGAGTGTTGTATGACAACTATCATCATCACACAACAGTCTCACACAGACAACATGAACTGAGAATTCACTGAGCACATCATTGTCACAGTTACAGAAACTGAAGAGAGATGCAGAGCACAATGAGTGTCAGAGAAGAAAGTGACAGAACATCATATGAAACAACTATGCATGCACTGCAAAGACAATAACCACTTCATTAAGAACTGCAAACTTCTGTCTGCTGTACAATCTTGTGTCATCAATGTTGTCACTGCTGAGACTGTGAAGAAAACAACAGAAGAAAAGAAGAACTCAGAAAAAGAGTAGCTTTTAGCAAAAGTTGCAGCTGAGAGTGTACAAGATGTGATAAAAGCTGAAAGAAGTTTGAGAATCAGATAAACAGTGTCCTCTTCACTATGTCAACATTAGTCAATAAGAAGTCATATGCACA
>JAABUP010002869.1_pt1 | contig 31959 bp, 38 predicted proteins | sample 5559201 | NCBI WGS metagenome assembly JAABUP01 (sample SAMN10711887, study PRJNA513373) | rock metagenome | isolation source: Antarctica rocks | place: Antarctica
CCCCTCTCCCACCCCCTCTCGCCCCCACTTTTCCCTCCTCCCTTTTTCCTCTGCCTCTTCTCTCCCCTTTGCCTCTGTCTGCAGCATCTGCCTGTACAGCACAGATTGCCATTTTTCGACTGCTGCTGCGCGCTCATACCCAGATCATGCACACTCTGATTATAGGCCATCATGCCCTGCGGTGCTATCAAGACTTGCTGTAGTGAAGGTGACCTAAGCTGTAAGATACTGCAGTAGTGATCACATTAAACCAAATACGCTGACTGTGGCACATGACATCAAATATGCTGACCGTGCCACATGACATCAAATATGCTGATTGTGCCCCATGACATCAAATATGCTGACCGTGCCATGTGACAGTAAATATGCTGACTGTGCCACACGACGTCACTCAGGTGCGACAGTGTCAGGCATAGGCAAGGCGGCAGCCGAAGAAGCTGCATGGGCCAAGCTGCAGCGCAGCGCTGTGTGGTGGTTGGGTGAGCATTCCAACGCAGCTGCCCTGGAGTACGCCGGAGACAATGAAGCTGTCAAGGCAACTGCTGCCATCAATGCTGCCATGCAGAGGACCACCAGCCCTGGGGAGATCATCGCCATGCAGGTACAGGAAAACAGTCAACATCACAAAGGGTGACCCCGGGGCTGCCGCCCCAAGAGGCTCCCGTCATGATTGCTGAAAAGCGTTAACTTGTTGTTTCTGTTTCATCACAAAGAGACGATGGCAGTACCAATACACACTGTCTGCACAGAGAGGGAGTGACAGTACATGTGTGTGGCATTCGTTGCTGTGTGCGCTTACGTTGCGTCCTCTCAAGTGCCATGCCATGTATCAGTCAGGTGTCACATGGCTGTCATGTGACAGTGCCTGATTCAGGGACCTGTCATTGATGCCCAAATGCATATGCACTCCAAAGCACACTGACATGGTGGTAAAAGTTTGTGGCAGGCTTGCAATAACACTGCAGTTGCTCATTTGACAGCCTCACACATGCCAAGCAAAAAAAACCCAATCTAACACCCAATTTAGTTGCAGTCTGCCCACATTAGACAGACCCGCTACACAGGTGTGTAGACACTCATTGTATCAGCCAAACTATTCAGGCTGTGAAAGTCACTGAGGACTGTTGCGCCGTCAGACCAGTACATCATCAGTAACAACAGAACAGAGAAGAGAAGACTAAAGCTTTTGGTGTCAATTCAGTGAGAAGCCAAGTATTTAACTGGGCTGCACAGTATATCATCAGGATACATGCCATTCATGTCGCTCAAACTACGCAGGCATTGAGGACACCGCTGATGGCTGCTGTGCTATCAGACCAGTACATCACCAACAAATGTGCCGTTCATGTCACTCAAACCATGCAGGCGTTGAGAAAGCCGCTGATGGCTGCTGTGCTGTCCCACCTGCACCACAGTGCCCTGTCCCAGCCCTGGGGCATCCGCGTTGCTGCCGTTCAAGCCATTGCAAAGGTTGCCGTGCGTTCAGAAGAGCCCTACAAGCTGCAGGGCTACACCATTCTCAAGTCCCTGTCTGCCCCAGACTACATCAGTGACCCTGACGCCACTGGTGGGCTGTCTGTCTGTCTGTCTGTCTGTCTGTCTGTGTATCTGATGTGGACCCATACCTGCATGCGTCTTTTGGCATCGCACTCCTGTGGTAGCGTGCTGGTGTTCCTTGCAGCACTGGGTCGAGATACCTTATCATTCTGATGTTTATGTCAGCCGTTGGAGCTCCTTGGCATTTGGTGGCATCTTGCTGCAATTGTCTCCTCAGCAGAATCACTCTACTGTAACTCAACTCTACTGTAACCCTGCTGAACAACACCCTTACTGTGCCCAGATCTTTGTGACGAAAGGCAACATGAGGCAACACAGCACAACTTTGTCCTCGCATACACACTGGATGCCACACCCCCGCCTGCTCCCCCCCCCCCTCAGCTCTGAAGCCCCAAACTGGCCTTTGGTTCAGGTGTTGCCTCAGCGGTCTTACCAGCCGTGAAGATCCTTGACGCAATCTACTCCACTCGCATCACACTGGAGGGGCTGGCTACCAGGTATGGCATGAAACATGAGGAGTGGCCTGAGGCCGTGCTGGAGTCTCTCAAGGCCAGGCACAACCAGATTTACAGCCAGATTGAGGACCAGATCTGCTCCCTGGGAGGAGCCTACCACCCTCTAGGTAATCACAGTGGGGTGTACTGTTTGTGAATGCATGTGCTTTGGTCTGTGTTGGACTGCCAATTTCAGAACAATACGGCCAGAACTAGCAGCAGATTTGGGGACTGGATTTGTTCCCTGGGAGGAGCTTACCACCCTTTAGGTAATCACAGTGGGGTGTAATGTCTGTACAAAGTGTGTGCTCTATGTTCGACTGTCATCTTGATTGCAGCATGATGAGAGCTAGTAGCAGGGACTGTCATATTGATAGCAATATGATCAGAACTAGTAGCAGCTTTGGGGGCTGGACATGTTCTTTGGGATGAGCTGTCAACCCTCTAGTTATTCACAGTGATTACCCTAGGGCCTGTCTGCACTGTGTGTGTGCTCTGTGTTGGACTGTCATTTTGATAGCAGCATTGAGGACCATTGTTAGCAGCATGGTCAGATCTGTTGCAAGTTTGGGGTCCAGACCTGCTCCCTGGAAGAAGCTTACCACCCTCTAGGTAACCACCATAATGAGTAGTGTCTGTCTGTTCTGTGTGCGTGTAGGTGTGTGTGTGTCTGTGTCTGTGTCTGTGTGCTCTGTCATGAACTGTGATGGACTGTCAAGATGACAGCAGTATGACCTTACTGGTCAAGACTATTGCAAATTGGGGACCAGGTCTCCTCTTTGAATGCAGCAGGCCCCATTACAACTGATTACCTTCCAAATGGTTGCAGGGCCAAAGAGCAAAGCTTTGATATCAGGCATAGGCCTGGAGGAACTGAATGAACTTGCCAAACCACCTGAGCCACAACAGCCTGAAGCTGAGGTGAGGCTGCCTGTTCTAATTATACACCATTACATAAACTCTTAATTATACATGTGCATGTATAGTTGATAGCAGAACCATCATCGTATAGTGTACATGTACATATGTATACACACCCTTGTACAGAGATGCCAGTACTTCCACGGTGATGCGCATACGTTATACTCCACACAATGGCTGACAAAATGCTGGTCAGTGCACCGCCCAGATGTGTACATGTATAAACATGTGCCGCCAAAGCAATCGTGAGAAGCACCGTTTGGCTTGAGTTCTGGCACTTACTGTCATTTGGAGCCGTTTGGTTGTGAGGTGCACTTCTTGCATGCAACCCTGTGCTGTTTGTCACCTTTGCATGCAACAGCTGCTGTGCACATGTTGCCTCTTTTCTGCCATTGCATATGCTGCAGCCAGTGCTGACAGTCAAGCTGTGATCGCTGGCATTCCTGCAGACACAGAGAGAGTCTGTATTTGCCAAGGAGGACCAAGCTAAGAAGGACGCTTTTGATGAGTCAGACGATGAGTCAGCAATCAGTAGGACTGAGAGTGAGCTCAGGGAAGTCACCAAGGTGATTCTTCATCACACACTATGTCTTTTGCGATCTCAATACAATTTGGCAATTTCAGGAGTTGTTACGTGGGCAATTGGTCCAGCTCTGTTTTGTACAAGTCCTGTGAGAGTCTTATCATGACTCTGGGAAAAGGTTTCAAGCTTGCTTCTGATTTTGTGAAGATGTTTTGATGATCATGTTGACAGAGGCCACCTGTGAGATTGCTAGACTTTGTATTGTCATGATATAGAGCCTCGGACATTCTGCTCTTGGGCTGGGGCAGTGTTGTTGCACTGAGTAGCTGCCAAGTTTAGTCTATGTGTGGGTGCTGTTGTCTTGTGCTCGCGCATTGTGCCTTTCAGCGCAGACTGGCAAGGGGGCTGTTGTGGCAGCATAGGGGGGTTACCAACACTTTGTTGGCAGCTTTACCCATAAACAGTCACAAGTAAGGCCCACAAAATTGCAGATTATTCAAGAGCAGCCGCCGACGCAAAGAAGAGCAATTTGCTTCCCTACAGCCTGTATGCTCAGCAGCAGTTGGCTCAGGACTCATACCTGACTGTTCTATGACTGCAGGTCTCACAACAGCCGCCGCCTATGCCAAGAGAGGAGGCAACACCAAAGTATCAGCAGGTCTGCCTAACACCAATCGCAACTGATTGCAGGTGCTTATGAGCAGCCCCTGACGCCAAGACAGGAGGAGCTGTTTGCTCCATTACTGCCTATATGCTCTGCAGCAGTTTGCTCCCGTACAGCCTGTTTGCTCTGCAGTGCTCTGGCTCATGCTCTTGCCCATAACTCACACCTGACCATTTGCTGACTGCAGGTCCTTCAAGAGCAGCCGCCAACGCCAAGAGAAGAGGAGCAGTTTGCTCCCCTACAGCCTATATGCTCTGCAGCAGTTTGCTTCACTACAGCCTATTTGCTCTGCAGTGCTCCTGCTCATAACTCACACCTGACTATGCGCTGACTGCAGGTGGTACAAGAGCAGCCGCCAACGCCAAGAGAAGAGGAACAGTTTGCTCCCCTACCACCCCTGGACCTGGGCAGCTTGGGCAGCCTGGATGCTCTGCAGCAGGAGCTGGACGCTAAAGTGGTGGCCTCATATGCACCGGTGCCCAAGCCCTACAGGCCCTGGGAAGATATCACCCCCAGTAACACTGGTCAGTGCTGTTGCTGCACTGCTGACACTCTTTTGTGTAGTTTCAATGTGTTTGTCGTCTCCAAAACATCTCCCTGATGTAAAAAGGCGTCTTCACCGTCCCCACGCGTTTCTGAATCTAAAAAGCTCTTGTAGAAAGCATGTTTTGGAGGACGGAAATAGACTTTTTGGGATGGAAAAAAGTGCTTGTTCTCTACACTGCCTTTCTTGTCTTCTGTACTGGTTGCCTTGGCTTCGCTACTATATGTGGCATCTTCTGTACAACATAGCTTGTTTTCTCTACCCCACACTTAGTTCATAAGAGGTGTCTATGACCTTGTGAGGTTTGCTCCTCAATGTCAAACTGATGACTCTGTGCTAGTAGGACTGCACAGTCTGCCCAAGTACCATGTCTTCGCCACATATGTGCATCACCATATGCAATTGTGTGCATGAACGACCTGCAGCCCCAGCAATGAATTGGAATGCAGCACTGCTCTGTGTGTCAGCTTGGCCCAAAGCTATTGTTTGCATCAGGGCTGTTGCGACTGACGCTCAAGCACCTCAACAGGGGCAGATGCTACAGTGGTTCTGCTTCTCACACATGCTTGGAGACACACCCATGTGCGCCCATCCACCATTCACCACTCAATCATCTTTTTTGTCTTTCTGCATAGGATATGAAGAAGAGGAGGAGGATTACGGCTACCCTAGCCACATGCGGCAGGCCAGCCTGGAGCTCAATGTGACTGAAGTCGCATCACCTCGCGGCAGCTCTGGTAAGAGATCCTGCCCTACTCCAAAGTTCGGTCCACCCATTGACATGCCACACCTTACAGGGATGCACAAGATAGACTGCTCTGGAGGACAAGACTTGTCCTGCTTGTACCTAGCTCATCATGAGCTGGAAAGCGTAATTGTCCCAGTATCATTATCTTATCATTATCATCATCATTCTTATTAGTATCATTGAGATGCCTTATCGCCTAGTCCTGCACACAGTTCATCATACGCCTGGTTGCAGATGCTGCAGCTGCAAACTAAGGCCTGTGCCTGATCAAGCTTGCTGCGCCTGACTGCATCAGTTGTGAAATCAGTGCCTGATTGCACTGATTCCACGAGTGCAGCAGCTGCTTTGGCATCTGCCGTACTCACAAGCAGCCCCGCTGTGAGGGCCATATGGTTTGTGATGGATGGCTAGAGGGTTCAGCTGGCAGTCATGACTGTCCCATGGTTTGTGGTGAATGCCCAGGGGCTTCAAATGGCAGTCATGACTGCACCATGATTTGTGATGAATGGCCAGAGATGTCTGTGCTTTCAGATGGCAACCTGTGTCTGCAGGTTACAGCTTGAACCCATGCAGCGACTGTAGATCAGACTCATAGATTGTTTTTGCTTCTTGCTCTGAGTCTAGGAGTCTGATCTACGGTCGCTGCGTGGCTTCAAGCTGTGAGCTGCTGTCACAGATTGTCATCTGAGAGCAAAAACAGTGATGCAAAATTAACAATCTAAAGAGGTTTGAGCTAGCTCTGGGCAGACGCATGTACTGGTATGGAGACAGCCATCACATGCATGCGGCAGGCATGACAGCAGTGTGCAACTCCTGCAATGTCAGCATGACAGCAGTGTGCAATACCTCCAATGTCAGCATGACAGTCACAAAGTATGTGATGGTCTTGCAGAAATGATCACCATCAATGGCTGTGGCATGGTACAGTGCCTGCAATGTCAGCATGACAGTCACACTGTGTGTGTTGCCCTTGCAGAAATGATCATCATCAACGGCCGTGGCATTGTTCAATACAACTTTGAGGCGACAGTGGATGAGGAGCTGACTGTTGACAGAGGAGAACAGGTGATGCGTGTACATGATGTGTGTGTATTTATGTATATATATATTTATGTATATATGTATGTGTATATGTGTATATATATATGCGCATCATATACAAGCATATATATATGTATAGGGTTTAAATATGTATATGTATTATATATATACACATATATATATGGATATGGATATGTATATGTATTATATAAAGTGTATGCAGGCAAACTCGCATGTGTATCTAAGCGTAAATATATTGCGTGTATAATTGTACATAATACAAATGTGCAGGCTGACTTCATTTGCACGCATTTGATCACATCGGGTACTGCTTGACTACCTTGCATTGCTGTTGATGATGCTTGCCGCAGTACACACACAATACGCGCAATTATGCAATACGCACTCCTTTGGGTCTTGCAAGAACATGAACTTGACTGCAAGTTGCTGTCGTACATAACCTTGCTTGTTTCACTCTGATGACCCACAATCACATCTGTCCATGCAGCCCACGAGATTCATAGCTGGCTGCAAGTTGCCAACATAAATAACATTGCTTGTTTCACCCTATTGCCTCACAGTCACACCTGTCCATGCAGTTGCTGTATGGATTCATTCTGATCTCTTCACAGCTCATCGACCCGCTATAAATAAGCTTTCCCAGCTCAGACCTCAACACAATTCCCGGATCATGCACCAAGGTGTCAAAGGTGAAATCTGAAGCAGTCGGAGGAGTCTGGACAGGAGCTGGTTTCGGGCACTCGAAGCCTACAGGGGGTCTGTAGACTGTCTCCTCAACACTGCTGGCCAAGCTGCCAGTTCGAACTGCAAGATCAGCAACAAGATCCTGCAGTTCGAACTGGCGGCTTGGCCAGCAGTGTTGAGGAGACAGTCTACAGACCCCCTGTAGGCTTCGAGTTTCCGAAACCAGCTCCTGTCCAGACTCCTCCAACTCCTTCAGTTTTCACCTTTGCCATGGAGGTAACAACAAGAACATCAACAACAACAGCAACAATAGCAGTAGTAATAACAACAACAATAACAATGATAACAATAACAACAACAACAACAATAATAATAATAATAATAATAATAATAATAATAATAATAATAATAATATTATTGATGTCTATGCAGGTGGAGGTGGCCCACGAGATTGATGGGTGGCTGCAAGTGGCCAACATCCATGGGGAGGTGGGCCTGGTGCCCTCCTCCTTTGTGCGCATCCTGCACCCCGGGGAGGTCACCCCTGCAGCCGTGGGGGCGGCGGGAGCAGCGCTCTCCAGTGCTGTCTCCACCGGTGTTGAGGGCTTGCCAGGTACACATCACACGCCACATGCCTCCTTAAATCTGCGAATGCACCATCAAGGTGTATGTGCATGTGATCACATAGAACAGCTCATTCTCTAGCATTGTTGAAGGCTTGCCAGGTACACAGCACATGCTTGTTGCACGTAAATGCACACGCAAGGTATAAGCAAGCATACAGTACACAGTCTGCTGAAAAGAATTGCGCAGAAGGCCCTCTCTGCTGTTGATAGATCTTATGCCTCTTCTTCTTTCCTGCTGCTTCTTGCTTCTCCTCTTCTTCTTTTGCCTTGCGTTTTGGTTTAAGTAGTATGCCTGTGTCTAGGTAGAAGAGGCATGGACGATAGTTATTCCTACGGCATGCAGCCCTCCTCAGCAAGGGCTTCTGTGGCCTCCTCTGAGGGCTACGGCCCCAACAGGGCTTCCAGGAGTACCCATGAAGATGCTTTTGGGGGAGGCGACCCCCTGGGTGAGCCTCCTCGCCATTCAGCCATACATTCTGCTACTTCTTTGCCCTTCTTTGTGTCAGCTCATTTGCGCTCGCTAAAACACTTATCATTTGTTAACTGGTTCATTTGCTCCCTCTTTATATGTGTTGGTTCATTTCAGTCAGTCTGTCAGTCAGTCTGTCAGTCAGTCAATCAGTCAAATATTCACAGCCATGCTCAGCCTTATGTGTTTGTTTACACCATGAGTGTCAACCAATGCCCTCTGCCTGTTGCACACGAGACATGATGTGAAGTAAAACCAGCAAGAATGGGTATGATTGCTGTTCAAACATGCCTGTTGCACACGAGACATGACGTGAAGTAAAACCAGCAAGAATGGGTATGATTGCTGTTCAAACATGCCAGCCCAGCGCGGTGGCAAAGGTCTTGCAACCCCTCAAACTTGGCCCATATTGACACAGTCCAAGTGCTGTCCAGCCTTGCTCCACATGGGAGATTGCTCAGAAGCATTGCTCGTGTCAGGCCTGAATGCAGCAGCTTCTGTGTATTTGCATAATACACAGTAATAGGCATTAAGCAGCAACACTTCAAAGACAACACTCTCCTAGAGCGTGCTTGTTAGTCATGCCACATAGTGAGAAATGAGTGCTGAACTGAAGCCCTCCCTGGTAAACCTGCAGAGTCCTGGAAGGACACAGACTCCAAGGGCTGGGGCAACAACAGCTGGGGCAGGTCCCCACAGGCCCCTGCAGCTGCGCCCAGAAGTGTAAGCACGCCAACACACCCCATTGCTGCTCTTCTGCTTTGCTGGCCAGTTGTACTGAAGTGCAGTCTCAGACTTACTCCATACCCCTGTAGACCTGACATTGACCATCCCTCTTCTCCAAGCATGAAAAGAACCACACCTGTTCCTGCATCTGCACCACTGCCCCTTGCTCACGACAACTTGCACCACTGCCCCTTGCTCATGGCAACTTGCACCTCTGCCCCTTGCCCGTGACAACTTTCAAAGTGCCTGGCAAAAGCATATTACACTAGCAGTGGTGCTCAGCACTGAGTGTGTGAGCTGTTGCAGGAGCTGAACGCCTTTGCATCTCAGCAGCTGGACTTTGACTTAGAGGAGGAGGCTCCCCCTGCCTATGGAGATGCCTTTGCAGCCCGCCCAGGTCAGCCTCGCTCAGTCTTTGCTTTCCAATAACAATAACAATAACAATAACAATAACAATAACAATAACAACAACAATAACAATAACAATAATAATAAATAATGATGATAATGATGACAATAATAATAATACTAACAATAATAATAAATAATGATGATAATGATGATAACAATTTACAGGCATTCCAGCTAATTATTGCCAGGCACCTACTAGGTGCTTTCCACCGCTGTGATACAACTGCAAAGCCTGAACTTAAAGGTGCAAAGGATTGCAGTGACCTGATGTATGCCATCACTGCTGTCCGCTGCAAATGCATTCAGCCTTACCTTTGCTTGTCCTTGATGCTTGCGTGCTATTGCTGGTACACATGCAGGTAGGCTTGTTCAAGAGGGAGAGAACTGCCTACGTCCCAAGTTGCAAAGTATTAGCTTAGGTAGTCGACAGCTACCTAAAGTAGTAAAGTCAGCACAGCATTGGTGGCAATGTGTTGATGTGCTGCTCTTGTAGATGCGGAGCCAAGGCTGCAAACTGCCCAAAGTGGTCAACATCCAGAAGTGGGCACTGCAGTATCGGATACCCCTATTCTCTCCCAGACCCCTGCATCACCTTCCAGGTCACCAGCTGCTCCCACACCCGCCTATCAGCCCACCAGGTTCGCCAGTGAAGCTGCTACAGAAGCTTCACAGGCAGCTGATGCCGGCAATGGTGACGTCAACCTGCGTCAGGGAGAACCACAGCAGGAGTTTGTTGCGCCTGTTGCAAGGGGCTTGTCAGACACGCCTTGGCTCAGTGATGCAGAGCCACAGACAGCTGCTGTTGCTCAACCTGAGCGTCTGTCTGTGACTCGGGCGCCAGAGCGTGAGTTGGCGGCTCAGCCGCCTCAGCAGGAGTTCGTGAGTCAGCGCTCCTCTGGATTTGATAATAGGGGCTTTGTAGGCAGGGCAGGGCGCTTGTCAGAAGAGCCCCAGGGCAGGCCGTTTGAGCAGCAGCCACAAAGCCCTGCAGGGCGTTTTGAGCAGGGGCCCCAGGGCAGGGCTTTTGGGCAGCAGCCTCAGACTGAAGGCCGCTTGCAGGGACAGCCTCTAAGCAGCAGCAGTGCTTTTGCAAATGGCAGCCAAAGGTTTGAGGCAGAGCAGCAAAACTTTGGTGGTGTTCAACAGGTATTCAGCTTCTTGACATCACACTTTGCTTGATCACCTGCGCTTATGCAGTCTGCTCCCATTGATGCTTCCTCTGTTACAGACATAACTATCATTTTTATCACTAGCGGAATTGTTTACTGTCACTGTTGATACTTCTTCTGGCACAGACGCTGCAGAACTTTGTCTGCTTGTCCTGCATCAAAGCAGGCAGCATGAGTCCAACAAGCATTGTTTGTAATGATGCTCATATGTCTGTTGCTCAAGTTAGCAGTGGCTGCTGCTTGCAGATTTGTCTGGGTTTGTTGTCCTGCAACTCTTCCATCAAGTTCCTACAGCTGATCTTGCACATGCCATGCACAAGATCACACCGTCGTGCATGCTGTCACTACATTCATGGCAAATCCTGGGCTCCATGCAGGTATCTAACACTCCCATTCTGAATGGACCGGCAGCTGTGCCTCAGCAGCAGCCAGTGTCAACCACACAGGCAAGCGTCCCTCAGCAGCCGCCACAGCAGCTTCCACAGCAGGTGCAGCAGCAGCCACAGTCTGCCTTCTCCCGCTTTGACAGCTTTGGGACGCAGTATGACGATGGGTCAACCTCAATGCAACCCCAGAGGCTGCCTTCCATGTGCCTGGGACCAGCCACGTCCCTGGGACCGGCAAGGTCCATCCCTGAGGGAGCACCTGTTGTCTTTGAAGGTAATGTTGCAACTGGATCTCACATGGCATGTCTTGAAGTGATACACAGAGTATATGCCAACTCACTGGGCTCATTGCTATCCCTGCATGACGGTAGACTTATTGCGACTGGCTGAGACTGAAACTTTCATGGTGCGTATGTGTGACTGAGCACATTTTACAGATGCTGGCATGATATATGTCGTATGCAGTAGATGAGCATGCTCCTGCACCTCTTCAGCTTGTTGTCAAAATAGCATGCTGAGATGCTAAGTGGAATCAGCAGGTACAAACCAGAGCGCCTTTTCTGGTGTGCTGGCAGTTACAGTGATGTGCAGATGCAGTCTTCCACTGCACGACAGCTACCCAGTCCCATATAAATGTGCAAACCCGTGTCTTTCATCGAGGCTTATGCTCAGCTGCGCAAATGCATAAACCACATGATTGTGCTGATACAGCCTTAACACAATTGCAGTGCATGTTTCAGATACAGGTCTGCCGAAGCTTGGTCCAATCTCAGCACACCGGCACAGACGCACCATGTCATCTGAGCTGAATATGACTCCCAGGAGGGCTCCTGAATCCCCAATGGGCAATGTCAGTCCCAGCCTGGGGTCCCCGGCCTCAGAAAACAAGCCCAAGCCTTGGCCTGGTCTTGTGCTCTATGGTAAGCAGCCTGCCTGCATGTGTGTTTCAACCTGGATGGATATCATGCTGATAGTCCGCTTCTGCATTACCTTGCTTGCGGCACAAGATCGTAAGGCCTCCTTTCAGCTTTGCTATGACGTCAGGACATGCTCTGTATGCTGCTGGTCATAGTTTTGTGCTGCTGAACATAGTAGTGTGCTACAAACAGTGCAATGACAGGTCTGTGTGTTGAGTGGGACTAGCACTCAGTCGACTGCTGGGCGCTCAATCAGTACTGCTAGGTTGCGACGCAAAAGCTTTCATCAAAAGCGTGGTGTACAGGTTTTGATGCCGAGAGTGAGGAAGAGGCGAGTGTGCACCCGGGTGATGAGATCATAGTCCACCAGGAGGTTGAGGGCTGGTACCAGATCACACGAGTTGCAGACCAGACGCGCGGACTTGTACCGGCATCCTACGTGCAAGTCACGCCATAGCCTGTCAATGAGTGTGCTTACTGTCCCTGCTTACTGTCCCTGATCTAGCTCAAGAGCTTTGAATCATCATTGCAATCCAGCACAGTTGCAGCATGCCCATGTTGGTTGTTTGTCTGTTCACTTGATACTGTGTTTATTTTACGGTGTGGGCACAAGCTGCCTCGTGATTTGTGGTACAAAAGCCTCTCCTCAACAATGACATACGCTTGAGTTGGTCAAATCTGAGGTGCGACCTGACTGTGAGTTATGATTGTTTACAGAGGGAAGAAGGATGTGCTAGGGGATCAAACTTGTGGCCAGTATGCACGTTGCTTTGTTAGCTGTCAGCTGCCAGAGTGTGCTGGATAGCCTCATTGTTGTTGCTGACATGCTTTCTGTGGTCTCAAATCAAGTTGCAACTTGACAGGCAGTGACAGGTAGACTTGCGTGACCTTTGCACACTTGCAACATGGGTATGAAAGGTGGTGGTGTTGTCCATACCTACTGCACGGCTTGGTTCCATATGGTTTGCAGTGAAGCACTTGTTTATCACAATGCAAATTGCATCAAATACGTGATGTAGCCTGAGACAAACCTGTATGACTGCATACTGTGCCACAATCTTCACGATCCAGGCATGTTACCAAGCTCTGCAGATTAGTGCATCCTTGTTTGAGATCTGGGTGCAAGTTCCAGACATTATTTTTTCAAATACAGCTGCTGTCAAAAGTCTGCATACAGTAATGGCACTGCTCAGATGAAACCTTGGAGTGAATGCTGTGCGCAATGCAAATGGCGGCGAGGCCAGCCAGTGTTAGCAGACGAGCCTGCGCACCTGCTGCTGTGACCGTTGCTGTTGAAAACGCTTGTGCCGCAAGCTGCAAGGCTTTGGCTAAAGCAGGTTAGCTAACAGTGAGGCAAAAAAGCTGGTGTCAGCCAATAGTCAGGTTTGAGGCTGCCCAGCAGGCAAGATTCATAGGAAGCAACACGTTGTGAAGGTCAAACCTTCTGGCAAAACAGGCCAGCTGTCTTGCCTATTATCTAGTTTTCACAGCAAAGCAGGAAGCAGTGGCTGTTTCAGCAAAGGCTTGCTGCCTGGACAAGCTTGCCTCTGACAGAGGTTGAGCCTGATCATTTAACAAACCTTTGTTTTGAGTGCAACCACTTGCAGAGGCTCACCTAGCACATTGCCCAGCCTGTGCAAAAAAAAGCGAGAGTTTAGCCCCGAGTTCAGTCTTTTGCCAACAGCTTTTACCGTATTTGGCTGGGAAATTTGAATCTGGCTAGGGTTTGCAGGAATCTGAACAGCTGGGGTTGCAACGTCGGGTGTGCAATCCCTAATGATTTGGTGACTCATTTTCATATGTCAGTCTGGGATGCACAACAATGTTCATGGCCACAGGAATGCAAATGTGTGTAACAGCCTGGGATGACTAGAGCAGGTTCCCCGGACTGAAGTCAAATTTGACCATGCCTGCTGTGTCAAGGTTTACCTATTTGGTCCCTCCTAGACTCCGGAAGCCAAGCTTCCATCCGTTTCCACTCGCAGGGAAACGGATGGAAGCAAGAGCATGTTCCCGTGCGCCCTGCAGCCTTGGTCCCGTCAACACGGTAGACAGCATCCGCCTGGCAACAGACAATGACTCGGGCGTGCAGTAGGCATGCTATTCTGTTCGTTACGGCGTTGGTGCTCATTGCGGCGCATGCCAAAGCCGGACTAGTTGGAACGTCTGTGCACACTCGTCTTGCAAAGTACGAACGCAAAATGAAGTCTTCGCGTGATCCGGACAGCCTCCCAGACAGCGCTCCGAAAAATCACGCACCCGAAGTCACCCCAGAAGCGGAACCACAGGTTCCGGCTGGACACACGGAGCCTTTTCCCGCGGCGAATCCATATGTGGACCCAGGGCAGCAGTACTTCACTAAACAGACTTCCGTCGATCACTTTGGGAGTGTGCGTTGTGCTTCCGTTCTTGTGCTGTAACAGCGTGGCGCAACTCTTGAAACGCGCTGAACTTGTTCTCACGCTGAAGTGTTATGGAATATGCAGGCTCAGTACTCCAAAAACAGCACGTTCCCTTTAAGATATTTTCTGGTTTGGCCGGAAACTCCTCCCGATGCGTCAACACCAATCTTTCTTTTCATGGGTCAAGAGCAACCCCTTTTGTACGTCCTGCAGACACCTGCTGCAAATGTCGAAGCATTACTTGTGATTGACCTTATGCCTGTGCATTGCTCCTCCTACAAGCTTTTGATGTTGTAGCTAGAGTGTCCTGCATCATTTCAGCCTCTAGTGCTTTGGCCACAAGCAGCTTGCATAATATCCACCCAGAGTGGTTCCTTTTCCTGCTGCAGCTCTGCAGATGTCGGCTTAGGCTACTATTCCGAGCTTGCACATCAAACAGGCGCCTTGCAGATCTGGCCTGAGCATCGCTACTATGCAAATGAGGTGCCGTACCTCCCGTATGACAATTTCGAGCACCTGAATGTTGAGCAGGCACTAGTTGACCATGTTGAGGTGGTGCTACATGTGCAAAAGCTGCTTGGCATGGACCAGAATCCTGTCATTGCTGTCTGTGGAAGCTACAGTAAGCAAAGCTTTCCTGCTGTAGTTAGTGTAATTGTTATGACTTGTGCAATGTGCTTTTCATGATCATACCTCTGCTTTCTGATCACATTTTGTCATGCTCAATGCAGCCTTGCATCTGTTTGTGCAACAACGACCGCCCATGCGCACCGCAAAGACCAAACACACATAGTGAAATCAGCTTTTGTTTTTGCCAGGTCCCTTTACCAAACATTTGAGAAAATAGTTGCACTCACGTGCAATCCAGTGTGACTCTATATGCAAGCCCTGGCGACCTTATGCCAATTGTTGTTGGTCTTGTCAGGCGGAGCTCTAGCAGCATATATCAGGATCTGATTTCCAGATGTCATTGCTGGAGCTGTTGCATCTTCAGCAGTTTTGTTGGGTTGCACTGGACTTGGTGTGGTAAGTTCATGATGTTGCCATGACAGAGGAGCACATGTGCACACAGCAATGCCCGCAGTTCTTCATGTATGACCAATTGTTTGTTTGAACTTGTGATCATTGCTTGCTATAACCTTGACTGTTCAATTCTGCCCTGGATGCTTGCCATGGTGCAATGCTGTGCTGTGTGAGTGACAAAGCTTCTTGTCTGGAAACAGCCTTTGATTTGGGTGCAGGATCCTAGCTTTGATCCATATGCGTTTGCAAAAGTAGCAATCCGCACAGCCTCTAGCGAAGCAGGCTCAGCAGCAGCATGCCCTCTGAATGTTCAAAACTTCTTCAAGGAGCTCTTTGCCCTTTCAAACAATTCAACAGGCATTAAAACAATTAACCATCACATGAAGCTCTGCTCAGATTCAGATTTAAAGTCGGCCCAGGATGCCCCAAGCCTTGCAAACTTTCTGGGGAATTTGTGGGTCGTTGGGGTAAGTTGCGCAATCCAAAATCACTTTTCAGGCTGCATTTTCCCTACTTAACCTCACTGTATGGAGACGCTAGCAAGTTGTTCTCTGCTCACTCATTGACTCTTTCGCGTACTCACTCACCCATGCACTCACTCACCCATGCACTCACTCACACAGTCATGCACGTGTTTGTGCACTCACTCACCTGCCTACTCACTCACTCATGTGTTGCGTTGCTTGCTCATTCCCTTACCCACCCAGTGAGTGGGTTAGTGCATTGCCTACCCACCTGAACACTCACCGACTTGTGAACACCCCCTACCACTATCCACTCACTCACCAGGCCTGTGCATTTATCCAACTAATGACAAGGCAACAATTATACAAGATGTGCTTTGCAGGCCCAGTATGACTACTCTTTTGCAGACCAAGGATTTATAGCAAATCAAGTGCAGGCTGCCTGCAGCCTCCTGGCTGATCCCAATCTGACAGGGACAGATCTGCTTGATGCAATGTCACAAGCAGCTGATGTGCTTCTTGCAAACGCCAGCACTGCGATTGTTGGGTGCCTAGATACCTCTGGCTTCAACACCCCTACATTCAACTTCAGTTGGGAAAATGTCAATGCATGGGAGTATCAGGTGGGCCTGGTTGTTGCAAGTGCAGCTTACCGCACGTGGTTGTTGCAAGTGCAGCTTACCGCATGCAATGTTCCATCATATGTGTTGCCTATTGCCAGCAGCCAAGCTGTTGTGGAAACAATCTGCAAACCTGAAACTACACACTCTTGGACATGGAGCGGATGCTCATGCCCGCCATCTCTTTCTGCCTCTCCCTGGGGGGGGGGGGTCTGTCGGCCCACTACTTTAGGCTGTTTTGTGGTGCAGGTGTGCACTCAGCTTCCGCAACCCAATTCATATGACGGAGGTGAGCTCACTATACGTCATGTGTCACATAGGTATTCACGTTTACAGCGCTGGCAATTTAGATGCTCATGAAAATGTTCTGGCACCTGTGAGCCCTCATAGATGTGAAGGGCTCTGGCTTCTGTTACATGGCCAAATAAGACATGGCTGCAATGAGGCACAATTAATGCAGCATGATTGGTCACAATGCAATACCATTGTCACACTTTGTTGCAATCAAAGTCATTATTCAAGGTGGTCTTGGTTGCACATATGGCAGGAAAGCTTATAGGCATCATTTCTGACTTGCTGGTTGTGTGGTGCCTCAATCGTTTGCAAGTCCATGGTTTGAACAGAACTCATATGTCCCAGCAACAACTGCTCAGATGTGTTGTACATGCTCTAATTCTGAAACTGACGCAGGAACCGACATGTTTTTTGACTTACCTTATGATGTGGATGGATCCGACGCAGCATGCTTTCAATACTCTGGTGTCCACACACAGCAAAATTGGGCTGCTACCAAGTAAGCTGCTGCTACTGCTACATTATTGATACCGCTCCTACTGTTTTTGCTCAATACAGCTGCTCACCTTCTAAGGGGTTATGGCGATGTCAGCTACAACCTATGCCCACTCTGCATTCATAAGATGACCTGATCAATAGCAAAGCTATTTTGGCTGCATGTTTCTGACAACTCCTTTTTGGTTCTGGATGCCTCCTCAACTTTCAGACTGACCGCATGTTGCTGGCAGCTGTGACCTTGCTCTAACGCATGCCAATCTTACGTGTTGTTGGCTGCGTGTTTTGAATGTACTCTGAATACATGCGAGTGTCACATGATGTTGCAATGTATACATCCAGGCCGCAGCTGACCTATGCACATACACGCACACATACATTTAGCACAAGTTGTGCATGCACATCTTTAGTCCTCATGACCTGCCATTCAGTCAGAGAGGAGTGCAATCTTATGCATGTCATTTAAAGCTACTGGTGTTGGACAATGTATTGCTTGCAAGTGCAGTTTTGGGCTATCGGCACTTCGTCAGTCCTCAAACATATTCTTTACAAATGGCTTTCTCGACCCACTCAGCGCCTGTGTCCCTAGTACAAGCTTATCCAACACAGTGACAGTTGGTTTACATGGTAACCTCTCCTTGACCTTGCAGTACTGTATGCTTACGCACAACAACACAAAATGCTGACACCGTGACTCAGTCATACATTTGACTACACCAGGCACGCTATAGTAGAATGTTGGCTGTTTATAAGGTAGGCTCAGATTTCGTTGAGTCTGCCTTGAAGAAAGACATTTGTGCCTCTTTGTGCAGCCGGGCTGTGCATGCTGTTTCCAATCAGTGCTCTGTGCGGGCCCTTCATGGCTTGGCTGATTTGCCTTCTTGCATCCTGGTGCTAAGTCACGTCCTGTGCAGCACTTTGTTGTTGACTTACTAAATAGTGCACATGCTTTGCATTTGCTGCAGATGGAGCTCATGTTTCTGACATGATAAGATCCCGGCCAGCATCTGACACTCCTGGTGTCATTGAAGTCAGACGGCAGGCTGCACAACTCATAGCTCAATGGGTCACAGATTACAATTCCAACAGGAACAGCATGCCTTTCTCAAATCCAGCAAATGTATTCAACATGCCTTACGACTTAGGAGGGTATACAGCCGCTGTGAATGACACACTGCCTGGCAGCAACCTGACACGCAACACTCAGGTGCTGAACTCAAGTGCAACACAGAGCAATGCTGCAATATGAAGGTGTTTTATGCAGTGATACACTACTGTTGTAGACTAAGAAACCTGGGAAGCCGGGTGTAATACTTTGGCTTCTCATTAAATTGTCGCTGAAAGGCGTAGTCTTTTCTTTTCTAGACTAAGAAGCAAGGCTATCTATTACCAAGTGACAGAAAGTTTGTTTTGTCACATTTGACTATCCATACACGCTGTAGGTCCTCTGGCCTCATCCAGCTTAGTGTACATTGTTGTACTGGACAATAACTCGTCAATGCCAGAGCACATAACACTATGTTAACATGAAAACTTTTCATGTGACATGTGCTAACGCATGTTCATCAGTTGCCAGTTGCTCTGCATGACGATGTGTAAAAGTGTTGCTGTTGTATTTTGCTTGAAGGTTGCTTTTGCCATTGTTGTCAGCCTGGACTGACATCACCTATTACTGATGATTGATCTAGGCTGCATTTGGGTTGATCATTGTACAGCTGTGCAAGCAAAGATCATCAGGTCTCACCTAGGCATTGGGGCAGGACATCAAATTTCTCCGCAACGCACGCAACGAATAGTGTGTCTCACTCCCGACTAGCCTTCATCATGACACACGCAGATACCACGACAGTGCCATTGTATCAGGTACATCAGTTCTGGTCCGCTGCACGGCATAGAACGAGAGGCATGTTAACGACAGAGTCCTGCTTACTATCAGGTCGATGCATTCACGCCACAGCTATTTGGCGGAAATCCTGCAGCAGTGTGCTTGCTGCACAAAAGCTTAGAGACGGCATCAATGCAACAAATTGGAGCTGAGATGAACCTATCAGAAACTGCTTTTATCGAGCCAGTCAGGTCTGGGGCCAGCGTCAGCGGCAACCCCTTTGTTGAGCTTGCTGACTTCAACCTGCGGTGGTTTACGCCTAGGAAAGAGGTGAACCTCTGTGGCCATGCAACCATGGCCTCTGCAGCTGTTTTGTTTGAAGGTATGTATAAGCGGTGAGACTTCTGCTTCAGCAACATCAGTCCAGCGTCAAGAACTCTTTGCATCACAGCAGAAGGCAACCAACAAGAAGTGCTGCATTTCGAGACACGGAGTGGCAGACTGTCTGTATGGCGAGATCAAGCAGCACAGAAGGGGCTGCACCTACAAATGGACTTTCCTGCATTTCCTGCCACTGCAGCCTTGCCCCCTGTGGTGACCAAAGTCAAGGACAAGCTCAAGGTACGTTCCAGCTCTGTAGCAAAGCAGCAATCAGCACACAGGTACTTTTAGAATATGCAGTACACATAGCTGCATTGGGTATTGCAAATCTGTACATAAACATGAGGTAATCTCCTTGCGTGCAGGGCTGTTTCACAGGCGTGCAAACACAGGAAGTGCTGATGTCACTGGATCTCAAGTATGTACTGGTAGTGCTAGCCCCTGGCACCACTCAGCAACAGCTTATGGACATGCAATGTGATACAAGGCAACTTGAGTCCCTAGCAGATAAACAGGATGTGTTTGCTGTATGTGTCACTTGCTCAGGTGTGGCAGCATACATGACCCACTGCAGTTTCTCTGCAGCCTGTTACTGTGACATGTCTTGTGTCCTGCAGCCTGCATCTGATGGTTGTCGTGTCTTCGTGCTTTGTTTGATGTTTATTGCTCACACTACATGTGGCAGTGCAAGCCCTGCAGAGAGTTGACCTGTAGAGGCAATCCACCTCATTGCATGCATTCAAACTATGTTGCATGCGTACTGGCTTGTTGGAAAGGTGAGTGCACGCTGCTCTTCATGCTGTTCCGTACCATAGTCTACCAAACTCCAAACTATAGTTTCAGAAATGCACATTGACTGCAAAACCGCCGTCGCCATGCCACCATTGAGCAGAAATCCACATTGAGCTGCAAAGCGAATTGATTATGATTGTTGTTATTGTTATTATTGCCCAATTGCTTGTTCTGCGTCCCCAGGGGACGGCAAACCATACCACTTCCTATCAAGGTTCTTTGCTCCCTGGGCGGGGATTGATGAAGACCCCGTGACAGGCTCAGCCCATGCCATGCTGGGACCATACTGGGCTCAACATCTTGACAAACCTGAGAAGACACTGCGTGCCAGGCAGTGTTCGATCCGAGTTGGAGAGCTGCAAGTCAGTGTAGACAGCGAGAAATCCAGAGTAACAGTGGCAGGTCAAGCAGTCATTGTGAGCAAGGGCGAATTGTATGTTCCCAGCAATGCAAGCAGCTAGCATGATGTTGCAGAATTGAAGTATGGTCTTTGAAAGAGTGTGTTTAAGGCAAGAAGAGAGTGCAAGAATACCTATGGGAAAAGTGGTGCTAGAAAACTATGAAGCCTGTGTAGCAGGGCTGAGGCAAAAAGGTACATTGCTAGCAAATTGGGGATCTAGTTTCATTCACTGTTACAGCATGAACAACATCAACTTCTGTGGCGGTCGCATGCTTGCCATTGGATACAGGTTGTGTTGTTTGGGGATGTTGTTTGGTACTGGGCGAGTTGCACTGGGTTGTTTAGCCCAGCATTCAGTTCCAACAAACTTTTCTTACTTTGCACACAGACCCGCTAGTACATCAGTGTAACATATCACGCAGCATAGCTTCAGGGAAATCACTATTTTGAGGTAGACTGAGTCAGTGCTGAGCCTGTCATCATGAATGCATACTGTAGAGATATCCAAAAACATTTTACTGATACTTACGTAACTTTTATATATGCAGCATGCACTGAAACGTCGTTGCATGCAAGCCTTGTGAATTTGTCAGTTTGGAGTAAGTGACTGATCCATTGAGACTATCAGCATAATCAGGCAACTGCAAAACAGGAAACCTGGCATGTTGTAACAAGAAAATGGACGGATCAAATAGACAATTTCACAGCTGTGCGTACTCAACTGCACATGCTGATAGACAGCACTTGCTGAACATCTTGCGCGTCTGGGAGAAATGTTTGTTCTTATCTAAATCTACTCTGCTAGCGCTCTAGGGTCTCGCGTTCAGCATGAGCAGCATCTGATGTCCTGTCACCACATTCATCAGGTGCCCTTCTCTGGTGTTGCAAGCTCTCACACATCTGGAGGCTCAAAAGCTGTATCAGGGCGTTTGGTGTGCATAACGCCTCGTCTTGAATGCTGTCTTGGAGGGGGCAAGCAAGCACACATAGAGCTCAGGCTAAGACTGCGGTCAGTGCTCAGCAGTACTCTCCTGGTATTACTGAGGTCAGATATGTACCAGGTGCTTACTCAGACACCTCAAACCTCCACAAGTCTACTTCAATGTCTCTCGACTTCTGCCTGCAGCAAAGTGCAAGCCACGAAGCTTGCCAATACAGCATGGCTTGCTGGTTGTGGTCACGCTGTGCATGCTGAAGTCTGTGTGCATGTAGAATTCCAACTGACCTGGCCACATAAACTTGGTCTACAATGTCAGGTGCAGTCGCAAAGCAGCTTGCAAATGCAACATGCATACAGGCATACTCACAGCTCTACACTAACAAACGTCAGCAACAAGATCATGCCAGCTGTCGCCCTGAACTCAAGCCACACGTTACAATCATGCGACACCATCTTATGCTTGCATTGAGGACAAGAAGCACAGTTTTTCACGTCTGTTGCAAACGTACTTATGGAAGGCAAAGGTTGGGGGCAGGTCATATCGAAGTTGTGCCAGGACTTCGGCTGATTTGACCTTCAGCTGCCGCATTGCAATCTTCTGTATGTATTGCCGAGTGGAGGATTTGTGTAAGGAGTATACCGACCCTTTTGAGATCTGCAGCAGACCATGGTCTAATATCACATATACAGGTGCTACATTGAGCATGCAGTCAAGCTCTGACAAGCTACTATACATGTGCAAAAGACACAGCCAATCTGTCTATCAATGAATAGCCAGTCTGTCTATCAATGAATAGCCAATCTGTCTATACAAATGTCATGGTGGCTTGGCATACTCCAGAGTGGACACAACACAGCATGGACCAATGCATCTTCTGATCACACACGCTGAGGCCAAGGCCTTTTGTGCTGGCCTGTGCTTGCTCTCCTTAAATACATGCACAGCTTCCCTTATCTTCCCAAGCAAGTGACCATGCACCTATGCCACATTTGAGTCACAACTGAAATCCTATTTGCTTTTTAGTTGTTTCACAGCAAGCAAATTTACTTCGAGTATTGATGATCAAACCTTTTTTTGCTGTACCTGAAAAGCGGCCCGCAGGAACTCAAGGTCTGCACCTTTTCTTCTTGTACCAAAGGGTGGGTTCATGATGACAACATCTGCCCACAGTGGGACTGACCCACTCTGCAGCTGGCTGATGTTGCACTGGACCAGGTCTATCTGCATTCAAGCATGTGGTCGACACCCACACAGCAATGCATGCATGCAAAATGTGCCCTCTTGCCTATGCTACGCCACAAAGTGATGAGAACCTCTTCTTGCATTGTACTGTACTTGATTAGGATTATAAAGCGTGCACAATGGGCAGCTGATGCAAACTGTCACATCCCACTGGTCAATTGTGCTGAGCATACATTGCTGCCAGATGTTGACAGGTGCAGTCATGCAATCTGATGCAGCATTGCTTCCTGTGACAGTTCTATGTGCATAGATTATTATTGCAGCCATTCTGCATATCTGAGCGTATATGTCATGCTTGACAGAGCGTGACCTGAAGTCTTTCAAACTGTTCGCAGTTGCTCTGTGCTGTATGCAAGGCATCCTCATCAATGTCAATGGCGATGACATGCAGACTGCCCAACATCGCTGCTCCTATGCTGAGCATCCCCTGCACACATGTCATTTGCTCTGTGACTGCTCTTTGTGCTCGTTTCGTTTGATTTGTGCAAGTGTAGATCAGTGTTTCAAAGAAGAAGTGGGAATGCTGGCAGCACTGGCAGCTCACCGTTCCACAACCCAGATCTGCAACCACTTTGCCCTCAAACTCATTGTATGCATTGTCAACCTGCAAACGGCAGATGTCTGATCAGGTCCACACATAACACAGCGAAAGGGCTGCACCCGTATTCAACCTATTACTAATAGTGCTGGTGTTGGCCAGACTTTTCACCGTGAACAGCAGTCGAGAAGCAAGGTGTGGACCGGTGGGGTATTGTTCGAGTTCCACCTTGGGGTTATCGAAAACAGCTATGTCCTGCAATAAGAAGACAAGTTACAAAAAGTGCAGATACGTATCAAGATACAGGCTTTGGCGAGCTGCATGCGCAAAACTTATATGGGCCGACCTGCATCAACGACTGGAGCTCTTTGAGCTTCATACTGTGCTGCTGCTTCAGCCAATTTCACAGTCACATCTTGGCGAGATGTGCCAAGCATGCAGCCGCAAAGGCTCAAGCCCGCATACCGTAACGCAGTGATCTGATCTGCAAAATCTGAAACTCTGGAAAGTAGCGCAACAATGCATGCGAACTCAGCGCAAAGGCTGCAGCGACATCTCTGCAGCCAACGCAAAAGGAGTGGCATGTGCCACTCTTGTTACGTGATCGCAGAATGTCAACAGCTTTGACTTTTGGCACAAACAGTTGTGTTGCAGCTTGCCAACGCTTGCGTGGATTCCATGCAGTGCAATGGTGCAGGACTACGTGTCGACGTACAGCTAGCTTAGCAATGGGTGTGGACGGGATGAACACCGAAGCTTCGCGACAAACCCTGACTTCTGCAAGCAGCACATCTTCTACAGTTGACCAAGGACGCACGAAGCGCGCCATGGAGACCCCGGTGAAGCGTCGGCCTGAACATATCGACAGGAACGTGGCAACTCCAAACTCGGCAAGACAGGCGCGGCCCTGGCGTGGGGTAACACCCAGTCACAATAGCAAACCTGACGTCACCCTGGTAAATTTCAGCAAAGCCAAACCGCAAAATTGCCTGAAGCATTCGACAATATGATTACATCTGCACACTGATCTGCAGCGCTATCGTTTGACTGTGGCTGATACAGCATCTGTCCCAAGCTGCTTTTACACTTGTTTTGCGCATGCAGCCTGCTCGTACCCCTAGGAAGCCAGCGCAGCACATAGCAAGAGCTCTTGGTGCTGCCTCCCATGTGTCAGCAACGCCTAGGCCCAAAGGCAGTCCCACCCACAGCCCCCCTGATAGTCCCAGGAGCACTGGGGATTTCAGCACCTTCTCTGATGGAGACTGGGAGGAAAACCTGGCTGACAATGTCAAGGTATGTGAGCTTTGCAATGTGTTCGAGCTCAAGCCGGGCTAAAAATTTCTGCCAACTCTCTTGTGCCCAGCCACGCTTCAGCATATGACATTAAATGACCTTGTCTGTGTAACAGCATCATTCTTAACTGGTCTTGCTACGATCAAATCGTTGACAGTGCTGCATCTCCTTTGATGTCAGTTCTTGTTTCAACATTGAGCTGCTTGTCAGATGACAGGTACTTTATAGCATGCCCATGTGGCAATCTTGCCTGTCTCGCAAGTCTATCTGATCAGCACAAGGAAGCTTGTGAGGCTCACCTCACAGTATTGCCACCATATCACCTTTTCTGCGTTCTTTTTTAGTTATCTAATTGATATCTAGTGTTATCCAGTTGATGTTTAATTGCCAACCCTGGTTGCAGGTCATCACTAGGATCAGGCCTCCCAGCCAAATGGAGACTGATGCAGGTATGATGCATTGAAACCTACATAAGCAGATTGCAAAAATCTGAGTCTAGTTGCGTACACTTATCAGCAAGACACACCCCGTCACAATGTGCCTTGTCCTTTCTGCCTTGTCATTGTCAATGCACATTGCCTCCTTTGTCATCACATGGGGAACTGCGAGCACTGTGCATCAGAAGCCAATCACAGAACTTGTTTGTGCTGGGTGTACGCACATCGTTCAGAATCATGTGATGTCACTAGCATCTGCTTTGCATGATGACATGCATGAGTGCTTTGGTGCACTCACGCTCTTGCAAGCTTTAGAGCTGCTCGTAAATATGTCATGCTGCAAGACTGCAGCACTGCCTGCCATGTCATCGTGCAGCCGCATCTGCCCCATTGTGTTACATTTCAGCAATGAACTGTTCAGGTTCTGCAGCATCCATCAATCATTGCATGCAGTAAACAATCCTGTACAGAGGTGTAAGCCAGCTCATCCAGCTGAAATATACACATCATTATTGCTGTGGTTCTGGTCATTCCAGGATCAGCTCATTATTCCAAGTAGCGCATTCAACGATTGCTGTTGCTACAGGATCAGCTCACTATGCCAGAACATGCACTCAATGATTGCTGTTGTCATGATCGTTGCAGGGGGGGAGGGGGCAGAAAGGTGTGTGGCCCAGTCTGGGGCCCGGGGGGTTGCTGTCTCTACCCAGAGGGCCGCTCAACCGTACGAGTTTGCATACGACCATGTCTCTGGAGAGCTAGGCAGTCAGGATGATCTGTTCATGCGTGAGTGCTGATACCCTCTGCTGTAACTGCGTGCAAACCCAGTGTTGCAAATGCTTGTGGGTGCATCAACTCATCATACCTTGTTCATCCCAATATGCTGACACTGCAATTTCTGGACAGCAGGCATCAGGTACGTGCGATGCACGTCAGCTGCCTCCAGACAGGCTTATTCTGAGCAGTACAAATGTAGTGGTTCACCTTCCACTTGTGAACATCAGACATGACAGCATCCCTCTCATTGCATGCACAGCAGTGACAGGCAGTGATGTGTGATGCAGTACACAAGAGCCAATGCCCCCTCACGGGGTAGGGCCTTAGCCTCAACAGCATTTGTAATCTATGCTGGCAATCATCGGGGTAGCCTTGTACAATAGGCCTATCAAGACTAAATCAATGTGTGGTGCAGTGGCTGGGCACCCTATTGTGGAGAACTTCCTGGCAGGCTATAACTCCTCCATATTTGCATATGGCCAGACAGGCGCTGGCAAAACATACACCATGATTGGACAGCTGGGACGCTCGGATCAGGTGAGCTATCCATTTTGCGGTCTTTTACAAATACACACAGAGAGAATGGATGGGAAACTGGAGCAAAAGCATGGTTTTTTGTGCTGTACTGTTTACGTCGTGTTACTCTGGAATGAAGTGTGGTATAAAACAAAGGCCTAGGCCTCTCTGAGCAGCACGTGTGTGTCATTTGGTATGTCACCTGCCTGTCATGCATGCTGTCATGTGTTGTACTTCTGATGTTGTGACATTGACGGTATTATGAAATGCTGAGGACATTGTGTAATGCCGATGCTCTCATGTAAAGCTGATCTGCCATGTAGAGCTGATGCTTTCATGTAAGGTGATGGCCAATTTTTGTCATGGCATGTGCCATGCAACACAGTCATGCTATTGCTGATGGATTGTCTGTGCTGACAGTGGTTGTCCTGGCTTAGTATGCTATGCATAATGGCTGCAATGGTCAGCAAAACAACAGTTCCTTGTGGCAGGATGCAGCAATCAGTGTCATATGTACCCTGTAGCAGGATGCAGCCCCCTGTGGCAGGATGCAGCAACCAGTGTCATGTGTACTGCAGAGAGGATTGGCGCCCAGGGTGTTTGAGTACATCTTCAAGCGTATCTCTGAGGAAGAAGACAATGGGGTAAGTTCAGCAGATCTGCTGTCTAGACCATGCAGATTGCATGCAGGCAGCCCGACAATACAAGTAATTGTGTCCAAGCTAGAAAGCAGAATCGTTTGCAGCAGCTAGAGCAAAGCTTGACATGCGTCTGTCTTTTTGAGCTGCATTTGCTCTGAAGCTGATCAGAGGTTTGAGCCAGAAGCTATCCTGTATCTTGATATGTACTTTGTAAGTTTTGTTGATGCATATTGTGTTAACCACGCATTGACATGCATCTTTGCATGGTGCATTGACACATGAATGCATGGCATGGGCAGGAAGCCCGATTTATCTCACCCTTGAGGTTTTTGTGCTTCTTCTTTAGTAATTAATGCCAAAAAGGCGTCATGTGTTCTCTTTTGTCTTGCTCAACAGTAATCAGTGATAACAATGGAAACAATAGTAACAGTAATGACAATAATAGCCATTTTACGCTTGCATTGCACATCTCTGCGAGGTGAGGTGCTGGTGTTGCAGGGGCGAGACCAGGTGCGGTACAGTGTGAAATGCAGCTTTCTGGAGATCTACAATGAAACCATCACAGATCTGCTAAAGCCAAGCAGTGGGAATCTGAACCTGAGGGAGGACATGAAGAGGGGCTGCTATGTGGACAATCTCACGGAGCAGATTGTGCTGAATGGTATGCTGACCACCATGTCAGTTTGTACAATGATGATTTGTGCCTTTCAGGTTTCTCATTTGTTGTATGAGGACACAAAAGCAAATCACAAACAGAAAGCTTTGGATGCACCATGTGTACTCATATCCTGGAGGTTTGGGTTTTTATCCCAACCCAATCCAGTCACAGGTGACTGCATTTGCAGAGAGAATCCAAAGAATATTGAAAGACCAGAGTAGTGTTGTAGATAAAGTAAGCTTGCATGCCTCAAGGAAAAAATTGGCGTTGTTAGGCACATTGTCACTTAATGAGACAGCTGTGCTTTCTTAAAGACACAAAACAGCTTGTGCTCACACTCTCATGGCCCTCAGTTGATCACAGCAATCCTGGATCACCTGACAAAGTCATTACGAGTGTGTGGGGGTGTAGCTCATATGGTAGAGCGCTGACTTTGCATGTCAGAGGTACAGGGATCGATGCCCTGCACCTCCAAAACTGCTTTTGTATAGCAGTCAATCTGAAGCTCTACCATCCAGCCATATGTGTGTGTGTGTGTGTGTGTGTGTGGCACCATTGATGCCCTGCACCCTCACATGTTATTGTGTAGAGCAGCCAAGCTTGATGCTTTGAGGGATGCGTGTGTGAGGCATACTTGTTGCCTGAAGCTCAACAGCACAGATCAAGTGAGCAAGACACCTGCAACAGTACCCTACTAGATATGTACAGTCATTTGGCACGCAGCATATGACACATGTATGTGTGTGCTGTGACTGCAGTGGAGGATGCTCTGAATGTGATGCGCAAGGGGACAGACAACAGGCGCATTGGGGAGACCAACATGAACAGGGAATCTAGCCGCTCCCATTCGGTGTTCACCTGCATCATGGAATCTAGCACCAAGGGCGCAGAAGATGGCTGCACCAGAGTCAAGTTCTCCCGCTTAAACCTGGTCGACCTTGCTGGTAAGCAGCTGTGGCTACTCTTGGCTTGCTGGTAAGCAGCTGTGGCCACTCTTGCCTTGCTGGTGAGCAGCTGTGGCCACTCTTGGCTTGCTGGTAAGCAGCTGTGGCCTGCCTTGGCTTGCTGGTAAGCAGCTGTGGCCAGGCCTGGCTGTTCTTGAAAGTCCAGGAACTGGCAACAAGGTGAGCGTGAACAGGAAGTGACCGTGTCTGGAAGCCTAGCAACAGGCAACAAGATGAACAGCATGAACAGGAACTGGGTGTGTCTAAAAGGCCGGCAAAGTGATGGGTATGAACAAAGACTGGCTAAGTGTGGACGCTTAGAGACAGGCAACAAGATGAGCATGGAACTATAGGCAGTCACTGCTTTTTGTCCATTATCTGTTCATTACGAGAGGCAGCACTGATCAGTGTCAAAGTTTTGCGCCTTGACCGTAATGCGTTGGCTGGCCAAATCTTCATCAGCAGCAAAGTAAAGGTGTCTGTGCATCGTCAACATCGCCAATTGAAAAGAAAAGAATAGACCACACCTTTTGGTGTCAATTCAATGAGAAGCCAAGTATTATACTGGGCTGCTCAGGCAGCGCCTATTGACATTGTCAGATACAGCCCTTGCAGGTGTCATGCATTGCAGCAGTACCATGTTAGTTTCTCATGCCTTAACTGAGGTGACCCTGCTTGCATCAGCATCAGCAAATCTGTGCAGTGATTCTTCACGCTGCAAGCATAGCAGATGGCAAACTGCCAACTCTCTATGACAGCACGTCATCATATCTGTGCAACAAGCTGTCAGGGGCAACAGGCACTCGCCCTGTCAGCACACACCCTTTGGGTGCAACTAGTGTCTCGAGTTAGTGCATGTTGGCTCACAGGACTAGGGTTTAGGCACACCTAGTAGGTACCTGGCAGAAAGGATTAGCTGGAACGCCTGTAAATTACTATTATTAGGGGCAACAGGGAAACATGAGGCAGCATCAACAAGAGCATGACTTGCAAAGCACCACAGTGGGCCATGCGGTGGGATCATTGGTTGCATGTTGTGCAGGCAGCGAGCGCAACAAGCTGTCAGGGGCAACAGGGGAACACTTCAAGGAGGCCTGCAGCATCAGGATGAAATGCTGGAGGATGTTACAAAGTGCATCACATTGGGCCATGCTGTGGGATCATTGGTTGCTTATCATGCAGGCAGTGAGCGCAACAAGCTAACAGGGGCACTTGAAAAGCACCTCAAGCAGGCATACAGCATCATCACGAGCTGCAGCTGTTGGACCAGGTCATAGACTATGTCACAATGAGCCATGCTGTGGGGCTCATGGTTGCCTGCATGGTTACCTGCATGGTTGCCTGCATGGTTGCCTGCATGGTTACTTGTCATGCAGGCAGCGAGCGCAACAAGCTGTCAAGGCCAACTGAGAAGCACCTCAAGCAGACCTACAGCATCATCATGAAATGCTGGACCATGTCACAAAGTGCATCGCATAAGGCCATGCTGTGAGGTCAAAGGTTGCGTGTCATGCACGCAGCGAGCGCAACAAGCTGTCAGGAGCAACAGGGGAGCACTTCAAGGAGGCCTGCGATGTCAACACGAGCTGGACATATTTACAGAGTGCATCAGGCCCAGCCAGAAGCTATGGAGTCATTGGTTGCTTGTCATGCAGGCAGCGAGCGCAACAAGCTGTCAAGGGCAACAGGAGACCACTTCAAGGAGGCCTACAGCATAAGCATGAGCTGCTGGCCCATATTACAAAATGCATCCCATTAGGCCATGCTGTGGGAATTATGGGACGCATGTCATGCAGGCAGCGAGCGCAACAAGCTGTCAGGAGCAACAGGGGAACACTTCAAGGAGGCCTGCAGCATCAACAAGTGCCTGACCTGTCTCAGCTAAGCACCACAATGGGCCTTGCTGTAGGGTCATTGGTTGCTTGTCATGCAGGCAGCGAGCGCAACAAGCTGTCAGGGGCAACAGGGGAACACTTCAAGGAGGCCTGCAGCATCAACAAGAGCCTGACCTGCCTGGGCCGAGTCATCATGGAGCTGGTGGAGGCACAGAGGCAGGGCCGGCGCCACACCCACATCCCCTACAGAGACTCCCGCCTCACATTCCTGCTTCAGGTTAGCCCACATGTGTACAAACAGCAGCAAAACTGACAAATTTCAGCACTTTGCTAGATTTTGGAGTTTTCAGACAGTTTTCAGCATGTCATTTGGAAAGTTCAGTATCACGTGTAATTACATTCTCCTCCTGCCACACCCACATCCCCTACAGAGACTCCCGCCTCACATTCCTGCTTCAGGTCAGCCCACCAAAAGCAGCAAAACTGACAGTTTTCAGCACTGTATTAAGCGCTTTCAGAGTGCCCTAAACAGAGTCCTGTTTCACCTTCCTGCTTCAGGTCAGCCCACAATACAGCAGTGATTCGAAAATTTGATTTGATGAAAATATCACAATATAACAATGGCATGAACAAGACTGAGAGATTTCAGCATGTGGTTCTGAAAGTTGGTGTCGCATGTAGATACAATACCCTACTGCCTCACATTCAACGATTGGGTCCTTACGAAGACTCTTGCCTCTCATTCCTGCTTCAGATCAGCTCACCAAAAGCAGCAAATTTTGAATGGACAATTTTCAGTACCTCATTCAATTTCAGGGTTTTCAGACAGTTTTCAGCATGTCATCTTGGAAGCTCGGTGTTGCATGTAGACACATTCCCCTCCTGCCTGACATTCAACAAGTGGGTCCTTACAGAGACTCCCGCCTCACATTCCTGCTTCAGGTCAGCCCACAAAATAACAGCAAAACAAATGACAGTTTTTCAATGTGTCATTTGGAAAGCTCGGTGTCGCATGTAGTTACATCCCCCTCCTGCCTCACATTTAACGAGTGGGTCCTTACAGACACTCCCACGGCTTGGCTGGCATCACTGTATTGGCGTGTCGTATGCACAATGTGTGTGCAGGATTCACTAGGAGGGAATGCAAAGACTTTGATCATTGCCAATGTGAGCCGCTGCTGCATACCTTCAAAGCAAAATTTACATTCCAGCATCAGCAAAACCTTTTGCTCCTATGCTCTGGCAAAGCTGGACAGTTGTGCTTTGCTGATGTCCGTGCGATATGTGCAGGACTCATTAGGAGGGAATGCCAAGACCATGATCATTGCCAATGTAAGCCCCTGCCGCATGTGTGCACAAGAGACGCTCAGCACGCTGCAGTTTGCGAGCAGGGCCAAGCACATCCGTAACAAGGCTGTCATCAACCAGGACACCAATGGAGATGTGGCAATGTTGCAAAGGGAGGTCATGCGTCTCCGCAGGTATCACTCACTCACTCACTTACTCACTCACTCACTCACTCACTCACTCACTCACT
>JAABUP010002870.1_pt1 | contig 31945 bp, 42 predicted proteins | sample 5559201 | NCBI WGS metagenome assembly JAABUP01 (sample SAMN10711887, study PRJNA513373) | rock metagenome | isolation source: Antarctica rocks | place: Antarctica
GATGAGGTGAAACTGAAGGCTGAGATGCAGCAGTTTGGTGACATTGTCAGGATTGACATGGTGGACACGTACGCTGACCTGTCCATGAAGACCCTGCGCATGTTCAGCATACTCCCTCAGAAGATTGATGCAGACTTCTACTTCAAGATCGATGATGATGTGGCTGTGAACGTGGATGCGCTTGCCGACTACTTGGATGCACACAGGACGCAAGGCAACCTATACCTGGTGAGCATCTAGAGCAGTTGCTCCATTCCTGCCTCCATGTCACTGTCATCTCCAGCATGTAGGGATGCAGGAAGACTGTCGCATGACCTTGGAGATTGGCTTGAGGCTTGTATCTGAAGGGCTCAGTCTCACTGACCGCACCAAGCGCTGTGATTCATGTAGAGCAGTGCGTGTCATACCATCAGGCAATGCCAGTAGCCATCAGGCATTGCCAGTGTCTAGCATAGGGACTGTTGAGCAGTGAGCAGCTTTAGTGCCCAATGCCCAATGCCCTGAAGTATGCACAAAAACAAAAGAAGGTTGCACTCCAAAATGGCAGAGTCTGTCAAATCTCTGGTCACAATCTGCATGCATAATCATGACATACAACGACAGGAACAAACAGCCGTCAGTTCAGCTCAGTCAGGTTCTCATGCCTGTGTTACACTCCGCAGGGCTGCATGAAGTCAGGTCAGGTGTTAACAGACAGGCGGTACAAGTGGTTTGAGCCCGAGTACTGGCGCTTCGGGGAGGCAGCAGGTGCAGAGGGCCAAATCAATTACATGCGACATGCTTCCGGCCAAATCTATGGTCTCTCTGGTCCAGTGGCCAAATACATCGGCCGAAATGGCCCCATTCTGCACAGATTTGCCAACGAAGATGTCACCTTGGGAGCTTGGTTGGTTGGGCTAGAGATCACGCATGTAGATGAGAGGAGAATGTGCTGTGACAGCGCAGAGAAGTGTAATGCCCAGGTCAGTCTGGGTGTGCTGGGCAATGTGAAGAGTACATTGCTACCTGATATTGCCCTTGCTGCAGCCTTCAAGCCCTGCCATGTTTGCTGTACAGATGCATCCTCCCTACCAGCTCTGATCATACCAAGGCAGCAAGCAGACTGCTTGCAAGTACAGCTGGGGTTTGTGATGCTTGCTCCACGCAGATGTCAGCATCGCTGCATGAAGCCAAAAATGGTGCTGACTGGCATTGCTGACTGGCTTTGTGGGTGTGGCTGCAGACTGGGGACAGCAACATGTGCCTGGCATACTATGAGCATCAGTGTGCGGGGATCTGCAGTTCAGAAGAAAGATTGGAGCCCATCTATGAGGCATGCCTGCGTGATCCACTGAAAAAGGGCCAAAATGCGCGACAAGCAGCCATACACTAAGCCACAGCACACTGACAAGGCCTCACTGAAATCATACAAGTATAAGTTGTGTTTTCACCATTGAGCTCAGCAATGGAGTTCAGCACGTGTTGTTGCTTCTATCAGCAAGGTGGCGCATTCATGCTCCGCCCAGTTCTGCCTCTTGCTTGGAGTCGTCATTTTCCACATTGCCAGTCAAGTTGCAAGCATGACTCCAGCAATCAGTAGCAGTGTGAAAGTGTGTCTGTTATGTGCTCAGTCCAGCATGATGCTGCTACCTTTTGTGTAAGGCTGTTTTGGTTTTAGGCATATAGCAGGGATAGCTAGTGAGACTTCTCGTCAATGATCAAATTTAGCTGCAGGTGTGTTTGTGCTCATGTTGGGCACAGTTTGTGTCTAGCTCAGCTTGCAAAGCAGAACGAATGGCTGATTCAGGACCGAGTCATCTGCAGATTAGCATTGCGGCCTCTTGAAATTTGTAAAGACACCAGCAACATCAGGGAACAGAAATTCCAGTCACATGTGGTTATATATGCTTTGTAGAGAACGGATGTTCATGCAAACTGTCATGATAGGCAAGAATCAGCATGCTGCACAGCACACAAAAGCAGATCCAACTCAGCCACCACTTAAAGCTGTTAAGACACAACAGGGGTCTGCTGTGTAAGGTACAACTGAAGGCGCAAGCATGTAAGCAGCTTGTTCCTATGCTTCCTTGAAAGATTGGATCTCAGATATACTTTCCCAACGATGCACTGATTAGCAGAGCTTGGTAAAATGCCTGATTCATAGAGATGTTCTGTCAGATACAGTATGCAGTCAAGCAAACTTGTGTTAGGCCGTGCGATGCATTGAAGAACATGTTGTTAGTCATGAACCCGATCACAGCTTCTCAAACTTGCACTACCGAGCAAGCTTGATGAAGTAAAGGGATTGGTGTAAGTGAACATCCGATGATCATCGACAAAACGTGGGTCTCAACTTGTAGCCATGCAATGCATTGCCATGCATTTCGCAGTAAGTCATTCCTAGCTGGTTTGCTGAGTGCTGCAAGCTGCTTTACAGTCAAAGCGTCCGAGCCTGAGCCCAACTCAGATCTTGGAAACGCTGCTGGCCACAAGCCCAAGCAAAACGCATTGATTGTTCCTATGCTTGCTGGACAGCCTCTGCACCTTTGTTGGGTGGCACGCTGGCTTTGTCCATGTCTCTGCAAAGACTTCTTGTCTCAAGCAAGCCCACGCTGGGAAGGATCAGAGTGGTCATCACTTGATCATGATTACACGAGAAATACGATGGTCAGTACCTGAGAGACATTAAAGAAACTTGTATGCCATAAAATCCTGAGCTGAATGAACCAGCAAATTTAGCAGTAAAAGACTTGGAGGTTGCTTTGTACAGCACACAACCAAGTTTTGCCAGCTGCTGCTGTCAGAAAAGCTGCGTTTCCAGCATGCACCGGTGACATGCGCCAGGTTCATTTGACAGATCCTAATGCAGGATCTGTGACAGGCATGAGCTGAACTTGTACTTGTTGTTTTGCAATATTGGTACAGGAGGAGCGAACACCAACACAAGTGACCTGGAGGAACAAAGCTGAACCACAAACAACATAACAATCATCTATCCTGATCTACAAAAGAAATCACTCTGTAGGTGAGTGCTAAAGATCAAATTCACCCTCCACCAAGTGGTCCAGATCTGCCACCTTCCATTGATTCACCACCACACATTCCTCTTCACTTCTGCAGTGCTCTTGCAGCCATGGGTGTGAAAGAGTCTGAGCTGCTGATATCCTGGTGTTGTAATCACGATCAAGCAACAACTTGCAGAGGTCAATGGCATCATCAGAAATGCCATACCACTCATCTCCAGTGAACTCAATGTCGCCACTCAAAATTGCACTCATGACCGACAATGGATCCCGCTTCTGCTGGCCGTTTGCCCAGAATGGAAATCTACCGGCTAGCATCTGGTAAAGCAGCACGCCTAGCGCCCACATGTCCGATTCAATGCCCCAGTGCCGCATGAAGAGCTCTGGCGCCATGTATAGTGGTGTGCCTGCAGTTTTCTTTAGCTTGACGCCTCTGTTGACATGCTGTGAGCATCCAAAGTCTGCCACACGCAGCTCAATGTTGCGCTGTATGCAGCTGGGGTCAACGAGTACCCGTGGGTCTGGATACTGGTGCTTCAGCAAAAAGTTGGCAGGCTTGACATCTGCATAGCAGATATGCTGGCGATGGCACTCTGCTAGCACACTCACAATGTTGTGTGTGACTCTTGCAGCCTCTTGCTCTGTCAGTGCCCCTTGTCCCTGTGAAAGAAGGCATCAGCTGCTGACACATTTGGACATCTGACTAGGCCAAAAACGTGCAACAAGGGCCAGGCTATTGAGCAGGCACTGCCAATGGAAAACAATTTGCGTAAGTATGTGTGATGTGGTTTTCAAGATCTTACCCTCAAGAATTCTTCCAGGGTGGAACCATAGCAAACTTCTGTGATCACATAAGCTTGTTCTTCATCCTGCACATGCGTCAGATGTTTGACATCAGCTAAACCTCAGTATGGCTGAGCAGATTTGAATCATGACAGCACGCTTGCACATGCTTGAGGAAGACAGGATGAAGCTTTACCTCATAGACAGCCAGGAGCCTCAGAGCTTCTGCTCTGCCTTGCATGCGTCGCAGCACGTCAACCTGCAAAAGCATCACACACTCGTCAGACTCTGCACTGCTGTGATGGCTGGGCACTGGAGAGGGAGCTGAACTGGACAAGCCACATCACTGCATCTAAGCGCACCTCCTGCTGTATCTTGTCAATGATGTGCTCTCGAGTTGTACCCTTGCGCTCCTTAGGAATGATTTTAGCAGCAACCTCTTGGCCACTGACTCTGTCTGTGGCCAGATATACAGTCCCAAAACTACCTCTTCCTAACTGTTCTCCAAGAACATATCTGGAAGGAAAACCTCTGGGCCAGCCAAGATCAGCTGACTGGAGATCAGCTTCTTGAGGCCTGTCTACCACAGCGCTGCAGCTAGTCCGGAGTACAAGCTTTCCGGCGCCAGGACCGCAGGACTTTCGCCGAGGTACAAGCCCATGCTGTACAGGTAATTTTGGCCGGCAGGCAAAATAGAAGTTACGAGTCGTGTATGTGTCTGCTGTTCTGGTCGATGCCTTCAAACCGGAAGCCAGTACCGAGCCCGTGGACATCGCCAGTAGGCCTTTGAGGGGAACTTAACTGACAGACGATTTCTACTTGTTGAGATATTAAGGAGGAGTACACGCACCTGTAAGCCAGCGCTGGTGCAGTAACGGTGACGATACGTGCGAAATCGTTTGTGTGGAAGGCGACCGTGAAGATCAGCCCCCATGTGGCCATGCCACCTAGGATTGCCAGATGGCATTCCCTGCACCAGCAATGCAGACATCGAAAGTGCAGCTACGGACCAAGCCCACATCGTCGAGCCAAATGCCTAGCGATCTGTGCGAAGGCTGCCGCTTGAAGCTGTACAGTCTCACTTCAAAAATGGGATCACCATGAAGTGCTTCATCAACAGCCTTCTTTCATTGTGGTGATTGCCATATGCACTGCTCTGACAGCTGTGTGTCTCCAATGCGCTGTACGAAAGCTTATGCACACGTATGTTGAGTCAGTAAATTAAGTTCACCAGTGGAGCTCATGCCACCGCATATGAGCCAGGTCAGCAGCGCATTTGCAAATATCACTTAAATACCTGGCTATAAGCCAGCATTATACTGTTCCCTGCATACTCACTGAAACATCTTAAAGCATGTGTGCGCCGTAGAGCAGTGCAGTCCGATACAGTACCCTGCGGCCAAGCTTGAGCCAATCGAGCCAACCGAGGCCAACGCCTTGCAGGGCTTGGCATGTTGACCATTGACCACCTGATTGACCACGACCATGCAGCTTTGCAAGTCGCATTTGCCATGGCGCTGGCTATCGTGCATCAGGCATACACAGATGTAGTGCGAAGGCAGGCTTCCTCTCGCAGTGCATAGCTCGGACAGCATGCGTGCGATGTGATCTTGCATTGGATACGCCTTGTTGTATTTGAAATCAACTCTAGATCTAGATCAGTACTCAAATGCACAACGTCTTTCGCGACCCGAGGCCTGCGACAGGCTGTCACTTTGCTGGTTGCTGAACTCATGAGAATGCGATGCCTAAGCTACAAAACTTGCTGCAAGTGCCTGTCAACAACGCACGCATTACAGGTCACTGACACCAGCCAAACAGCATCGTTATATTAGGCCGCTGTTTGATATACTCACAAGGTGTGCATACTGCAGTGGAACAATTTTTGTGCAACCCTACTGCTGGTCTTGGTTCGTCGCAAGCAGCCTGTTCCGAACAGGTGAGGATCAGAACAGAGCTGGGATGTTTTCACTTGTGGTTGCACAACTTGTCAACTGTTCTTTCCTCTGGTCAATGAATCAAAAGCTTGCCATTGTGAACTACTTCTCACTCTGCAGGCATTGATTGAGACATTGAACAGTCTGCAAACTCATGTGGCACCATGTGTGTGGAATGGCAAAGAGCTGCTGAGCCATTTGCAGAACCATGCCAGGCTACTGCCAACAGGTTGTGTCCGGTATGTTGCAATTGAACACCAGTACACCTACACTTATTTGCCAATTTGCACTAGTAGTTTGTTGGCGCATGGATGCTGGCATCTATGCATGCTAGCGTTCTGCTTGCACTGTTAGCTGATACAGCATAGGCTTGCACATATACACAGCTGATGTATTTGCTATGGTCGTGAACGCATGACAGTGTGGATGAGTTGCTGTGTGGTGGATTGAGGGAGGGACACCTTACTGAGCTGTTTGGTGAATCTGCTTCTGGCAAAACTCAGGTGATCTTCACAGGCACCCTGTGAACCATCCATGCCCTTGCTTTGACACAAGCTCAATCATCATACATTACCTGACAGATCTGCGGCAGTTATGCATGATGGCAGCAGTGGCTGCGGCGATGAGGGGGGAGCAGGTGACATACATTGACACAACGGGGTCCTTTTCAGGCAGAAGAGCAGCAAGCGTATTCAACACCTTGCAGTCCAGAGTGCAGGTTTGTCATTCAACATGATAGACAGAATCTGCAGCAAAAGGCAAAAAACAAGCAGTGCAGCATGTTTCTGCAGCATTTATGCGGTGGGCTACAGTATGAGTGGTCTGTGACTTCACAAAAAAGCTTGTACAGTCTCTTGACCTGAGCAATGCCGCATGTAACATAGTAATGCGCTGAGTGACTGACCTTTGACGCTTGGCTACTTGCAGGGTGGCAAACCTTTGTTGCAGATTCTGCAGAGTATTCAGGTCTGCCATGTGCACACAGTCCATGAGGCCTTAGCTGTACTGGATAACTTGGCAAGCTCGATGCAGGTGAGGCAATCTCATGCATGACGTACAACATGTTACATGATGACGTTTCTGCATCTTTTTGGTAGTCTGTTGATTGCCTTGTGCCATTGAGTTGAATCAAGTGACTGGCTTGCAGGCATTGGTCAATAGCAGCAGTGCTTGCCAGCCAAAATTGGTGATTCTTGACTCTGTCTCTGCCTTGATCACGCCTATACTGGGGGCAGGCGGATCACAGCAAAGCCAGGGACACGCTTTGATGTCAGCCTTAGGCCGCATGCTCAAGTATATTGCTGTTCAGTACACTGCTGCAGTGCTGTGCACAAATCACATGGTGGGTAGTGGAAGCAACCCCAGGCCTGCCCTAGGAGAGAGTTGGAAAGTGCAGCCACACACCAGACTACAGCTGTTGCGGCCTGATGTTGGGGATGAACGACATGCTGTCATATCAGCATCAGCCACATCTGTGTGTGGCCAGCAGGTCACTTTTCAGCTTTCGTGACTTGCCACCTGGGGTTACAAGATGCAGCACTTGTGCTACGAAACCTCAGGATCAAGTTTCTTGCATGAGGTGAATAAAAATATTTGCCTTGCCATTTCCCAACGTTCACAGCTTGCAGTAATCAAGCCTGCAATAATTTAGCTTAATATATTCACAGAGGTTGCCTTTGCTGAGGTACTTCGGTGATGCCCATAATCATCAAGTTGTAAATCGTCAGTTAGCTTTACCTACATGACAGTCGCTTCAGCCCGCCGTCATATGCACGATCAGGTTTATGCAGCCATATATTTAGGCCTCAAGAACCAACAGAGAGTCAGCAACAGTGGCTGTTTGGCAACAGTAGATTAAGATTTGCATGATGTTACAAAATGAGCTGGATGGCTTAGCAGGCCTACTCCAGGTCGACAACCTTGGCCAGGCGTTGTAGTCGATTCAACAGCAAGTCGCCATGCCTTATTGTCTGCTGATATTGAGCATTTTTGGCATCAGGCCTGCATGGGCATACGCGCATTTGCAGCTAGGATGTACAAAAGCCACCTTGTGCTGAATGGATCATAACTGAAGACATGCACATCCTGAAACCTGTAGGGTAACGCCGCATGCAGCAGTAGTCAATGCAGGATACAGCAGACACACTAACTAACCTGTTTGTCTCCACTACGCCCGCCACTTTGTCAATCTTTGCTGTTAAGCGATTGGAAACAATGAAGTCTGCCAATTCCTGGTCTATGAAGTCAACGCTGACTCCAAAAGACTGCGCCATGGACTCGAGTGTCACGCTTTTGTAGGAATCTAGGAACTGCATGGCATCACGCAATTTGGTCAGAGGTGCTACACACATTGTAATAGTATGCAGGGCATGGTAAGCATATGCCACTGGAGATGACTTTGCAAATACAGACATATGTTGAGCAGCTCAAATGTGCAGAGCACCATTGCAGGCAATTTTCCGACAAGGCAGATGCTTCACACCAGCATCAACAGTGCCAGTTATTTTGGACAAGACCAGCATACAAGCTTACTTTGCACACAAACAGTGCACCAACACCACGCGCTAATGAAGTGCTCAGTGCAGCCTTAAGTCACAGAACTAGCTGAAGACAAGTTCTGGCGTTGGAAAATGCTCCATAATGCACTTTGACCAGCATCAGGCCAGCATACTTCATGGGGTTGGTTCCTACAAGTGGCGGGAAGGCTTACTTGTGAGTATGCAACCACACGGACCTCCCTGACATAGTACCGCAGATGGGAATGAAGGTATGGGTCTGCGTCTACCTGATCTATGACCTGGGAAAATGCCTGCACAGCCAGCAACACATAGTCAGCAGGTAACAGCTATGATCACAAACAAAGCTTTGCAGCACTTGTATTGGGGCAGAACTGAGCCGCCCTGATTGAAAAACCGTGTGAACAAGATGCTGTCAATGCACATGTCACTGCAGCTGCAGCCTGCATTGCAAATTATGAATGTCAGACAAAAAGCTGTGTAGCACATTTGATACTCAAGAAAGCCTGGCAGCGCAGCGTCCCCTCTGGATTAACTCAATGTTCTGCAAGTGACAGTCTCCCTCCTAGCTACTTTGACCATACCGTGAATCCCAGATGAGCAGCAGTCAAATTCACTTGCAGAAGACAGCACCTTACTGGCATGAAAATAACAGAGGCGACAATTTGCACATACCTTGAAGAATGCTCCATACTGGCACATGTACAAGGAGTTGAGGAAGGACGTTAAGTTTGGGATGGTGTCAATGACTGTCAGGATCTCGGGGGCATCTACTACCTTCTTCTTCAGGTCCACTCTGTCCAGTGTGATGACAGACGTGACTACGCTGTAGAAGATGAGCGTCTCATATGACATCAATTCTGTTCTGCATACCACAATGTCCAAACTTGAGTGTTAGGATGCTGCCATGCTAGCCAGGGTCTATCATACAAGATGGGCGCCTCATATGATATCAGCTCTGGTGCAACCCGCAAAAACCCAAGCTGATGTGGTGACAGCCTATCATCATGTCATGCAAGATGTGCTGGCTACAATGCTGAAGCTGTTGAACACACTCGGATGTAAGCTTCAGTCACAAACACAACACAGCCAAGTCAGAGTGCTAGCATGCATAGTGTAATAGACGATGAGACAAGACCACCTCACGGTGTTTGCATCAGCAGGTAAGCCAAGGCTGCATGAATCCTAGCATATGTTGATACGCAGCACAGCAAGCAGCAATGATGACCAATGCAGTCAAGCAAAAAGCGTGTGCAATACAGAAAGAAGAATGCAGAGACGTACGCGCCAAAGGTTGCGGTGGAGTCTAGGAAGAGCTCGCCGGCCTTCTTGAAGTCCCTAGTGACCATCAGGAAGAGCGCCTCATACACCTTGAGCCTGTTCTTGCGTTCCCAGTCTCCTCCCTCATCACACAGCTTCTTGGCCTTGTCTATCTGTTGCTTCACGGAGTGCCAGTCGCCAAAAGCTATATCTGACCTGCCACATTGTGAGGCTGCTGAGCTGGACGACGATGAGCCACATTGTAATGCTGCCCAGGCAGCTGACAATGTCCATATCACATACTCCTTTGCAATTATCTCGCTTGTGGGCATGGGCAAACAAGGAATGTGCAAATTCAAGCAGGAAAGACTAAAATCTTTTGTGTGATGATTGCATTATGTGCTGAAGTTTAGAAGACCAGCATACAGGATGACAAGGCAAATGGCGTGTCAGTCAGGCATTTAAATGTACGTGACATGCGGTGAATATGTGCAAGCTATATGCTCTTGAGACCATGCTCAGGATTGAACATGAGATGCAGATGGAGCTCAATGTGTATGCAGTGATACATCATACTTGAGGACGCTGAACACCAGGTCCATTTTGGGCCCAGAGCCTGCAGTCTTCTCCTCAGCTTTCTTGTATGCTTCTGTGGCTGATTCTCTGTCACCTGCAGCAGCATAGTAAAGGTTTGAAGCATTAACACAAGACAGAGACAAGAGAACATAGGTGATATGAGCTGTATTGCAACCTCAAGTTGTCTGCTGTCATTGCGGTGGCATAAAAGACTTGTGCACCTGAAAAGGTGGTCAAGCCATGGACACAAAGTACGTGCTGTTGCCTAGCAGATGTTGACAGTCAACTGAATGGTGCCATAGGTGCCTGTCTGGCAGACGTTTGTACCTATGCGGCACAAGTAGTCAGCTTTTGCTGTCAAGGCCTCCTTGACTTCTGTGTCGCCAAGGTTTTCCTCAGCGTCTTTGATCTCTGCCTCTAGCTCTTGCAGCTTTGTCTGGTTAGCAGACTGCATTCGCTTGAGTTGAGACGCATCAGGATTCCAGCCAACCTCTTGGCACAGGAACTCATACAGCGGAGCCAAATCTGCAAAAACGAGCTTGGCATCAGCAAGAGTCTCAAGGCAAGCCCTTGCACACCGATGCGAATCGATACCTTCTGCAAAGACTGTATCTAACATTTCTTTTTGCAGTTTGCCCTTCTCCTTATCAGACGAACTCTGAAGAGTGTACAGGAAGCGCTGCAGGAATGGATGGAAAGGTCAGCCTTATGTCACGAAAGCATACATCACCGAGGATGTAGAATGTGGTTTCTGTGTATGGCACTCTGGTGTTGCACCTTATGTGCGATGACGATCCTAAGATCTTGTGGCTCTTGTTCCTGGCCAGTCATAGGGTCCAATACCATCTTTGCAGCTGGAAAGTGTATTTCAAGAAAGATTCAAACACGCCAAACCGGAGCAGGTGACCAATCAAACCAGATCAAAGTTGCTTAGCAAGTTGACCTTTCACGCAATAACAGCGTATTGCAAGTCTCACAAAATGTTGCAACGCTGACAGTGTGTGCCTTACAGCTGATGCACTCGTCCTATGCTGAAGACCGTGACGTACAACCTCAAGCCGAGCTCAGTACTAACACTCACAGCGGACACCACCGCTGACCGCCAGGCAAGAAGTGTAGTCAGCGCTTGCCATGCAGTGACATCATTGCTTCGCATGCATGCCTCTGCGCATCCTCTGCGGAGCACATGGACGCAATCCCGTACGTTGACTCGCTGATCAAAGAGTACCTGCTGTTCAGAGGCTTGGCTGGCACTCTCAGAGCCTTCAACAAAGATCTTGCGTCGGACAGGGGTTGTGGATTTCAAGCTGATCAGCTCTGTGAGCTCGTGTTTCGAAGGCTCGTACCTTTAGATCAAGCTTCAGAGCTTATGGAAGTCTTGGATTTCCTAAACAGTCGAGTGTACAGCAGACTACCTGGGAGCTGTGAGGAAGTGATCAGAAAGCTGGAGGTAACACACTCAGCAACAAGTAGACAACACACAGCACAAAGCAATCAGTGTTTGCTGACGATGACAGGTGTCCGTATTGCGAGCCTATTTAGTCAATGCTGTTCAAGCGGGAAAGCTGACTGTTGTCCAAGACTTCTTTTCTCAGTATGGAGAGCTCCTGCTGCATAGGGCAGAATCATCAGACTGGCTGCAGTGGTTTGCATTGCCATACTTGAAGGAGCCTGCACAAGATCCCCGTTTTCAGGTACCTATAGTTTATGCTTTAAGCTGCTAGGAAAGTCATGTCAGCCATTGTCTCTAAGCTTGTTTCCTTGCATACAGGTGTTTTTTACAAAAGAGTGGTTGACACTGGTTGAGGCCTCTTTTCGTAACTTCTTGGCAGAGGCCATTCAGCACCTTCCACCACCAGCTTTGCTACGCTTTGACACTGACCGCTTGCAACGGAGTGCCTTACAAAAGCAGGTGGACAGCTTGCAGACAGAGAATGCTGGCCTCAGGCAACAGCTTGCTGTGTGCGGCAGCAGTGAGAGCTCACAAGCTCCCGCTGCCATTGCCCAACAAAGCAACCAGCACAGGTCGCAGGACAAGCGTGCTGCAACTCCTGAAACTGCTGCAAAACCTGCTCACAGCCGAGCTCTGCTTCAGCAGCAGCCACCACAGCCACAGCAGCATGTCAGAACTCTGCCTGGACAAAAAGCAGCATATACTATGCCAGCAGGCCTGCCACATGAGCACAGTCAAAGCACAGACTCAGGCTCTGAACAGCAAGGGCCGGCCTCCGAAACAAGCCAGTGGGTCCTAGCAGATGGCACTGAAAAGGAGCCAGTGTCCACACTGCAGGAGGCACCATCAGACATCTCTGCCCAAGATATCCTAGCAGAAGACAGCCAGCGAGCATTGTCTTTGTCTAATGCAGACCTGCATCCAACATGGTCTGCAAGCCTCAGCTTGGATGCCAACCTCTTGGCTGAGAACAGCAGTGGCACACTCTCTCGGTTGGGTGCTGCTGGAGATGACACCCTCAGTCTAGACACAGAAGCTAGCAGCCCACGCATGATTAGGCAGGACCCTCAGTGTCAAGCAGAGCTGTCCCAAACACAGTCGAATGTATCTAGTGTCCAACCACTGGCAGGACCAGCTTCAACAATGCACCATCAGCGTGAAGCTGCCAATGAGTCTGTGCAACCAGCCACCCGAATCCAGCAAAATGGCTCCAGTCAGCATCTCTCCCAGCATGTGGCAAACATTAGCGGATCAACTGGAGGGTTAGAGAGAGACTCAAGACCAGCCCAGAAGCAAGCGTCCTCTGGTGCAACACTGAAAAGACTTGCCAGTGCTGAGCAACTAGCCAGTCATGAGCAAGGCATCACCTGCTGTAGCTTCTCACCAAGTGGGCAGAATCTGGCCACAGCTTCCAGCGATGGCGTGGTCCGTGTCTTGGCCCCCGCAAGTTTGCAGGTGCAGCTCTTGTCCCTGGTTGGTGCTTTGAACAATTCATGCTTTTGGCCTTTGTAATGACTGCATTGCAAACATTGTTGCACATGATTGCATTGTGCTTAGGTACATCATTGCAAGTCTTGCACGCGATGCTGGTCCGCAGCAGGTCTTGCACATGTATGATTGTTGAATTGCAGGGCAATGCAAGCAGAGCAGCCGTCTTGAACTGTGGCGCTCCAGTTTCCGTTGTGGCTTGGGACCAGCGGGCAGACAAGGTGATGCTGGTGGGTACCAAGGGCAGAGGGGTCAAGGCTTGGCACTTGGATACCAAGTCCATGATCTCCCACATCCAGCTAGACCAAGCACATCCTACAGTCCTTGACATGGCCTGCAGTCCCACAGATCCCTCCTTTGTGTGCGCTGCAGCCTCATCTGAGACTGTTGGCGGTCGCTCAGGCACGCTGACAGTCTGGAATATGCGAGCTTTCAAGAAGCTGCGCTCCTTTGATGTGCCAGATGGCACAGCTGTGGGGTCCATCTCCTTTAGTCCTGATGGACACACGCTGGCTGCTGGCTCCTCTGATGGCTGCTTGCGGATCTATGATGTTCACAGCAACAGAGGGGCACCTGTTGCTGCTTGGGCGCTGCACTCCAAGCAGGCCCAAGCACCAGCTGTAAGGTACTTTGCTGATGGCTCAGCAATAGTGTCACTAAGTCAGACAGGACAGCTACAGCAGTGGGACCTGCGGCGGCTGTCTAGTAAGAAGCTTGGCCAGCCTCAGTGGACAGTTGACCTCTCTAGCTTCTGTTCACCTCTTCCCAAGGCCCAGAGGCATACTCTAGCACTGGCACAGTCCAGCAAACTGATTGCTACAAGCAGCATCACGACTGTGCTGCCGATTGTTATGCTGGATGCTGCCTCTAGGATGCCAACTGTGCAGTCCATAGTTGCATGCAGACAATCAGAGTCTGCAAAGTTTGTATCTGCATTGCATTGGAATCCAACTTTGCCTGCGTTGTGCTGTGGCTTGGACAATGGCCAGGTCTGGTTGCAGCACCTCAAAGTCGACTGAAACAATGTGTCCAGCAGCGATACACAGCATCAAATTTTGTTCAGGCGGTTGTTCGGCCCCTGCTTAACATTTTGGCAGGTACGGTGGTCCCCCCTTCATTTGATTGTACAATGTCATGCTTGAAGTACAGTACGTCTGGACATAGTTGGCATTGATTTTACAACCTTCAAAGATGACAGAGTACATTTGTCCTTACATACATAATTCACTGTCAAACAGTAAAGATTCCTGTGGGAAAAGGAATGCAGCCTAGAAATATAAGATCAATGTTGGTAAGCTATGTCCCTCCCTCCCATGTACTGGCTGTTGGTGTACACTCTATGATAGACCAGCTCATGCAAAATAATGCACAGGTCAACCTGAGCTTGCCGTACAATCCAAGGTCTACAAGAAAGCTTCTGCTTTGCACAATGCTTACCCTCACAGACACTGTATGCCAAAAGCGCTTTGGGTTTGAGTTGCTTTCATCTTTTCATCCCACAGGTTATTTTTCTGAAGTTGGCGCTTGTCCTTTGCTTCACATTCTGCTTCGGCGAGAAACCCCTTGACATCTGAAGTCAGCTTGGCCTGTCCACCTGGAGTTCTGCACACCAGATTGTGCAAGCTTATGCACATACACTGTGCAAGGATGGGTCAGGGGCAAGGACAGCTGAGGCAACACAGTCTGCTGCACAGCTGCAAACCCATACCTATTTTTATTGTTTCTTGCAAGAGGGTCTGCCCCGTGTTGTACAAGCAGCTGGCAAAGCTGCACATGGCCTGATCGAGCTGCCAAATGCAGCGGTGTATCCTGGACTGTGTTGGGCTGATTCAGACTTATTCCATTCAACTGCATGGCTGCCACCACCGTAGACACAAACACCATCTCCTTGTCGGACATGTCTGCTATCAGACGATGCAGTGCAAAGGCTGGTAACTCATCCTTATTGAGGTCCGTCTGCTGGCCAGCAAGATCTGCTTGCAACAGAGTGACATAGGACTCAGGCAGGCCTGCGTGTGCTAGATTGTCGAGACTGATGTGGGCTGCAATGGCTGAAGACGGCTGCGAGTGAATAAGGGATGCCAACTGCCCGTCTTGCTTATCGCTCAGCATTTTTAGAGCTTGCTGCGCCACTGCACAACCCATTTTGAAGTGATGTTGCACACACTGCCAGCTGCAGCTTATCACGCTGGGACAACAACCTGTATGCCTTGTTCACGAATAAAACATGAGATATATGAGAGGTTGGCAATGCCTGGGCCTAATCTGCGCAATACTTGAACCAGCGAGTCAAAGTCACCTATTTCATATTCTCACATATCACTTCCCCGTTTGACCTAATTCGTGACCTTTCGTATTCTGTCGTTGGCATGCGCGATGCCGCATCACGCACGCCGGCGACTCTCATTGGCGGTGTTGTGCCACAAAAGCGTGAGTCTTGCTACTGTCAATGAGCAAAGTCAACTTATCTTGCGCCCGGTGCGCAAGTCGTTGCCGTCACTGATCTGCGTCCGACTGAGCTGGCCGCTTTGGTATGCGACTGGTTTGGCCAGCCATCTGGACTCTTGTTTGGCATCTGTGTCTCGTTGGTCTGCCTGGCGTCATTTGTGCTACACCAAGCATCGCAAAATCCGTGCAAAACAAGCAAGTGATCATCGCGCTCAACTATAGCACTTGGAGTGGCTACTTTAGCAACCAAGTGAACTTTGTGGCAGGTAAGAGGGTGTGGATAGGGTGAATGGAGCAGTGCACTGCTCATGTAATGTCATGGCCTCTTCCGAACAGGCAGTGATACAGGTGATGCACTTTATGACAGCTCAAACACCAGCTGGACGGCTTCTGAAAATTTTACTATTGTTTTGGCTCCAGTCAACAGCAGCTCCATAGACAGAAGAGGTAACAAGGCTGCAATGCAAATGTGTCGATCACGGTAGCAGGTGAATCCTCAGCAATGGCAGTTCAAAATTAAAGCTTTACACCCACACTGCTGCCTGCAGTGATTGCTTTGGACAGAGCCCTCAACTACACATCAGTGTATGAGAATGTCACAAGCGGCTGCTTGTCTGGAGGCGTTTGCTGCAGCAGCACTTCAACAACCCTTCTGGAAGCAAACTCAACAGTATACACAGCATACCACATGGATGTCCCCAGGACATACAGGCAATCTTCTACTTCAATTTGTTTACTGTGAACAAGCTTTTACGCACACCCAGCGTCAACACCAAGCTTTGAAAACAGCTTCAGCATGACTCAGGTCGCATCAGCAACTTGTACACATTGCTGCATCAAATTTGCTGCCTCATTGCCAGTCTGCTGTGCAGGCTATTTGACATGAACATTATTGTACAGCAGGCAGGACAGCTTGCTCAAAGCCTGGTGTTTCACCCTTGGCAAGGCAACACACCAGATGCAAACATCAGTACTGTGAATGCAACAGCTGCCATCAGCACTGGAGGGGTAACTGACAATGTTGCTCTGGCCAACTCCCAATACAGCCTGTTCCAAGCAAACACCTCTGATCAAGGTAGAACCACCTTGCATGCACTCTCATTCTAGTGACCTGAACCAGGCATGCATGCAAAAGCAATGCTTGCAGACAGACCACATACCATGACCATCAAAGGCTTGCTGATCATCATCTCGCCCACATGCACAGGCATTGTAGCTTGGCATGTAGCTGAAAGCATTGTGCATCGCCTTCAATTGCAGCAAAGTACGCCTCTGACTGCATGCAAAGAAGCCAGCACAATTCCTTGTTTGCCCCGCTGAATGCCCAACATATCCAACTCTCTTGAGCAAAAGAAAGATGAGCCAAGCATGAGCAAACAAAACATACACATAGTAATGCCTGTCATGCAGGCTTTGTCGTGAGTGCATCCTACATTGGCAGCAATGCCAACCAGATTGGCATGAACCTGAGCAGCTGGGAGAACTGCTATCATTGTGGCAGCACACCAGGCACATGCACAGCAGTCCAAGGCGGCAGCCCATATGACCAATTCAGCACCTTCCGCAGCAGCAGCCTTGCAGGGGTTTTGGCCAATGCCGGCAGCAACTGCAGCTGGATCTCAAATAGCGTCATGACCTTTGGGTCGGCACAGTATCCTGTGCAACTGGTTGCCTGTGACTACCCAGCTGGGCTCTTGAATGTCACGCTGCAGCTGAATGCATCAGCTTTTGGAGTGCTTCCAACTCTGCCAACACTGTCCTTGGTGAACAGTGGGCAGTTTGCTTGGGTCCCCGGCAGCTTGACTGGTACATGAATCCCTGAGAACATGCAGAGTCAGTAGCAATGCCACTTTTGCAACAGTACACTGCAATGTCTGCAACTATGTGCTGGTCATCTTTGCTCAATACTGTTCCTATCCTCAGACACACCTTGTGATCCTACCTTCATTTGTCATCACGTAGAAAGTGGTGTTGACATGTGGAATGTCACGCTGCAGGTAGCATTTATATCACCATTGGCAACAGCGGTTATCAGGGTGACTGGGTGGAGACTGGTGCTCTGGACTGCTGTAGCAACATTACTGGGACAGTGCACTGTGGCAGCAGTAGCGGCATCAGCCCCACACAGAACGTCACTATTGGCTCTGAAAGTTCATATCAATACATCTTCAACATCAGTAAGTCCCTTGACAGCAGCTGGACCATGATGCACTGCAACATGTGCACCATTTCTTTGCACATGCAACTGCTGACTGAGACCCATTGCTGTGACACAAGCCTGGGGGTCTTGTTCCTGCAGCTTCCTCAAAGAAACTGACTGCATTGGAACCTTACAGCTGAAACATGTCATGTCAGTCTTACCTGTAATTCACATTGCATCGAAGCATTCAGCATCTCCCATCTATTTGCACAACTGCTTTGTAGATCTTCACCATCTTTGACAGCAGCAGAGACTGTGAACATGTCCTGATCAGTGTTTTCCTCTGCAGCTCTCAGCCAAAACACAGGCGTAACAGACATCTGCACCTTTGCCGTCATTAACAATGGAGGAAACACCAAGCACTCCACAGCTGTACAGTTCATAGCTGTTCCTGCTCCACCGCCTCCCCCAGCCTCTCCCCCACCCCCAGCCTCACCGCCACCACCCTATGTGCCACCACCATTAGCGCCCCCACCACCCCCTCAGTCACCATCCCTGCCACAATCACCCCCACCACCCCCTCAGTCACCACCCCCGCCACAATCACCCCCACCACCCCAATCTGTCACAGCATCTGTGCCAGCTTCTGCCCCTTCTGCCTCAAATGTGGTTGCTGCTCTCGCCTTCAGTGGGACTTTCAGTAGTTTGGGGTCTGTTCAACTTGCTAGCGCAACCTTCATGTCCAGCCTGTTGTCAAGGTAAGCAGGCTTGCATATAGCCGTCTGTTCTACAGCTGAAATGCGCATTGCTGACACGTCCTTTAGAAGAAACAGCAAGACAGCAATTGGCATACCTGTCCTGGCAGCAGAGTGTGACTGCCCTGAGGAAGCCCCATCTGCCATGACACAGCTTACTGTACACACCATGCGTTCTATCACTCTTGTTCTCCTGTCTGTAAGCTGCATAGTCATGTACCACAGCTGACGACAGTGCACCTGAAGTGCAGGTACAAGTCAGGCCTGGCAAGTGCAGCAGGCCTCAGCGTGTCCAGTGTGGTGGTGACATCACGGCAAGCCGGCAGCATTGTTCTGGGCACTGCCTTGGGCTTCCCAACAAACAGCACCTCATATGCAGCATTAGCTGCCTCCCTTGAGGACTACTTCCAAACCAGCCCAAATGCAGTCTTTGCTTCTGACAGCACCTTTGCCTCGCAGTATGGCCCTGTCACCTTCAGCAGCTTCAACTCGGTGGGTTTGAACTCTACCACAGCCCCGCTGCCTCAGTCAGGTTTTGCACAAAATGAAGGCAATGCTGACGTACCATCTGCAGCACCTGAATTGCTCACTCTGGGAGCTAGCTTGTCCCCAATAGAGGCTGGTGACATGGCTAGGATAGAGTCCAATGGTTATGGTACGTACATTCCAGTCAATGGCTATGAGCCACCACCACCACCACCAGCCTCACCGCCGCCGCCACCAGCCTCACCACCACCTCCTGGTGCGACCACTGCCAGCAATGCAGCCACTGCCACTGCCACCCCCACCCCCACCCCCACAGAGACATCATCAGCGGTAGGTGCCTGCTGACACAGCGCCAGCTGTCATGTTCATGCACCCTGAGTCATCAGACAGTGGGGGTGGCGGTGGGGGCGGTGGCTGTGGCATCATGACTGTCACCACCATCACAGCCGCCATCAATGCCACCGTCACTCCTGCTGAAAGCATGCTCGCAGTCACAGCGATACAAGACAAGGCAACACTTAGCGGTACTCATGTTGTTGCAGTCACCTCATGTATTTTGCATAATTACGTCAGTCTTTGGCCAGGTACCAGCTAAGATCTACTGTACAGCATTGTGTCCTCTGACTGACTGCCCTCTGTTGTGTGCAGTGCTCCTTTGGGACACCCAATTGTGGGTCACATGGCACGCAGACAGCAGACTGCAGCTGCACATGCGCCACAGGCTGGACCACATATGCCCAGCAGGACCTGGCCAACTACATGTACTGCACCGTGCCTACCACCAGCTCTTCTTCAAATACCTCGAGCACCAATTCCAGTACGTTTCTGACTGGATATCATGAGCAGTGTAAGTTATGCCATTGCGTTGGTCTGCATTTGCCATCACAATTGCTTGTGCAACAGTTACACGTTCTCTGCTGGGTCAGGTGGTCTGTGTTGTGAGACACATGCATTATGCATGGGTCAGATCCTGGTATGGTCACAGCAGGTCTTGGAAGCATCACACTCATAGTCACAGTCACTCTGTGTCAGTTTTATTCCACGGCAGCATGTGGCAGGTATGACTGCCATTCAGCTATAAGCATGTGATTTCTCATGGTCTGTGCAACGTAAAACTGACTATAATCTCACAAAGACCATGTGACAGTGAATGCTTGACTAAGGGCTAGGCTTGCTGTCTGCAGCGTCCAGCAGCAGCTCAGCCAGCAGCAGCAGCAGCAGCTTCACTACTTGGCTAAGTGACAACATTGGTGACTTCTCAGGCTACCTCATCTCATTCTTGGTGCTGATAGCCATTGCAGTAGGCATCAGCTGGTACTTTTGGCCTGAGCGCACAAAAAAGGTACTCAGGGGCTGCTGCTGCGGCTGCCTTGGTGGTTGCAAGTGGCTGCTCAACAAGGCGCGCAAGAAGGGTGGTGGCAAAAGAGGAAGGCAGGGTGATGCATCAGGCTCTGATTCAGATTCTGGTGATGGTTCTGATCAGGATGAGAATGGTGGTGGCAAGCGGGGGAAGTCAAAAGGCAAGAAGGGGGAGAGTAAGGGCAGACGTGAGAGCAGCGACAGTGATGATGATGTAGATCCCAAGGTATGGCTGGGCTTAGCCATTCTGCACATGGCACATATGTCTGTGCATGCGTTGCAATCTTTTCCACAGGTCGCCAGTACTGATTCTGTGACTGTGACTTAGCTTTTGTCCTGCTGCCGGTCAACAACCTGCACACACCGCTTGCTTGTCAAAGAAAAGCTGAAGATGCAACCAGGGGTCATGGCATCTCCGGATGATTGTGTTTTGCATCTTGGCACCTTTGTCTGAAGCATTGCAAGGCATCAGGTGTGTGCGAACCCTGTGCACAACATAATGCAGGAGCACTGTCCTATGCAGGAGCACTATGTTGCTGTGTATAGATCATTCTTGTGTGCTAAAACCCTTTCAGGTGATGCTTTCTGGGCTATGTACCCTACCTGCACAAAAGATCTTCCTTGATCATCAGAACAAGGGTGCAAGCATCAACTGGTGTTGCTTGCTGTGCAGTTCAAGGCAAAGGCAGAGCGCAATGTCCTGTACGAGCAAGAGAACAGCGACAATGACAGCAGCGCTTCTCAGAGCAGTAAGAAGTCAAAGCATGGTAAGACAAAGGGCAGCTCCTCGGGAAAAAAGAAGAGCAAAGGCAGCAGTGGCGGCAAGAAGCAGAGTAGTAAGGACAAAAGTGGAAAGAGGAAGAAGAAGAACAGGGATGCATCATCTGACGAAGAAGAGGTGCAGGGACCGCAGCTGACCAACATCATGCAGATCATGGAGCAGCAACAAAGGTACCATTGTGTGCTAACAGAATTGTCATGCAAAATTATCAGTCGATGGTCTACCTTTTGAGTCTGTGACCTTGGGGGCAAATGGAAGGAGCTGCCCATCTGGCTGCCGTCACTTTTGTTCTGCAAGTCCGCATGCCCTGATGCATGTGCCCTGACCATCATGCCAGCGAGGCGAGTGCAGTCAGCAGGCAGGAGCAAAGCAGTTTTGGTAAAAGCTGCACCCAGTCGTCTTTACTAACTCCCATTCAATATTTTATCGAGCACTACATGCAGCTCTGCATCATCACAGAGTGTCCAAGATGCATGTACACGTAAGCATTCCAGGCCTTCACAAAGCCTCGCAGCAGTGACCCACCCAGAGCAGGCACATAACAAAGCATACACAGCTTTGAAGTCAACACTGGCTCTGTTGTGCATACAGGATGGTGCAGGCAACCATGCAAGCTCAATACGAGCCCCTCACCCTCATGGCTCCTCAGCAGCAGCAGATGCCTTACAGCAACATGCAAGGGGCAAAGCAGAGGCAGGCGCAGTATGAGCCTCTGGCTCTCATGGGCTCACAACAGCAGCAGCAACAGGCTGCTGGTGGTGATGTAGGCAGCATGCAGAGGCAGATGCTGGCTTGGCAGATGCAGCAGCTGCGGCCTGTTAGGCAACAGCCACTGCAGCTGGCCTACACCAGTCATGTCAATCCTGTGGCTCAGCAAGATGGTTTCCAGGACGATCAGGTGAACTGTGCAGTATGTGCTTATGACAGCAGAAGCACAACATCTTTTATGATTGCTGTATGATCGAAAGATGCTTGATGCAGTTTCGGCTGCAGGTGACTGTTAGCAAACCAACAATGCACCCTCACACAGCATACAGCTTTACGGCAAAGTTACTTGACTGGTCAATGGTTTTGCAGCTGGGACGGTCTCAATCTATTTGTGACGTTGGCTTTCAACTTTTCCTGTCTGGTTTTTGACATGATGCACTGCTGCTGCACAGGAGGCAACAAGCCCAGAGGAGGCTTACGTTGCAGCAATGCGGGGCAACCCCTATGCAGCAGCAGGGTTGCAACAGCAGCAGCAGCAGCAGCAGCAGCAGCTGAACACTGGTCAGTATGCAGCAGCAGCTGCGCGGCAACAGCAGCCCAGACCGGGTAGCCCTTACTTGCCTGCCAATGCACAGCCACTGCAGCAGCAGCAAGTGGGTATGAATGCGCTTGCCTATGGCATGACTGGTATGCGACATCAAGGGGTGCAGCAGCAAATGCAGGGTGGGCCATATGCAGCTGGTGGTTTGCAGCGGGAGCAGCCAACACAAGCAACATCTGGCAGATTAGGCATTACGCCAATGCAGCTTGCAATGATGCAGCAGCAAAGGTTGCAACAAGGCCGAGCCAACCAGCTAGTTGTGACTCCCTCTATTCATAGCGTCACTAGCAGCAATCCGTCATGGTCAGAGGAACAGTAAACCTGAGATGGTTTGACGGAGCTTGTCAGTACTATAATTCTGTAACATGCATCCTACAGTCATGCAGAAGAAGCTCGTGGCTTAAATGGCCAGTTAGGCTCGGGAGTCATATCACACAATTTCTGCTTCAGCATTGATTTGTTGTTCCTAGTGCATGCATGCAAGCTTAGTGTGAACGATGCAGGCTGTCATTCAGATACGTATGCGTGCCTCACTGACCACATAAGTCTGTAGCGTAGTGATTAAGGGGAGGACCTTGTTTGTGCTGCAACATTGGAATTGCATCTTGCAGTTGGGGTGCCTCTTTTGCCCTCTGCAGAGTCCCCAACAGAGACATAGGCTGATTCTCCTTTGCTGTCCTTGCACAACAAGGCATCGGCTCACATGTTGGAAGCAACACATACAGCATCTGCTTGTGCCTTCGGCCTCGACAAACTGTGATGCGTGATGCCTGGATTCATACCACCAAGAAAAAGCTGTGATGCTGCCTGGGGCAGTCCCAGGGCGTGTAGCTTAGCGCTCTGTGTTTATCGCCCTGACCAAAGTTTGCTCGGGCAAAGCACGACATGCAAATCGCAGCATTAGTAGCGGTCGCGTTGGACCTGCATGCATTGCTGCTGTTATGAACATGGCATGTTCTCGTCACTGCCAAGCCTCAAAGTTTGGAGACCTGCGTCCAGCCTACCAAATCGTCACCTGCAGATCGCACATAGAGTGAAAGCAGCAAGTCGCGCTAGCTTGATTGATGGACCTGCCTTTGACAGACCAACAAATGAGAGTCAGACGAAGCAGCAGACCAGTCTTGAGGGACCTCATGCAGCCAGCCGTCGTCACTTACTGTTCGGGGCTGCTTCAGTTTTCGGCAGCACAGGTCAATTGTTGGGCCCTTTCTCTGAGTTAAGTGGAAATCGTGCAGAATCTTACACACGCTATTGTACAGGCTTGCCAGCACCTCCTGAGGCCGAGGCCACACAGGTTCTGAACGTTGATGGTCAGGCTGATCTGGAAGTTTTCCAATTCTGTGTATATCTCAGTGTTGTGGCACTACGAGGGTCTGTCCCGAATCAGTGGGTGGAGGACTTCAACCAGGTAAAGTATGTGCTACACAATCTCGTGCCAGGCGATATGGCGCAGTCCAAAATTCAAGCTTGTCATATGAAGGCTCTGGGTGAGTATGGTGTCCTGAAGCTACAGCAGAAAGGTCAACTCCAGGACATTTACAAGGAGCTGGGTCAGCCAGTGTAAGCATATAGCTTACCCTCCTGCAGGAATGCTTGAAGCTCATAAGCAAGCAGGCTGCATAGCCTTTGGAAGCAAACAGCAGCGTTAGTGCCTGGATTGCTGCAGGAAGAAGAAGTCTGCAAGCAGAGCTGACGTAGTGACAATTGGCGTTAGCTGGCTGGGACCTGCTATCAAGGCTGGTTACTTGCAGCCCCTACAAGATGTTGACAGCTTCCGCTGGTGGGTAAGCTAGCACCCTTACACAACCGCTATGCCTGCATGTTTGTGCCTGCACTCACTGCACTTGATGCCACCACATGCAGCTGCTGCTCAAGAGGCTGCAAGCAGCGCATGTTGTCTTGCTGGTCGTAGCGTAAGGTGCAGAGCGCCTGAGGTGTGTTGTGCCAGCACATACGCTAATAAAGCACAGCCTCGGAGCTCAAGTGCAGTTTCAACTCGAGGCCAGAGGCTGCTGATTCTGAACAATCGCTATGACAACTGGGGTTCCCAATTAAACAATCAACTGCCGGGTGTGACCAACTGACAAGCTAGCATGATACGCAGGACTGTATGGCTCCTCACTGGAGGCGCCTAGTCACCAGAAACCTTTCTGGCCAAGCAGATCCTAAGGGGCAGGTCTGGGCAGTGCCCTACCGCTGGGGCTGTACCCTAGTGGCCTTCAACACTGACAAGCTGTGTAGGTGTGCACTTGCTAGACACTGAGTGTGAATGGCTAAGCCAATCAGCAGCTGTGAATGGCAAAGTCTACCAGCAGCATATGTACAAGCAACAGGCATTTGATTCAAGTCAGTCGTTGGCACTGTCAAGCCAGGTCTATCATGCAAGAAGCTTAGTTGCACAAACAACACTGAAGAGCAAGAGAAACTGCAACAGCAGCAGCAACAAAAGTAGTAACAGCCACAGCAGCAGTAACTATGGTGGTGCAGGCGGGGAGGAGTGGCTATCCATGATTGGTCTGATCTGTTACAGCCTCGCTTGAAAGGCCGGTTGGCCTTCTTGGATTCTCCCAGGGAGCTTGTTGGGGTGGCCCTCAAGACTCTGGGCCTGCCCTACAACTGCACCGATAGTCAGCTACGCAAGTCAGATGTCAGCCTGCAGCAGCTTCAACGGCGGTTACAGCAACTGCGAGATCAGGTTGGACAGCATAGCATGCTCTTGAAGTCAATACTGACATTCGCCAAATATGCGGACCTGATAAGTGTCTGTGTGCCTGGCTGTTGATAATCCATGATGTGATGTCAGCTATGTTAACGAGTAAGCAGATCTGTGTCAGATGACACCATAGGCATGTTGTGGCACTTCAAGAGCTGCAATGAACACAACATTGCAGTAGGCATGTCCAGTCCAGCCCCATGCAGTGACCCTGTCAATGAGCCGTCTGTACTGTCATGCAGGTGAGGCTCTTCAGCAGCCGTGATCATACGAGAGCCTTGGCAGCAAACGATGTTTGGGCCATAGTAGGCTCCTCACTAGACCTCATCCCCCTAGCAAGCCGTTCATCCAACATCAGCATTACAGCACCAGTTTCAGGCACCGCCCTGTGGGCTGATTTATGGACTGTGCCACTCCATGCTTCAGGTATACCTGCTCGAAGAGAGTCAACACATGAGTAACAATTGTAAAGCTTACAAAACTTGTGATGCTGCTGCTGCTGCTGCAGGGGGGTCACAAATGCAGGGCCCATCACCTTTGCTACCTGCCTGGTTTGAGTTTGCGCTGCAACCCAGCAGGATGCAACCTAGCAGGGGTTTGCAGCTGGGGGCGTCCCCACTGCAGCTGCCTGGCCATTTGTCGTCATTATCACAAAAGGAGCACCATGATGTTGTGTCAAGCTCTGAGGGGGGCTCTCAGCTTATTGGTGGTGTCATGCCTGAGAAGGAAACTCTCATGCGCAGTGAATTTCTGTTGCCGCTGGACCAGGACACCACTGCAATGTATCACAAACTTTTGTCTGTATGAGTGCTGCACCAAAGTTTGTGACTTTGAAACGCGTGTTATGGTGCCTGTTGGCAGAGGCTGCAATGGACTTTGACATACATGTGTCCATGGAAATTTACAGTGGATTGTTGTGCATAACAGGCAGTGGAAGGTATTCATCTTGCATCTATAAATCGTACTTGCTACTTTGCATGGTATGATCGAATGAAAAAGGAACAAATTTGCAAACAATGCAGCTAGGCAACATGTGCAAAAGTAGGTACCAGATACAGCATATCTTGGGATCAGAAACTGTTGCTCACACTTTATACTGTACAAAACACACAGGTTTTCGTTGTTTACAGTGACTGATGCAATCATGTATACTTGCGATGATTAATGCGGGAATGACACGTTGTGGCTGCTACAAAAGCTTCTGCACACAAGGTTGTGTTGAAATAAGTCAACATGTGCGGCTGTACAGCGCAGTGCCCATCAGTATCAAGTCAATGACATCATTGAAACAGCATGTGCTCCTATGCAAGAATGCAAAACAACGCCACAGATGATTGTGATTTTGGCATCTGCACATCGCTCAGGCTTGCCTGCTTTACACACGACGCCTTCAGATGAAAATTTTGCACAATGGGTCTTGGTCCCACCCCACCATCTTTTAGCTTCATGCATTCTTGCCACTCACAACAGCATTTATTGTGCTATGGACAGTAGCACTCCCAATTGGTATCTTGGTCTATAACAGTGATCACTTTTGTGTTGGCTGGGCACGCAGCAAACACAGTCTGCACAAGAATGCAACAGTCAGCATCTATGAAGTCTTCCCAGCCAGATGTGTTAAAGTGCAACAGCAGAAAATGGTGTGGACTACATTGTCAGTTGCAAAGAAACTTGAGATCAGCATTGCATGGCCGCCAAAGATGGACAAATGCTACTGTCTGTCCTCAGATTTTGTCCTCAGCAAATTCATTACTCACCTCAGTTCGCTTCTGTTGTTGTCCAACCTTTGCATCCACCACATACTTGGCACATGGTCTCAACCTGTCATCAACACACAGGCTGATTTCTGCAAACCTGCTGCAATTGCTGCTGATCGCTTTTTTTCCCAATATGCCTTGCACAGTGCAGCATGCAGCATGCTCTTTGCAAGTAGGCCCAAGATGTCTTGCTCTAGGCTACACTTAATGAGACTGTTTGCAGAGAGCAGATTATGCCTTGCATACGAGACAGCATTTGCCCAGGACAAGTCCTACACATTACAGTGAGCACAACAAAACCATGGCAATATGCCTACTTTGGTTCGCTCTTGCGTGCATTGATTTTGCCGCTTCTCAGAGACTCCTCGACATCATACTCAGTGATAAACCTGATATCATGACATGGTTATGGCATACATCAGCAACATCACATGACCAAAATGACAAACAGCAGCAGCAGCTTCAGCACATAATACCTACACTTCATGCGACAGATGGCATGATCTGTATATACAACAGGCTTGAACATAAGGGTTTTTAGAATCATTTTGTCTGACAGCGCTTTTTGCTTGCTGTCGCTTTGAACTTTGAAAACTGTGAATACCCAGACTGCTGCAAATGAGCCGACAGCACCAAGTAGAGCCCAAGGGGATCTCGTTGGAGGCCTTCGGTCTTCGTTTGCACCGTCACCTTTTTTCTTTCTGTATTGCTTGGGTCGGGACGCCCTGTTGCCGCCGGGTTTACGCTGTCCACCAAACGGGTTTTTGTACGCGCCCATGTCAACCTAAACTTTGAGCAACTCGCGCCTGCGAGCAGTTTGTTGTGTCGATCTTGCAACCGACTGTTTGTGTGATCAGACTTCTTGATTTGACGCTAAGTGCTACTGTACATGCTGTGCAATTCTTCGCAAATACCAGATACAAGTCGTGTTGATCACAGCAAGGTGGCAACTTTAGCTATAGGTGCATGCAGCGGAAAGCAAAGCCAGCAAAATAACAGGAGTGCCGCTTCATCTCCTGGTGCTCCGTCACTTACTAGGGTTTAGAGCTGGAGTTATGTGCGGCAGCATACAGCTTTCGATTCGCTGGATTGCCACCCGTATCTCTTAAAACTGTAGTGGACTGCAGCTTTCTGTAGCTGCTTACTTGGGTGCCGTCAACAAACCTGGTATCTTTGGCATCTCACCTGTACATTCAGCGGTGCTCGCGCAGCAGAGACAGCCTTCGTCGCGCGTGTCAGCACGCCGTCTTGACTGAAATATACTGCACAGATCCAACATTCAGCGCGTCTCCTCTGCTGCTGCAAGCCAGAGGTTGTAGTGCAAAAGGTGCCAACGTGAACGGGGCAGGCGGAGGATGCCCCGGCTCAAGTTTGCAATGGTCTGCGCTTCCAACAACAATCGAAGCATGGAGGCACACGCGTTGTTAGCCAGAGCCAATATGGATGTGAGACAAAGGGTGCATCACTCTGCTTGAGCTGCTGTTCAGGTTGTGTATGCACATGACAGCTTAAACCGTCATTATATCCTCAGGTTGCATCCTTTGGTGTTGGAGGCCATGTGAAACTGCCAGGCCCTTCACAAAAGCAGCCTAACATCTATAAATTTGGCACGCCGTATCAAGATATTTATAATGATTTGCTGAAACAAAACCGAGACCTGTACGTGAAGAATGGCTTGTTGCCAATGCTTGAGAGGAATATGGGCGTGAAAGAAGCACCTGAAAAGTGGCAAGATAACAGGTGCTGCTCTGCACAGCACTTCAACTCACTATATTCACTTGCACTGCAGGATGTGAGACATCTGACATGGAGTCATTTGACATATAGCTCATGGTGTACTTGCTGTTGGACTCTGTGTGCAAGTTTAGCTTCCTGTGCAAGATGACACAGTAGTCAGCTGGCAGATTCTGCATGTAGCCTGGAGGTTTCATCCGCCTTAACATTTTTTGTATAGTTGTACCTACTGAATTGATATTTCTGTTCCTGTCATCTGCAAAGCATCATGTTGGCCAGCGTCACCAACAGCCACATGTAACACCAACTGTGCTTCATGCTGTGTCACAGGCAAACATGAAAAGTCTGATGCCAAAGCAATGTGATTTATTGAAAGATAGCAATTTTGGCCTGCAGGACGCTGTTCAATGTTGCGTTCACCTTTGAGGAGCGAGTGATGGAGCAGCTTGTAGAAGGTGTGCGCTGTAGTGCATGCAGCATGCTACCCTCTGCACAGATAAGTTTGTTGTCCTCTGGCACCTCAGCATTCAGCACTCCTATTACTGCTATTGTAACCCTTGCAGCATGGATGGCCATGCTAAAATGAAACATGCGATGTGTGCAGACATGAACAAGAGGTCACAGGGAACCATGAAGATTCTTCTCGTTGTGAACATGGTGAGTGTCTGTCTCAAGACGTATGATTCACTGTGGCTGGCATCGTCTCCGTGCAGTCTCAAATCCTGGCGTCTTGTATTGAGGCATGTGCTGCTCACAAGCTAGCAGCGCATGTGCTGGCAGCCTTACAGTCCATAGCAGCAAGAGCAGCAGGACCATTGTGCCCAACACCTGTGGAAGCATGAGCCACAAACAGCCAATTGGGCTACACTCATCAAGCTGCACAACAGTGCAGTAGCAGATCTGTGTGCTACATTGCAGCAGACGTGTGGTATGCATTGCAGCAGAGTATCCATGTTACTGCTTTTCATCACACCTGTCTGAGCTTCCCATTCATAATTCTTGCTTCAAAGCGCTTGATGCGTGATGTGCCACAAGCCATCTTCTGATTCTGAACAGCCGTCAGGGAGCAGTGTGAGCACGATGTGTTGTGTGGCCTTGCAAGCCAGCCTTGTACACCTGCATGCGTGCAGAATGTAAGAGACAACAAGGTAGAAGCTGCCAATGCAGCCCCCCAAGCCCTGCGCCTGTGTCAGATGGTGGGGTCCACATGGGCAACCACCTTTGTCAGCATGCATCATCATGCGGATTTAGTCAGATTTTGTTCAGCAGTACATGTACATGCTGGCATTTACGCTTTGAAAAGAACACTCTGGCAATGTGCTGCCTGGACAACATGCAGTGTACACTTGTCATGGCACAGTAAAATTCGTCAAGAATTGGCTCCTGGATGTTGTGCCATAGCCCCCTGTAATTGTCACAGTAACGTATGCGGGTCTATGCAATACACATTAGAGCAAACCAGGATTCAAAATTCGCTTGTTGCAGTGTCCTTGGACTTGTTGAAAGCTGCAGACTTTCAGTGCAAATTCGATATTGCAGCATTTGCTAAAACAATGCCACTGTGTTCTTCACATCCGAAATTTAGCACTAGTAGCAGCAACTTGTCATGCATAATACTGCAGCTGCAGCTGCTCATTGACACCTTGTTACTGCTGTGCTGCAGCTTGAAGCTGCAGATGATTGGGAGGACGAGGTCGATGGAATCATAGCAAATTTTGAAGAGGAGACAGGCCGACAAGTGACCTACACCATCTGCTTTTACTAGCTTGCATACACTGAGCAAAGCCAGTAGGCAGAACTGTCTTTCTAGGAGCATAGCATAGCAGCAGCACTCATATCTGACGCAATGAGTCATAGCTTAGATAACAGTAGCTGAAGAAGGTGTATCGTGAGCAGCTTCATTTCACCAGGCCTGCCTGGCTCTGCTAAAACACAAAGTAATGAAGGTCCACCAAGACATTCGTGATGTGATACAAACAACACAGAAACAGTACCCGCCTACATGCATAGCAGGCACTATGTGTGCATTGTCAACGTGCTTTCTCCTGTAATACAAAATTCGACTGTGCAGAACTGACATTTTCCTTGGGATCATGTATCTGAGATCCAATCTATCAAGGGAACTGCCATTTTACCTTTCACAGTCTAGTCATCAATATCTACAGACAATCTTGATGCCCTGGACAATGTTACAGATGGTAAAGTTTCAGCATGCACTTGGGATTTGAGATATGGCTCAATACCATGTCATGATCACAGCAGTGGGTTTCCAGACCACGTGTCAAGATTTGTCATCAGCTGCTTCATCAGTGCTGCTAAAATTCTCCTCAAGGCGCCGTCGGGCATCATAGACTTCCCATTTTTCTTTATCCTGCTTCTTTTCATCCCAACTCTGCCTCACCCTTGTTAGCCATTGATCCAATCCGAGGACTCTCTCCAAAGAAAGAAACAGCAACACAGAAAGTAGCACAGAGCTGCCCAGGACTGCTGGACCATCGAAATAGATACCTTCAAATGCAGAGCCTCTGTTTGGCACCTCTTGCATTGCCTTGATGTCAGCATCAGATGGCTGGCCTTTCAGAGAGTCTTGCATGGCTCCTAGATTGCTGGCAGTCCTGGCATCACAGTACATGGTTCCCACTGTACGCTTGATGCTGCGAACATAGCATGCAAGATCTTCTGCTTGCTTATGCAACACAATGAGCATACGGGATTGCATGCCTACCGTATTATGAAGAGGTCAGGACCGTCTGATAAAGCAGCTTTGTCTGTCAAGTAACTTCCATCACTTTGCAGTGGCCCTTGCAAGCTTTGCGCCGGACAAGTTCTGCAACTTGAGGAAATTACAACAACTCATCAGTGTTGTGCACATGCGTTGTATGACAATTCAAGACCCGGTGACCTGCCTTTACCGGCATCGCGAGACTTTGTTGAAACGAAGTTTGCCAAGGCGGACTTGGGTGCGCATCTGCGGCGTTGCAGACAAGAGATTTGACCCAGCTTGATAAACAGCATGTCGGGACCATCTTTTCTTCCGTCCAGCACATACCAAGTGGCGCTGAGTAAACAACGATCTTTGCATATGCATGCTGACTGCCTCCCGCCGAGGAATTGTGGACGAAGATTTAGCTGCCCCACGATCAGTCAACGGCAAGCCATGTTCATTGCGGATTGACACCGGCCCATGGTTTTTTGGTGAGCGCAAGATGGTCAATGCCGATAGCGAAGTGTATTCTGAAGTTGAATGGATGCTCGTGCGTTTGTGCGTGGCCCGTTACTGATCAATCAATCAATCAATAAATATAGTTAATGTCCTGGGGTGCAACTGGGACCCAACAGACAAGAAGTTCAGTTCAGTGAATTCATACAGACAAGATTTGCTTCCTACATGCAAAGCATTCCCTAAGGAAACCACCACATGCATTTGGTTCACACAAAATCATAAAGT
>JAABUP010002872.1_pt1 | contig 31933 bp, 24 predicted proteins | sample 5559201 | NCBI WGS metagenome assembly JAABUP01 (sample SAMN10711887, study PRJNA513373) | rock metagenome | isolation source: Antarctica rocks | place: Antarctica
TCGACGCCCGCTACGAGCACGTCCGCGAGGACAACCGGGTGCAGGCGATGGCGGTGGTGGTGGCCTACGGCGTGCGCGCCGACGGGGTGCGCGAGGTGCTGGGCGTAGACGTGGGCCTCTCGGAGGACGTGGCGCTGTGGCGCGCCTTCATGCAAGGCCTGGTCGCACGCGGACTGCGCGGCGTCAAGCTCGTGATCAGCGACGCCCACGTTGGGCTCAAGCAAGCCATTAAGGAGGTGTTCCTGGGGGCAGCTTGGCAGCGGTGCCCACGCTCCGCCACGATTCCCTTTACACATATTTGCAGTGGACGGTGAGACGGTTTTGGGCCGTGAGTGGCCCCTGACGCGGCCCTACCACGCGTGAAATCGCTCTAACCGGCAGGTCAAACTGGTGTTTTCCGTCTCATCATGGACTGCACGTATGTGTCAACCTAATAGTGGCGGAGTGTCGCGGTGCCGTGTCCACTTCATGCGCAACATCCTGGCGCGTGTGCCTAAGACAGCTCAGGCGATGGTGGCCGCCACCGTGCGCACCATCTTCGAGCAACCCGACCGCGCGGCGGCCGAAACGCAGCTCCTCCAGGTCATCGAGGCCCTGCAGGCGCGCTTCCCCACGGTGGTGCAACTCCTGCTCGACGCCGAGGGCGAGGTGCTCGCCTACGACGACTTTCCGCCTGAGCACCGCCGCCAGATTGCCAGCACCAACCCGCTCGAACGGCTCAACAAAGAGCTCAAGCGCCGCAGCGCCGTCGTCGGCATCTTCCCCAACCGGGGGGCCATCCTGCGCCTGTTCGGGGCGTTGCTCGCTGAACAGAACGACGAGTGGCTCGTCGCCGGCCATCGGTACATGAGCGAGATATCGCTACGCAAGATCCTTTTCCAAGGAGAGGAGGACGCGGCCGCCCAGTTGGAGGTCAAGACAGCCTAACAGAGGCACGAAACCACGGTGGCTTTTCCACCACTTGACAGGACGCTATCTAGAATAGCTATGCGAGTGATGTGCGCCGATACCTTGCACGGCGTCGCGCGCGACTGCGCCACCGTCTTTCACATGGTATACCCGTGTCACTCGGGCTAACGGCTGCGCCAGGATGTGGATCCAGCTAACGACTTCGCCCAGGCGTGTCATCCCCGTAACAGGTCGAGTAGATAGGCTTCGGATGGCGTTGGTAGCCACGACAGATCCCGCGCTCCGTCCCTACTTCGACCAGGTGGAGGGAGCCATCGACCGCTGGATCGACCAGGCCAAACTCGCCGCGTAAACTTGACTCATTCGCACCATAAGTGCCCCCTTTAGGAGTCCAGCCAGATCGCCAGCCCCGTTGCCGCTATCGGGAAGCGCGTATCGCCCGTCGCACGTAGGCTCCCCTGTTCTGGCTACATACATCATCCGCGAGCTCGGATGATGTATGTAGCCAGAACAGAGCGACCTCGAAGTGGAGAATGTCGACCCGTCCGTAGGTCTCGATCGTGCGCGCCACGGCGAGCTCCACCGTGGCGGGCCGAGAAATGTCCGCACGCGGCAAGGCCTCGCCGCCCGCGCCATGGATCATCGCGACCGCATCCTCGGCCGCCTGTCCATCCACGTCCACCACGATCACGCGCGCCCACTATCGACAGGTAGCGCGCCGCCGCAAGGCCGATACCGTCCCCCGCGCCGGTCACGATCGCCGCCTGCCCATCCAGTTCCACGACGTCTACCCTCCCTGGCACAGTCCCCTGTGGCGCTTCGCGACGAGCTACCGCCCTGCCTGTACAGAAGAGCGATCACGGCCGATCAGCCAGCGCAACGTGCGCCACCGTCAGCCCTGGCGCCGGAATGTCCACGCGCAGGGAACCGTCTGTGCCTGCTATTGAATCGAAGGCCATTTGATACGATCACAGAAGGCCACGTGCCCTGGTCAATCTGTCTAGGAGCGATACCTCCACACAAGGAAGGCAAGGGTAGCGACCTGGTTACGCCGCCTGGAAAAGAAGGGCTGGACGGTGGCGGCGATTATCGTATCGAATGGCCTTCAGAAGGGTAGCAGTCACACCGTCGTCCGTCACGGTTGCCGTCCCGGGTGATGGCCCGACGCGACCCGGCCGCTCCCACGTGTTGATCGCCTTCACGTCGCCACCGCCCAACGACTCGACGCCGACGATCCGCTCGATGCGACGGTCGACGACGCGCACGTCAACCTCCAGCCGCTCCTCTTGCGAGCGGTTCACGAGGAAGATGGCTCCCGTGCCGGCGTCCGGGTTGTAACTCGCGGCCGCATCGAGCACAGGAACCTCCCCGCGCTCGCCGGCCCCATACGTCGAACAGCGGACGACCGGGACGAGCGAGAGGCCCACCGCGTAGCGGGAAAACAGGGCGAATGGATAGTAGATCGTCTGCAGTAAGAGCCCATCGGGGCGCGTCAGGATCGGTGCGACCACGTTGACGATCTGCGCGAGGCAGGCGACCTTCACGACGTCCGCGTGACGGATAAAGCTGGCCAGGTATTGGGCGCAGACCAGCGCGTCCTCGAGATTGTAGACCTCCTCGACGAGGTGGGGGGCCGGCGCCCACTTGCCGTCCTGGGTCCGATCCCTGTAATAGACGTTCCACTCATCGAAGGCCAGGTAGACACGTTTGTCGCTCTTCTTGACGGCGCGCACGTAGCCCAGGAGCGCGGCATAGTCGTCGAGCGTGCGGTCGATCGCGATCCCCTCGGCCAGGAACCAGGCGCTGTCGCCGCGCTTGTTCTCGCTGTAGCGGTGGGCGGCGATGTAGTCGACGTAGTCCCAGCAATACTCCAGGACGGTGCGGTCCCATTCCATATACGTCGCTATCGTCTGTCCGGACGAGCCGCAGACGATCGTCTCGATGGTGGGATCGAGGCCCTTCATCACGATGCCGGCTTGCCCCGCGCGCTGGGCGTAGACCGCGGCCGGGACATGGCCGGCCTGCCAGATCCCGTCCATTTCGTTGCCCAGGCACCACAGCGTCACGTCGTACGGCGCGGCGTGCCCGTTCCGCCGGCGCCGGTCGGACCAGGACGTCCCGCCCGGCAGGTTGCAGTACTCGACGAGTTGCGCCGCCTCGTCGGTCCCGCGGGTCCCGAGATTGACCGCCAGCAGCGGGCGCGTCCCGAGCGTCGCGCTCCAATCGATGAACTCGTCGAGGCCGAATTGGTTGGTCTCGATGGTCCGCCACGCGTAATCGGGTCGCACCGGACGCTGGTCCTTCGGGCCGATACCGTCCCGCCAGTCGCTGAAGCTCACGAAGTTGCCGCCCGGGTAGCGCATGACGGGCATGCCGAGCGGGCGCAACGCCTCCAACACATCGCGGCGGAAGCCGCGCTCGTCGCTCAAGGGATTACCGGGGTCGTAGACACCCTCGTAGACGGCGCGGCCCATGTGCTCGAGGAACCCCTCGAAGATGCGCCGGTCGATCGGGCCGACGTGGTGTTCCGTGTCGAGATGGACTGATGCCCTCATGTCGTTTCCTTCCGGCACGAGAGGGCCGGCTGTACCATAATATTTTGCCGTGCACGGGGCGTCTGGCAGGTGTAGTTGGGTTCGTGTGGCTTGCCTGAATAGTCGTCGTTTCGGCGCACATCTGAAGAGACACCCCCTATTATTGTAGGTCGACGATCGTGTAAATCCCTATGTTTTCAACCAGCAGGACCTCCCCCTGCAACGTGGCCTCCACCGTCGACGCGGGGAAGGAATGGACCCACACCCGTTCGGGTGTCCAGGACAGCGTGAACTCCATCGTCGGGACCGTCTCGATCTCGCGCGAGATCGAGTTCAGATTGTAGTTCACCAGGTGCAACACATACCCCGCGCCCCTCCTGTGGAGACCGACGCCGATCTCCGGGATATCCGCGGCGTCCACGATCTGGCCCCCCTCCTTGACCCAGTCGAGGAACGCCGAGGCGCGGTGATACACCCGGCTGATGCCATACAACCGCCGATCCGCTTTGCCCACCGCCACGGCCTTGCCGCCGTGCGCGATCCATCCCTCGATTGCGCCCACTTCACCGTCGTGGAGGCTGAACGCGTCGGGGATGATGAGCTTCTTGTAGCCCGCCAATCTCTCTCCCGTCAGCGGCTCGTCGTCGCCGACATAGAGCACGTTGTAGAGCACGTGGTGATTGCACAGCAACTGGGCGAGGTCATGGAAGGTCCTGAAGCCACCGTCCCGCTCCCGATCGGCATGTCCCCCGAGGAACAGCTCCGTCTCCAGCGCGCTCCTGAGATCGTAGATCAGCGCCGTTTCCGCGACCGGCTGACGGGGGAACAAGTGCTCGTGCTCTGTGAGCCAGCGGCCCATCCTCCGCTCGAGGTCCAGGTCCGGATAGAAGGAATCCTTCGCCAGGTTCATCAGCCACGCGCCATACGGGACGGCCATGTTAAACCCCTGCGCGAGGGGCTCGAACATGAGGAGGATATAGGTGTCGTTCTTGCCGTTCTTGATATCCTCGACCACACGGAGGATGTAGTCGTTCGGGTCTTCGATGAAGCACCCCTCCTTCCCGCCGAGGAAAGCGACCCCGAAACGGTAGAAGCCGTCTTGCCGGAGCTTGATGCCGCTCTTCTCTCCGACGATGATGTCGCAGTACTTCCTGATGCTCCCGGCATGCGGCAGGCAGTTGAAGAGATTGGCCGTGACCGGTAGCTCCTCTCCCCGCTTCTCCCTGGCATACCCCTTGGCGTGCGCCGCGATCTCGGCGACGTTGCCCTCCATCCCGGCGACGTTGTACGCGATGAACCGCCTGTAGAGCGGGATCAGCATCCTGCGGTCGCGCTGCGCGGCGAGGAGGTCCGTATCCGTGTACCCCGCCTCTCTCAGGAATCTCCCGTAGTCGAAGGTCTCCAGGTCGATGCCCCGCGCCTCGTCGCAGGGATGCGCCCGCAGGTACTCCCGGAACCCGCTCATGCACGCCTTGCAGAAGCAGCCGGCGCTATAGAGCGCGTGGAGATGCGCGTCGAACTCATCGATCAGGATGCCGCCCGCGCCCGCGTCGACCATCATCTCGACCTCTTTCTTGAGGTACGTGAGGAACGCGGGATTATTGCCGCATGGCGTGTAGCACCGATGGTCGTGCCCGGGGACCAGGAGCCAGACGCTCTGGACATCGTGCCCGTCGAGGGTGACGACCTTGAACGCCGCGAGGTAATCCCCCACGATCGCGCCGTCGGAATCGACGAGCCCGTCGGGGAAGTACGTCCCGATCGGATCGAAGATCTGGGGGTAGCGGTCCGTCGAGAGCTCGCTCATGCCGAGCCACCCGCTCCGGCCCACCCCCCGCAGCTTATTGAGGGCGAGGAGTTCCGACTCATCGGGGTTGAACTCGGCGGGGAACTCCCAGAGCTGGGCCTTCCAGACGACGGCGTAGGCCACGATGCCCCGTCGGGCGCATTCCGCGCAGAACTCACGATCGTTCAGGTAGCCGTAGAAACGGAGCCGGGGCGGTATGTCCTCGTTGGCTTCCTTGTCCAGGTACTGGAGGCCGATCGCCGCGCTCCCCAGGCACGACCACAGTAGCAGATTCCCACGCACATCGACGATGTCCTGGACCTGTTGCAGGCGTTTCATCGGCAGGCTGGGATGATAGTTCCAATCCTCCCCGAACCAGCACATGTAGTGCATCCCTCTCAGCATGAGACGCTCCTCCTCGCGCGATTGTTCCGATGGCGATATCCTACCATCCTTTGATACGGGTCGTTCCCCGCGGGCGGGCCCGTCGAGGTGGCGGCCTCCCGTGTGGCCTGATCGGGCGCGCAAGCGCGTCGCACTCATCCACCACCTCATGGTCTCCCCGTGAGCGGCAGGACGCCTCGATCCCCTCGCCGGCACAGCCTTCTTCCGTGCTTGCGGCGCCGGCGAGGGGTGGGCTCGGATGGCCGCTACCGACGCCGACCGAGCCATCGTCGGCGCGGACGCACACCCGTGGCACGCGCGCCACATCCCCAGACACGCCCAGACGGGCGTTGCTCCCGGCCGCATGCGACCGCTGGCCAGTGAAGCGCCCCCACTCGACAAGGACGATGCGCGGATGACTCACCCGTATCTCTCCTCCCTCCAGCGCCATGCTCCCTCTCCGACGGAACGGGGGGGAACGGACGCCTGCGACGGCCTGCGCCCACCCCTCGCGCGATACGCCGCGGTCGGGTTCCTGCACCGCATCCAAACGCAGCCTGGATGTGGCGCCTCTGCCATGCCCCCTACCGCGCCTCATATTCCAGCAGCGACACGCCCGGCAAGGGCAACTCGAACGATATCGTGAGGTCCTCCGGGGCAGGATCGACCTCCTGCTCCGGCGCGCACATCTCCAGGCCCGCACGCGCGCGGATGGCCGCCCGTTGTCCGGGTCCCGGGTCTTGCGGCCGGCCCGCCGCGACCCAGGCGCTGTGGCTGTTACTGTGCGTGTGGTCGATGCGGTAGTGGCGCAGCCGCAGCGGCCGGCCCGCCTGGGGCAGGTGGCGCAGCGCGACGCTGACCGAGGCCGTCCCCTGTCGATATTGATCGTCACAGTGGTGCCAGACCAGGATCGAGACGCGGTCCCGCCCGTCCGTCGCCGCCCGCGCGTCGATCTCGGGCCGCTCGTCGGCCCCGTCCGGCTCCGCCCGCGCGCCGCCGTGACCCGCCTCCACGTGCAGTCGTTGGTCGGGCAGACGCGCCAGCATGCGGTAGGCGTTGAGCAGCGGCGTGGCGATGTCGGCGGCGGTGAACAGGCTGCGTGTCCCCTCGAAATAGCGGTCGCCCTCGAAGTACCAGGACCACGTCGTGGCCGCGTGGACACGGGCCACGCCTAGCCCGTCGAGGTCCAGCAGCTTCTTCATCAACTGGATCTGGAAGACGGGGTAGTACGCCGTGTTGCGATAACCGAAGTTGGCGTTGTCGTAGATGCCCCAGTGCGCCGGCACCGAGGCATCGCACTCGTCGACGAGCACCGGCAGGTCGCGGAATTGGGCATGGCGCGCTATGGCGGTCAGGTTGCGGCGGATCTCCGTGAGCATCGTGCGGGTGCTCGGCGATGCCCGTTCGGCGGTGGCGGCCCCCTCCGGCCCGAGCGGTCCGTACGTGCGCCAGGGATGGAACGCCGCTCCCTTGGTGTGAAAGGAGACAAAGTCGAGCCGCGTGCCCTGACCTCCCGTCGTCGCGTTGCGGCCGGTGGCACAATGGTCGAGGAACCGCTCCAGGAAGGGAACACCCGGGCCGGTCGTGGCCGGCCCGCCCACCCGGGCCTCGGGTAGGACGCCCGTCACCGCGGCGACCGTGATGTCGTAGAGCCGGCAGTACTCCTCCACGGTGCCCTGCCAGTAGCCGATGTCGGGCTCGTTCCACAGCTCCCAGTACCAGGACCGGACCACGTCGCGGCCATAGCGATCGCGGTAGCGCCGCACCGTGGCGGCGACCAAATCGTGCCAGCGCCGGAGGTCGCGCGGCGGCCACGCCCACAGCCCGGCTTCATACGCGCTGTACACCGACGGCATGGGCGTGAGCGCGAGCGCGGCCGACCCGGGGACCAGCGCCTTCGGGCAGAAGCCCAGTTCGACGATGGGCCGGCACCCATGGTGGACCCAGGCGTCGAAGACAGGGTCGCTTACCGACCAGTCGTAGACGGGGCGGCCCGTGGCATCTTCATGATAGACGTTGCCGCTACTCCAGTGGGGCAATCCCCGTCCTGTCCCACTCGTGTACAGGTTATGGGCACGGACGGTGTATGGCGCCTCCATGATGGTGTGCATGGTGGCGAGATTCCGCTGGCCGCGCGGGGTGGCCGTCCAGTTCAGCTCGTCGTAGCCGAAGCTGGTCCAGATGCGGCGCAGAGGTCCCGCCCATTGCCGGCAATCCACCACCACCCGTGCCATGTCCGCAGTCCGTGCCGTGTCCGCACTCGCTCCCATCGCTCCGTTGCTCCTAATCGTGGCGTGGTCGCGACAGGCCGCCGCGCGGCGGTGGCGTCACTCTCGTTGGTGCGCGCCGGGCCCCGACTCACGGGGGCACGGTTGGGGGCACATCGACCGGCCCACCGCTCCGCTCCGCCTCGTAAATCGCCCGGATCACGGCGAGTGAGGGGAGCGCGTCCACGCCGGTGATGACCGGGGCGCGCCCCTGCCGCACGGCGTGGACCATGTCCTGGATCTGCAGGAAGTGGCCGACCGCCGTGCCCTCCCCCGCGCCGGGCAAGGCCAGCTCCTCGGGCGTGGGCTCACCCTGCGCGCTGCCCTCGAGCTGCCAGCGGGTAATCCGATAGTCCTCCAGCACGATCGTGCCCCGCTCCCCGTGCAACTCGATGCGGTCGCCCTGGTCGGGGTAGACCGAGGTGGTCTGTTCGATCACCCCCAACGCCCCCGAGGCGTACTCACAGACGGCGATCGTGGTGTCGTCGGCCTCGATGTGCCGATGGCGCAAGTGGCGCGCATAGCCCTGCACCCGCGTGATCGGGCCCACGATCCACAGCATCAGGTCGACGCCATGGACGCCCTGGTTGATCAGCGCGGCGCCGCCTTCCCCGCTCCAGGTACCCCGCCAGCCCGAGTCGCTGTAATAGGAGGCGGGCCGCCACGCCTTGAAGGCCATGTCGGCCACCAGCAGCCGGCCCAGGTCGCCGCGGTGGACGGCGTCGCGGGCACGCCGCGTGCCGAAGACGAAACGGCGGTTGAAGATGCTGGCGAGCTTGACGCCGTGCCGGCCGCAGGTGGCGATCAGCTCGTGGGCGCGCTCCAGGTCCAACTCGATCGGCTTCTCCACGATGACATGCTTGCCGGCTTCGGCCGCGGCGCGGCTGACCTCCAGGTGCAGGGCGGTGGGCAGGCAGATGCTGACCACGTCCACGTCCGCGCGCCGCACGACGGCCTGATAGTCGGCGACCCACGTCGCGCCGTATGTCTCGGCGAGCGGCCGCCCCCGCTCTTCGCGCAGGTCGCAGACGACCGTGAGCGCGGCGCCCTCGGCCTGGTGGATGAAACGCGCATGGGTGGGGCCCACCAGCCCCGCCCCGATCACGGCGAAGCGCACCGTCCTGTCCATGGTCCGCACCTCCTCTTGTCCTACTCCGCCGGCATAGCGCGCGGCGCCAGGGCGTTCCACGCCAGTTCGGCGGCGCTGGCACACCGCAGCACCGCGCGCAGGCCGAGCCACATCCCGTCCATGCTCCGCTTGGCCGCGGGAGAATCCCCGGCGGCCGTGGCCTCGGCCAGCGCCTCCACCTGGCGATCAAGCGTCTCGGCGTGGGCCTGTGCCAGCGCGGCCAGCCGTCGCACCTCGCTGGCGTAGCGTCTGGCCACCTCGGCGGTCGCCGCATCCGGGCTGGGGGTGGCGTCGCCCTGGCCGCGCCAGCTGCCGTACCGCGGCGGCAGCTCCGCGCCGGCGCCGTCGTAAAAGGTGTGGGTGGGCTCGACGTGCGGCGTCACGCTCAGGTACACCACGCACGGCGCCGCGCCAACGGCGTGGAGGGTGTGCTTGCGCCGGGGCTCGACGTAGATGAGCTGGCCGGGGCCGCAGGTGACCCGCTCATCCTCTACGAGGAACTCGCAGTGTCCCTCCAGCACCAGGAAGATCTCGCCGCCTAGGTCGTGGCTGTGCAGCCCGCCGGCCGGCCCGGGCTCTATCCGCAGGAACCGGGCGCGGATCTCCGGATGCACCTCAAGGTTCTCGATATCATGCTGGTAGTCGTAGACGCGGATCGGCATGGAACGCTCCTTTCTCCAGGTCTCCAGGCTGGGCCTACAATGGATCCCTCGCGTCGGCGGGCGGGGGCAGCTCGGAGGGCACCCACAGGGCCGCCACGTCCTCACCCCGCTCGTCGCGCGCCTTCAGGTCGCGCAGGAAGTCCACGAACCCGACGGACGGGGTCCAGCCGAGGACACGCGCGGCCTCCGACAGGTCGTGCTGTTCCACCCGCTCGGGTAGGAGGATGCTGTATTTCCGCAATAGGTCGCGCGCGCCCGGCGCCTGCTCCTCGCACCAGTCGGGTCCCCGTGTGCGGAAGTCCGCCACCACGGGGGCGGGCATCCCGTGGGCGGTATGCACGATCGTCGTAAAGAGATCGACACGGCGCGCGACCACCGCGCGCAACGCGGCGACCGTCGCCGCCGCGACATCCCGGCGGTCGACCCCGTTGCGCAGCAGGCCCGCGCCGAAGTCCAGGTAGGGACGCGGGACGAACGCGTGGTAGCGTAGCACGGCCACGGACGCCCCGGTCATCTGCTGGAAGGCGCGGCACAGCTCCTCACCGATCACCTTGGTGACGGAGTACACGCTACCCCAGCCATAGGCCATGGACGACGCGAATACCAGGGCCCCGACACCCCACTCCCGGCAGGCCTCCAGCACGTTGAACGTGCCGTCGACGTTGACGGCGAAGATGGTGGCGTCGCTCACCGGCGGCTGATGCCCCGAGTGCCAGGCCGCCAGGTGGATCACGGCGTCCATGCCCTCCACGGCGCGCCGCACGTCACCCGGTGTCCGCGTGTCACAGCGGACAAAGTCCCCCAGACCGCGATCCTCCGGCGCGGGCGGCGCGCTATCCGCCAGGCGCACCGCGTATCCTGCCGCGACCAACTCCCGGCATACCACCTGGCCGGCGACACCCGCCGCGCCCGTCACCAATACGTTCACCGGCATCACTCCCCCCCGTTCACACCCTCATCGGGCGCGAGCGCACCCTATCATACCCGTGGGCTATCGGCCACCGCATCGGCGGGCGCATCGGCCTTGACCGGGACGCCGAAGCGCGGCGTCCCGTCCGCGTCCCACGCGAAGCGTTGCGCGCGCGTCGTCCGGCCGTGGTAGGTGAACGCGGGCGTGTCCTTGGCGTGGTAGACCATCCAATCCTCCCCGTCGGCCGTGGTCGTGAACGAGGCCCGCCCCGGCCCGAAGACCCCGTTGGTCTCGCTGTAGGTGAAGACCGGCCCCGTCTTGGTCCACGACTCGTGCCGTGGCGGGTCGCCCGCGCCGTCGTACGCCAGCAGGCCCAGGCCGTAGGTGTGATTCCCCGTGTGGCCGCCCGAGTAGACGATGAAGGCGCGCCCGTCGTGATGCAGCGCGATCGGGCCTTCCGCCACCGGGTAGGGCGAGTGGCCGCCGGCCCCGCGCTCCCATGGTTGATCCGGATAGATGAGCGGGCGGCCGGGCGCGCCCAGGGTGAGCGGATCGTCCAACGGCGCGATGTAGATCACGTTGGCCTCGGGCTCCGGCCCGTCGCCGGGCTCCTCGACGTAGAGGAGGTAGAGGCGGTCGCGCAACCGCAGGAGCGAGGGGTCGATCGCCGTCGCGTCGGACATGCCGGCCACCTGCCCCATGAACGTGTAGGGTCCGAGCGGGTCGGCGCCCTCACTTCGCAGCGCGTAGATACGGTGGGCGCGGTTTGTGTCGTCGGGCGATGCCGTGACGTAGAGGAACCAGCGGTCCATGCCCCGATCCGAGAGGAGATACAGCGACGGCGACCAGATCTGGTAGGCCGGCTCGTTTCCCCGCGGGCGCCACACGGTGACGGGGCGCGCGTCGCGCAGGCCGCCGAGCGTCGGAGCCGCCCACATCTGCAGAGAAGCGCCCGTGCTCGTCCCCGTGACGTAGTAGCAACCGTCATGGCGCGTCACGAAGGGATCGGCGATGGGTAGGATGGGATTGCGAATAGTCATGTATACCTCACTCTCGGGTAGGGGCTGCGGTCGCGGTCATAGCGGTGGCCTGTGGGAGGTCTCGCTCCGAGAGCGCGTAGCCCTCGTCCGTCCGGCCGGCGTCCGTACCCGCGCCCGACGTGGTGACGTCGAGGAACCCGGACGCGGCGGGGCGGCCCTCGGCGTCGCTCAGGAGGACCTCGAGCCGGCCGTGGGAATGGCCGCCCGGCAGGGAGCAACGCATACGGAGTGGGGCCGTCAGTTCGTACGGGCGGGCGGTGACCGATTCCTTCCCCGCGAGCCGCCCCGCGCCCTCCCAGGCCCACGTCAGGGTCCCCTGTAGCGGTCGGAGGCCATGATGTGAGAGCCGCACCGCGACGTCGATCGCCCCGTCGGGCGCGATCACGTCCCGCCCCGGGCCGTCGGGCACGAGGTCGAAGATGATGACCGTCTCCGCGTTGATCGCGGCCGGGTCGCAACCCAGGTCTTTCGGCGCGCGGTCGGCGCTGTAGATGCCGCACAGTTCGTGCTCGACGTCGTAGAGCTCGCAGTAGAGGTACCCGCCGACCGCGTCGTGGCGGCGCAGCTCCTGCGTCTGCCAGCGCAGGTGCCAGCCTCGCTCGGCCGTGGTCCGGCCCCCGCCGTACTCCCCGTTGATGAGCGGCAACCCCGCGTGCTCCTTGCCCGCCACGCTCAACTGCATCCCGACGAACGGGGCGATATCGAATTGGAAGCTCTGCCATCGCGTCGTCGCATCGGCCACCAGGGCCGCGGTGACCTCACCCCACCGGCGGACGTCGTTGTCGTAGTAGTGCCAGTCGAGCAGGTCCGTCTCGACGTGCCACCAGCCCGAGTTGTCGATAATCGGACGACTACGATCCAACGCCTTGAGCCCCGCGTAGGCGCGCTCCACCGCCTCCTGCTTCTCCCGGTCCCGCGCCAGGCGGAAGTCGAGGCCCCACTCCTCGTTGTAGATACCCCAGAGGACGATGCACGGGTGGTTCCCGTCGCGGGCGACCATCGGCTCCAATTGCGCCTCGAAACGGGCGATGGCCTCGGGGGAGTAGCGGCCGACGCAGGGAGGCTCCGCCCAGACGAGCAGCCCCAGCCGGTCCGCCCAGTACAGCCAGCGCGGGTCCTCCAGCTTGATGTGCTTGCGGGCGAGGTTGTAACCGGCGGCGCGGGTCAGCTCGACGTCGCGGCGCAGGGCCATGTCATCGGGGGCCGTGTAGCCGCCCGCGGGCCAGTAGCCCTGGTCCAGCACGCCACGCACGTAGAGGCGCTCGCCGTTGAGGAGCAGGCGCTCGCCCCGTGTTTCGATCCGGCGCAGGCCGGTGTAGGCGCCGACGCGGTCCTCGCCGTCCGCGCTCCGCAGGCGCACCACGACGTCGTAGAGGTGCGGCGTCCGCGGCGTCCATAGGTAGGGGTCACGGACCGGGAGCGTGGCCGTCACGACTGGATTATCTCCGACGGAGACGGCCCACGCGTCGTGCCCCGCGACCTGGAGCGAGAGCGTCGCGGCGGCGCGATGAGGGCCGGCCAGGGTCACGCGCGCGTGGATGGCGTCGAGCCGGGCGGACGGGCGCAGCTCGACGCCGGCGATGTGGGTCGCCGGACGCCCCTCCAGCCACACTGGCTGCCACACGCCGCTGCTTGCCGTGAACGCGCACGAGTCGTAGTCGTCGGCCGGGCGGCTGCGCTGCTTGCCGTGCGGGATAGAGCGTTTGTCGATGGGGGCCTCGACGCGCAGGACCAACTCGCCCCGCCCATCCTCCAGCGCGTCGGTGATGTCGAAGGAGAATGGGAGGTAGCCGCCGGTGTGCGCGCCGATCGGTCGCCCGTTCAGCCAAACCATGCACTGATAGTGCGCCGCGCCGATATGCAGGATCGTGCGCTCGCCGGCCCACTCCACCGGCCGCGCGATTGACCGCCGGTACCAGCCTATCGGAAGCCACGCGCGCCCGACGCCGGAGAGGGGCGACTCCCAGGCGAACGGGACGGATATGCGCTCCGGCCAGGGGCCGTGTCCGCGCTCCCAACCCGCCCCACGTCCCCGGTCGTCCGGGTCGGCGGCGAAGTCCCAGGCGCCGTTCAGACTGAGCCAGCGGTGCGAGCGATCGAAATCGGGGCGCGGGTAGTCGGGGGGCGGGCTCATGTCTATGCGGCCTTTCTGCAAATCATTTCTTGTACGGCGTGCGCTCCCCGCTGTATTGCCTCGTGGTCCGACGTATTCAGCGTGACGAGCCCCTACGCACAGTCCTCTTCACGGGCGTGCCAAAGTTGGGCATGCCGTCCCTGTTCCACGAGAAAGGTTGCGCCCGCGTCGTCCGGCCGTCGTAGGTGAACGCGTCCGTGTCTTTGGCGTGGTAGACCATCCAGCTCTGTGTGCCGCCGGGCGCGGTCGTGAACGAGGCCCGCCCCGGTCCGAAGACCCCGTTGGCGCGGCTGTAGGTGAAGACGGGCCCGGCCTTGCGCCACGACCGGCTGTCCAGCGGGTCGCCGCGGCCGTCGTAAGTCAGCCGTCCCAGACAGTAGGTGTAGTCCCCCGTGTCGCTGCCCGAGTAGATCACGAAGGTCTTGCCCTGGTGGTAGAGCGCCTCGGGCCCCTCCGCCACGGGATAGGCCGACTGGCCGGAGCCGCCGCCCATCTCCCACGGCTGGTCGGGGTAGATAAGCTGCCTCTCGGCGCCGACCTGCGTCAAGGGGTCGCGCAGCGCCGCGATGTAGGTGACGTTGGCGCCGACCTCTTCGACGTACATGATGTAGAGCTTGCCATTCAGCCGCAGCATAGAAGGATCGATGGCGGTGGTATCGGACGTACCGCCCAACTGCCCCTTGAAGGTGTAGGGGCCGAGCGGATCGGCGCCCGTGCTCTCCAGCACGTAGATGCGGTGGCCCTGGTTCGTGTTATCGGGCGACGCGGTGAAGTAGATGAACCAGTGGGGCGCGCCGCGATAGGGCAGCAGGAACAGGGACGGCGACCATACCTGCCGGGCGGGCTGGCCGGGGCCGGGCGTCCATACCGTCGTCGGCGCCGCGCCACGGATCTTGCCCAGCGTGGGGGCGTGCCAGACGTCGAGCGAGCCGCCCGTGAAGGTGCCGGTCAGGTAGTAGCTGCCCCTGTAGCGGGTCACGAAGGGATCGGCGGCCGGCGTGATGGGGTTGTGGACGGCGCCCATCGACGACAGCGGCGCGACTGCGGAGGCGCCACTCGCGCCCGGCGCGCTCAGGGGCATGCTGCCGTAGCGGATCTCGCAGCCGCCGGCGTCTAGGCTCGCGGCCGCCACCATGGCGAGGCTAGAGCCGGTGGCCGAGAGCAGCAGCGCGGAGCTATAGTTGGCGCAGTCCGGCTTCCCCTCCACCGGCAGGCGGACCGGGGCGGCCACGAGGGACCACGGGCCCGTCCCGTCCCGCTTGTTCACGAAGAGCACGCGCCCACTCTCGGGCGCGGGGGAGCCATCGCTCTTGAGCACCTCTTTGGACACCAGCAGCAACTCGCCGTGCGGACCGCCGGCCGGAGCCCAGGCCAGATAGGGGGTGTGGTTGGGGTAGCGACCGTCCGCCGTCTGTACCCGGGGACCCAGATCCGACGCCTTGCCCCAGTCGTCGCCGTCCGGCGACGTCTTGACGTGGGCCTCACAGTTCGTGGGGCTGCACACCTCGAAGCTCATGATGTAGCGGCCCGTGGGGAGCCGCGCCAGGATCGCCATGCCCGGCCGCGACGTGCCGTCGGCGACCGCGACGTCGACGTGCTCGGGGCCCCAGGTCCGCCCTCCGTCCGTCGACACGACGTGCCCGAGGAACTGGCTGTACTCGGGCCGGCGCTCGTCGGAGAAGTAGCAGACGAGACGGCCGGCGCGATCGAGCCCGAAATACGGCTCCCACAGGCCACCGGCGCCGCGCGCACAGGAGCTGAGGTACCTCCAGGTGCGCCCGTGGTCGCCGCTGCGGAAGACCTTGAGCTCGTGGCCTGTCGTGTTCGCGGCCCCTTCGGACGTGCCCAGCAGGAGCGTCCCCGCCGGCGTGGCGCCCAGCGCGCGCGGGGTCTCATAGATGGTGGCGCAGCACGTCCGGCCGCCGTAGGCCGTGTCCGCAACGGTGGAGAGAGGTGTCCACGACGCCCCGTTGTCGGTGCTGCGGTAGATGAGCACGCTGTCGTGGCCGTCCGCGTAGATGCCGAACGAGGCCACCAGCGCGCCGTTGGCGCGCCCGCCGTGCGCCAATCGGATGACGCGCGGATACCCCGAGAACTGCGCCGGGTCGGCGGGGCGATAGACAACGCCGCCCCGGTTTGCCGCGGCGTGACGGGCGGCAACAGCGTGACGGGCGGCAACAGCGTGACGGGTGGCGACGGCCGGGGCGAACACGCTCAGACTGAGACACAGGCACGCGGCAAGAAGCCCGTGACCAGCCCACCCCGTCGTCAAACGAACGAAACCCGCGATCGTGCGAGACATAGACATATGGGTACTCCTTTCGCTGCCCGTGCCGTGTGCCCGTGTCGTGTGCCCGGTATCAGCCTTTGGTATCAGCCCTTGACGCTCCCGGCCATGACGCCACGGATGAAGTGGCGCTGCAGGGCCACGAACAGGATCAGGACGGGCAGGGTGGCCAGGGCGCTGGCCGCGAGGACCTCCCCCCACGCGCTTGCCCCCGACGTCCCCACCTGGGCATTGTTGATCGTCGTGTACAGCGCGGAGAGCATCACCTGGAGCGTTTGCATGTCCTCGGTGTTGATGGCCACGACCGGCCAGACGAAATCGTTGTAGATGTCCAGGAAGGTCAGGATGGCCAGGGCGGCCAACGCGGGGCGGATCACGGGCAGGACAATCCGCCAGTACAGCCCGAACGGCGAGCAGCCGTCGATACGGCCGGCGTCGAGCAACTCGTCGGGCACGTCGGCGATTTGCTGGCGCATCCAGAAAATGGCGAAGGCCCCGACCGCTCCCGGCAGGACCAGCGCCTGGAACGTGTTGACCCACCCGAGCGTCCCCATCTCCAGCAGCAGCGGGATCAGGAACACGATCGGCGGCAGCATCATGGTCGAGAGCATCAGGGTGAAGAGGAAGTTGCGCCCGCGGAAGCGGTACTTGGCGAAGGCGAAGCCGGCTAGCGGGCAGAAGAACATGGTCAGGCCGCCCTTGAAGAGGAGGACGACCGCCGTGTTCTTGAAGCCGACCCAGAGCGGGACGGCCGAGAGCAACCCCGTGTAGTTGTCCAGCGAGAGCGTGCGCGGGTCGAAGCTGAGCGGGATCGTGGCGATGTCCTGGCTGGGTTTGAGCGACGAGGTGAACATCCAGTAGAGCGGGTAGAGGAAGAGCAGGGCGACCAGGAGCAGGAAAGCGTAACGCAGGGCAGGGCCCGGGTGGAAGCGGCGACGAGAAACGGGCACGGTTGTCGCCGCCTGTGAGGTCGTGATGGCCATCGGTTACACCTCCTCCGTCCGCAGCACGCGCAGCATGACCATGGCGATGGCGACAACCACGATCATGAGCAGGAACGAGTTCGCGGCGCCCGTCCCGAAGTCGGCGTTATTGATGTAGCCCAACAGGCGGAACCCGGCCGTGGTCGTCGAGTTGTACGGACCGCCCTGGGTGAGCACGTACGGCTCGGCGAACATCTGGATGACGCCCAGCGTGGAGACGATCACATAGAACGAGATGGTCCGGCGCAGCAGCGGCAGGGTGATGCGCCAGAACTGGACCCGCGCGGTGGCGCCGTCGATCGCCGCGGCCTCGTAAATCTCCTGTGAGATGGCCTGCAGCGCGGCCAGCATGATGAGGATGGCGAAGCCGCTACTCTTCCAGAGCACGAGCAGGGCGATCGTGGGCTTGGCCCAGGTCGCGTCGGTCAGCCAGCCCACCGCGGGGAGATGGACCGCCTGGAGGATGGTGTCCACCGGTCCGCTGGTCTGATCGAAGAAGATGAGCCAGATCTGGGCCACGGCAACCAGGGGCACGACGAACGGCGTGAGGAACGCCGTGCGAAAGAACCAGCGGAAACGCAGGGCCTGCCCCGAGAGGGCGACCGCGGCCAGGACGGCGAAGATCGTCTGCACGGGCACGATTAGCAGCCACAATATGGCGGAGTTGGCCAGCGACTGCCAGAACAGGCCGTCGGTCAGCAGGAAGGTGTAGTTCGAGAGGCCGATGAAGCGCGGCACGCCGCTGCCGTGCCAGTAGGTAAAGCTGAGCCGCAGCGCGTAGAGGAGCGGGTAGAGGCTGAAGCCGGCGAACAGGATGAAGAAAGGGGCAACGAAGACATAGGGGACATAGCTCCCGCCGAGCCACGTGCGCAGGCGCCCGGCGCGCGTGGTCGACGGGGAAGAGAGGCCCGTGGCCGATCCAACGCCTTGCATGGATCATCCTCCTTTCTACGCGGAGGGGGCGTGCGGCGTGTCCGGCCGCACGCCCCCTCCCACGCGAGCCGGCGCCGGCTAGGCGCGGTTGATGAGCTTCGTCTGGATGTCGTGGGCGGACTGCGTGAGCACTTGCTGGGGTGTCAGCTTGCCATCCAGCAGGCGCTGGATATTGGCGCCGAAGTACGGGATCGCCTGGTTGTACCATGTCGGGTAGTAGTAGGTACCCGGAATCTGCTTGACGGTGCCCGTCGCGACCGTCCACAGGTCCTGGCCGCCGAGTCCCGCCGGGTTCTTGAACAACTGCTCGGAAAGCGCGGGCGTATAGGACGGGAGGGACGTGCTCAGGCCGCCGGGATAGATCTTATTGGGGCCGTAGACGGCGCGGTAGCCCTCGCGGCTGAACACGAGGTGTTCGTACCACAGCCAGGCCAGGTGTGGGTTCTTGGCCCCTTTGGGAATGATGAAGGAGCTGCCGCCCATCACGGCGCCGCGCGTCCCGCCCGTGGTCCAGGCCGGCAGCGGCATCGCCCGCCACAGGCCCTTGGTCTTCTTGAAGAGGAACTGCGGCCCGTACGAGAACCAGATGGCCCAGGGATAGAGGGCGACCTGTCCGGCCTCGATCGCCTTGAGGTCGCCGGGCGAGTAGTAGACGGCGCGCGTGCCGAGGCCCGCGTCGTTGACCCGCTTGAGCCATTGCATGATCTTGAGGTAGGGCGCCGAGTCGAGCGCGAGCTTGCCGTGCGCGTCGACCATGCTGACGCCCTGCTGGTTGGCGTACATTTCGACCCACAACTGGGCCAGCCCGGGGTCTTGCTCCACGTGGAGCGGCTTGACCGACGGCCCGAGCTTCTTCTGCAGCGTCCGCGCGGCGGCCAACAACTCGTCGTAGGTCGTGATCGACATGGGGTCGACGCCGGCCTTGTGCAGCAGGTCCTCGCGGTAGTAGAGCAGGCCGGGGTCGAGGTCCCAGGGGATGCCCAGGATGCGCCCATTGTGCGTGTTGACCTGCACCTTGAAGGGCACGATGCCCTTGACATAGGGCTTCATCAGGTCGGTGAGGTCGTAGAAGTGTCCGGCCTGGACCGGCAGGTTGTTGTCCTCGTAGAAGGAGCCGTCCGGGACGTTGACGCCCGTCGCCAGCGTCGTGGGCAGCTTGGCGTCCACGTCGACGGCCACGTGCTTGACCGTGATGCCCGGGTATTTCTTGTTGAACGAGGGGATGGTGGCGTGGAAGACCTGGAAGAGGTCGCCCGCGCGGTCCCAGATCACGATCTGCCCCTCGGGCGGCCGCTTGATGTAGGGCGTGGCAACCGACGAGGCTGGCGTGGCGGCGAGCGCCGTGGCCGCGGGCGCGGCGAGGAGCGCGCCGGTGGCGGCGGCAGCGCCTTTGAGGATCGTCGCGCGCGACACCGTGCGCGCGGCGGGACCGCTATCCTGGCTATCCCGGCTCTCGGGGGTGGGCGTGTCGGATGGCGTAGACATGGGAGAATACCCTTTCATGACCGAATCATCAATCCGCCTCGACGCGTCGGCGCGCCGTGTCGCCGCGCGCTAGGGACTCGCGCTGACAGTGGGGACGAACCGGTGTACTCCTCCCTTCATGAACGGTCCCCGGATGCGGGGATACGGGTGAGGTTGGGCCGGCGTCCTGGTTGGAGAGCGCCGCGCCGAGGTCGCTCGACCACGTCGTGCCGTCGTTCGAGAATGTGTAGTGGATGTTGTAGGTGTCGGTCGCGCAGATGGCAAAGGCCAGGATGTCGCGGCCGTTGGCCATGCGGGCTTCGCCCGGCATGTCGGGGCGCTCCCCGGCTCCGCGGCGGCGAGGATCTCCAGCCCCAGGTCGCCCCGGGCGAGCGGGGAGGCTGCCACCTCGGCGATGTCGTCGGGCTTGTCGAGCGCCGTCATCATGGGAACACATCCTTCGCTGTCGCTATCCGCGACTACTCTACGCGATGAGGCTCCGATGTCCAACCGTCGTGCGATCACGCACCTCGTTGTGCCAGCCAACGCGTCCAGACGCAAGGGGCTGTATAACGTTCAACCCTGTTGGTTTAACGTTATATCCATGGTAACACGAGCCCACCATACTTGTCAAGGGGTCGCACTGGCGCACTGGCGCGGGTGCGCCCCGTGATTGTGAGACGCGGCCTGGCCCTGAAGGGACCATGGCAGGGACGGATCCTGAAGGGTCATCAGTGCCCGCCCCTATGTGCTCACGTCACCACCGGTGTTGGCGCGCAGACCTTTGAAGGTCCGGTCCCTGCCATGGTCCCTTCAGGGCCAGGCCCACGGCGCTCACCAGCACAATCTCGGGGCGCACCCCACTGGCGCGCCGATTCCCCGCGCCGCCCCCGTGGGGTGGGCACCGCTCTTTCGCAGGGACGCGGCCTGGCCTTACGGCCTGGCCTTAAAAGACCATGGTAGGGACGGACCTTAAAACGCTTGTTGTGAATTAAATGGGCTATGCGAGGCCGTTTTGCGGTCAGGATGCGCCCTGGCAAGGTGGCACAGCGCCTCGTCGTGGAAGGTTGTTGCTCGTACGCGACATCTCTTGTTGTGCAGCCAATATGCGTCTGCACAAGCGGCCTGCTAACGACCAAAACAGCCCGAAAACTGGCCAAATAACTCACAACAAGCGTTAAAAGGTCTGCACGCGCGTGATGAACGCACAGACCGTTCAAGGTCCGTCCCTACCATGGTCTTTTAAGGCCAGGCCGTAAGGCCAGGCCGCGTCCCTGCGAAAGAGCGGTGCCCACCCCAAGAGCGGCCCACGTGTTGCCCATTGACAGGCGACCGCGCGCGCTGGTATTGTAGGTGGAATGTTACATGTGGTGGAGTTGCGCAGACGCCGTGGGGCAGGGCGATGATGACCGTCAAGTTGAAGGACGTGGCCGCGCGCGCGGGGGTGTCGATGCAGACGGTCTCCAACGTCATCCGCGGCAACAACGCCCGTGTGAGCGCCCAGACGCGGCGGCAGGTGCTGGCGGCGGCCGAGGCCCTCAACTACCAGCCCAACAGCGCCGCGCGGCACCTACGCAACGGGCGCGTCGGCATCATCGCGCTCGCCATCCCCGACCTCGCCAACCCCTACTACGCCGACCTCGGCAACGCCGTCGTCGCCGCCGCCGCTGCGTGCGGCTATACCGTGCTGCTCGATCACACGCGGTTCGACCGGGCCAGCGAGTACCAGGCCATCGGCGGCTTGCGTCCGCACGCGATCGACGGGGTCATCCTCGAGCCGCAGGCCCTCGAGATGGGCGACCTGCAGGCGCTACAGGGGCGCGTCCCCGTCGTCCTCGTGGGTGAAAACCTCCTCGACGCCCCGTACGACCACGTTGCCACCGACAACGTGGTCGCCGCGCGCATGGCCACGGACCACCTGCTCGCCCTCGGCCGGCGCCGCATCGCCGCGCTCGGGGTGGACGAGCGCAAAACGGCCGGCGCGGCGCACCTCCGCGCGCAAGGCTATGCCGACGCGCTGGCGGAGGCCGGGCGACCGGTCGACCCGGGCCTCCTCGTCTCCAGCCACTACTGGCACCGTGAGGGCGGGGCGGAGGCGATGCGCGCGTTGCTCGCGCTGGACGACCCGCCCGACGCCGTCTTCTGCTTCAACGACCTCCTGGCCCTGGGGGCGATGTGGACCCTCCACGAGGCTGGCTGCCGTATCCCGGACGATGTCGCGGTGGTGGGGTACGACGACATCGACGACGGGCGCTTCGCCCGTCCGTCGCTGACCACGATCGCGCCCGGCAAGGAAGGGATCGGACGGCTGGCCGTGGCGCTATTGATGGGCCGCATTGATGGCACGCGCACGGGGCCACCCGAGCACGTCGAGGCTCCTTTCCAACTCCGCGCGCGGGGAAGCACCCTCGGTCCGGCCGGTCGGGTCGATGCTGTCTAGCCTTGTCAGGGGCGGGGATGGCGTCGCCGGGCTATCCATCCACCGACATATCCTCGTCGGTCGCCGCCGTCCGTGCCAGCCGCCCGAGCGTATCCGCCAGTCGCGGCGGCTCCCTGCCTTCACCCTGGTACGATTCCTGCCCCCAGACGCACAGGAGGAACGATGGAACGAACCACACTAGGACGTACTGGTATCGAGGTTTCGCGCCTCTGTATCGGCTGCTGGCAAGCTGCGGGCTGGACGTCCTCCGATGACGACCGCTTCGTCGCCACGGTGCGCCACGCCCTCGACGAGGGCCTTACCTTCCTGGACACGGCCGCGGGGTACGGCGACGGGCAGTCCGAGGAGTTGGTGGCACGGGCGATCGCGGGGCGGCGAGATGGGGTGGTCCTCGCGACCAAATTCGCCCACACCGACAGCCGCCCCGACGCGGTGCGGCAGAGCTTGGAGACGTCGCTGCGGCGCCTGCGCACCGACTACGTCGACCTGTTCCAGCAGCACTGGCCGCCGCCGGACATTCCGCTGGCCGAGACGCTGGGCGCGCTGGAGCGGCTCAAAGAGGAGGGCAAGATCCGGGCAATCGGGGTCTCGAACTGGATGGAGCCGGAATGGGCCGAGGTGGCCGATCCCACCCGCGTAGACAGCGTGCAGCCGTGCTATAGCCTGCTGTGGCGCTCCATCGAGCCGCACGTCCTGCCGTTGTGCCGCGCCCACGACATCGCCGTCCTCCCGTATTCCCCGCTGTGCCAGGGTGTCCTGACCGGGCGCTTCGTTGATGTGGCTGACATCCCCCGGGACATGCGGCAGGCCAACCACCAGTTGCAGCCGGCAATGTTCCCGCGCGTACGGGAGGTCGTGCAGGCCGTGGAGGACGTGGGGCGAACGTACGGGAAGACAGCGGGGCAGACGGCGCTACGCTGGCTGCTGGATCAAGAGGGTGTCACGGCGCCGATCGTGGGAGCGTCACGGCCGGAACAAGTGGATGAGAACCTCGGGGCGCTGGACTGGCGCCTGGACCGCGCGGACTGGCAGCGCCTGGCGGATCTCAGTTGGCCGCTGTCGGCGGAGTTGGGGCCGCACGACACGCTCTGGGACTCGCATCCCCGGGAGGCGTGAACGCGGGTGGCGACGGGGACGGGCGGTGTAGCCGGTCCTTATGCCTTCAACCACGGCTAGGTACACATCCGTGGCGATACAGTAGTTATGCCGTGTGCATGGATCCCTGGCGTCGCCATGGCGCCCCTGTCCTGTGGCTGGTCGTTTCCCATCTGACGAAGGCGGCCTGGGAGAGCACGGCGGGGGGCCAAGTCGTCACGCGCCGATCCGGGCACTCATGGGTCCATGCGTGTCGCGCTGTTTTCATGGATAGCCGCGCCTGGAGAGGGATGCGGGGGACGAGAGGAGAATGATGATGGACTACCGACCTTTGGGGCGCACCGGCGTGCAGGTGAGCACGCTGTGCCTCGGCGCCATGACCTTCGGCGGCAAGACCGACCAGGCCGAGGCCACGCGCATGGTCGACCGCTTCCTGGACGCAGGTGGCAACTTCATCGACACTGCCAACGTCTACCAACGCGGCGTCTCCGAAGAGATGACGGGGCGGGCTCTGGCCGGCGGGAAGCGCGACCGCGTGGTCCTGGCGACCAAGGTCCACGGCGCGATGGACGACGCCGATCGCAACGCGCAGGGCAACCACCGCTTCAACATTATCAGGGCCTGCGACGCCTCGCTGCGCCGGCTCGGCACGGACCACATCGACCTCTACCAGATCCACCGCCCCCAGGCGAGCGTGCCGATCGACGAGACGCTACGCGCGCTCGATGACCTGATCCGCGCGGGCAAGGTCCGCTACATCGGCACGAGCACCTACGCGGCCTGGCAGCTCGTCGAGGCGCTCTGGGTGTCCAGGGAGTTGGGGCTAAACCGCTTCGTCTGTGAGCAGCCGCCCTACCACCTGCTCGACCGGCGCGTCGAGCGTGAGCTCATCCCGTTCTGCCAGACCTACGGGGTCGCGGTCATTCCCTGGAGCCCGCTCGCGGGCGGCAAGCTGACGGGCAAGTACTGCCGGGGACAGGCGGCGCCGGCCGAGTCACGGGAGAAGCCCGAGGATTTCAGCGAGGGGACCTGGCGCGTGTTAGATGGGCTGGAGCGGCTGTGCCGGGAGAAGGGCTGCGCGATGACGGCCTTCGCCCTGGCGTGGCTGAACGCGCAGCCCGGCGTAATCAGCCCCATCATCGGCCCCAATAGCGTCGCCCAGCTGGAGGAGAACCTCGCGGCCAACGACGTCACGATCACGGCCGAGGACAAGGAGCACGTCGACGCGTTGATCCCGCCGGGGACGCACACCGAGGACTACTACCGCGCCGACTTCGGGCCGCATCCCTACCGCTAAGACGGTTCCGTTGGCTCCTGCTGATATGGATGAAAGGCGTTCGGCGCAACCGCCCACTGTCGTTTGAAAGAGCGGCGCTAATGCCTGTGTTGATGTTGTCGGGAAAGTCCACGGGGCGATCAAGCGGCCGCAAGCGCAGCGACGCGGGAGGCGCGCGTGGCAACCCGCGGTGTCTCGGTCCACCAATCATCGAGGTGCTGCAGATAGATACCCGCCGCGATCGCAACATTGTGCCGGCTACATGCCGCACCCGCGCCATAACGATGCAGTTACCGCTGTATGGATGCGGCATGTAGCCAGCTACAGCCCCTATCCAGCGGGCGTTGACCACGTCGGGATGACCGAGCTTCCGTAGAAAGGACCGTGCAATGGCGTCCGACGATGGCGAGGCCGGTGGCGAGCCGCCCTGCCTCATGAACCTCCTGGATGAGGAGGGACGTGTCCCCGACCTGCACACAGAAGCCGCTCCGTGTGTCCAGACCAAGCGGGTCTACGACCCGCCCAGCACCGGGGATGGGTACCGGGTGCTCGTCGATGGCCTCTGGCCACGGGGCCTGACCCGCGAGACGGCGCAGATCGACCGGTGGATGCGCACGGTTGCGCCCTCGGCCGCCCTGCGGCGGTGGTTTGGCCACAACGCCGAGCGCTGGGACGAGTTCCGCCGACGCTATCAGGACGAGCTGGATGAACCCGACCGCCGAGACCTGGTTAATGAGCTTGTGGAGCGCGCGCGCCATAGCCCGCTCACGCTCCTCTATGGATTGTAAGTCAGCTTCATTGATTGGGTGGAGTTGCACAGTGATGATCCTTATAGCGCATTCGCCGCGCATACCGGAAGCACACCCGAGCAGGACTTTAGCTCGCTCTACCACTCCTTATCGACAGTGCATCGGTTCGGCCGTACAGCAAGGTTTGATTTACTAGATCTCATTGGCCGGATGAACCTGCTGCCCATCGCGCCGGATTCGTGTTATCTAATCGGTGCGACCGGCCCACTATCGGGAGCAAAACGCCTGTGGGGAACACATGCCGCCGCTACTCTGTCCGAGACAGCCGACTCGTTGGCGCGCGACCTGCGTTTGCCCAAGGCTGCCGTTGAGGACGCGCTCTGTCGATGGCACAAAGGGTTGGCGTATTAGAGCCGTGCGGTGAGCATGGGCACGGAGCGGGTACGGCTCCAAGCTGAAATCAGATCAAATCAGATCGCCTTAAACCACTCCGGGAGCACCGTCACCTCCTCGATCATCTTGACTGCAACGCCAAGCTGTAGCTCCTTCAGCTTATCGAGCAACTGCTCTCCATCCAGTAAATCGATCGGCGGCGCACCATCCCTGGTTGCTTCGGCTCTTGCCTCACGGCTAAACGTCCCTGTGGTGATCACCAGGCTGCGATCCGCACGACCGATCATGGCGCCGCGAAAGTCGCGGATGGTGCCCGCGCTGACACTACCACGATAGCGCTTGCACTGGAACAAGATGGGAAAGCTAAGTAATCCACCAAGCTGGACAATGCCTACCCCATCGATACCGCCATCCCCAGACTTGCCCGTGACTTTGACCCGAACAAAGCCCGACTCACGCAACAAACGTTGGCATAATCGTTCAAAGGCGTCGGGCGGCAAATCGTACAATGTTGTGAGAAGTTTCTCTCGCCATGTTTGTTCCAAAGCAACGTCAGCGGCCTCGGCAACGTCAGCGGCCTTGGCCGCGCCTGGAACTACAACAGAGTCTTCCGACGTCGGCTGCTTGCCCCTTTCTCGGACGTAACGCGCGACCTGACGCGGATCGACGGAATCAAGTCTCCGACCCTTTTCAGTGAGAACCCAGACGCCGCGTCCAGAGTTGTCCAGCATCCCGAAAGCCTTTAGGTAGGTTCGTGCCCACGCTAAACGGTACTGCAATTCTGTTTTACGGTCGTCATGCGGCTCAGCTATGTCTTCAGCGGTAAGACGCAGGTTATTCGTTACTTCTTCATCCAACTCAGCAATCGCCGCTGACCCACCCAACTTCTTGATCGCTTCGAGGACTGGATTGAATAGCGCAGTATATTGAGGAACAGGCACACTAATGCTCCAATCGAAGTAACGATAACCACCCCTAACGGTATCATGCGGTTGGCGTTGTGTACCCCGCGCCGCCCACGCCGTTCGATGGGCTCAATGGTCAGGGCAGGGTACACAGGCGCGCGGGCGCGCGAGAAAAGCTGGCCTCACCCCGCCCGCTCGTCGTCATCGACGCCAGCAGCGCCGGCATCCGCCGCGCCATCGGACCCATCCCCGGTGGCGGGCGCGGACGCCTCGCCAGCGATCCGTACGTCCTAATCTTGCCACCACACCCGGCTCCCGTCGTCGAGCGCGACCTCGACCTGCCCCCAGCGGCCACGGCCGGACAGGACGCCCTGGCGCCCGTCCCGATACGCGACCTCGGTCCCGGCCTTCAACGCGAGGAGCGCCAGGTGGCGCGTCACCGCCTCGGGGGCCGCGAGGTCCCGCTCCGCTTTTGGCTCCCAGACATCACCGTGGCGCACGAACAGGACGCCGCCGCGCATGACCAGATCCCGCGCCAGCGCGATACGCCCGTCGTCCGTGTCCTGCGTCCCCAGGAGGTCCGCCGTCGTCTGACGACCGCGCGCCCACAGGGCCATCAGGTCGTGTGCGATTGCCCCCGAGCGCGCGGCGGCGTCGATCCGTTCCTGCTCCGCGGCCAGAGTGACCCGCCGCTCCTCGCGCGGGAGCGCGACATACGCCGGCCGGCGTACCCCTGTCGGGAGCTGGATCACCGGCAGCGGAAACCGCTCCCCTTTCCACCCCACGATCGTTGCCTCCACAGCCCCCTGCGCCACGGCGCTAGTGATGACACCGAGGCGCGCCTCGCCCTGGCCCGCGTTCATGCGCGCGATCACGAGGTCGCCCGGCCGCAGGGCGACGTGCGTGGCCTGGCGTGTCGCCACGTCCTCGGGCGCGCGGGGGAGGTACACGTCCTGCGCTCCCAGGCGCGTGCGCGCGAAGTAGGCCACGTCGGCGTCGAGCAGCCCCTGGACGTGGGCACGCGTGGCCGGGGTGTAGCGCGCCCCGGTCGCCAGGCGCGCCAGCTCGACCGTCGTCCATGGGCGATGGGGGCCACCGGTTGCCAGCGCCGCGCGGTGGACCGCGGCGAGGTCGGCGGGGGACACCGCGCCGTCCGCCCCGTGCGGATCTCCCGCTGTCTCTCCTGCGGGGGACGATGGGCGCGACGCCTCTCCTACCGGCGCGGCGGTCGCCGGCCGTGGTGACAGCGCCGCCGATGTCGCCCGGGCGGGCGCGTCGAGCAGCGTGACCGCCTCCCCGTTCACCGCGACGTGGGGATGGTGGCGGGCGAGGCGCCGGGCCAGGGCGCGCAGCGTGTCCGGCTCCCCATGCACGAGCACCGTCGTCCGTGGCCGCGCGCGCGTGACGGCCACCTCGATCTGGCCGGCGTCTGCGTGCGCCGACAGGCTGTACCGCTCCACCGCGCAGCTCAGGGTCAGCTCCTCTTTGCCCAGCGCGACGGTCGTGCCCTGCCGCGCCCGCAGCAGGGCCGCCCCCGGACTCTCGTCGTCCTGGTAGCCGCTGAAGACGATGGCGTTCTTCTCGTCCGCCGCGAACGCGCGCGCGTAGAGCGGGGCAGGGCCGCCGGTCATCATGCCCGACGAACTGATCACGACGGCCGCCCCCGGGTCGTTCAGTAGCTGGCGGCGCCGGCCCGCCGTGACGGCATACACCGCGAGCGAGGGGTCGGCGAAGAGCGGGCGGCGCGCGTTGCGGACGTAGTTCTGGAGGCGCGGGTTGAGGTCGTGGACCTGCGCCTGGTAGAGGGCGCACACGCCGCGCACCATGCCGTCGAGGTGGATCGGCACCGGGGGCAGCTCGCCCGTGGAGCGCGCCGCGCGCAGGATCAGCGCCACCTCCTGCGCCCGGCCCACCGCGAACGCCGGCAACAGCGCGCGCCCCCCGCGCCCCACCACCCGCGCCACCGTTTCGACCAGCGCGCGCTCCTGCTCCTTGCGGTTGGCGTGGATGGCGTCGCCGTAGGTGCCCTCGGTGATCACGGCGTCGGCCTGGGGCAGCCTCTGCACGTCCATCCCATGGAGGGTGCGCTGGGCCGTCACCGAATAGTCGCCCAGGTGCAGGACGCGGCCAGCCGGCGTGTCGATCAGGAGCATGGCGGCCCCGGCGATGTGGCCGGCGTGCAGGAAACGCACGACGATGGCGGGGTCGGGGAGCGGCGCGATGGGCTGGCCCCAACTCGACCGGGCGCACGCGGGCGAGGGTGCGCTCGACCACCTCGGCCGTGTAGAGCGGCGTTTCGCCCTCCTGGGCCAGGTGCTCGGCCTCCATGACGCGCACGCTGTCGGCGAGCAAGAGGCGCGTCAGCAGCAGGGTCGTCTCCGTGCAGTAGATCGGCGCCGTCGGGACCATCTCAGAGGCCAGCGGCAGCGCGCCGGTGTGGTCGATGTGCGCGTGCGTCACGAGGATGGCGTCCGGCGGCTCGGCGGCCAGCCGGTCGAGGGCGGGCCGGCGGTCCTGTCCCGCGCGCGCGGACGGGCGCATCCCCGCGTCGATGAGCACGCGCCAGTCCCCGATGCGCAGGAGGCCGCACGAGGCTCCAACCTCGCCCGCGCCGCCCAACGGGATGTACTCCACCCTCATGTGTGCCCCCTCGCTCTCGCTCTCGCCCTCGCCCGCCCCGTCGCTCAGGCGCGCCACGCTGGCCCTCTATCCGTCGTGTCCCAGACGCGGCGAGACGAGCAAGAACCGCGCGTGCCGGCTGGCTGTGGCGCGCGGCCTCGGGCTGCCGGCTGTTGTCTGGACTGATGCGTGTCTGTGCCGCCGCCCCCGCCGCAGACGATGTCCCCCGGCCCCCGGCAGGGGTCGGCCCTGTGTCGTTATACCCGGTCGTCGCGCTCCCGTCACACAGGGCCGCGCGGGGCGCGGGGGAAAAGGGGCCTACGTCTACGCGCTGTACCCCGTGCCTCCGACGGTGGCGATGCGGTTCACCCATGCGATCAGCGCGGCGCCAGGTCACGATCGGTGGACCCCTGTCGCTCCTCGTCCCAGGCGGCGAGCCCCGCCGCGAACTGGAACGACGCGGAGGCCAGGAGCGCGCCCGCGACGATGAACCCTCCCGCGTCGTGCAGGTCCGGGTCCGTGCAGGCGACCACGAGCCCGTAGCCGGCCAGGAGCACGCCGCCCACGAGCAGCAGCACGAGGAGCGCGCGATAGACCCACGCCCCGCGCGCGGTCTTCGGCTTCATGACCTGGCGGAAGGCGTGCATCTCGGGGTAGAGCAGCGCGTGCTCCTCCGGCGTGGCCGTCGTCGCCCGGCGCTCTCGCTCGGCCGGCGTGAGGTCCTTGTACGGCACGGCGGCCGGGATCGCGTCGAGCGTCGGCGCGACCGATAGGGGCGCGCGGCGGCGGGCGACGCGGCGCTGCTGACGCTTACAGCGTTCCTCGGCGCGGGTCCAGCGCTCCTGGCGCGTGAGGAGCACGGTGATGGGCGGGGTGGGCGTATCAGGCCTAGCGGGACGCATAGGGGGTGACTCCTCCTCTCGGGGTGTGGGGCGCTCTCCATCGCCTCACGATAATCGTAGGGGCCTCACGGACGCTGATGGGGGGTAGGGAAGTGCAGCTTCTCGACGGCCGTGCGCTTGGACGCCTCGCCGCGGCGATCATACCGTTGGGTCGTCGTCACGTTGGCGTGCCCGGCGAGTTGCTGCACCGTCGAGATATCAACGTGGGCCTCAAGCAAGTCACTGACGAAGCTGCGGCGCAGGTCGTGCGGCGACGCGGGCTCAATCCTGGCCTCGGCCGCGCGCCGAGCCAGCGCGTTGTACACCGCGCCGGGCGTGATACCCGCGCCCCGGATGCGGCCGCCCTTGTTGACGGGCAGGAAGAGCCGGCCGGGCCGGTCGCCCCGCACCCGGAGCCAGGCGTCCACCGCCACGGCCGCGCTCGGCTCCACCGGCACGACGCGATCCTTGTCGCCCTTGCCGCCCTTGACCGTCAGCGTGGGCGGATCGGCGGTATAGTGCTCAACCGTCAGGGCGGCCAGCTCGGCGCGGCGCAGCCCCCCGACGTAGAGGCACGCGAGCATCGCCGCGTCGCGCACCCCCGCCGGCGTCTTGTCCCGCGCGCACGCCTCGACGAGCGCGGCGAGCTCACCGGCGCGGACGTGCCGGCCGGGCGGCAGCCGCGAGCCTTTGTGCGGCTTGACCTCGGTGATGCGCCGGTACTCCTCGTCGGTCATCATGGTGAAGTCGCGGGCCTGGCGCGCGATCCCGCGCAGCACGGCCAGCGTGAGGTTGACCGTCGCCGGCGCCGCCTCGGCCTTGACGAGCCTGGACCGGATGAAGGCGACGTGATGGGCGCGGAGCTGGCCCCAGGGCAACGCCTTGTAATCGGGGACCTCGACGAGCCGCGCCACGGCGCGCAGGCGCGCGCGGGCGGTCGCCTGGCTCGCGTCGCTGGTCAGGCCGTCGAGGTAGGCGTGCATCGGGTCACGAAGCGATGCCTGCACGGCCACGGCCTGGCCGAGTGCGCCCCATGCCCCCAGGACGGCCACGGGCTCATCGGGTGAGGTGAGGTGCGCGTCCGCGGTCATCGATAGCCCTCCTCGCCCCCTCGGATACGACCATCCGCCGCCACGGGCAACGCTTCGAGTCTCCGGCGAACGAAGAGTGCCCATGCGACGAGCGATTCCCGCTCGGCATCGCCATGCGCCGGAGCGGGGCGCGCGAGGTGGTCGAGGAGGGCGGCGCAGGCGAGGGCGGCGCGCCGCAGACCCTCATAGTCGAGGCCCGCGACCGTGGCCTCGATGCGCGGCGGCACCCCTGCGGCGGGACTATCGAGCACGCTCGTCAGTCCAAAGGCCGGATAGGAAAGGTTGTGGCCGGCCGCCCAGAGGCGCCACACCTGCGAACGCGCCTGATCGAGCCGCGCCAGCGCCTCCCACAATGATCCGCGCCGCAGATACTTCGCCATGTCGGCCAAGGCCGTCCAGCCCAAGAAAGCCCACTCGTTCACGCTCCGCGCGTCGGCATGGAGGACGGCGGGGACCCATGGGTCCGTCAGCCGGCCCTCGGGGTCGTAGAGGACGACCGTATCGGGGGGGCGACCTCGACTCCGGGACGCGGGGTAGGCGACCATGTCAAGTTGGACGCCGTCGGCGTACTGGACGAACGTGCGTTGATGCGGATGATCCCCCCACTCGGCCAGTCGATGATGGAGCGCGGCGACGACCTCCCCCACGGCGGCGATCAGTGGAGGGATGGCCGCGAGGGTCTGCGGCCACGCATCATCGCGGACGCCTAACGCCACGTCGAGGTCGGAGTCCGCGTCGCCGGCACCGCGCGCGATCGAACAGGACAGAGCCAGGAAACGCCACCGGGGATCGCGCTCGACCGCGGCCAGGAGCCGGCGCAACGCCCCTTGTTGAGAAGAGAGGGCAGGCGGCAGGTCATGCAGCCAATCCAAGGCGTCCGTTGCCATAAATCCCACGCCCTTTTACTTGACGTGTTATAGCCTATGATAAGGGAACTTACCGATAGCTATCAGCGACGACAAAAAGAGGCCGTCCGCGAGGCGTCCCATGACCCCGCGTGCGGCCTTACCTCTCCATCATATCATCGCGCGCCGGCGCTTGTCCAGGTCGCGCATTGCCTCA